>Ga0207652_10001922_pt1 | contig 17974 bp, 16 predicted proteins | sample KBSC63BmetaG_FD_184334 | JGI IMG/M metagenome (GOLD analysis project Ga0207652, IMG submission 184334) | Corn rhizosphere microbial communities from Kellogg Biological Station, Michigan, USA - KBS C6-3B metaG (SPAdes) (version 2) | ecosystem: Host-associated > Plants > Roots > Rhizosphere ... | reverse complement strand
TACGTCAACACATTCATAAGATTTACGAAAAACTCCATGTACAAAACAGGATGGAAGCAATCAATAAGTTTTATGGAAGAGAATGATTTTTAAATATGAAAACGTGAGAATGAAAAAATGTCGGGATAGCCTCAACTTTCAACCAAAAATATAACTTTCGTTCTATTGCCAACGTATCTCTCCATCCTAATTTTGTCTCTGCAATTTTAATCCAGGAATAAATAAAAGCAATTTTCCTTTTGTTTTTAAAAAATCTTGTAATTAATAACAATTGCAAAAAAGTTTCTAACCGGTCAGAACGAAATTCATATCAAAGGCTTTACTGTATTGCATTTGAGCAGAATTGGATTTATGCTTTAAACTTTTCATTCATTTCAAAAAAATTAAACTCATGACAAAGTATTTCTTGTTTTTGCCAGCAGCATTGATTTTATGTACTTCATTTTTTAGTTGCAAAAAAACTTCTAAGGCGCGCACCTATTATGGCGATGAAACTCACGTAGGTAACGGTAGTGTCCGAACTTTTATAACGCTAAACGACAATGGTGATCCGCAATCGATTGGTTATAAATTTTCAGAAAGCATGCTTTCAGGGCTATCGGATAAAGATGGAATGAACAATATGTTTGTCCTTAATTTTCCTCCACAGGCAAACGTCACAGGGTTTGATCACGCTGAATTAGACTGGAATCCAAATGGGCATGATCCATTGCCGATTTATGGTTTTCCGCATTTTGATTTTCATTTTTATACAGTCGGCACTGACCAACTTTCTAAAATAATTCCAGGTCCGGATACCGTTTCTGTTGACAAACAATACATTCCAAAAGATTATGTATCCGGTGTAATGGCTGTTCCGAATATGGGTGTGCATTGGGCAGACACACTTTCGTCAGAATACCAGGGACAAAAATTTACAACAACGTTTATTTACGGATTTTATCACGGAAAAATGATTTTTGTTGAACCGATGATCACCAGGGAATATCTCGAAACACACCCGAATGTAACTATGCCTGTAAAACAACCGGCCGCTTTTCAAAAACCCGGATATTATCCAACACAATACAGCATTCATTTTGATCCGAATAAAAATGAATACACAATAGCGTTGGAAGGATTGGAAAAACATCCATAGCTCTTTTTCCTAACCCACACCTGATCATCAACATTTCTATACACTCCAAAAATATTATCATGAAAAAATTTTTCAGTAAATCAGTTTCTTTATTATTTCTCTTGCCTGCTTTTATTTTTCTTACTCAAAACGCAGCTGCGCAGACATACAGCAGCAGTAAAACAATTTCAAAAAAAATGGGATTAGGTTTCAGAGTAGGATTAAATTATGCAAAAGTAAGTGGCGGAGCAGATTCTATTCAATACCGTTATAAGCCGGGATTGATGGTTTCCGTATTTTTAGCACCGCCATCAACCGGCATTATTGGCTACCGCTCTGAATTGCTATATTCGAAACAAGGATTTGATTATACAAATCCCGAAGGAAAAACCGGAAGCGTTTCAAACGATTATCTCATGCTTCCACAGATGATGACTTTTAACATTACTAAGTACGTTCAATTGCAGGCAGGTGCTTTTGCAGGTTATTTATTGAACACAAAAGATTCCAACCAACCAAAGCAAACAGGCACAACCAACGATCCCGCACAAACTGCCTTAGACCTCATGAACCGTGTTGATTATGGAGCAGCAGGAGGGATAGAAATACATCCTTTCAAAGGATTTATTTTAAATGCGAGATACAATATGGGCTTTGCCAAATTGTATAAAGAGCAGAGCGACGTAGCTCAAACACTTCCGACACCTTCTTTCAATCCATTGGCGCGCTACGAAAATATAGATACGAAAAATGCGGTGATTCAACTTTCTGTCGGTTATAGATTTTAATTGAAAAAAATAAATCATTTTAAAACCTCTTGCTCTTTTGCAGGAGGTTTTTTGCAAAACGGGATTAGCTTTATTTGTTCATTTACTGGTATTCGTGAAACATGAATTAGTCCGCTTTTTCATTCGCTCTTTCTACAATCCTTCGTTTCTCTTTCCAACCAAAAAGAAGAAATCAAGTTGCTACCGTAAGAAAGAAGGAAATCAAATCTGATCCTATCATTCAGAATATAAAATTTTGCCTTTCTTAACAACCCACAATCGATACTTATTAAGTATTTTTGGCGCAGCTGAAACCTGGTGACCCGGAATATTAAAAACGAAAATTACAGCGTCCGATATCTTGTTCAAAAATTCCTGTTCATTAATTAATTAAAGAAAAAATTTAAAGGCATCAATGCTTAGTAAAGCAAACTTCATAAGAATATTTTCAACGGGATTATTATTTTTCTGTTTTTTCAGTTGCAAGAACAATCATTCTGTAAAAGAAAAAGAAATTGTAAAAGCACCGGAGAAAATGGATGATCAGATTGCGGATAATATAAAAGCAGTGCTGCTTTTTGCCAACACTTCAAATGGAATTATTTACGATTCTACCAGGCTTTCAGAACTTAACCTGTTGAATTCTTTTTACGAAAAAAATAATTACCAGGGCGTCTGGAGCAAAAAAGAAACCTGGAATCCTGTTGCTGATTCCATGTTTGAGTTCATTAAAAATTCCAGATATTATGGCCTGTACCCGGAAGATTATCATTACAAGGAATTAGATACGTTACGCAAACAAATTATCAAAGATTCTTTGGTAAGAATGGATGCCATCGCATGGACAAAAGCAGACCTGATGCTGAGCGACGCTTTTATGAAAACACTTAAAGATCTAAAAGAAGGAAGATTGCTTCCTGATAGTGTCTCCATCATTTCTAAGAATAATTATGCAGATTCTTTTTTTATTCCAAACCTCGAAAAAATTATTGCATCAAACTCCGTAACGCAGATCTTTCAAAATGCAGAACCAGCAGACAGCGGATATATTTCTTTAAAAGCATTGCTGGTTAATTTTGTGGATAGCATGAACCCCAAAAAATATTTGTATCTCGATTATCCTTACAAAGACACACTTGGTTTTTATAAAAAACTGTATGAAAGATTGACGCAATCTGGTTTTGGCAACAAAGAAATTACAACGCCGGATTCTGCTCAATTGAGTAATGAAATAAAAAAATACCAGGCAAAACACAAACTCACCATTGATGGGAAAGCAGGGGAAGGAACGGTTCGGAGTTTAAATTTCACTGACAATGAAAAGTTTAGAAGAATTGCTGTTACCCTTGACCGTTATAAGTCACTTCCGGAACTTCCTGAAACTTATATCTGGGTTAATTTACCAGGTTTTTATCTGAAAGTTTTTGATCATGATACGGTTGTTTTGGAATCAAAAGTAATTGTCGGGAAACCTTCCACTCCTACTCCACGTCTTACTTCCAAAATTACCAATATGGTTACATATCCGAATTGGACAATCCCGGAAAGCATTATCAAAAAAGACATACTTCCGGCTTTGAAAAATAATCCCGGATATCTTGCCAGCAAGGGTTTCAGTCTCGTTGATTCTCATGGTGAAACAGTAAATCCTTACACGGTAAACTGGTCAAAATATACAAAAGCCATTCCCTGGAAGATTGTTCAGGGCAGCGGAGATGATAATGCATTAGGTATTTTTAAATTCAATTTTAATAATCCCTACAGTGTTTATTTACATGACACGAATCAACGTTATTTGTTTCAAAACTCACAACGGGCATTGAGCCATGGATGTGTGCGTGTTCAAAAATGGGAAGCGCTTGCATTTTACATTGCCCAGAATGACAGCCTCGCTACAAAAGAAGGTGAACAACTTTCTTATAATACGGATTCTATAAAAACATGGATAGCAAATAAAGCGCGGAAGACGATTATGGTTAAAAAACGCCTGCCTCTTTTTATAGAATATTTTACGTGCGAAGCAAAAAATAATAAGATCGTTTTTTACAATGATATTTATAACGAAGACAAAGCTCTTGAGCAGAAATATTTTGCAAACAGATAAAAGTATCATCTTTATATTTAAAAAATTATGGGTTTTACAGTAAAAGGAAATATTGTTGATATCGAATCGAAAGAAATATTTTCAGGGAAAATTTTTATTGAGCAAGGTTTTATAAAATCTATCGAAAGAATCACTAATTATGAAAACGAGCTTCCTTATATAATTCCCGGATTCATTGATGCCCATGTTCATATTGAAAGTTCCATGTTGATTCCCTCTGAATTTGCAAAGCTGGCAGTGGTGCACGGAACAGTTGCAACCATCAGTGATCCGCATGAGATTGCCAATGTTTGCGGAATGGAAGGCGTGCAATACATGATTGAAAATGGCAAAACGGTTCCTTTTAAATTTCATTTTGGCGCACCAAGTTGTGTGCCGGCAACGGTTTACGAAACTTCAGGAGCCACACTTGATGCCAATGCAGTAGATGAACTACTATCTAAAAATGATATTTATTATTTAAGCGAAATGATGAATTTTCCCGGTGTCCTGCATCATAACGAAGAAGTTTTTGCAAAAATTGATTCTGCAAAAAACTACGACAAACCGGTGGATGGACATGCACCAGGGTTGCGCGGAGAAGAAGCAAAAAAATATATAGAAGCAGGAATCAGTACCGACCACGAGTGCTTTACAAGAGAAGAAGCGCTTGATAAATTAAAATATGGAATGAAGATTTTAATTCGTGAAGGAAGCGCTGCAAAAAACTTTGAAGCATTGATTGAACTGTTGAATGATCATGAAAACGACATGATGTTTTGCAGTGATGATAAGCATCCGGATAGTTTGGAAAAAGGGCACATTAACGAACTCTGCAAAAGAGCGGTGGCAAAAGGAATTGATGTCTTTAAAGTTTTGAAAGCAGCCTGTATCAATCCTGTAAGGCATTATAAAATGGATGTTGGTACATTACAACCGGGTACTCCTGCAGATTTTATTGTTGTTGGGGATCTGAAAGATTTTAAAGTGATGGCAACATATATAAACGGTGAACTGGTTGCTGAAAACAGCCAATCAAATATTAAAACGCAGCCATCTTCAATCATTAATAATTTTAATTGTTCTTTTAAAAAACCGAACGAATTTGAAATCAAAACTTGTGAACTTCAAGGTGAAATTATTGAAGCATTGGATGAACAATTAATCACCAATAAACTTGCTCTTTTACCAAAAGAAGAAAACGGATTTTATATAAGTGATCCTGAAAAGGATATCCTAAAAATTACCGTGGTTAATCGCTACCAGGATGCACCGGTTGCCAAAGCATTTATAAAAAACTTTGGTTTGAAACACGGCGCTATTGCCTCTTCTGTCGCACATGACAGTCATAATATTATTGTTGTTGGTGTGGATGACGAAAGTATTGCTGACGCTGTAAATCTTGTTATAAAAGCAAAAGGTGGGGTGAGTGTTGCAGATTATGCTAATCCGGATTTAAATCTCATTTTACCTTTGCCGGTTGCCGGATTAATGAGTAATGAGGATGGTTATAAAGTAGCAGAAATGTACACGAAGATTGATGCTGCTGCAAAACAATTGGGTTCTACACTATCTGCACCATTTATGAGTTTGTCATTTATGGCTTTGCTGGTTATTCCGCATTTAAAACTCAGTGACAAAGGATTGTTTGATGGCGATAAGTTTCAATTCACAGGTACTGAAATTGATTGTTAGTTTTGTTTTGAAAGGGTTCCTTTTAAAAGAATTTTCCCTGTGAAAGTTTGTAAAAAAGAAAACTACACATATTTGTTCGTTTACTGCTAAGGTTTAAGATACAGGAACAAAAAACCCGTAAAACCTTACAGGCTATAAAATTTAATTTTTTGAAATGAATTAATAATTCTTCAGTTACACTTCTATTCTGCTATTTTTTGGGAAACTGCTGGAATTTCTACTGCGACAGGCGCTGCCGGCGTTTTTTCTTTTGAGATATTTCCAACAATCCCAATGCTATGATAAAAATGATAACTGGCATTTTCAGTAACGGCAACTCTGTATTGAGAATTAATTAATAAATAAGCAGCGTCTTCGATATTTAGCTGCAAACCTACTCCTACCGGCATAAAAGCACCAAAATATTTTTTGTATTTACTGGCGCCTATTCCTAAATCTATATAAGGAGTAACCCAGTAATAATCAGTTAATAATTTCAGATTAACAGACGCTGTTGTTTCCAACAATAAATTGTTTTTTCCAAAAGGAGCTACATTTTTAATCGGGTAGTCAACAAAAGAACCACCTAAAGTAGCCATGAAATCCACGTGGTTGCTTAGTCCACTCAGATAGTTTATACCAATGCCGGGATTCATCCTGGAAGTTTTGAAGAAATCATGGTTGTTGAAAACACTTACGATACTCATCGACCTGATCTCCGAAGCAGTTTTGAAATCATTTAGAAAAAAACCGATGCCAAGTGCATGTCCTTTTTTATAAGTATCGTCTTGCGCAAAAGCAGAAGCCAGGAAAGCTGTGAAAAATAATAACAGGAATAATTTTTTCATAAAAAGTTAAGTTTATTTAAAACAAAAATAATGGGTTAACAGGAAAGCAGAAAAAATTAATTACTCCGATAACTCTTCAGCAATTCAAGCTTCACTTTGGTAATTCCCTTCGCGGTAAAACCGAGAATTTTGGCAGCAGATTGCGAGACATCCACTATTCGTTTACTCTTTCGGCTCAGCCGGTCATTTATTCTAAGAATCACCGATTTTCCGTTTCTGAGGTTGGTCACTTTTATCCATTGATTCAATGGATAAACATTACAGGCAGCAGTGTACTTTCTGTGATGATATTTTTCTCCTGATGCGGTAGAACGAGCTAAAAATTTATCAGCATAAAAACTGGCCGTTCCATATTTTATGTTTCTTCTTGAAATCCGTGGTGACTTGTGATGTAGTTTTTTTCCAATAGATTCATGGAAAGCAAAAGCCGGTTGAAAAACAAAAAATACAATAATGAGAATGAGAAACTTTACAAGTAGTGTTTTCAGATAGAATTATTTTAAAACTTTAAAAATAGAAGACAATAATGATAAATAAAAAAGGGGCCGGATAAAAATCCACCCCTGTTATAATCCAATATCCTATGAAAAACCGAGTTTAAACTGCTTTCGCAGTTCTTAATATTTTTATAGCTTTCGCTTTTTTTGTTAGTTACAATTTTAAAAGATCCCTTCTTCTAGCTTTACCTTTTTTGTTAGTTACAACTTTATGTTAGTTACAATTTTAAAAGATCCTTAGTTACAACTTTATGTTAGTTACAATTTTAAAAGATCCTTTGTTAAACTTTATCCTTTGTTAAACTTTCTACATCTAAGACCATGTTAGACTGTAAAACGTTGCATTAGTTTAATTATTTTTCAAAAGAAATAAAAAAAAAGGGGCCGGATGGAAATCCACCCCTGTTATAATCCAATATCCTATGAAAAACCGAGTTTAAACTGCCTTTGCAGTTCTTAATTATATTGATGGTTTTCACCATGTTGATTTAAAATTCGCTGAATATTGAGTGAAATTTTGTTTTTTATAAACTTCATCCCCAAAATATTTTAAAACTATTTCTATCTCCTTCGGTTCCATGAACCCGGGTATTGCCGCCGGTGAGTTTTGTACATCCGGAAAAATTACCGTGTTTGGAAATTCCAGTTGGCCCTGGGTAAGATATAAAGCAAAATTATTTACCTTGTCTTTGCTATTGTAATCATATTTAATATTATCCCATTGCACCGCTTCTTTTGTTTCTGCATTCACTTTTACAGCATAAAAATGCTCATTAATATATGAGATCACTTTTGGATTTGTATAAGTTTTTTTATCCATTACTTTGCACCAATAACACCAATTCGTATAAAGGTCAATTATCACCGGTTTGGATTCGCTTTTCATTTTCACATTTAGTTCTTCCACAGTTAACCAGTTTATTTTTTCTTTTTCAGTTGATTTAACTTTGGCAAATGAAAAAAGAAACAAAACCGGAATTAAAATAAGAAGCCCTTTTTTTTCCATAAATAGTAAACGACCATTATTGGATTTTATTTTATTTTTTTAAAAAAAATTTTTTTAACCTCAAATTTTCTCATGAATAAGATAATTGTAGCCATTTCCGGAGCCAGTGGTTCTATTTATGCAAAAATTCTTTTGGATAAGCTTTCTTTAATAAAATCCCAATGGATGGATATGGGGGTAATAATCACAGATAATGCCAAAATAGTGTGGGAGACTGAAATTGGCGACAAAAGCTATGATAACTACCAAACAAAATATTACGATAAAAAAGACTTCATGGCTCCTTTTGCTTCAGGTTCCGCTAATTATAATATCATGATTATTGTCCCTTGCAGTATGGGAACGCTTGCGCGTATTGCCTCTGGCATTTCCGACGACCTGATTTCAAGAGCGGCGGATGTAGTATTAAAAGAACGAAGAAAATTAATTTGTGTAGTAAGGGAAACGCCCTATAACCTGATTCACCTCAGCAACATGGAAACTATTACACGCGCGGGAGGAATTATTTGCCCCGCATCACCTTCTTTTTACAGCAAACCCAAAACAATTGAAGATGCGGTTTCAACCGTAATAGATAGAGTCATTCATCTTGCGGGATTAGAAATTGATACATTTAAATGGCAGGAATAAAAAAAGCACTTCACAGAAGCGCTTTTTTTAACAAAATGAAAAATACTTATCTTAAATCCACTACTTCCACCTTTGGATATTTTTTTGCGTCAAAAACAAATAACGATTGCGGCAAATTAATATTGGTTTTCATTCCGGTAATCGTATAAATGTACCGGTTGCCATTTTTTTCAAACACTTTTGTCGAAACAATATTTTTTGATACTTTATCTATATCTACCAGTACTTTGAAAAAGGTTTTTGTTTTATCTACCGGTGTCAATTCAATTTCCTGGATCGTTTTTTTACCTTGTTTCGTTTCACCATTCAATTTGTACAAAAAATCTTTATCATAAAAGTTGGTAAACATCTTTTGAGGGGTAATGGTATTTGCAGAAGGATCAAATTTAGTGATCTGCACTTCATTCGCCGATTTATCATAAGTCCAGATGTTATTTCCGTCGCTATAAATTTCCTGGCCTGAAATATTTACCCTGTATTTTGAGCCGTTCATATATACAACTCCTTTTTTTGTTCCTTCTACTTTTCCGTTTGCATCTGTAATGCTCAAAGTAAAATCAGCTTGTACAGTTTTATATGTTTTAAACTTTGCACTTACGTTATCAAGGATTGTCTTAGCAGCAGCATCGCTTTTTCCGAGCGAATTATTTTGAGCAAAGACTGCAGAACTACAAATCATAAAAAAACAGAAGTATAATATTTTCATCAGTAATATTTAAGGGTTTAAAGATACAAGTATAGATATTATTTAATGCCCCTGGTTTAATGGATCATCTAAAACAAATGATAAAAAAATTCAGCAAAGAAACAAATAAATCGAATTTGTAAACACTTCAACTCCAATCAAAATCATAGGACATTGCCCTATGCTAAAAGATATTGCCTTTTCACGGCTTATTAATTTCAACTTTCAACCTTAACCGTCTCATTTTTCAAGAGATTCATTTTACTAAATTCCTTTGCTGCTTTTATAAAATGAACAAAAAGAGGTTGTGGATTTTCAACGGTACTTTTCAACTCAGGGTGATATTGTACACCAATAAAAAACGGATGATGCGTTAATTCCATAATTTCCACCAAACCGCTTTGAGGATTAATGCCACTGGCAATCATTCCTGCATCTTCAAATTGCTTTAAGTATTTATTATTGAATTCCCAGCGATGGCGATGGCGTTCATGAATTTCTGTTTTACCATAGATAGAATAGGCAAGGGTATTTTCTTTTATTTCGCAAGGATAAGAGCCCAGTCGCATGGTTCCTCCTTTCATGGTAATTTTCTTCTGTTCTTCCATCATATCTATTACCGGGTCAGGCGTATCAGGATTCATTTCTGTAGAATCGGCATCTTTTATTCCCAATACATTGCGGGCAAATTCAATTGCAGCCATTTGCATGCCGAGGCAAATTCCAAAGAAAGGCAAATTATTTTCACGTGCATATTTCACGGCAATTATTTTTCCTTCCACACCTCTGAAACCAAAGCCAGGAGCTACTAATAAGCCATCCAGCCCCAATAATTTTTCATTTACATTTTCTTCATCAATATATTCACTATGAACATTTACTACCTGCACTTTGCAGTCATTCATCGCTCCGGCATGAATAAAGGATTCAAGAATAGATTTATACGCATCCTGCAACTCAATATATTTTCCTATAAGGCCAATGGTTACTTTTTTTGATGGATGTTTTACTTTTTCCAGAAACTCGCGCCATTTGTGCAAATCCGGTTCGTTATAATTGGAAATATTTAATTTCCTCAACACGATCAAATCCAGTTTTTCACGAAGCATCGCGATTGGAACTTCATAAATTGTGGATGCATCAGCCGCTTCGATTACAGAATCTACTTTTACATTACAAAACAGCGCAACTTTTCTTTTCAAATCGTCGGTGAGCGGGCGTTCTGTACGGCAAACCAGTATATCCGGATGCACGCCATTTTCACTCATCAATTTTACGCTATGTTGTGTAGGTTTTGTTTTTAATTCCTTTGCCGCTTTTAAATAAGGAATTAAAGTAAGATGTACAACAAGACAATCTTCCACCGGCAATTCCCATTGAATTTGCCGCACCGCTTCGATGAAGGGAAGACTTTCAATATCACCAACCGTTCCACCGATTTCTGTAAGAATAATATCATACTCATTTTTTTCACCCAGCAACATCATTCGTCGCTTGATCTCATCGGTAATATGCGGAACAACCTGCACCGTTTTTCCCAAATAATCTCCTTCTCTTTCGCGGTTGATCACTGTTTGATAAATCCTTCCCGTAGTTACATTATTCGCCTGGCTTGTATTTATATTCAGAAAGCGCTCGTAGTGACCCAGGTCCAGATCGGTTTCCGCGCCATCTTCGGTCACGAAACATTCGCCGTGTTCATAAGGATTTAATGTTCCGGGATCTACATTAATATAGGGATCGAATTTTTGAATAGTAACGCGCAAACCTCTTGCCTGTAAAAGCTTTGCGAGCGAAGCGGCAATAATGCCTTTGCCCAGAGAAGAACTCACGCCGCCTGTAACGAAAATGTATTTAGCCATTGTAATCTTTATTAAAAAATAAAACGCCTATCAAAACAAAAATCTTTGTTGTGGTGAACGACTGTGTAAAAAGTGACCGCGGAAAGAGAAATGGAACAAAAAAATCCGTGAGGTCGTGCAAACTTACGCCTAATATTTTAGCCCAAAAAGTAATGAGGAAAATTTTATGTAAAAAATTTCCGCACCCGGTTTCACATGTCAAAAACCAGATCATAAAACAGAAATTCCAGGTATTTGTTTATTTACTGCAAACATCTACCTGGAATTTTCATCTTTCGAAAACTGTAAATCTTATCCTTTCTACTAATTAAAAATTGTCGAACTTTTATCTAAACATCAATTGAGCCCATCACTTTTTTCATAAAAGTATTCAAGGCATCCTTTTCTGACAATCCACTTGTCACCAACTGATGCACTTCCAATGCACCGCACATATTAGAAATCAATTCCCCGATTACATCCAGATCCGCTTCTTTCAAAGTTGCCGCTTCGGATGTGGCTTCCAACACTTTTATCGCTGTTTCAATTTCACCAGCCGAAGAAGTTCTTTGTATTTGTTTAATCACCGGTAATTTCATGAATCAGATTTTTTAAAGGTTCTTCTTTGTTTGTTTGTACCTGGTTTACCAGTACGCCATTTTTAAAAATCGCAAAAGTGGGAAGATTTTTTACACTCGCAAACTTCCTGCTCCCGGGATATTTTTCTGCATCGGCAATTACAAAAGTTACTCCTTCATTTTCTGTGGAAAGCCTTTTAAACTTTGGTTTCATGAGACGGCAATTGCCACACCAGCCGGCAGAATATTGCACAATTACTTCTGAATGATCATTCAAAACATCCTGCAAATTATCTTCCTGTAATTCTATCAACATGATATTTCCTGCTTTAAAATAATAATTAATTATGAACGCTTGCCTGGCTCAGGTAATTGGAAACTCCTTCTTTAGTTGCCACCATTGCTTCTTCACCTTCTTCCCAATTGGCAGGACAAACTTCTCCGTATTTTTCTACATGAATTTGTGCATCTATCAAGCGGATGTATTCGTCAATATTTCTTCCCAAAGGCAGATCATTTACGGAACTATGTCTTACAATTCCTTCTTTATCGATCAAAAAAGTACCGCGGTAGGCAACCGGAATTCCTTCAAAAGACCAGGTGTTATTTTCACGGTCAAAATGATATCTGCCGCCCAAAACGCCATAATTTAAAGAAACAATTTTTGAAGCATCTGCGATCAAAGGATAAGTAACGCCTTCAATGCCGCCGTTGTCTTTTGGTGTTGTAAGCCATGCCAGGTGGGTTTCTTCTGTATCAGTAGAGCAACCAATAACAACGGTATCCCTTTTCTCAAATTCTTCCAGCTTTTCCTGGAATGCATGTATCTCTGTAGGGCACACAAATGTAAAATCCTTTGGATAAAAGAAAAGGATCACATTCTTCTTTCCGATATATTGATCGAGGCTGAAATTTTCAACGATTTCTTCTCCGTTTATTACCGCGCCGGTAGAAATGTTTGGCGCCTTTTTACCAACTAAATTCATCATTAATGCTATTTTTTATGTTTAAAATAATACCCGATTTTTTGAGGCTGCAAAGGTAAGACAGAAGCAAGGCCTGTAAGTATCGAAATGAGAAACTTTTGTAAAAATGAATAAGTGATAATTCCAGAGATGTGAGAAAACTAAATTTGTAATTAGCCATCATGGACGTGGTAAACTGTGGCTTTTGCCGTCAATGCGACGAACGAAGCAATCTCATCAGTGCGCTTCAGAAGATTGCCACGAAAACCCCTTTGAACTTCGTGTAAAATAATAAACTTCTTCTTCCAGGGGTTTTCTCGCAATGACGAATCAACTCTCTTTTCTTCATTCGGTGGCTGTGGTAATGTTTGACTTTTGCCGTCATTGTAAGGCACGAAGCAATCTCATCAGTGCGCTTCAGAAGATTGCCACGAAAACCCCTTTGAACTTCTTGTAAAATAATAAGCTTCTTCTTCCAGGGGTTTTCCCGCAATGACGAATCAACTCTCTTTTCTTCAGTCGGTGGCTGTGGTAATGTTTGGCTTTTGCCGTCATTGCGAGGCACGAAGCAATCTCATCAGTGCGCTTTAGAGGATTGCCACGAAAACCCCTTTGAACTTCGTGTAAAATAATAAACTTCTTCTTCCAGGGGTTTTGTCGCAATGACGAATCAACTCTCTTTTCTTCACTCGATGGCTGTGGTAATGTTTGGCTTTTGCCGTCATTGCGAGGCACGAAGCAATCTCATCAGTGCGCTTCAGAAGATTGCCACGAAAACCCCTTTGAACTTCGTGTAAAATAATAAACTTCTTCTTCCAGGGGTTTTGTCGCAATGACGAATCAACTCTCTTTTCTTCAGTCGGTGGCTGTGGTAATGTTTGGCTTTTGCCGTCATTGCGAGGCACGAAGCAATCTCATCAGTGCGCTTCAGAAGATTGCCACGAAAACCCCTTTGAACTTCGTGTAAAATAATAAGCTTCTTCTTCCAGGGGTTTTCTCGCAATGACGGATCAACTCTCTTTTCTTCAGTCGGTGGCTGTGGTAATGTTTGGCTTTTGCCGTCATTGCGAGGCACGAAGCATCTCCATCTTTATGCGCTTTGTAGATTGCCAGGAAAGATCGCTGTCAACTTCTTTTATAACGAAGCTTAACCGCCTTTTATTCGGAAATCAATAAGAAACCGGAATTTCCCTCACCCAGTTTTGTAATGCGGATGCAAGTTTACGATCGTTGCTCAACCTGGGCACTTTATTTTGACCGCCAAGTTTTCCAACGCTTTTCATGTAGTTGATAAAGCCATTCTTTTCTATTACCTGGATTTTTAAAGGTTGCAAAATATGCCCTTTGATCAGGTCGTCATAATAGATATTTTTCTTCCTTAAATTCCTGTCAACTTTTTGCGCAAACCGCTCGAGATTCTTTGGCATATTTTCAAATTCAATAAACCATTCATGAAAACTTTTTTCACCGGTTGTAGAGATATTCGGAGCAACCGTAAACTCGGTTATCCTGATATTCTCTGATTCAGCGGCTTGCTGCAAGGCATCTTCCACTTCTTCACCAATTACATGCTCACCAAATGCGGAAATAAAATGTTTCACTCTTCCTGTTACCACAATGCGGTAAGGATTCAAAGAAACAAACTTTACGGTGTCGCCCATGTTATAGGCCCACAAACCCGCATTGCTGCTCACGATGAGCACATAATTTTTATTAAGCTGCACATCTTTTAAAGTAAGACGTGTGGGATTTTCTTTGGTAATTTCTTCTACCGGCACAAACTCATAAAATATACCGCTGTTCGTATTCAGCAATAAACCTTCTGCATTCTGGCTATCCTGGAAGGCAAAAAATCCTTCGCTTGCCGGATACAATTCAATGGTATCAATCTTCTTTCCGATGCTTTCAAAAAGCTTTGCTTTATAAGGTTCAAAGTTTACACCTCCCTGGACCATTACGCTAAATTCAGGAAAAATATCTTTTATCTTTTTGCCCGTTTTCTTTTCCAATTCGTCAAAATACATTTGTATCCATGGGGGAATTCCACTGATCAAGGTCATTCTTTCCGCCACAGTTTCCTCAACGATCTTTGATAATTTTTCTTCCCAATCTTCAATGCAGTTGGTTTCGAAAGAAGGCAATTGATTCGAACGCAAATAGCGTGGAACATGATGGTTTACAATTCCGCTAAGCCGGCCTGTAGGGATGCCTCCCACCCTTTCAAGTTCGGGCGAACCACTCAGGAAGATCATTTTGCCATCAGCAAATTGCGAATTTCCTGTCTGTGCCATATAGCATAACAAAGCGTTACGCGCCGTATCAATATGATTGGAAATGGAATCTTTGGTGATCGGAATGTATTTTACGCCGCTGGTAGTACCGCTGGTCTTTGCAAAATAAATGGGAAACCCTTTCCATAAAATATTTTGCTTTCCTTCTATTAACTTGTTGATGTAAACTTTAAAATCTTCATACTCGCGGATGGGAACCGCTTTCACGTAATCTTCATGCGTTTTTATCTTTTCAAAACCATGTTCTTTTCCAAATTCCGTTTTGATGCCCGTCTTGATCAAAGTATTGAAAATGCTGTTCTGATCCGCAACAGCCGTTAGCATTGATTTTTTTATTTGCTTGTATATATAGATGGCAAAAGGCTTTGCCAAATATGACTTGAACTTCATTTTCATTTCTAAAAGCTAATCGTTATTCACAAATTTAAGGATAAAACTTTTAATCTGCTTTATGCAATTTTTGAAAATTAACCCGATGCTTTTATTCCAATTTTAGCCATTTAAAAAACAGTTCTTTTCAAATAAAATCCATTTTTTAAAAAGCTGACGTCATTATTATTATTGAGGCATTGCCAACATAAATTTTTGTTTCAATTCTGACTTCTGAGACATTGCTGCTCTTTCATTCCCATATTGTTCACCCCCTTCCCCTTCTGTCCTGTTTCCTTCATGTCCCATTCCACCATAACCGCCCATTCTGCCGCCGCCGCTGTGGCCACCTCTTCCTCCGTATCCAGCCGTTGCGCTGTGTGAGCCGGGGGATAACGCATTGATGATTACATTCAGCGAGATATCCTTTGAAAAATCTTTTATGCCATAGCCACTTCCAAACAATTCTTTTAACGGAATGGCCACTTCATAGGTAAGGGTATTTGCAGAATCCCTGCCGATGGCGGCATGAATACCGGCAGGATCATTTGCAGAAATCAAACCATTCTTACCGGCAAAACCTTTTACTTCCATCGAATCCGGGGTAAAATGCTGATGCCTGCCTGGTGAGGAAAGCGGATCAGGTGTTATTGCATCTTCAGCCTGTTCGGATTTTAATGCATGCTTAAATCCTAAAGGAAAACTAATGCTGGATTTATGTTTGCCATTGATCTTATCGCTGATAATAATTTTCATTCCTGCTCTCATAATCTTTGCCTCAGTCATTTCATCCTTTGTTTGAAAACACAGGTACAAATTATTGCTGTCGTTTTTAAAATCAAAAAACAACCGGGTATCATTATCATAATCTTTCAAAGAATGATTCCAATCTGCGGCATTGCCATCAACCGTGATACTATTTTTTGCCCATTGGGCTGTAGAATTATCCTGCGCAAAAGCAATTGTTGCAATAAAAACCAGGATCAGTAAAGAAAAAGATCGCTTCATCTAATTTTTTTTCAAATCTATTCTTTATCTGTTGACAATATTTCTTGCAGTAATGAATTAATAAATCTTTTTCTTTTTGGTTACAAACTGATTACAAAGAGTCACGCAAAAAATGTTCCCTATGAGCAGGAATTGTAAAGCATCAATTCTTTTTTATCCTGATAGTATTTTATACGGAAACCCAGGACAGCGTTTTAAAACATTCTAAGAAGAGCAGGGGGAACCGCTTAAAATAGTTTCACAGCAAATTAATGGCGCTTTAATTTATAGACATCCAAATACCCATTGCTATAGTTGTGACTCATTTCAAGATTTTCACCGGAAGTAACGATCTTATAATCACCAGTTAAAATCAGCGACCAATCAAATTCTGCTGTCCATGGGCAGTTGTTTTCAAAACTTACACTGTCTGCACTTTTTTCTTTATATGCGCCTTTACATAATGCCGGATACCTAGGAGATTGGCTTTGTCCTGTCCAGGTGTTGGCAGAAAAAGTAATTGTTACATTTGAAATTTGTCCACCGCCATTGATAAGCCTTTGAAATGTTCCTGAATAAGTTCCATTTGGAATTACAGCATTAGAGCCGGTCTTTTTGCAAGAAGCAACAGATAATGCCAGGCAAAATAAAATAAGAGAGAAATATCGCATCGTATATTGTTTTGTCGATTGACACAAATCTTGACTAAAACGTTGCATCGCATTGTTGAAAGAGTTAAAATCAATAAACCCAGCAGGTGAGTTGCAAACTCAGGACAGCAGCCCATTCTTTATTTTGAAACTATATACTTCGGACAGCTAGGGCGGCAAACCTTTTGTTGGCAGTAGTACTTGAGGGTTACTGATTTTTTTCAGTAGCATTTTGGGGTGTTACCCTTCTTAAAATCTTCATATAAGTTTGTTCACTGTCTCTATTATTCCAAACTGCTTTAAAATGTTCTATCAATTCGGGAATGTCTGCATCTATTGTTGATTTCCATAAGTTTTGATTGTACTCGTGAACCCTTAGCATGTTATCGACGTCAAATATTCTGCCTGTATCTTTCGATTTCACCAAAGCAATAGGTAAATCATGTGCCATTCTAAGTCCCAATTCAAATAATACATTTGGATTATGATCAGTTAAATCTGCAATAACTAAATCAGCTTCGAGCAAATCATTGATTATAGTTGACTGAATGACATCAGAGCCTTGTTTGTTTGCCGTTTCTACGTTAAACCCAGCTTCAATACCGGCTGGAATTAGTAAGTTATCTAATACTTCTTTGAAAAAACCATGAGGTCTTTTGTCATTGCGTTCAACAAAAGGCATTATTACAAAAGCTTTCAAATTACCCTTCTTATTTTTTTTGGTTTCTCCAACTATGATTGTGGGACTTTTTGCTGATGTAAATTCATCGCCGTTTAACGGGTTGCCGTTATTTATTCCTAACTCTTTGCAGTTTTCGCTGAAAATATTTGAAAACTCTTCATGAAACTCTGGTGCAAGGTATCCTCACGACCAACCACATCTTGCCAACAAAATTAATCAGGGATAGTTTTGCATAAAAAGAAAATCATGCGCAACGATCCCGAAGTACGGCAACAAATGTTTCAACTTATAGAACAATGGAAAG
>Ga0207652_10001919_pt1 | contig 17984 bp, 16 predicted proteins | sample KBSC63BmetaG_FD_184334 | JGI IMG/M metagenome (GOLD analysis project Ga0207652, IMG submission 184334) | Corn rhizosphere microbial communities from Kellogg Biological Station, Michigan, USA - KBS C6-3B metaG (SPAdes) (version 2) | ecosystem: Host-associated > Plants > Roots > Rhizosphere ... | reverse complement strand
CCATTGGCCGTCTGCGCTTTTCACCGCGTGGTCGTCGTAATAGCCGGTGAAGCGCAGGACATAAGGCGGCTCGCCCTCGCATTCGGTGACGAAGGCGAAGCCGCGCATTTTCACACTGCCGTCTTCTTGCGGGCGGTACTGCACTTGCGTGACGTGATGCTGGCGGCCCGGGAAGCCGGGCGCGTTGGCATAGTGCTTCATCAGGCCGCGGATGCCGTCGTGGCCTTCCCACACGTCGGGGTCCTCGAACACTTCCTCGCTCATCACGCAGTCTTCGGTGAAGCAGGCGACCAGGCCCTCGGCGTCGCCGGTATCGAGCGCCCACGAATAGGCGGCGATCAGGTCCTGCAGCGCGATACGGTCTTCGATCGGTAAGGCTGTCACGTAAATCCCCTCTGGTTTGTTGCCTCAACCGTAACACTCGTTATGATCACCGCCAAGCAGGAGAGGATTTCCCTTGGGCAAGATCATCGTGACCGGCGCGTCCGGCCAGTTCGGCAATGCGGCGGCGAAAATGCTGCTGGAGCGCGTGCCGGCCGAAGACCTGGTGTTCCTCTCCCGCACGCCCGACAGCCTCGCCGATCTGGCCGAAACGGGCGCGCATGTCCGCCGGGCCGATTTCGACGATGCCGCGTCGCTGCTCCCAACCATGGAAGGGGGCGAGCGGATGCTGCTGATCTCCACCGTGCGCGTCGGCAGCCGGGTCGAGCAGCACACCGCCGCGGTCGAAGCCGCCAAGGCGAACGGTGTGAAGCACGTCGTCTACACCTCGCTCCTCGGCGTGCGCAGGCCGAACAATCCTTCGGTCGAAGGCTACGACCACATCGCGACCGAAAAGATGATCGAGGCCTCCGGCTTGGCGTGGACCTTCCTGCGCAACAGCCTTTACGCCGAAGCGGTGGCCACCGCGATGGCGATCCCTGCGCTGCAGGCCGGCCACAAGCCGGAGAATGCCGGCGACGGCCGCGTGCCGATCGTCAGCCGCGACGATTGTGTGGCGACGGCGGTCGGCGTGCTGACCCTAGATGGCCACGCCAACACCGCGCTCGACGTCACCGGGCCGGAGCTGTGGACCCTTCCGGACGCGATGGCGCTCATCTCGCAAATGGCCGGCAAGCCGATCGAGATCGAGCGCGTCGATGACGAAGGCATGTTCGCCTATTTCGATTCCCTCGGCGTGCCGCGCAAGGCTTCCGACATCGTGCCGGACGGTCCGATTCCTTGGGCCAGCGAGGGCATGGTCACCTTCGGCCAGTCGATCCGCGAGGGGTTCATGGACATCGAGTCCGATGACGTAGAGCGCATCACCGGCCGCCAGCCGCGCACGCTGCGCTCGGTGCTCGAGCAGTATCGCCACTTGTGGCCGTGACGAGGTTTCTCGCACCTTTGCTGGGCCGCTCCGGTCCCCCTCCCCGGCGGGGAGGGGTTAGGGGTGGGGCAGCGCGGCGTACGCCGCGCGTCCACGCCGGCGTCGAGCACCCCCACCCAACCCTCCCCCTCAAGGGGGAGGGCTTCAGAGCTGCGCTAGTCGCAGGGCTCGCTCTCGCCCTTGCTTCGTGCAACGCCGTCGTCACCTCGGACGCGCCGAAGGTCGATACCGCCGTTTACGGCGCGGGCGACAACTGGGACAATCCGGGCGGCGACTGGGCGGCGAGCCATTTCTCGCGCCTGACCGACATCGGCCCGCAGAACGTCCAGAAGCTCGGGCTCGCGTGGTCCTACGACCTCGGCACCGACCGGGTGCAGGAAGCGACGCCGGTGGTGATCGACGGGGTGATGTACACCAGCGGCAACCTCGGGCGGGTCTATGCGCTCGACGCGGCGAGCGGCAAGGAGCTGTGGAAGTTCGAGCCGCAAGTCGACGGCCAGGTCAACCGCTACGCCTGCTGCGACCAGGGCAACCGCGGGGTCCAGGTCCACAACGGCAAAGTCTACGTCGCCGCGCTCGACGGCGTCCTCTACGCGCTCGATGCGAAGACCGGAGCGGTGGCGTGGAAGACCGACACCGTCGCCGACCACAGCCGTGCCTACACCAGCACGGGCGCGCCGGAGATCGCCGGCAACCTGGTGATCATCGGCAACGCCGGGGCGGAGGACGACACGCGCGGCTACGTCACCGCTTACGATGCGGATAGCGGCAAGCAGGTCTGGCGCTTCTGGACCGTGCCGCACGATCCGAAAGCCGGCCCGCAGGAAAGCCCCGCGCTCGATGCCGCCGTGAAGACCTGGGCGCCGAATTCGAGCTGGGACATCGGCGGCGGCGGCACCGCCTGGGACGCGATCGTCTACGATCCGCAGTTCGACCAGGTCATCGTCGGCGTCGGCAACGGCACGCCTTATCCGCAGTCGGCGCGCTCGCCCGGCGGGGGCGACAACCTCTACCTCGAATGCGTGATCGCGCTCGACCGGCAGACCGGCAAGCTCAAGTGGTATTTCCAGGAAACCCCGCGCGACCAGTCGGATTACGACGCGGTGCAGCCGATCGTGCTGACCGACCTCGCCGTCGGCGGCCAGAAGCGCCCGGTGCTGCTGCACACGCCGAAGAACGGATTCTTCTTCGTCATCGACCGGCAGACCGGCAAGCCGCTCGCCGCCAATCCCATCGTGCGGACGAGCTGGGCCGACAAGTGGGACCTCAAGACCGGCCTGCCGCACCTGACGCCCGAAGGCAGCGACTACACCACCGGGCCGAAAGTGGTCTTCCCGGCGACCCCCGGAGCGCGCAACTGGTACCCGGCGGCGTACGACCCGCAGCGCAACACTTACTTCGCCCACGTGCTCGACATGGGCAACCTGCTGTTCCTCGCCGGCCCGCCGCAGCCGAAGCGCGATCCGAAGTTCATGAACGCCGGCGCGGCGGTGATCTTCTCGCCCGACTTGCAGGCGGCCGCGCCCGGCCTGCCGCCGCCGATCCGCGACGCAATGGAAAAGAGCGCGCAGTGGCAATGGGTCAAGGACAAGCCGTTTTCGAGCGAGCTCAGGGCGATCGATCCGATGACGGGGAAGACCAAGTGGTCGGTCCCGGCAGCCGGCTGGCAGGACCGCTTCGGCACTCTCGCCACCGCCTCGGGCCTGATGTTCCACGGTACGGTGACCGGACAACTGTTCGCGCGCGATTCCGACAGCGGCAAGGCGCTGTGGCAGGTCGACACCGGCACCTCGATCATGGCCGCGCCGATGACCTATCGCGTCAACGGCGTGCAGTATGTCGCGGTGCAGGCCGGCTGGGGCGGCGGCGGGTGGGGCTTCATGCCCGGCTATTCCGCGGCTTACGAGCGCGGCAACGCCAACCGCATCCTGGTGTTCAAGCTCGGCGGCGGGCCGGTGCCGATGCCGCCGCGGCTGCCGCGGCTCGAACCCGCTCCGCCGGCCCCGCCGCAGCTCCCCGGCGTGACCCCGGCGACGATCGCGCAAGGGCAGATGCTGTTCACCGCGAACTGTTCGCTGTGCCATTCGAACCAGCCGCGCTCCGGCGCGCCGGACCTCAGGCGGATGCCCGCACCGATCCATGCGCTGTTCGACCGGATCGTGCTGAAAGGCCTGCTGACCCCGCGCGGCATGCCGCATTGGGAAGACCGCCTGACGCCCGAGCAGGTCAAGGCGATCCACGCCTACCTGATCAGCCTGCAAGGCCCGCTGCACGACAAGGAAACCGCGCTGAAAGCGGCCGGCAAGCCGCTGGATTCGCAGAGCCTGACGATTTTGAGTAGTTACTGAGCCAACCCCAAGACTCGCAGAGACCCAGGAGACTCCCATGACCCCCGAAGGCGTAACGATCCGCAATCCCGACAAGCTGTTCATCGGCGGCGAATGGGTCGCGCCGCTCTCCGGCGAGAGCCTCGAGGTCGTCAATCCGAACAGCGAGGAAGTCATCGCCCGCGTCGCCGCCGCCGGCGATGCCGACATGGACCGCGCGGTCGAGGCGGCGCGCCAGGCGTTCGACCACGGCCCGTGGCCGACCACCCCGCCGGCCGAGCGCGGCAAGGTGCTGATGCGCATGGCCGACATCCTCGAAAAGCGCGTGCCGGAGATCGCCAAGGCCTGGGTCGCGCAGATCGGCGGCCTCGCTGCGCGTTCCGAAGGCATGCAGATGGGCTCCGTCATGGGCATGCGCGGGATCGCCGCGCTCGGCGAGCAATTCCCGTGGGTCGAGAAGAAGAAAGGCCAGATGGTCGACACGGCGGTGATCGTGCGCGAGCCGGTCGGCGTGGTCGCCGGCATCGCCCCGTGGAACGCGCCGTTCGGCATCATGCTCAACAAGGTCGCCTACGCGCTTATCGGCGGCAACACGATCGTGATGAAGCCTTCGCCGGAAACCCCGCTCGAAGCCTACATCATCGCCGAAGCGGCCGAGGAAGCCGGGCTTCCGGCGGGCGTGCTCAACCTCGTCCCGGCCGACCGTGGCCCGTCGGATCACCTGGTCAACAACCCCGGCGTCGACAAAGTCAGCTTCACCGGCTCGACCGTGGCCGGCAAGCGCATCGCCGAAGTCTGCGGCAGCCGCATCGCCCGCTGCACGCTGGAGCTGGGCGGCAAGTCGGCGGCGATCGTGCGTGACGATTTCCCGATCGAGGCGGCCGCCAACATCCTCGGCAACACCATCACCGTGCTCTCGGGCCAGGTTTGCGCGATGCTCAGCCGCGCGATCGTCACCAAGGACCGGCACGACGAGCTCGCCGAAGCCATCGCCAAGGTGATGAAGGGCATCAAGATCGGCAACTCCGACGATCCCGAAGCCCAGCTCGGGCCGCTGGCGATGAAGCGCCAGCTCGAACGCGTCGAGATGTACATCGAGGAAGGCAAGAAATCGGGCGCCGACCTCGTCACCGGCGGCCAGCGCCCGGCGCACATGAACAAGGGCTACTTCATGGAGCCGACGCTGTTCGCCAACGTCGACAACAAGAGCCGCATCGCCCAGGAGGAGATCTTCGGCCCGGTCCTGTGCCTCATCCCCGCGGAGGACGAGGAAGACGCAATCCGCATCGCCAACGAATCGAACTACGGCCTCAACGGCGCGGTGATGACCGGCGACGCCCAGGCGGCCTACGACGTGGCCCGCAAGGTCCGGACCGGGGTGGTCGGCCAGAACGGCATGCGGATGGAATTCGGCATGCCCTTCGGCGGCTTCAAGCAAAGCGGTATCGGGCGCGAGGGCGGCGAGGAAGGGCTGTGGCCTTACGTCGAGACCAAGACCATCCTGCTGGATGCGGCGCCGGCGGTGGTGTGAGCGCCGCCGTCCGCCATGCGGAGTTGGACGGACTATGCCCGCTAAGCCCTACGCGTTGATCGTCGCGCTGGCCATCGCTGCTCTGACAGGATGTGATTCACGCCACTCGCAAGGGGCGGCGCATGATGGTCGTTATCGCTTCAAGCCAATCGCCTCGCGCGAGTATGCCCCGGTGACAAATCAGCAAGCGCCCACTGTCGCGGCGCTTGAACGCCGTGGCCTCAAGGTTGTCGCCTCTGACTCGGAGTTATACCCGTGCGGGCCGACTTGCGATGCGGCTTACGATTATGCGGTGTTCTTGGGAACTCGGGGCCCAGACGGGAAGATTGGTGCGCTCAGGTTCGTTTGCCCCAATCCCAAGACGTCATCCGACACCGAAGAATGGCGATGCGTGACCTTCACCGGGAAGCGTCCCAGACAAGGCTAAAGCTTCTTGTCGTTAGGATCGACCGGCTTGTCGCTCTTGAGCATCGGGTCCCAGTGCTCGGCGATCTTGCCATCCTGGATGCGGTAGAGATCGAACCAGGTGGAATAGTAAGTCTGCCCGGCCGCGTCCTTCTCCGGGCGGACGAACGCGGTCATCACGTTGTCGCCCTCGGCGATCAGGTTGATCAGCGGCAGGTCGAGCTTGTCCTGGATCGGCCGTTCGGGGCGGGTCTTGCGAATGTACTCCTGCACGCCCGCGAGGCCTTGCCCGGCGTTCGGATTGTGCTGGACGTAGTCGTCGCGGATGAACTCGCCGGCGCGCTCCCAGATGCCCGCCTGGAGGACGATGCGGTACATGTCGTAGACCAGCTTCTTGTTGGCCGCGAGCTTGGGGTCGGGGCTGGTCAGCAGGGCCTGTTGAGCTTGCGCGATTTGCGGCGGGGTGGCGGTCATCGGGGGCTTGCTCTCCTGGGCGGTGGCGGACGTGGCGGCGATCAGCAAGGCTGCGGCAATAACTTGGCGCATTGGTAGTTTTTCTCCCGTTCAGCGAACCCTGCCAAACGTTACGTGACACGGCAAGCGGCCTCCGCTATCAGGCCGGACAAAGTCAACGATAGCCGTCCGAGGAGTGCCATGAGGGTCAAATACTTCCTGCTCGCGGGCTTGGCGCTGCCAGCCGCTCCGGCGCTGGCGCAGGACGCGCAGCCGGCGGCCGCCGCGCCGGAGATCGTCGTCACCGGCCGCGGGCTCGACCAGACGCCCGCTACACCGGCCTACGACGTGCAGCAGATCGACCGGCAGGACATCGTCACGACCTCCTCCGGCCGGCTCGAGGACGCGCTGTCGAACGTCGCAGGATTCCAGCAGTTCCGCCGCTCGGACAGCCGCTCCTCCAACCCTTCCGCGCAAGGCGTGACCTTGCGCGCGCTCGGCGGCAACGCCACCAGCCGCGCGCTGGTGCTGCTCGACGGCGTGCCGATGATCGACCCGTTCTTCGGTTACGTGCCGCTCTCGGCCATCGCGCCCGAGCGGCTGGAGAACATCCGCGTGACGCGCGGCGGCGGATCGGGCCCGTTCGGCATGGGCGCGCTCGCCGGCACGATCGAGCTCGACAGCGCCGATGCCAGCGACCTCGGCCTGTTCACCGGCAGCGCGATGATCGACGACCGCGCCGAGACCGAGCTGACCGGCTCCCTCGCGCCGCAGATCGGTGACGGCTACGGCATCTTCAGCGGCCGGTGGGATCGCGGCAAGGGCTTCTACACCACGCCCGATAGCCAGCGCGTGCCGGCGACGGTGCGCGCCAAGTACGGCAGCTGGTCGGCCAGCGGCCGGGTAGTCCAGCCGATCGGCGGCGATTTCACGCTTCAGATGCGGGGGCTGGTTTACGAGGATAACCGCGTGCTGCGCTTTGCCGGCGCGACCACCGGGATGAGCGGGCAGGACATCAGCGCGCGCTTGGTCGGGCGCGGCAAGTGGCAGGTCGATGCGATCGCCTATGCCCAGTGGCGCAATTTCAACAACCGGGTGATCTCCTCGAGCACCTACAAGCTCTCGCTCGACCAGAAGGACACCCCGGCCGAAGGGCAGGGCGGCAAGATCGAGATCCGCCCGCCGGTCGGCGGCGGGCACACGCTGCGGCTCGGCGCGGACTACCGGCGCTCCAAGGGCGACCTGAAGGAAGATTCCTACAACGCCAGCTCGGGCGCGCTGACCGCGCACCGCTTCGGCGGCGGGCTCAACACCGATCTCGGCCTGTTCGCCGAAGACGACTGGGAGCTCGGCCCGGTCACGCTGACCGGCGGCGTGCGCGGCGATCGTTACGCGATCCGCGACGGCTATTACCGCTCGGTCAATCCGGCCGGCGTTGCCACGATCGACAACCATTTCGCCGACCGCGACGACTGGAAGCTCTCGTGGCGCGGCGGCGGCGTGTTCCATGCACTCAGCACACTCGATCTGCGCGCCGCGGCCTACACCAGCATCCGCGTGCCGACGCTCAACGAGCTATACCGCCCGTTCGTGGTCTTCCCGGTGACGACCAACGCCAACGCCGACCTCAAGCCCGAGCAAGTCGTCGGTTACGAGGCCGGCATCGACTGGCGCCCCGCGCCGTGGGCCACGGTGACGCTCACCGCGTTCGACAACAAGGTGAAGGACGCGATCACCAACGTCACCGTGGCGACCAACACCCGCCTGCGCGAGAACATCCACGCCATCCGCGACAAGGGCATCGAGCTGGGCGCGCAGGCGACCGCGGGCAAGTTCAGCTTCGACGGCTCGCTGGCCTATACCCACGCCCGGCAGGACGCGCCGGGGACCGACCTCGACGGCTTCATCCCCTCGCAGACCCCGGCCTGGGCGGAAAGCGCGACGATCGGCTACCACCCGACCGAGCGGATGCAATTCTCCGCCACCGTGCGCCATGTCGGCAAGCAGTACGAGGACGACAAGCAGACCGACGTCCTGCCCGGCGCGACGACCGTCGACCTTTACGCGCAAGTGCCGCTGGCCGGCCGCCTGAGCTTCGTCGCCCGCGCGGAGAACCTGTTCAATGCCACGGTGATCACCCGCAACCAGGCCGGCTCGCAAGACTACGGCGAGCCGCAGACCTTCTGGGGCGGGTTCCGCTACGGGTTTTAGCAGACAGCCCTCTCCCCTTCAGGGGAGAGGGTTGGGAGAGGGGGCTGTTACATGCCCCTCTCCCTCCGCCCCTGCGGGGCTGCTCCCTCTCCCCTGAAGGGGAGAGGGCTGGCCAAAGAAAAGGGCCGCCCTTTGGACGGCCCTTTTCATTCGAGATCGCAAAGCGTCAGCGGTCGCTGCGGCTGCTGTCGCTTTCGCCCATCTGGCTGCTGCGGTCGCCTTGCTGCTCCGGCTGACGGCTGCGGCCGCCCTGCTGTTGCTGCTGCTGGCTGCCGCGGCCGGATTCCTGCCCGGGCTGGCGGCTGCGCTCGCTCTGCTGTTCGGGCTGGCGGCTGCGGTCGCTCTGCTGCTGCGGCTGCTGCTGGCGGCTGCTGTCGCCGCTCCGGCTCTGGTTACCCATCGAAAATCTCCTCTCGCGCCTGCGGGATGCGTGCAGGCATGAGATTCAACGCGTTACGCGCGCGCCGTTCCCGTATTTGAGGCAGTGCGCGCCCCGTCAGCGCCGGGGCGCGCACCGCTCGCGGCGTCAGCTCTCGCTGCCGCTCTCGTCGGGCTGCTGGCCCGGCTGCTGCTGCTGCTGCTGCTGCTGCTGCTGCTGCTGCTGGGGGCTCTGCTGCTGGCGGCTCTCGCCCTGCTCGAGCTGGTCGTCCATCGACTGGTCTTCCTGGAAGGAGATGTCCTCCTTGCCCCGTTCGGCTTCGAACTGCACGCCGCGGTCGCCGGCCGGCTCGTAAGTGCCGCCCTGCTGCGCCTGCTGGCCGGAGCCGCCCTGCTGATTCATCTGGCCGGAGCTGCCTGCGCCGCTCTGCTGGTCCATCTGGCTCTGGCGGTCGCCCTGGGTCTGCTGTTCCTGCTGGCGGCTGCCGGCGCCGGTGCCCGGGCCTTCCTGCTCCTGCTGCTGCTGACCCGGATTTTGCTGGCCCGGATTCTGCTGGCCGGGGTTCTGTTGTTGCTGCTGGCCCGGGTTCTGCTGCTGTTGCTGGCCGGGGTTGCTGGTCTGGTCGGTCATGGGGGTCTCCTCTGGTCCGCAAGAGTTGCGGAGGTGACTCCACAACGCTGGGGCGGGCCGTGTTTCCCGTGCGGCGAACGCATTCCCGACCAAGCGCGCGCCGCCCGCGCCGGGCCGCGTGAAGCGGTCAATTCGCGCTACCCAGCGGGCGAGCGACGCGATAGGCATGGGCAAAGTCAAAAAGGGAAGAGCGATGGCCTCGGCCGCGATTGCACAAGAAGCGATGCTCGAAGTCCGCAATCCGCGGACCGGGCAGACGGACCACAGGCTCAGGGTATCGAGCCGCGCGGAAGTAGCGGAAAAGGCGGCCGGTTTGCGCGCCAACCACCCCGCCTGGGAAGCGCTCGGCATTGCGGGCCGCTGCGGCGTGATGGCGCGCTGGCTCGGCGCGGTGAAGGCCCGCGCGGCCGAGATCGGCGAGGCCGACGCGGCCGATACCGGCGGCTGCCACACCAGCTACATCCAGGGCTTCATCACGGTTGCCAACATCGGCGGCTGGCTGAAGGATGCGCCGGCTGCGTTCGAGGCCCTGACATGGGAGGGCATGAGCACTTCGATGCCGACCGTGCGCATCGAGAGCCAGGTGGTCGCCTTCCCGCTCGTCGGGGTGATCAGTCCGTGGAACGCGCCGCTGATGCTCGCGCTGCTCGACGCGGTGCCGGCGCTGTTCGCCGGGAGCGCGGTGCTGCTCAAGCCGAGCGAGGTCACGCCGCGGGTGATCGAAGCGCTGTTCGAGACCGTGCGCGAGGTGCCTGAGCTGGCGGCGGTGTTCGATTACGTCACGGGGCCGGGCGAAGTCGGTCAGGCGGTGATCGCCGAAGTCGACACGATCTGCTTCACCGGCTCCGTGCCGACGGGGCGCAAGGTGGCGGTCGCCTGCGCCGAGCGCTTGATCCCGTGCAACCTCGAGCTCGGCGGCAAGGATCCCTGCATCGTCACCGAGACCGCGGACTTGGATCGCGCGGCGACTTCGGTGCTGCGCGGCGCGGTCTATGCGACGGGGCAGGTGTGTTATTCGGTCGAGCGGGTCTATGTGCACGAGAGCGTGCACGACGCGTTCGTCGAGAAGCTGGTGGCGCAGGCGAACGCGGTGCGGCTCAACGCGGACAATCCGCGAGCCGGGCACATCGGCCCGTTCACGTTCGCCCCGCAGGCGGACATCGTCATGCGTCACATCGCCGATGCAAAGGCCAAGGGCGCCAAGGTGTTAACCGGGGGCGAGATCGAGGCAATCGGCGGCGGGCTCTACATGCGGCCGACAGTGCTGACCGGCGTCACCCACGACATGGCGATCATGCGGGACGAGACGTTCGGCCCGTGCATCCCGGTCATGGCCTACAAGGATACCGAGGAGGCGATCCGCCTCGCCAACGACACCCAGTTCGGCCTCACCGCCAGCGTGATCGCCGGCACCGCCGAGGAAGCCGAGGCGATCGGCCGGCGGATCAACGCGGGCGGGATATTCCTGCAGGATACCTTCCTGACTTTCGCCAAGCTCGGCACCTTCGGCTCCGACAGCTTCGGCTGCTCGGGCTATGGCGCGCCGAGGATCGGGCCGGAGAGCTTGCGGCGATTCCTGCGGCGCAAGAGCCTGCTGACGCAGACCGGGCCGGTGGCGGATATCCAGGACGATCATCATTTGGGGAAACCCGGCGAATGACTTCCTTTCACCGTCATCCTGAACTTGTTTCAGGATCCATCGCGCCGCCCAGCCCGAAGCGTTTTGGCTCGCACTCCGTTGCGGCTTCGCCGCTCGAGGTCGAGGGCCCAGCGCAAACCGACGAATGGACCCTGAAACAAGTTCAGGGTGACGAGGTGTGGGGATGAGGATCAGTGCAGCCGTCAGCCGGGCGGACACCCCGGCCCCGCAAATCGAGCAGCTCGATCTGGAAGAACCGCGCCCGGACGAAATGCGCATCCGCCTCGTCGCGACCGGCATCTGCCACACCGACCTCCACGAGCACCCCGGCCGCCACGCGCCGCACCCGATCGTCCTCGGCCACGAGGGCGCGGGAGTGGTCGACAAGCTCGGCGAGGGCGTGAGCGGCGTCGAAGTCGGCGATCACGTGATCCTCAGCGGCAATTCGTGCGGCCGGTGCCCGAGCTGCCTCGCCAACCGGCCGACTTACTGTGACCTGGCGATGCCGCTGTGCTTCGGCGGCCAGCGACTCGACGGCTCGACCTCGCTCGATGGCGGCGCGGTGCACTCGCACTTCTTCGGCCAGTCGAGCTTCGCCACCCATTGCCTTGTGCCGCAGCGCACCGCGGTGAAGATGGACAAGGACCTGCCGCTCGAAAAGCTCGGTCCATTGGGCTGCGGCGTGGTCACCGGCGCTGGCGCCGTGATCGAGGCGCTCAAGGTCGGCTACGGCGACACGATCGCGGTGTTCGGCACCGGCGGCGTCGGCCTCAGCGCGGTGATGGCGGCGAAGCTGATCGGCGCGCGGCGGATCGTCGCGGTCGACATCAATCGCGAGCGGCTGGAGCTGGCGCGCGAGCTGGGCGCGACAGACTGCATTCCCGCCGACGAGGAGGGCGTCGCCGACAAGATCCGCGCCGTCACCGGCCGCGGGGTCGATTTCAGCTTCAACACCACCACCGTGCCCGATGTGCATACCCTCGCGCTCGAAGTGCTGGCGATGAACGGCACCGCCGGTTTCGTCGCCGCGCCGCGGCCGAGTGCTTCAGGAGAAGTGTGGGCGCCGAAGATGTTCGCCATGCTCGCCGGCGGGCGGCAGCTGCGCGGCATTCTCGGCGGCGACGCGCACCCCGGGTTGTTCATCCCCAAGCTGCTCGATTACTGGCGCCAGGGGCGCTTCCCGTTCGACCGCCTGCTGACTTTCTACCCTTTCGCCGAGATCGACCGCGCTTTCGCCGATGCCCATTCGGGCAAGGCGATCAAGCCGGTCCTGCTGATAGGAGACGCCTGAGATGACCCCCGAATTCCGCGCCAGGATCGATGCCTTCGGCCGCGAGCTGACGCTCGATCTCATCACGAACACGAGCAAGATGATGAACGGCCTGTTCGAAGGGATGGACCCGCAGACGATCGAGCTTGAAGACCAGTCCTATGGTCCGGATGCGCGCCATCGGCTCGACGTCTACTACCAGCAGAACCTCGAGAACGCGCCGGTCTTCGTCTTCGTCCACGGCGGCGGCTTCGTCATGGGCGACAAGCGCAACCCGGCGCCGAGCCCGTTTTATCGCAACGTCGGCGATTTCGCGGCGCGCCACGGCTGGGTCGGCGTGGTGCCGACGTACCCGCTGGCCCCCGAGCATCCGTGGCCGGCGGGCCCCGAAGCGGTGCGCGGCGTGGTCGAGTGGATCCGCCAGCACGCGGCGGAATTCGGCGGCGATCCGGAGCGGATCGTCCTGTCCGGCCAATCGGCGGGCGCCGTGCACGTCGGCGGCTACGTCGCGCATTCGAAGTACCACGCAGTTCCGGGGGCCGGAGTGCGCGGCGCGGTGCTGATGAGCGGGATTTTCGATACCACGGTACCGAGGGGGGCCGAGGGCGAGGGGCCGCATCCTTATTACGGCAGCGATCCGGCGACCTTCAACGAGGCCAACTGCCTGGCCGGCCTGCTGGCGACCGACGTGCCGCTGTGCTTCACAGTGAGCGAATTCGACGCGGCGATGTTCCAGGACGAAGCGGCGCGGGTCGTCGGCGCCTGGGGCCACGCCAAGGGCAGCTACCCGGAGATGCACTACCTCGTCGGCCACAATCACCTCACCCCGTCGCAATCGCTGGGTTCGCCGGTGAAGGAGGTCGAGGCGCTGGTCGCCGACTTCGTTGGACGGGTTGCGGGTTAGCGACGTCGAGCCCTCTCCCCTTGCGGGAGAGGGTTGGGTGAGGGGTCCGCCGCGCAGCGGCGGCCAAGAGAGCGTCGGCTGGAGCCGCCGACCCCTCTCCTCCCGCCCCTGCGGGGCTCCTTCCTCTCCCGCAAGGGGAGAGGGCTATTTGCTGGACGCGGCTGAAGCCGGAACCGGCCCCGCGCCCGCGCAAGCCTCCAGCATCGCGTGCATCGCCTGCCCCCAGTCGCGCAGCGCCTTGGCGTTGGGGGCAAGGACTTGCAGGTCGTGGCGGGCATCGCCGTTGAACCGGGTGCCGACCATCGGCGGCTCCGGCGGAATTTGCGAGGCCTGGACGCACGGAGCCGGCGCGCCGGGAGGCGGCGGTCCGGCCGCCGCCGCAGGATGGGCGGGCAGATGCGCGCATCCGCCGAGCAGCAGCGCCAACGCCGCCGCGCGGGGCCCAAGGCCTAAAGCCCGCTGCTGCGGATCGACTTGGGGGTTACGCAATTGGCTTCCCTGACCTTTTCCTGCCGCAGGCTTTCGGCCTGCTGCTCCAGTTCGGAGGCGCGCTTCTGCGCGTCGGCGATCTTGCTGTCGATGATATTTTCGTGGACCTCGTTGTTCAACTGACCGCTGGCGAGCTGGTACTTTAACGCGTTCAACGACAGCTCGGTGGCGGCGCGCGCCTGCCTCTCGGCGAGCATACGGACGTTGATGTCATCGCGCTCCTGGGCGATCGCGCTGGTGCGCCAGGCGAGCACGCCCGCCGTGACGATCAGGACCAGAATCAGTGCCTCGCGGATGCGCAGGCCCCGGCTTGCGGCGGGCTCGGCCATTGCGATCTCCATTTATCCAGCTTCGTGCGGCCGGTTTGAAGATGAACGGAACGGAATTCAACCTGAACGGGGTTAACGCGGCATCCAGCTGCCATGGAAACTCATCGGCAGCGCGAAGGGCAGCTTCACCGTCGCCAGCGCTGGGCGGCTGACGTCGTTGCCGTCGAGGATCACCAGGTCGGTGCGCTTGTCGGCCAGGCGGTCGACCACCGTCAGGATATAGCCGTCGCCCTCGGGGGAATTCGCGCTGCGCGGCACGAACACCGGCTCCTGCGCGGCGCCGCCGTCGATGTCGTGGAACTTCATCTCGCGCGTGTCCCAGTCGATCTGCGCCACGCCCATGCGCGGGAAGTCGCGGAAGGCCATGTAGCCGATGCGGTATTTCTCCATCGCGTAACGGTCGTCGATCTTCGGCATGTCGCCATAGGCGCCCTGGATCGGCTCAAGCGTGATCGCCTCGGCATCGGGCTTGGCGAGGTCGAAGGTGATCCGACTGAGCTGGGTGATCGTCTCGGGCATGCTCGGCAGGTTGCCGTGCTTGTCCTTGAAGAAAGAAAAGCAGTTGCCCGGGCTGACCGGGGTATCGACGATGACTTTCGTGCCTTCGGTATAGGCGTTCATGATGTGGCCCAGCACGATGCCGGGGATGCTGAACCAGCGCATGTCGGCGACGGTGCCACCCCGCGGCATGATCCCCCACGCGCTCGGCAGGTCGGGGTCGTACTGGTAGTACTGGTCGCCCGCGCGCAGGCGCTTCTCGTCGGCGACGAGCGGCATGATCGGGAACACCAGGTGCTCGCGGGTCACGCCCCAGTCGTGGCTGACGCCGGGGTAGGGGGTGTGGAACCACTCCTCGCGGATGAGCGCGCCGGATTTGTCGAACACGTGGAGGCTGGCGTCGGTGGTCGGCTCGCCCCGCGCGAATACGCCGTAGCTCCACCATTCGCCGGTCTTCGGGTCGATCTTCGGGTGCGCCGTCAGCGCCTTCGAGCCGAGGTTGCCGAAGCGGCCGACTTCGATCGTCTCGAGCGTCTCCGTGTCCATGCGATACGGCCGCGAATCCTCGCGCAGCATGAACAGTTCGCCGTGGTGGACGAAGGCGTTGGTGTTGCCGGTGTTGTCGCGCTCGGGCAGGTTATCGACGGCGGGGTCGTCGGTGTACCTGTTGCGGTAGTGGCCATAGAGCCGCCGCCGCGCCTCGCGCTCGCGCCTCAGCCGCTCGGTCTGGACGTAGCGGCTGCGGAAGCTGACATGGCCGTCCTCGATGCGGAACACGCTGGCCATGCCGTCGCCGTTGAGGATGATATCGTTCTCGAGGCTCGGGTACTGCCGGTCGCCCCCGGTGCGGAAATAGCTCCCCTGCAGCTCGGGCGGGATTTCTCCTTCGACCTCGCACTCGAACACGTCCGCCTCGAAGCGCATCGGCATGCGCTTCTGCAGGCCGAAGCTGTCGTAGGGCAGGAAAATCTCGGGCATCGTTTCTCTCCGACCGGATGATGTGCTCCACCGCGAAGCGGCCTTTGTCCTCATTTGGTTCACACGAAGACACGAAGATGCCGTGCTGGCCTCACAGTCGTGCGCAACATCTTCGTGTCTTCGTGTGAAACCCTTTTGACACTTGCCCTGCAGGCATTTGTCAGTCTCAAATAGAACCGTGATGCCGCAGCTTGGCAAGAGCGCATCGAGGGAGAGCGAGAATGTCCGAGAACCCCTGGCCGAACGGCGTGCCGGAACTGATGCCGGCGGAAGACCGCGCCGAGATCGAGGAGCTCTACGCGCGCTATTGCTGGGGCATCGACCTCGCCGACGAGGAGCAGGCGATCGCCACTTTCGCCGAGGACGCCGAGTTCGACCACTTGTGGCAAGGCAAAGTCAAAGGCCACGACGCGATCCGCCAGAACTTGCGCAAGCTGTGGTACGACCGGCAGCACTGGTGGTACGGCCGCCAGCACCTGATGAACCACTTCATCATGGACCCGCGCCCCGAAGGCGCCCGGGTGCGCTGCTTCTTCCAGATTATCCAGTGGAACGCCGATTACGGCACCAACTTCGTCTTCGGAATCGGCACCCGCGATGACCGGCTGGTGAAGCGGAACGGCCGGTGGAAATTCTATCGCCTGGTGGTCAATGCCTGGACCGCGGTCGACCAGATTCCGTGGAAGGGTGAGCGGACCTTGCCGACACGGCCACCGTACAAGAGCCCGCCGGCCGACACGCGGCCGTTCGATCAGGCGACGGGGGATGAGTGGTAACGTCACTCGCATAACGGCCGTTGGTGCATTTCGCCGTTGGCTCAATGCACCCTACGCCGATGCCTATTCGCGTTGGGTAGGGTGCATTGAGGCGTAGCCGAAATGCACCATTCATACCCACCCCTCCCTCTTCCACCGATGCCACGACGAAAACGGCCAATCGTCGATATCCGCGACCAGGCGATGTTTGACCGGATTGGCGTGAACATAGGCGATGTGGGCCGCGAGATCGTCCGTATCGGTGATCACGTGCTCCCAGAAGCGACGTTGCCACACGCCGCGCTCGCCCGGGCGGCGTCCCGGTGCGAGGTCCGCCGAACGGGGTAGTCGGCGGGAGAACCCTGTCTTGATCCGCCGCCAGCGGCCGGGAAAGTCGCTATCGCCCTCGGGCAAGGTCCAGATGCAGTGGAGGTGATTGGGCAGCACGCAGATCGCCACGGTCTTGAACGGCTGGCGTTGCGCCGCATCGGCATAGGCGGCGCGGAGCGCGTCGACATGCTCGACCAGTAAGCGGCTGTCCCGGCGCAGGAGATTGGCGGTGAAGAAATAGGTTCCACCCGGAACGAACCATCGGCGGTATTGGGGCATTACGGGAGGTGTAGGTCCTTTGGTGCATTTCGCCAGTGGCTCAATGCACCCTACGCTCGGGGTTAGCCAATCTCTGCGCCCCCGCGCCTCTGCACGAAAACCATTTTCCTACAAGGGCCGGTGCGTGGTTTATGCTGCGGATGGCGAAATCACCATTCCATCAGCCGATTGCCTACACCGCGCTTCCGGATCACGGGCGCTCATTCGCCGAAGAAATGTGCCCCCGCGGCGTTCGCTCCGAAAGCCCCATGGTCACTGCGAACATTCGGACCATTCGGGTGGGAAGCGGCCCCTTGGCGTCAGGCCGCGCGGACGTCCTGGAGGAATTCGTCGGCCTTGGTCTTGAGCGCCGCGGCCTGGCGTTCGAGCTCGGTCGAGCTGGTCAGCACCTGGGTCGCCGCGCTGCCGGTGGCGAGCGAGCTGTCGCGCACATGGTCGAGGTTGCTGGTCACTTCCTCGGCGCTGCGCGCGGCGAGGTCGATCGAACGGGCGAGGTCTTGCCCCGCGACCGACTGCTGGTCGACCGCCGCGGCGATCGAGGTCGCGGTGGTCTCGAGCTGCTTGATCTGCTCGGCGATCTTGCGCAGCGCGTCGACGCTGGCGGTGGTGGTGTCCTGCATCGCGCGGATCTGACCGGCGACTTGCTCGGTCGCCTTGCCGGTCTGCGTCGCCAGCTCCTTGACCTCGGTGGCGACGACCGCGAAGCCGCGGCCCGCCTCGCCGCCGCGCGCAGCTTCGATCGAGGCGTTGAGCGCGAGGAGGTTGGTGCGCTGGGCGATGGTCGAGATCATCTCGACGATGTCGCCGACCTGGCTGGCGGAATCGGCCAGCTCGGAAATGGTCGTGTCGGCGGCGATCGCCGCGCCGCTTGCCTTGCGGGCCAGCTCGGCGCTGGTCGAGGCCTGGCGGCTGATCTCGCCGATCGACATCGCGAACTCGTCGCTCGCGGCGGCGGCGGCGGTGACGCCGGCGGTGGCTTCGCTGAGCGACATCGACACGCGCGAGGACTGGTTGGCCGACTGCTCGGCGCTCGCCGCCATCGCGGTGGCGGTCGCCTGCAGCTCGCTCGAGGCGCTGGCGACGCTGCCGACGATTTCCGAGACGTTGCGCTCGAAGCGGTCGGTCAGCTTCTTGAGCGTCTCGAAGTGGTTCTGGCGGTCGACGTCGGTCTGCGCCTGCAGCTTCTGGAACTTGTACGCCGCCTTCTT
>Ga0207652_10001918_pt1 | contig 17995 bp, 16 predicted proteins | sample KBSC63BmetaG_FD_184334 | JGI IMG/M metagenome (GOLD analysis project Ga0207652, IMG submission 184334) | Corn rhizosphere microbial communities from Kellogg Biological Station, Michigan, USA - KBS C6-3B metaG (SPAdes) (version 2) | ecosystem: Host-associated > Plants > Roots > Rhizosphere ... | reverse complement strand
CCGGCAGCCCGATATGCGTCTGCCCGCCTTTGCCCGGCGTGACCCCGGCGACCATCTGCGTGCCGTAGTCCAGCGCCTGCTGGGTGTGGAAGGTGCCCGTGTCGCCGGTCATCCCCTGGGTGATGACCTTGGTGTTCTTGTCGACGAGGATGCTCATTTTGGCTCCGCTGTGTGGTAACCGACGATGATCCGCAGCGCCGGTTGCTCTTTTGTTGCGCCAGCAGCTTCCGTGGGATTGACCTCGGCAAATCGCGGCAGGGATACCAATGCGATGCCGTTCTGAACGCGCTCTGGCTTGATCTTCGGATCCAAGGATTTCAGCGCCTGCAGCATGGCTTCCAGCGACGGTATTTCATCGGCTGTGGAAGAAAGCCTGGCGATCACCGTGCAGTAATCGCTTGCCACAGGATCGTTGGTCAGAAAGATCATGTGGTTGGCGCCGGGCTTCACGTAGCCCAGCAAGGGATTGCCCGGTGCCGCAGTCTCTGGGACAAGCGACCATCCACTGCGAGCGAGCAGGGCCCTATCGACAGCCCCCGGGACCACGGCCTTCCAGCAATCGCCAACGGCCGAGGCGATGTCGGCCGGCAAGGAGGGTTTCAGGCCAACGTCGCTTTCGGCGGCAAGGATCAGCCCCGCTGAGAGAAATAAGGAAAGCATCGCATCAGCCCAATGAGCTATCGATGCCCTTGCAGGCGACCAGCAGTTCTTTCACTGCGTCGACCGAGGTCTGGAAGTTGGCCTTCGCTTCGTCGTCGAGCGCGATCTCGATCACTTCCTCAACGCCGTTCGCGCCGATCACCGCCGGAACGCCGACGTAGAGGTCGTTGACGCCGTACTGGCCGGTCAGGTTCGCGGCGACGGGCAGGATGCGCTTCTGGTCGCCGAGGTAGGCTTCGGCCATGGCGATCGCGCTGGTGGCCGGGGCGTAGTAGGCGCTGCCGGTCTTGAGCAGGCCGACGATCTCGCCGCCGCCGCCGCGGGTGCGCTTGACGATCTCGTCGAGGCGGCCGGCGTCAACGCCCTTCAATCGCGCGAACTCGGGCACCGGAATGCCGTTGATCGTCGAATATTCGAGGACCGGGACCATCGAATCCCCGTGGCCGCCGAGCACGAACGCGTTCACGTCGCGCACCGAGACGTCGAATTCCCAGGCGAGGAAAGTGGCGAAGCGCGCGCTGTCGAGCACGCCGGCCATGCCGACGACCTTGTTGTGCGGCAGGCCCGAATATTCGCGCAGCGCCCAGACCATCGCGTCGAGCGGGTTGGTGATGCAGATCACGAAAGCGTCCGGGCAGTTGGCTTTGATGCCTTCGCCGACCGCGCCCATCACCTTAAGGTTGATGCCGAGCAAGTCGTCGCGGCTCATGCCGGGCTTCCTCGGCACGCCGGCGGTGACGATCACCACGTCGGCGCCGGCGATGTCGGCATAGTCGTTGGTGCCGGTGATCTTCGCGTCGAAGCCTTCGATCGGGCCGCACTGGCTGAGGTCGAGCGCCTTGCCCTGCGGAATGCCCTCGACAACGTCGAACAGGACGATATCGCCCAGTTCCTTCTTCGCGGCGAGATGGGCGAGGGTGCCGCCGATCATGCCGGCGCCGATGAGCGCGATCTTCCTGCGAGCCATGGGGAGCGTTATTCCTTCATGCAGCGCGGGCGCGGTTGGGATTTGTCGATGCCCCCGCGGCCCGCGAAGAGGCGTCGTCCCGAGCGACGGCGGCTGCCCTAGGCCCCCGATTCACGCTTTGCAACCGCCAAAACACCGACAAAAGCATCTATCTTTGCTAACAGTTCGCAATAGCTATTGTCCGCAACGGCGAACCGCGCGGCCAGACGAAATGGTTCACACGCAAAGGCACGAAGGGACGAAGAAACGAAGAGTTTCACCCAAACCCGTCACCCCGGGCTTGACCCGGGGTCCCGCTCTTGTGCGCGGCCCGAGGAAGCGGGATCCCGGGTCAAGCCCGGGATGACGAAGGGTTTGGGCGTCGTGTTCACGCCTTCGTGCGTGGGTGCGGTGTCTCGCCGGCGGCGATTCAGCTTGGCGTCCTAGTATGTCCCGACGGGTTCGCGCACCTGCGCGCGGCGGTCAGCCCGCCAGGCGCGTGCTGGTATCGCGCCCGTCGCGTTCTTGGGCGAGGAGCATCGCGGCGAGGAAATCGGGCACGGCGCGGCTGAAGTAATAGCCCTGGCCGAGCGTGCAGCCGGCGCTGCGCACGGCCTCGACCTGCTCGATCGTCTCGAGCCCTTCGGCGACGATCTCCATCTCCAGGGTAGAGCCCATCTCCGCCACCGCCCGGATGATCGCATCGCTCTTCTTGCCGATGTTGGGTCCGGAGACGAAGCTGCGGTCGACCTTGATCTTCTTGAACGGGAACTGATTGATGTAGCCGAGCGAGGAATACCCCGTGCCGAAGTCGTCGAGCGCGAAGCGCACGCCTTCGTTGGCCAGTTCCTCCATGAAGCGGGCGGTGTGCTCGCTGTCTTCGATGAACAGGCTTTCCGTGACCTCGAGCTCGAGCCGATGCGCCGGCAGCCCGGCGTCGCGGATGGCGTTGAGAATGCCCAGCGCCGCCCCCGGCGCGCGGATCTGCAGCGGCGAGAGGTTGACCGCGATCGTGACGTCATCGGGCCACTGCGCCGCGGCTTTGGCGGCCTGCGCGGTGATCCAGTTGCCGAGCGTGATGATGACCCCGGTCTCCTCGGCCACCGGGATGAATTCGTCCGGGCGCAGCTCGCCCTTCTCGGGGTGGAACCAGCGCACCAGCGCCTCGAACGTGCGGATCCGGCCGGTCTTGAGGTCGACGATCGGCTGGAAGAAGATCGACAGCTCGTCCTTGCGGATAGCGGCGCGCAGCTCGGTCTCGATTTCCTTCTTGCGGACGAGGTCGCGGGTCATCGCCGGATCGAAGAACCTGAGCTGGTTCCGGCCGCCGACTTTGGCGTGGTACAGCGCCAGGTCGGCGCTTTGCATCACGGTTTCGATGTCCGGCCCGTCGTCGGGCAGCAACGCGACGCCCATCGACGCTCCGCAGCCGATGCGGTTGCCGTCGATGCGGAACGGACGCGAGAGGTCGCCGATGAAGGCGCTGGCGAGCTGTTCGGATTCCGCGCGATCGGCGACCGGGCAGGCCGCAATGAACTCGTCGCCGCCGAAGCGGGCGATCGTGGCCTCCTCCGGCGCGACGTCGGTCAGCCGCCGGGCAACGTCCGCGAGGACGCCATCGCCGACCGCATGGCCGAGCGTATCGTTGACTTCCTTGAAGCGGTCGAGGTCGAGCCAGAACAGCGCCAGCTTCTGACCCTTGGGCAGGCTCATCAGCTGCTCGACGAGCTCGTGGTTCATGCCCGCGCGATTGAGCAGGCCGGTGACGACATCGGTCCGCGCCTGCTCGCGCATCTGGTCGGCCAGCCGCGCGCTGGTGTCGGCCGCGGCGATCGAGGTGCGCAAGGTGCGATAGACATTCAGCGTGATCGAGATGACCGAGGCGGTGTGCAGCAGCATCGCGAAGCCGAGGATGCGCATCAGCGGCGCATCGTCGAACAGAAGCACCGGGCTCAGCGGCACGAGGACGAGCGACAACTGGCCGAGCGCGATCGGCGGCCGGCCCGCATTGCGCGCCGCGATCGCGGTCGCGTAACTCACGGCGACGACGACGAGCACCATTTGCGCTTCAATCATCACCTCGTGGGCGACGGCCAGGACGGCGAGAGCGCTCAACGCACCGGCGTAGGCAAATGCGCCGACCTCGAAAAGCAACTCGAGCGTCCGCGTGGTCGCATGGCGGGTGTACCGCACGGCCATCATCATCGCGGAGCGCAAAAGCGCGATCACCCCGACGGCGACGGCGAAGACCTTCATGGCGAGGTCGTCCGCCGCGAAGGCCGCGGCCATGCAGACGATGGTGCCGCAGACCGCGCCGATGAACAATGTCAGGGGATTGGAGTAAAGCGAAAGGACCAGGGTCTCGCGGACCTGGCGGTCAACCGGATCGGTCGCCGGGGCGCTCGAAAACATCGAGCGAACCGCAAGAAGGAGCTTTCCCCGCAGAGACATGCTCTGGCGCATAGAGAGAAGTCATCACAAAGCGGTTAACAAGCGCTTAGAGGATCGCGAAGGCCTCGCCGGCGGCGCTCTTGCCCCGCGCGGCCGCGCTGGCCCGTAAAGGCCGCCTGTCAGGGCTGCTTGGCCAGGAAAGCGTGAGGGTCGATGCCTTCCGAGCGCCAGATCGCGTGCACGTGTCGGTACACGCGCGCCTCGGGAACGTTTAGCCGCCTGCGCACCTCGGCGAGCGGCAACGGCAGCAATTCGAGGATCGGCTGCTCGACGATCCTCTGTGTGAGCTTGCCGTGGCGCCGCGCCTCGAGCAGCGCGCGCACGACCGGTGCGCGGCTTCTGAGCTTGAGCCTCATCAGCAGCGTCCCCGCCCACGCGACGAACAGGTGCCCGGGGCTCGGCCTCTGATGATAGAGATAGGCCAGCACGCACTGCTCGCCGAGCGGGTCGCGGCCGTAGCCGGTCAGGATATGGAGGATGTCGTGCGTATCGCGCAGGCGATCGCCATACCATTCGACCCCGTCGGGCAGCATCGGCAAGCCGTTGCGCGTATCTCCGGACGCCTCGACCATGCCCGCCGCGCTCAGCCCTTCGAGTTCCATGAAGTCGCAATAGGCGTGGGCGAAGCTTCCCGCTTGGGTCCGCCGTAAAGTCGCATGATCGTCGAGGATGTCGGCGAGGTACGGCTCGCTCTCGAAGATCGCCCGTCCACGCTCGGTGGCAAGAAAGGCGCTGGCCTCTTCGCCGACGGCCCGCCAGGGGAGGGCGTCGAACACTCCGATCAGCTCGTCGGTCTGTTCCTTGTCCTGGAGCACCCTGCCGAAATGGCGCAAGGCCTTGGGAACATTCAACCGCGGCCGCTGGCGGTCTGGATGGACGATCGGCAGCACTTCGACGATGCCGCGGTGCTCGCGAGCGAGCATCGAAGGATCGAGCGTGCCGCCCTCGTCGGTCCCCGCCTCGCGCAGCAGGAACGGCCGCTCGCGTTCTAGGACGGGGGCGTCGTCTGCAACTGCGGCAAGGGTTCCGGCGGGCGCCATGCCCTTAAGAATGCGTTAAGCCTGTTTTTTCGTCAATGGCCGGCCGCCGCCGTTGATCGCATCGGCCGGCCCTGTGGCTCGCCTGCATCAGACTGGGACAGCCGGCATGGCCGGGCTCGAATAGTTAAGAGCGTGAGAAATTACGCCCGACGATGGCGCACAGGCTCAGCCGGCGTCCTTGGTTCCGGCGGCCAGCTCGCGCGCCACGCGCCGGTCGAGCGTCCGGCAGACGCCCAGCCACCAGTCGTAGGCGTTGCGGTCGCCGGCGAAGTAAGCCGCCTCGGCCTTGCTCCGGGCGTGACCGGCGGCGGCCATGCCGTGTTCGGCGAAGTGGCGCAGCGCGGCGCGCAGCAGGGCGTCGTCGGAATGCGCGGCGGTGTTGTCGTTCGCCGCGCGCACGATCGCCGCCCGGGCTCGGGCACCCGACAGGCGAATGCTGCGGGCCTGGGGAGGGGCGGCGAAACGAATGCTCATCGCACCCTCTTTAGCGCCACGCCGCTAAGCGATGGTTTGAGACAATGGTTTCCGGAAACGCGTACGTTGTTTACCGTATCGGCGCTCAAGGCCGTTGCAGCCATAATCCGCTCCGTTCGAGCAGCGACGACCGTTCGCCGCCATCGGGCAAGTTACCGGCATGGAACAGCGCATCGCCTCCCCGCGCGGCGACTTCGGCCGAATAAGTCGGCGCGGACGAGGCTTTCGCAGCCACGGTTGCGCGAAGCGGCTCGCGCGCCGGCAAGGATGCCTCGTAAGCGCGGGCCAGCGCGACGGGATCGGGACTGCTCGCCACCGCCGGGCTAAGCGCGCGCGGGTTGGGCGCCGCGGCCGGCTCGCCGCCGAGATAGGCCGCCTGAAACGCCGCCTTCTGTCCGGCCGCGCCCGGCCAGCGATAGAACCGGTGCGCGCCGATCGTGGCTACCGTGATGAGATTGTTCTCCCACGCCGGGTGGACGTCGAGCGTGTGGTAATGCGTCGCCAGGCCTACCGGCGCATAAACGAAGCCGGCGAGGGCGGCATGCGCGACGCGCCGCGCCCGATCCCACCACAGCGCCATCGGCCGGCGGGCGAGCGAGCCGTCGCAGGTAAAGCTGAACTGGCAGCCGGTGCTCCGTTCGGAGCCTTGGAACACGACGCCGCACACGGTGTGGGGAAACGCGGGATGCGCCACCCGGTTGAGCACCACCTGGGCGACGGCGCGCTGGCCGTCGTCCGGCTGGTTGGCGGCTTCGTAATAGATTGCCATCGTCAGGCATTGCTCGGCGCGTGCGCGGTCGATCCCGCTTCCGGCCGCGAAGAACGGCTTGGCCGCCGGCCCGCCGAGGGCCTCGGAGGCGGGGACATGGTCGGCGGCGTCGGAGTGGATCGCCTGGTCCCATTCCGACGGCGCATAGGCGGCTTGCTCGACCGCGGCCCGACCGGCGAACGGCACTTCCGTCCGGGCGGAAGGCGCGGGCGCGGCCGGCCACTCGGCGGCGCTGGCGATCGCCGGCAACAGGATGGCCGCCAGCAATGCCGCATAGCGCTTGCGCAACCCGTGGTGCCGCCGCGCCAGGACGGCGCGCGCGCGGTCCGCCCGCTTCGTCCGCGCGTGAAAAGCGCGGGGGACCGGCTCGTCGAAACCGGAGAAGGCGTCCGAAATAGCCATTCCTCGGCCCGCTAGCCTCGGTTGGCGGGGGCCGCATCCGCAGAGACCGGGCCGTCCCGCGCTGGGACGGTGCGGGCGCAAGCCTTAAGCGCCGACGCGGTTGTGTCGCGCGCGCCGCCGCCTTATGCATCGGCCGGTGTCACGGATCGCCCGGGAGGCCGGGCCGGCGAACGCAAGCTCGCCGAGGGAACCGGGTGCAATGCCCGGGCTGCCCCCGCAACTGTGACCGGGGAGCCATGCGCCCATTGAGCCACTGGCCAAAAGGCCGGGAAGGCGGGTGCAACGGCGATGATCCGGCGAGCCAGGAGACCTGTCCGTTGACCGTCGTTCGAACCGTGGGCGGGGTGCACCACGGCCAAGCGATGGAACGCGCACGTGGGATACCCGCGTCGCTTCCCGCGAGGGCGACATCTTGATGTCGTGCGGGAGGTTGTGTGCGTAAGTGTCTGTTTTACGTTAGTATCATACTATCGGTGGCTCGTCCTGCCGCAGCTCAGGACGGGGGCGCTCAGGCCGCGACGCCAGACGAAATCGTCATCGCCGACCTCATCCGCGACAGCGCGATCACCGTCGTGGCGAGCGGCGTGCGCGAGACCCTCGGCGCCAGCGGTCAGCCGGTGACCATCATCGGGCGCGGCGAGATCGAGGCGGTCCAGGGCGGCGACATCGCGCGGGTGCTGGCCCACGCGCCGGGCGTCGCGATCACTCGCAATGGAGGGCCGGGCGCCGTCACCGGAGTCGAGCTGCGCGGGGCCAACGCCGATCAGTTGCTGGTGGTGGTCGACGGCGTGCGCGTGGCGGATCCGGCGGCGCCGGGCGGCGGCTACGACTTCGGCAATCTCCTCCCCGGCACGCTCGGCAAGATCGAGCTGCTGCGCGGCTCCAACGGCACGATCTGGGGGAGCCAGGCGATCGGCGGCGTGCTGGTGGCAGAGACAAAGGCCAAGCCGGGTCTGCAAGCCTCGGCGGAACACGGCTCGCGCGATACCGCGTATCTCACGGCGGTCGGAGGGATCGAGGCAGGTCCGCTCACCGCCGGCATCGACGGATCGCGCTACCGCACGGACGGGTTCTCCGCTGCGGCCGACGGGACGGAACCCGATGGCTTCCGCCAATGGCAGCTCGGGGGACGCGCCTCGCTGGCGCTATCGCCCGATCTGCAAGCGCGCGGGGCGCTGCGCTATTCCCGCGCACGGCTCGATATCGACGGGTACCCGGCGCCCGACTTCGTCCTGGCCGATACGGCCGAATACGGCGACACGCGCCAAGTATCGGCGAGGGCCGGTTTCGCCTACTCCGGGAAGGGGCTGCAAGTGACCGGCGGCTGGTCCTCCGCGGACACCGAGCGCGACAGCTTCGATCCCGCCAGCGGCCGCGCGCCGACTTTCTCGACCGACGGCCATTCCGACAGGATCGACCTGCGCGGCGAGTGGCGCGGCGACACTGCACGCCTTTACTTCGGCGGCGAGACAGAGTGGACGCGCTTTTCGACCACTGCCGACGCCGAGCATAGGGCGCGGTCGGAAGGGGTTTACGCCCAGGCGGGCTATACGATCGGAGATGCGCTGACCGTCAACGCCGGCGCGCGGCTGACCGGCCATGACCGTTTCGGGACGGCGGTGACTTTCGGCGGCGATGCCGCCTACGAGCTCGGCAACGGCTGGCGCCTGCGGGCGAGCTACGGCGAAGGCTTCAAGGCCCCGACCTTGTTCCAGCTCTATTCGGACTACGGCAATCTCGCTTTGCGGCCCGAGCGCAGCACCAGCGCGGACTTCGGCATCGAACGTTTCGATCGGAACCTGGGGACTTATCTTTCTGCCACGGTGTTCCGCCGCGACAGCGAGGCGCTGATCGACTTCGTCTCCTGCTTCGGCCGCACCGGAGGAATCTGCACCGGCCGGCCTTTCGGGACGTACGACAACGTCGGCCGCGCGCGGGCGCAGGGGATCGAACTCGAAGGGCACTACCGTCTCGGCGGTGCGGACTTGCGCGCGGCGTACAGCTATGTCGACGCCGAGGACACGACCGACGGCTCGCCCAACCGCGGCAAGCAACTCGCGCGGCGCCCTCGGCACACGCTCTCGCTCGGCGGGGAATGGGACACGGGGACGGACGGCCCCACGCTCGGCGCCGACTTGCGTTGGGTTTCGAAGAGCTTCGACGATGCAGCCAACACCGTGCCCTTGCGCTCGTATGCAGTGCTCGACCTGACCGCGCGTTGGCCGCTCGGAAAGACGATCGAGCTCTATGGCCGGGTCGAGAACGTGTGGGACGAGCATTACCAAACGGCCGCCGGCTATGCCTCGCCTCCACGCGGGGCGTTCCTCGGCGCGAGGGTGCGGTTGTGAGGCGTTTGGTGTTGGCGGCAGTGTGTTTGACGGCGGCGTGTGCCCCGCAACCACGCGCACGTTCGCAGGCCTCACGCCCGACCATCGTCAGCCTCAACCCGTGCACCGATGCGATCCTCGCCGACGTCACGGCGCCGGGTCAGCTTCTGGCGATCTCGCACTACAGCCACGCGCCGCGCGGCACTTCGATGCCGCTGGCGCAGGCGCGGCGCTTTCGCGCCACCGGTGGCACGGTGGAGGAAGTGCTGGCGCTCGACCCCGATCTGGTGGTGACCGGCAGCTTCCTCGATCCGGCGAGCGCGCGGGCATTCCGTCGCCTCGGCATCGCGGTCGAGACTGTCGGCATCGCCAGCACCGTCAGCGAGAGCGAGGCGCAAGTGCGGCGCCTGGCGGCGCTGGCGGGCCAGCCGGCGCGGGGCGAGGCGCTCGTGGCACGGATCGACAAGGCCGTCGCCGCCGCGCGGCGCAGTGGGCCTCGTGAGACGGCGCTGATGTGGCAGGAGGGCGGGCTCGTGCCGGGTGACGGCACGCTCGTTGCCGAATTGATGGCCAACAGCGGCTTTCGCAGCCTCTCCGCGGCGCTCGGGCTGGGGCAAGGCGCTTATCTGCCGCTCGAGCAAGTGCTCGCCGACCCGCCGCAAGTGGTGATCGCGGCGGGCGGCCACCGAATGCAGCGGCATCCTGCCCTGCGTCATCTGAAAGGCGTCAGCTACGCCTCGATACCACCGAACCTGCTCTATTGCGGTGGCCCGACGATCCCGCGGCTGGCCGCGCGGCTCGCCGCCTTGCGCGACGCGCAGGAGGCATGGCCATGACTCGCCCGATCCCCCTGCTTCTGCTGCTCCTCGCGCTCGTGGTTCCGCTGTCGCTGCTCGCCGGGCGTGTCTGGCTCGACCCGTGGGCGACGCCGAACGCGGCGGTGATCCTTGGCGAGCTGCGCTTGCCCCGCGCGCTGCTGGCGATGACGGTCGGCGGCGGTCTCGGCGCGGCGGGGGCGGCGATGCAGGGCTATTTGCGCAATCCGCTGGCCGATCCTGGCCTGTTCGGCGTGGGGCCCGGGGCGGCGCTCGGCGCGGTCGTCAGCCTGCTGTTCGGCTATGCGGCGAGCGCCTGGCTGCTGCCGCTGTTCGCGCTGGCCGGAGGGGCGGGGGCGATGCTGCTGCTGGCGCTGATCGCCGGGCGCACCGGGGGCATAGCGCTGTTCACCCTGGCGGGGATGATGATCGCCAGCCTCGCCGGCGCGCTGACCAGCCTGGCGATCAGCCTCGCCCCGAACGCGTTCGCCACCGACCAGATCGTCGTCTGGCTGATGGGCGCGCTCACCGACCGCACCTGGGCCGACGTCGCCCTGGCCGCGCCGCTGACCCTCGCCGGCATCGCGATCCTGCGCGCTGCCGGGCGCGGACTCGACGCGCTGACGATGGGCGAGACGGTCGCCCGCTCGCTCGGCGTGTCGCTCGGGCGGCTGCAAACCCTGATGGTGGCCGGGGTCGGCCTGACGGTCGGCAGCGGGGTCGCGGTCGCCGGGGTCATCGGCTTCGTCGGGCTGATGGTGCCGCACCTGGTGCGCCCGCTGACCGACCGGCGGCCGAGCTCGCTGATCGTGCCGAGCGCGCTGGCCGGCGCACTGCTCGTGCTCGTCGCCGACTGCCTGTGCCGGATATTGCCGCTGGTCACGGAATTGCGGCTCGGCATCGCGCTGAGCCTGATCGGCGCGCCGTTCTTCCTCCACCTGCTGCTGAAAATGCGTACTTCGACAGGCTCGGCATGAGCGGAGGAGGCAGTGTGATGCTCGACGCCGAGACGCTCACTTTGAACGGCCGCCTGAACGGCGTCACCGCGTCGTTGCGGCCGGGCGAAATCACTGCGATCTGCGGCCCCAACGGCGCTGGCAAGTCGAGCCTTCTGCAATGCCTCGCGGGCCTGCTGGCGCCCGACAGCGGGGCGGTCCTGCTCGATGGCGCGCCGATCGCCGCGCTTCGCCCTCGCGAACGGGCGCGGGCGATCGGTTACCTGCCCCAGCACGGCGAGATCGCGTGGGACCTGTCGGTGCGCAATCTCGTCGCGCTCGGCCGCTTGCCCCACGGGGCCGGCGAGAGCCAGATCGATGAAGCGCTGACGTCACTCGATCTCGAAATGCTCTCAACTCGGCCAGTCAACACATTGTCTGGCGGAGAAAAAGCCCGCTCGCTTCTGGCTCGCGTGCTGGCCGGCGAGCCGCACTGGATTCTCGCCGACGAACCGCTTGCTGCGCTCGACCTCGCGCATCAGCTGGGCCTGATCGACCGTTTCCGGCAGGCCGCCCAGGCCGGTGCCGGCGTGGTTCTCGTGCTGCACGACCTCGCTTTGGCAATGAACCACGCCGACCGCGTGCTGGTGCTCGAGCAGGGCGCGCTCGTGGCGGATGGGCCTCCCGCCGAGGCTCTCGCTGCCGGTTTGATCGAGCGGGTCTGGGGCGTGCCCGTCCGCTGGCTCGGCGAGCCCGGTGCGCGCGCGCTGGTCCCGGGTCAGGCCGCCAGCGACGCCGGCACGCCTTCGGCCGGCCGCGGGTTGGTATAAGTCGCGTTGAGGAAAATGTTCGCCCGCCGCTGGCTGCGATAGACGAGGCCGCGGGCCATGTGTCCGTCGGCGTGATGGTAATCGAGCTCGGCGGCGATCGCCTCGTAGTCGCCCGCAGCAATCGCCGCGTTGAGGCCGGGGCTATGCTCGGCCGAAAGGTTGCCTTCGCCGACGTTGAACGCGAGGTCAACGAGGGCGTCGAATTCGTTCTGCGCCAGCGGCAGGTCGCCCACGAGACGACGGACACTTTGCTGCGCTTGGGCGATGTCCTGTTCGAGAAAGTCGAGCACCTGGTCGCGGCTGACCCGGTCGCCGACTTGCAAGTGATCCGACCGGCTGACCAGATGGCCGACGCCGACGGTCGGATAGCCGGCACAGTCGCGGTACACCGTGCGGCGCGCCCCTTCTTCTTGGACCATCGTCTCCAGCAGGTCGTCGCTGACCGTCAGCAGCGCGGCGGGCCTGCGCTTGTCGAACTTCTTGGCGACCAGCGGCGCGGGGATCGAAGCGGGCATCGCTCCGGTGCTGAGGCCCATGACGCCGACCGACAGCGCCAGCGCGGCCTTGCGCCGCCTCGCGCGCACTCCCGTTCCGCGCCGTCGCGTGCGTCGGTTCCTGCGCCGTTCGCGGAGGCGGGCGACGATCGATTCCAGCTTTTCCCGGCGCCGGCGGCCGGTGGGATGCGCGGGATGCCGGGCCACGCTTGGGAGAGGAGGGGGTGCGGGCATGTTCGCTCCTGTTGCCGTCCGCCCGTCCGAAGTCATTGGCTCAACGAACCCGGGCCTGCGCGGGTCCACGCCTCGCCGGGTCGCAGCCACGGCTCATGCGTCAAAATTCGTAATCGACCCGCGGCAGGTAGAGCGAGCCGGCGCTGCGCAAATGGCTTTCGTAGAGCGTGAAGCCGGTCACTTCCCACGCCTCGCTGCGCAAGGTTCCGTGCGCGGAGAGCCACGCGCCGATCGGCCCGGCCGAGCGCGGCAGGCGGGCCAGGGTGATATGCGGGCGGAAGGCGCGCTTTTCCGTTGCGATACCGGCACGGCGGCACGCCTGCTCGACCCGGCCCTGCAACTGCGCGAGCGGCGGGCTGGGCGAAACTGCGGCCCACAACGCGGTCGCCACGCCTTTGCGCTCGAAATGGCCGACGCCGGCGGCTTCGAGCGCGAACGGCTGCGCTTCGACGTCCGCCAGGGCATCGGCGAGATCGCGCGCCGCGCCGCCATCGACCTCGCCGCAGAACGCCAGCGTCAGGTGCAGCTGGTCGTCGTCCTGCCAGCGGGCCCCGTCGACGCCGCCGGCGGCATCGAGCAGGGCCTCACGGACGGGCGCCGGCGGCCGGATGGCGACGAAGAGCCGGCCAAGTCTTACCAGATGTGCACCCGGTTCTCGGGCGCGATGTAGAGCTTGTCGCCCGGCTGGACGTTGAACGCCGTGTACCACGCATCCATGTCGCGGATCGGCACGATCGTGCGGTAGCGTTCCGGGCTGTGCGGATCGGTGGTGACCTGCTGCCGCAAGGAATCTTCGCGCACCTTGGAGCGCCACACCTGGGCGTAGGCGAGGAAGAAGCGCTGGTCGCCGGTCAGGCCGTCGATCACCGGCGCCGGCTTGCCGTTCAGCGAACGGTGATAGGCGTCGAGGGCGACGTTCAGCCCGGCGAAGTCGGCGATGTTCTCGCCCATCGTCAGCTCGGGGTTGATGTGAGCGCCGGGCGCGACCTCGAAGGCGGCGTATTGGGCGCCGAACTTCTTGGCTTCGGCGTTGAAGCGCTCCGCATCGCCCGGGGTCCACCAGTCGCGGACTTTGCCCGAGGCATCGATCTTGCGGCCCTGGTCGTCGAAGCTGTGGCTGATCTCATGGCCGATGACCACGCCGATGGCGCCGTAGTTGACCGCCGGGTCGGCCGCCGGATCGAAGAACGGCGGCTGCAGGATCGCCGCGGGGAACACGATCTTGTTCTCCTGCCCGCCATTGTAGGCGTTGACCGTCTGCGGGCTCATCGCCCACAGCTTGCGGTCAAGCGGCTTGCCGAGCTTGGCCATCTCGTACGCGGCGTTGAACTTGCCGGCGCGCTGCACGTCGCCGTAAACATCGCCCGGAGCGATGGTGAGCGCGGAGTAGTCGCGCCACTTGTCGGGATAGCCGACCATGACCATCGTGTTGTCGAGCTTGGCCAGGGCGGCCTGCTTGGTAGCCTCGCTCATCCAGCTGTTGGACTTGATGCGGTCCGCCATTGCCAGTTTCAGGTTGGCGACGAGCTGCTCCATCTTCGCCTTGCTCGAAGCCGGGAAATGCTTGGCGACATAGTCCTGGCCGACGAGCTCGCCGAGCGATCCGTTGACCAGCGTCACCCCGCGCTTCCAGCGCGGCTGAATCTGGCTCACGCCGCTGAGCGTGCTGGTATATTTGAAACGGCTGTCGACCATCGCCTTGTCGAGATAAGGCGCGGCCTGGTCGGCGACGTGGAATTGCTCCCACAGCTTGAGCGTTTCCAGCGGTGTCGCTTCATAGAGCCTGGCGAGCCGCTGGATCGCGGTGTCCTCGTTGGCGATCAGGCGCTGCTGCGGCGGCACGCCGAGCCCGGCGAAGAACGCGTCCCAGTCCAGCCCCGGAGCGTAGCTTTCCAGCGCCGCGGTCGAATACGGATTGTTGGTCTTGTCGATGTCGCGCCGGTCGGCCGCGTCCCAGCTCAGCTCCGCGACGTACGTCTCAAACGCCATGACCTTCTCGGCCGCGCCGCGCGGATCGGGCGTGCCGATCGCCCGGAAAGTCCGCGTCATGTAGTCGACGTAGGCCTGGCGCTGCGGCGCGAACGACGGCTTGAGGTAATAATCCTTCTCCGGCAGGCCGAGCCCGGCTTGCGAGAGATAGAGCACGTTGGTCGTCGGGTTATCCGGGTCGACATCGATGTAGCTGGCGATCAGGCTCGATCCGAACGCCCCGTTGGTCGTGCCCATGAAGCGCGCCATCTGGCTCTTGTCCCCGATCGCCCGGACTTGCGCGATATCGCTCATCAGCGGCTTCAGGCCGACCCGCTCCAGCGCCTTGTCGTCCATGAACGAGGCGTACAGCGCGCCGGCCTTGGAATCCTTCGGCGCCGACGTGATCAACTGCTGCATTTGCGTGCGGACATCTTCGGCAAGGTTGACGAACGACCCGGTCGACGGGCGATCGGCCGGGATGGTCGTCGCATCGATCCACTTGCCGGAGGCATAGCGTTCGAAATCGTCGCCCGGCTTGGTGCTTTCGTCGCGCGCGCTGAGGTCCACCCCGAAGTCGCCGATCGCGGCATGGCCGGTGACGACGATCTGGTCGGACGGCGCCGTGTCATCGGCCGCGGCCGGGCTCACCAGCACGGCAACCAGCGCGAGCGCGGTGGCCGAGCAAAGCACGTTCTTGAAAGCGATCATGAATGCAGTCCCTGTCAGTCGAATCGTCGACGCGCGCCCCGGCGCATCTGGTTTGCAACGAAACTATCTTATGCAAGCGAAGCGATGGCTTGTCGATGAACGTTCGCGGCGCTTCGACAAAAAGACATCGGCCAATCCCCGACGCCATTTATGTTTCAAACATGGTTCACGTGGAGCATTTTCATTACCCGACGAGTTAGGTTATGGACGATATTCGCGTCGCCGGGAGGGAGCGGCTCCAATTCGCAGCCGGGAGGGGACCAAGACCGGTGAACATGCAGACGGAAGCGCTTAAAGGAGAACACGTCCTCGGGGAACTGACCGCCAAGCAGCGGCAGGTGATGGACCTGTTGATCCAGCACCAGACCTCGAAGGAAATCGCCCGCCGGCTGAGTATTTCTCCGCACACGGTCGACCAGCGCATCCAGTTCGCCAAGGAAAAGCTCGGCGCGGCGACGCGGAGCGAGGCGGCCGTCGCCTATCGCCGGCTGGTCGAGACATACGGACAAATGACATACGACGAATCCGGTATCGCCGATCCGGATGAGCCGGTGGATGAAGGGGGCGGGCCGCAGGGTCCGCTTCCGGTTTCATCGCTTCGCCAGCGGTTCCGATCTCGCCCGTTGCATGGGCCGGAAGCGGATTTCCAGGTCGTCCCGGAATTGTTCGACGGGCGCTACGGCACGCTCATCCGGCTCGGCGCGATCTTCGCGATCGCCTTATTCCTGGTGATGCTCGTGCTTGGCGGCCTGGCCATGTTCAACCAGCTTTCCGAACTGATGGCTAAGTAAAGTGTCGGAGAATTCCCGAGGACTAACCACCCGATGGGTCGAAGGGAATTGCCATGACGATGACTGTACCTGTTGCACGACTGCGTATCGCACGCGACATCAACGAAGCTGAAAAGGCGCTCGACGAGGCGCTGATCCGCCAGTCCTCCCTCTTCACCACGATGGTATCCGCCCGGCGCGAAACCGGCAGCAAGCCGTTCCTCGGCCATGAGGCGCTGCTGCGTCTGGCGAAGTCGCAGCAGGCGCTGCTCGAGGCCGGCGGCAATCTCGCCCGGGTCCACGGCTCGCTGCTCGACGTGCAAAGGGAAGTCGGCGTCGCCGACGATTGCCCGCCCGACGAGCCGCGCGGCTTCGCGGACGAGCGGCTGACCGGCTGACGCGGGCCTTGCGGGACGGCGGATGAGCATCAGGGTTGCTTTCATCATTGCGATCATGACGGGCGCGAGCTGGCTCGCTTACCGCCGCGGCGGGCCGCCCGAACGCTTCGCCGCGGTGGTGATCACCGCCTGGGTGCTGATCGACGCGACTTACCACCTTCTGTTCGGACCCTCGGGATTCGATCGCGTCGATCCGGTGCACCTTGTGCTGGACGGGGGCGAGCTGGCGGCGATCGTCTGGCTGGCGCTGAACGCCAACCGCACCTGGCCGCTGTGGGCCGCCGCGGCGCAAGTGATCTGCGTTTCCGGCCATCTCGCCGCGCTGATCGAGCCCGGCGGGATGCGCCGGGCCTACTGGGCGATGACCCAGCTGCCGCAATACATCCAGTTGCTCGCGCTCCTGCTCGGCGCCACGGCCCACGCCCGGCGCGTGCGGCTGCTCGGGCGCTATCGGAGCTGGCGGCTGGTTTAACCCTTTGCAATTCCAAGTTCCGCCCCCACATCGCCGAGGAGCCTGTGGGGCCGCTTTCGCGTGCCTCTTGACCCACGCGAACATTTGCGGAACATCCATTCTCGATGAGTCTCACGACAATCTCTGTCCGCGGTGCGCGCGAGCATAACCTCAAGGGCATCGACATCGATCTGCCGCGCGATGCGCTGATCGTGATCACCGGCTTGTCGGGTAGCGGCAAGTCCTCGCTCGCGTTCGACACGATCTATGCCGAGGGCCAGCGGCGCTATGTCGAGAGCCTGAGCGCCTACGCGCGGCAGTTCCTCGAGATGATGCAGAAGCCCGATGTCGAGCACATCGACGGGCTCAGCCCGGCGATCTCGATCGAGCAGAAGACCACCAGCCGCAACCCGCGCTCGACCGTGGCCACGGTGACCGAGATTTACGACTACATGCGCCTGCTGTGGGCGCGGGTGGGGGTGCCGTACTCGCCCGCCACCGGGCTGCCGATCGAGGCGCAGACCGTCTCCAACATGGTCGACCGGGTGATGGCGCTGCCGGAGGGCACGCGGCTGTACCTGCTCGCGCCCGTCGTGCGCGGGCGCAAGGGCGAATACCGGCGCGAGCTGGCGGAGTGGCAGAAGGCCGGCTTCACTCGCGTGCGGATCGACGGCGAGCTGTACGAGATCGAGCAGGCTCCGGCGCTCGACAAGAAATACAAGCACGACATCGAGGTGGTGGTCGACCGCCTGGCGGTGCGCGAGGGGATCGAGACGCGGCTTGCCGACAGCTTCGAGCAGGCGCTGAAGCTGGCCGAAGGGCTCGCGTATGTCGATCTGGCGGATACGACGGTGGCGGAACTGGCCCCCTCCGGCGCTCGCTCCGCTCGCGCCACCTCCCCCCGAGGGGGAGATTCAGGCGAGGCAGAGTCTCCCCCTCTGGGGGAGGTGGCAGCGCGCAGCGCTGACGGAGGGGGCGCGTCGCTCGGCAACCTCAAAGGCGCCGGCATCCCGCCCAATCGCATCGTCTTCAGCGAGAAGTTCGCCTGCCCGGTCTCCGGCTTCACCATCGAGGAAGTCGAGCCGCGGCTGTTCTCCTTCAACGCCCCGCAAGGCGCGTGCCCCGCGTGCGATGGGCTGGGAGAGAAGCTGCTGTTCGATCCGCAGCTCGTGGTGCCCAACGAGCACCTCAGCCTCAAGCAGGGCGCGGTGGTGCCGTGGGCCAAGTCCAACCCGCCGAGCCCGTACTACATGCAGGTGCTCTCCAGCCTGGCGAAGGAATACGGCTTCGACCTGACGACCCCGTGGGACGATCTCGCGC
>Ga0207652_10001914_pt1 | contig 18023 bp, 16 predicted proteins | sample KBSC63BmetaG_FD_184334 | JGI IMG/M metagenome (GOLD analysis project Ga0207652, IMG submission 184334) | Corn rhizosphere microbial communities from Kellogg Biological Station, Michigan, USA - KBS C6-3B metaG (SPAdes) (version 2) | ecosystem: Host-associated > Plants > Roots > Rhizosphere ... | reverse complement strand
CCCGGGGCAAATGGTTCTGAGACGCCCTTGATCTTTGCCATGCACTGGACACTCGAAAAAGACATTGTCCGCGTGGTATGGACAATAGTTGCCAGCAATCCGGGCATAGAGCCCCGCATGATCGAGCTGATAGTTTTTCCCCATGAGCGGATAGCATTGGTGCATCAGCTGAATCACTTGATTCGAAATGTCCCGAATGATGTTTCGGATGTAGGGATTTCGGACGAAAGCGAGAGAAAACTCGTTGTCCGACGTCTGGTTGAGATTCTGTTTTTCCGTGTCATAGTATTGCATCAGGGCATTTGCAGTTTCTGTCGGAATGAAGTTCTCGACAACCACAATTTGGCTTTCTGGGTGCGTTGCATGAGCGAGGGAGACGAGAAAAACCAGAAACCACTTCATGAGCACCTTTTGGATTTTGAGATGCTAGAGTAGCGAAAATGGTATTTTCTGGGCTAGACGACCGAGTCAAACAAAAAAATCGTCCAGATTGACTTCGGAATTGACGAGCTCGATGGAATGCTGATTTTTTTGCAAACCGAATGGAGTGATCATCGTGAGAAAGATCGTTTTGGTGGTTTGCGTTTGCTCCCGGAACACAGCGATTTTACGCTCCAGTTCTTTGGCATATCTCTGATCGATGGCAAAAGGCCCATGGTGGAATTTGATTTCGCAGAGATTAATGCAATCGTCTTTGCGGTCAATGATCAGATCGATTTGAGCTCCTTTTTCCGATTTTTTCTTGGGTCTATAATTCCATTGGGATTCGTGCGTCATCACGGCAGCAACGCCGAGAGCTTTTTTGATCTGAGCAATGTGTTTGAAACAGATACTTTCAAATGCATAGCCTGACCACGCTTTCCAACGAGGATCGGCTTGCATTTTAAGCCAATAGTTTTGATCGTGCCCGAGAAGAACACTTCCTTTCACTTCCTCCATCCACGTGAGATAGAAATAAGAATATTCATCAATGAGCCACAGCTGTTTATCTTTGTTTTTTTTCTCGTATTCAGGGCTGGCCGCGATAAATCCGGATTCTTCCAGTTCTTCCAGGATTGAGAAAGCATGACCGCCGGGAGAAATTTGTAAAGCCCTCAACAATTGAGTCTTTGAAATGCCGTTTTTTTTGTTTGCCAGTTCTTTGACAATCTGAACATGCATTTCAGCTCCGTCAAACAGAGACTGATACAAATTCACAAATTCACTCACCAATTGACCTTGCGCTGTAAAACACAACCGATTGATTGTTTGTGCAGTCGACTCTCCAGGACGAACCAGGGTCAAGTACTTTGCAATTCCCCCGAGAGCCATGTACAGCTCAACAATCTGCTTTCTTGACGGTTTTACATGATGAGAGAGAAGAAACCGCTCTGTTTCAGCAAGAGTGAACGGATTGAGCTTCATGACTTCAGTCAAACGACCGTAAAGCCCCCCTTTGTTATTGATCACTTTCTTGATGATCCAGTTCGCTGCAGAACCGCAAACAATGAGAAGAACGTTGTTCATTTTAGACAAATGTTGATTCCAAGTGTATTCGAGAGCCGGAAGAAAGCCGGATCGACTAGATGCTAACCACGGAAGTTCATCAAAAAAGAGAATGATTTTCTGAGTTGGATCTACCTTGCCAATCATTTCCTTGAGAAGAAAAAGCGCTTCGTCCCAGTCTTTCGGCTCTTCGTTGTCCGGCGGAAGAGAAAACTTGCCCTGCATCTCCCGATAAAATTTGCGCAGTTGCTGTTTCTTAGTGCTATGAATGCTTCCAGTGACTGAAAAATAGAACCCTTTATCTTTAAAAAACTCATGAACGAGGTAGGTTTTTCCAACCCGTCTTCGACCATACACAGCCAAAAATTCTGGTTTTTTTGACTCCAGTAATCGCTGAAGAATTTTCACCTCCCGCTCTCTGCCAAAAATAGACCCATTCATATAGACCCCCAAAACCATCACAATACCACATTTCGCTGTTTTTGTGCATCAAAATAGCGAAATGTGGTCTAAAAAACACACATTTCGCTGAGTTGATGCATTAAATCAGCGAAATGTGTGTTTTTTAGACCACATTTCGCTGAATTGATGATTTTTAAAGAAATAACATGGGATACGCTGCCTTGCTTTGGCAATGATGTATTCACAATCTTGTCGGAAGAGAAACTGCTGGATGTGAAACACCAGTAAAAAAACGACTGTCTTCACGAAGACTTCCCGAGCTCATACAACAACAACGCATAGGCCAAAAACGGATCGCGGAAAAATGCCTTTCGCCCCTTGTGCACGTAAAAGCCCTGCCGAAAGGCCTGCTTCACCTCAGCCACAGACAGTGCAAACACATCGGCAATCGCCTCCGTCTCTTCCTGCGCTGCCGCCTGCTTGCCCACCACCTTCGCCGCAAAGATCGGAGCCACCGTCGTCGTCAAGCCGCTGTCGGGCGGAATCGCTCCCAAAGCCACCAGCTCTCCCACCTGCATCCCCGTCTCCTCCAGTGCTTCGCGCCGCGCCGCCGCCTCCGCTGTCTCTCCCGCATTGATCCCGCCGCGCGGAAGCTCCACCTCCCATGCCCGGGTCGCATGCCGAAAGTTCAAATTCAGCACGATCTTCCCATCGGGCAACACCGGCATCACCGCCACCCCCGTCACCGGCCCATCCAACGCATTCAGCCACAAAATCCGCCCATACACCCCCTCGCTTCCATTCGGAAACCGGCACGCATCGTTGATCCAGAGCCAATACTTGTCGCGCTTGACGAGCCCGATGTCTCGGCCCGTCTTCTTCTCGATCGCAGCCATCTGAGCCGGATCGAGGAGAATCTCGATCTCGCCGAGTGAGGCATTCCCGATCGGAGTGACGAGAGCTGGGTGCTGTTGGATGAGGGTGAGGTACTCAGCACGGGTTGAGTCTGTGGCGAAGGAGAAAGATGTGGTTGTGAGAAAAATCAGAAACCATTTCATGAGCACCTCTTGAGTTTTGAGGTGATAGGGTAACGGAAGGGGTATTTTTGGGGCTAGATGACTTCGTCTTTAACAATTTTCCATTCTCAAAAAACCATGTCGCGATTAGTGTCGCGATTAGTGTCGCGATTAGTGTCGCATTGATGGCGCATTAGTGGCGCATTGAGCTATGATCTTTCTATGCAACAACTCAATCCGCAGCAGCAAGCTGCCGCAGACCACGTCGAGGGGCCGCTGCTCGTCCTCGCAGGGGCCGGTTCCGGCAAGACGCGCGTCGTCACCCACCGCATTGCGCACCTGATCGATCTCGGCATCCTGCCGACGGACATCCTCGCCGTCACGTTCACGAACAAAGCGGCCGACGAGATGCGCTCGCGCATCCGGGCGATGAAGAATGTGCAGGTGCTGGCGTGCACGTTCCACAGTTTGGGAGCGAGGATCTTGCGGGAGTCGATTGGTGCGTTGGGCTATGGCCGGGACTTTGCGATTTACGACGAGGAGGACAGCGAGAAGTTGTTGAAGGGGTGTTTGGAGCAGGCGGGGCTGGGAAGCGAGAAGGGGTTGCTGAAAGAGATCCGGGGCGGCATTTCGACGGCGAAGAACAACTTGGTGAGTCCGGAACAGGTGACGGAAGAGCCTCTCTGCAAATTGTACGGCATGTATCAGAAGAAGCTCAAGGAGTGCAACGCGGTCGACTTCGACGATTTGTTGTATTTGACGGTGAAGTTGCTACAAGAGCACGAACATGTGCGCACCGAGTACCAAGAGCGGTGGCTCTTTGTGTTGATCGACGAGTACCAGGACACGAACATGGCTCAATACACCTTGGCCAAGATTTTGGTGGCCAAGCACGGCAACATCTTTGCAGTCGGTGATCCCGATCAGTCGATCTACTCGTGGCGAGGAGCAAAATACCAGAACATCTTGCGCTTTGAGAACGATTTTCCGGGGGCCAAAGTGGTGCTCTTGGAACAAAATTACCGAAGCACGAACACGATTTTGCAAGCGTCGAATGCGCTCATTGAACACAACACGACGCGCTACGAAAAGAAGCTCTGGTCAGAGGGAGGTCCAGGCGAAAAGATTGGCCTCTTCGTGGCCACGAGCGAGCGGGAGGAAGCCGAGTTTGCCGCCCAGCGTATTTCCAAGCACAGCACCGAGTTTCCCCTCGACGACATGGCCATCTTTTACCGCACCAACGCGCAATCCCGTCCGTTCGAAGACGTGTTGCTTGCCCACCGAATTCCCTACACGATCGTGGGGGGAGTGTCGTTTTATTCGAGGCGGGAAGTGAAAGACGTTTTGGCTTTCTTGCGGATGGTGATTTCGGATGCGGATTTGGTGTCGTTTTTGCGGACGATCAATTTACCGAAACGAGGTCTGGGGGCTGCTACGCTGGACAAGATTGTGGAGGGGGCGGAGAGAGCGGAAATGGCGATTGTACCGTTCTGCCGAGAAGCCCTTGCGGGAGCCATGAAGCTGAGTGCGAAGCAGACGGAAGGGTTGAAGAGTTATGTGCAGTTGTTGGGGGGCCTCCGGGAAAAAAAACTCAAGATTCACGAGCTGATTGCGGAAGTGATTGCCGAGTCGGGGTACATGAATTACCTGCGGGAAGATGCAGAGACGTTTCAAGACCGGAAAGAAAACCTTGATGAACTCATGGGAAAAGCAACTGAATGGGAAGAAGAAAATAAAAACGGCACACTACCTCAGTTTTTGGAAGAGCTGTCACTCCGGTCAAACATCGAAGAAAGCACACACATACCGACCGTGAAACTAATGACCTTGCACAACAGCAAGGGCCTCGAGTTTTCCGTCGTGGTGTTTGCTGGCTTGGAAGAAGAACTGTGCCCGCACATCAATTCTCAAGATACCGACGAGGGACTCGAAGAAGAGCGAAGACTGTGTTACGTCGGAATGACTCGGGCTAAACAACACTTGTACCTCACCGCATCGCGCTACCGGTTTTTTTGGGGCACACACAAACCCATGCGACCCTCGAGGTTTCTCAAAGAGATTCCGGCCGAGTTCATCCACGACTTGTCCCGAAGCAACCAAGGAACCACCTTCTCTCTCGGAGACAAAGTCTACCACCAGCAGTTCGGGATGGGCATCATCCAGCAAAGCTTCGATACGGCCCTCGGGTTAACCTACGAGATCTATTTCCCCGACACCGAAATGTCCCGCTCGATCGTGGCCCGCTTCGCGAAGCTACGGACTTACGACGAGTAATAAAAATTACACAACAAAGCTGATAAAAAGTGTTGGCATTTTAATGACCTTTTGATTTATAATTATTTGAACAAAAGGAGAAACAAATGACATTAATCACAAACAATGCTTCGGGGAACCACCCAGTAAATAACGACGTTCTTTCGAATTTTTACTCAAGAAGACAAAAGTTGATCTCTCATTGGCCTTACCCTTCCACCCGTTTCAACGATCGTTTGATTTTTCTCATCAGCGAATACGCAGGCTTTCTCCCCACCCAGACTGAAATCGTCCAACAAGTGTACTCGGCAAAAAAACAAGAGTGGTTTTCTTTGGTGGTTGAGCATTTAGCAAATGCAGTACACACAGATCTAATGCCTCTCATCGGTGAATATCACGGTTTTCTTCCGACAAAGAGAGAAATCAACCGGTTAATCACTTATTTCGATCCTCAAGTGTACATTCAGTTCGTCAATCAAGCGGCAGGAAAAAGGTTTTACGATCTTCCGATAGCAGAGGTTCCCCTCACGCGGTTTGTTCCAGAAAGCTCAAACGACACGGAGAGAGCTTTGCTTGTTCCTGGAGAAATCGCTGCCCCTGTCATGCGGACTTCTCTCAATGAGTACCCATTTTTAGTGATCGGATATGAAACCCCGATGATGGAAGGTGTGGGAGGATGGGAAGACATTGCTTTTGGAGTTTGTATGGTCGGAGACTTTGCTTTTAAATCCATGAAAAACGGGCCAAGAGAGGTGGAACATCGAATTCAATCCACTACCACAATGAAATTTGTACGCATCCAGAGAGAAAATGCAAATGATCAAATGGAACTTCAAATGGGGCTTTTCTTCGAAAGAAATGATATTATATTCTTATATCTTCACATCGAGAAATTCTTAAAACCGAATGATTATAAGCTTTCGGCTGCCAAACCGCCCAAATCTTCCAGCGATGCGCAGAAAAAGCAAATTTCGGTCATCACTCCAGATTTTCCGAAAGACACCTAACGGTTCTCCGCATAGATCAGTGATTCAAAAGCTCTTACAGCTTTGTTCACCGAAATGAACTTGTGCCAGTGTTTGTCACGCAAACGCAGTCCCCGAATGTTGGGAATGAAAGCACTGGGAGTTAGCACTACCCCGCGTGTAAAGCTCGGGGCCCACAGTTTTGCTACCGCTTTTCGTCGGCATACAATCAGTGTCCGGATGCCCATCGCCGAGGCCATGTGGCCGAGACCCGAATCGTTGCCCACCAAATAGCCCGATTCATACATGAATCGGGCGAGGGCATCGAGATTGCTGAAATCAGCAAGCTCGAAACCACTGTTTTCCCACAACGCCATTTCGGCACGACCTGGCACGAAAACTGGTTGATACCCAAGATGTTGCAAATGTAAAGCTAGCTTTACATACTTTTCCTTGGGCCAGTTTTTGCTCACCTTCCCGCTCGTCGGGTGCATCACAATCCGCTTCGGGTATTTTCGGAACACCAGCCCCTCTGGCACGACAAACCCGTTGCCCTCGGCTGTGCGCGGCAAGTGCATGACATTCCGTGCCAGGTTGCGCAAGTTCTCGGCGACCGAAAGGGTTGGGTCGGTCAAGCAATCGGCATAGTACGGTTCGTGCACGATGTTCGGGGACGGATAAAGGTAAATGACTTTGATTTTTTCGGGAAACCGGCGTTTGCCCTCAGCAATCAATTGCCGGACAAACTCATTGGCCTCGTTGTGGACGACAAAGCACCAATCGTAGCTATTCAGAATCCGAGGCAATTGCTCGAGCGACGGGTATGGCTGCACGGGCAGGAGGGGGAACCAGTTTTGCATGGAACCGAGGGTATTTTGATACGTATCAACCTGAAAACCATTGAGGTGTAAAGTTTGGGAGAGGACGAGACAGTTGACCCCGTCTCCGAGGCCGTTGTGGCAAAAGACAGCAGCAGTTTGTGGCATGGGGATAATTTACCATACCGGGATTAATACCGGTATGCTATGGGGCAAATTATGCAACCAAGACAGTACCTGGCCCCGCAGCAGAAACAAAACCTCACGCAAGCACTGCAGCGTTCGCTCGAGATCTTGCAGCTGCCGCAAGCGGAGCTTGCGGCGCTGCTCAGGGAAGAGATCGAGAAAAACCCGTTGCTCGAAGAAGTGCCCGTGAGTTCGAGCAGTCGTTCTCCGATACCCGAAGTCGAGGCTCCCATTTCCCTGCACGAGCATCTGCTCGTGCAGGTGCGAGAAGCGCTCTCCGATCCGTCGATGCGCCGGATCGGCGAGCAGCTTCTCGAACAGCTCGACGAGCGAGGTTTTCTTCCGGAAGGGCTTACAGAGCCTGTCATTCCTGTGCTCCAAACCCTCGATCCCCCAGGCATTTTTGCCCGAAACTTACGGGAATGCTTTTTGTTGCAGCTCGCTCGGAAACCACATCCTCCCCTCACACATAAACTCGTAGACCTTGCCTTCGATGACTTATTGCAGGGACGATATTCTCTCGTGAAGAAAAAGCTCGGAGTCGACGGCCCTGAATTGCAACAAGCCATCCAGCAGCTGGCCCGGCTCAGCACACGGCCCGGAAGTGCGTTTCAACGAACACACACGCAACCGATCGTGGCCGACTTGCAGTTTGTCAAACACGACGGGAAGTGGACGGTCACTTCGCTCGAAGACACGTTGCCCCGCATTCGTCTTTGCACGGAATACGTCGGCCTCGACAATGTCCGGGAATTCAAAACTTCAGCCCAGTGGCTGCTGCGCTCGATGCAGAGACGTCGAAAAATGCTGCTCGAACTCGGGACTCATCTCGTCAAGCTGCAGGCCCCGTTCTTGAATCAGCAAGGGCCATTGCAAGCTGTTTCGGCCGCAGAACTTGCTGAACTTCTGGGCGTGCACGAATCGACCATTTCCAGAGCGTTGAACGACAAGTATGCGGCCACGCCGCGTGGGTTGCTGCCGCTTCGAGCTCTCGTGCCGTCCGCACAAAACACGTCAGCCAAAGACGTGCTGCAACGGCTGGTGGCGCACGAAGACAAAACCACCCCGCTCACCGACGACGAGCTTGCGTCTGCGATGACAAAAGCCGGGCATGCGACGGCGCGGCGCACGGTAGCCAAATACCGCAAGCAGCTGCGCATCGGCTCTGCGTCCGCCCGAAAACACCTGAGGTCATGATGTTCTTGCTTGCACTCTTGTTGGCCCTCACCCCGCCCCAAGCCCTCGACCAGCTCAAAGCGGGCAACCAACGGTTCGTGCAGAACCAACCCATTGACCCCAACCGCTCCCCCGAACGGCGTCAACAAGTCAGCCAGGGACAAACTCCGTTTGCGACCGTGGTCGGGTGCTCAGACTCTCGGGTGGCACCGGAATTGATTTTCGACCAAGGCCTCGGCGATCTGTTCATCGTGCGCGTTGCGGGGAATGTGGTGGGCCCGCTCGAGATCGACAGCATCGAGTATGCAGCCGATGTGGTTCGCACCCCGCTGGTGGTGGTCTTAGGCCACGAACGGTGCGGTGCCGTGACAGCGGTGTTGGCGGGGCAAACGAAAGACATCGAGGCGCTGGCGAAGCAGATTGAACCAGCGGTGCAGGAGACGAAGGGGCTGAAAAAAGACCGGCTCGAGCAGACGATCAAGGCGAATGTGGGGTTGGTGGTGGAGAAGCTGAGGAAGAACAAAATCTTGGAGAAGTGGATCAGAGAGAAAAAGCTCGAGGTGCTGGGTGGGTACTATCATCTCGGTTCGGGCGAAGTAGAGTGGTTGCGTTAAACACGTCGTGCGATAAAGTCCAAGAGATTCGAAATTGCTGCTCTAAATAACGTCACCGGAAGCAGCAGCCCTCCAGCAACCATGACCACGGTGTGATTTTTGAATCTTGAAAGGATGTATTTTTCTTCATTGTATTCTTCCTTGATCCATGAGCCAATCACTGCATAGAGGGGGCTCGTGAGCCAGCCCCACGCCCGCTCAAACACCAGCCACACCCGAATCGCTATCGGCATTTGTGCAGCGAGAGGGTGCTCGGCCACCAGTTGCAAAGACTGCCGGTATAGAGCTTGCGATATCTGGGTCTGCTGCAATGTCACTGCACACTTCCACAGCCTCGAAGCGGTCATCGACGGGTGGGCTAAGAGAGTCTTCAATGCGGAAAGAAAAAAAGGAGACACACTGGAGGCATACATATTTCCTCGACTGATGGCCTCCATACAATCTTCATCCGACACACGGCCGTCTGCAAGAAGTAAATCCACAATGGGGATGGGTGCATGGTTTCGTCCCAAAAAAGCTCTCTGTCGGAAAACTTGCCCTACATCTTCATTGGAAATGCGAAGATGAGGTGCTTGTTGCGCAAGAAGAAATTGGAGAAGAGCAAGGCGATCCTCGATCGGATACGCCTCTCCTACGGAAGTCGCATAGCTTAATATGCCCCCTAAATCTCCACTACCTGCAGTACGCCAGGTCAACAAGTGACGAATCACTTCGAGACGATCGTGCTGAATTAATGCATCGGTAGAGCCTGCTGTGTGCAGACCCTGCACGAACACTGCATGGCTCATGCCTGGATCATTGATCAATAAGTCGATCACGGCGAGGCGGTTGGCTAAACTTCTTCCCTTTACAGCAGTGGTCATCAGCAAAGAATCTGTCGGCAAAGGCAAATTCGCCGCGCGCCGATAGTCAAGAAACAGTCTGATCAGCTCTAAAAGTTCGGCTTGGTTTTGGTTCCCGTTAGCGATAGCTCGAAGCGTTGCCAAATTCACAGCTTCAGAATCAGGCGAAATGCGCTGATCAGCAAGGAACAGACGGATGATTTCAAGACGTGTCTCATGTGTTACTTTCTCCGCGCGAGGAGATGTAGCGTTGTAAAACCCCACTTCTACACCGTGTTGAGAAAGACATGGGCTTTCAAGGAACAGTTTCACAAACTCTGTTTTTCCCAGAGAAATACTAAGCAGGAAGCGCTTTTGAATCTCTTCCAGAACAAGAGGTTGATTCCACTTTGAAGAGCGGAGGAGCGCCGCCACAAACGGTGTTTGATCTAAGGCAGCCGAGACAGTCAATCCTTGAGTTATAATTCCCGGGTTCACATCCAGATGGAGAATTTCGTCGGGTACACTCGAGTAATTTTGGTTAGAAAATAGTTCCAGCTGGGGCCCTACTTCGTTGACTTGGACAGAAATCGTCCGATCATTCTTGAATTTGTCACGGACGAACTCCGCTTGCTTTTCGATCGGCCACGTGCCATCTAGCTCTCGAAGGGCAAATTGCGCGCTTTCGCTGTGTTCCATGAACTTTCTGGCCACCGCCACGAGCTGTTCGTTCTCGGCCCGCACGATGTGGTTGTGTAGGTTGTTCAGCTCCTCGACAGCCCGGTACTTGAGTAAATTCAGAAGACTCACGTCACCGAACTCAACGAGCGGCAAAATCGCAATTTTTGGGAAAAACCAGTTCATCACCACGTTTTGCAACAACCGATCGACCCCTTTTGGATCTTCTAGCTCCGGATCTTTTGGATCTCTTTTCCAGTGAGCAGTGAGTTCTTGCATCAACGGATTCTTTTTGTCGAAAACGGCAGCCAGCCCAGCTCTAAGCCACAGCTGGTAAAATCGCTTGGAAATGAGGGGGTAGGTGGTTCGGTCGTTGTCACACCGAATCACATGGATCAACATATCGTCTGAAAACCGGTTCAATAGAGATACTGTCACACACCCTCAATCAAATTTTTCCCCACTAGTTTAACCCAAAAATAGCTGGACGTCAATCAAAACCAGGTCACGAGCGTGGGATTAAAAATATTTTAATCTGTATAGGTTTCGTATAGCTGAATGTAAACCACTTAAGAACACATATGCTCACTGAGCTAGAGAGGCCGATCAAAGAGAAAAAGCTTTACGAAAATGAACCTTGAAAAACTGAAAAAATACGCGAATTCATTTAGAATATCTCCTGAAGAAAAGGAGGTAACTATGCTGTCAGCCCTATTGCGTTCTATTACTCAATGCTTTACTTCTCCGTCCTCTACCTATCAACCATTGCCCAAAAAAGATGATGACCCATGGATTGAGGAGGCAAACTACTGGAAAGACAAGTGGAAACCAGATCCCGAGATGTGTTCTAAATCAGATGCAGAAGTCAAAGCATATGTGAAGGGAATTGTGGATGATCTAAAAAAATTTCCCATTACCTCGGCCAACAAAGACATCGTGAAAAACCACCTGAAATCCATTGCTGAGTGCAGCCACAATTTACGCAACGAATTGATCAAACCTCTTGCGAAGTGCCAAGGAGATGAAAAACTCATAGAGGAAATTCAATGTTACGTTATAACCACTGCCTGTTACAGACCATAGAATCCTGCGACTGAAATCAAAACCACGTCACGAGCATCAGATTCAGCACGTTTTGATGCACCCAATCTTCGGCTCTTTTCTGAAAGCGCAAAATGTAAGACACTTCCGACCCCACGTGCTCACTGAACTGCACAATCATCCCACCAGACACCCGGTCTTGGTTGATCCCCCGTGTCTGCCGCCAGAAAATCTCGTTCTCGACATACGGGATGCACCAACCTCCAAGTTCGGGGGCCAAAAGCCGAAGCCGATTTCTGTACTGCCACGGGTTGTTTTCTGTTTGTACGATGATGTACTCGACTCTGTTTCGATCGCGCACTTCCCAGCCGTTGTATTTCCAGACGACAAAGGCCACATCGACGAGGAGCACGTACTGAAATGCCCAGTGGTTCGAGTTCGTGGGCAATCGTCTCACCACTTGTCTATAACCGGGGGCCACAAACATCCACCACGCTGGTCGGTAGACCATTTGTCCTTGCAAGTAGTTGAAGTACAATTTCGAGCCGTTGTCTCCCCAGCGCATCTCGCCCCAAACCTGGACTCCGAAAGTATCATTGAGCTCGACTTCGTTGAAGCTTCGGGCCCACACCTGGAAGTCACCGTTTTGGTTGATCTGGGCAAATGCGAGCACGGGCAGGAAAAACAACCACCTCATTTCACGAGCTCGGCAGCGTCGACCATCGTCTTGCCACTCAACCGTTCCAGCACGCTGACGGGAGACAATTCGGGTTTCAGCAACGCAGTGCGAGGCACGATGAGCGTCTGTTCCAGAGCGTATTGTCCCGAAAGTGCTGCGTGCGAAACTTGATCGGTGAACACGGCCCAGCAGCTGCCGGGGGGAAATTCCCAGTGATCTTTGGGGCATGTTTGTTGAAACTGCGCATTTTCCTTGAGGAAGTTGTGGAGCTCGAGCATGAAGGTGTCGTACGGGGAGCGGACGGGCAGCTTGAGCAAACGACGAAGGTTTTTCAACCACGAGGGAAGGACGTTGTCTGGGAACGGAACATCTCTGCCACCGAATTGTTTCGCAAGCTCTCCGAGCCCATGCGTGGTCATCCACCGTCTGGGTTCATCGGGGTTGATGTTCACAAAAAATCGCAAGATCCTCGACCCGTGCATCGGTCGTGTGGGAAATGCATCGACGTGCAACAAGTCGTTTCTCGCACGCAATCTCAAATCTCTGCCCTTCTCTTGAAACGGTCTAAAACTGGCATAGTCGAGCTTCCAATGAGCGGCATACGGGGCCAAAAGCAATGACAAAAAGTCGATGGCTTTTCGGGAAAACCGTCTCAGCACCTGATGCATTTGCTCGGCAGCCCCAGGATCTTTCGTCTCGTGGTTGGTGATCCGGTCGGTCACCGGCTTGTAGGCAATGTTCTTTCTCGCCGAGGAGCTTCCCTGCTTTTGCTGGAGCAAAAACGCGATGTCCTCTGCCGGAAAGGCAAAGGGAACTTGGGGGAAAAACAATAAGTTTCCGGCCTCCAATTCCCCCGCATACTTGTTTCGATTTGCAGGGTTTTTCCACTCGTCTGCAGAAACCACGATCTTTTGGGTCATACTTCACGCTCCTGCAGAAAAGTGTACAACAAATGATATTATTGCTACATGTTCGTCATGAACTCCTGGGTTTTTTCCACATTGGTTGTCGTGACCGTTGCTGTGCTTCTCAGCTTGGCCGCTCTGGTTTGGGTGCGGAAGAAAGTCTCGATCGAGCGCTTGCGCAAAGACCACGATGCGGCGGGCTTCACCTTCAGCATCATCGGCGTTCTCTACAGCGTCATCCTCGGCTTCATGGTGGTGAACGTGCAAGACCGCTACCGCGAAGCGGAGAAAAACGTGCGCGAAGAGGCAAACCTCCTCGTGGCGATGTACCATGACGCCACGGCGTTTTCCAACTCGGAAACCGTGCGCATTCGAGCCGCTCTGCGCAGCTACGTGCAGTCGATTCTCGACGGCCAGTGGAAGGGGACCAAAGACGGGACGCTGCCGATCGAGCAGCACGCCCACCTGTGGGACAGCTACTATCCGGTCAATGTCACCGATGCCAAAACGCAAGTGTTCTTCGAGCAGGCCACCGAGCAGCTCGACCGGCTGATGGACATGAGCCTCAACCGGGAGTTCAGCGCGCAGGAGCACCTCGGCTCGATGATGTGGACGCTCTTGATCCTGGGCGCCGTGATCACGACGGGCTTCATGCTCTTCTTCGGCCTGGAGGACTTCAAAATCCAGCTGATGATGACGGGCTTGCTGGGCGGTTATTTGGCCTTCATTTTGTACCTGGTGGTCTCGTTAGACCACGTGTTCACGGGGCCGATGGCCGTCAAGCCGGTGGTCTTCGAGAAGACCGTGCAGGTGTTCGACGAGCTGGATCGGGAAGAGCCCGACCGCCCTAGCGCGGATTGAAGTACGCTGCACGCAGCAGCTGCCAGCGAAGGGTGTTGTCGGCTGGGGGCATGCGGCCTTTGGCTAGGGTGCGAATTTCGGCATCGGTCATCCGGAACAACACAGCACGGACTGTTTTTGGGTGGTGCAGAGTTTTCATCAGTGTTTGTGCAGCGCGGTTTCTACGACGGTGCTGGGCAATCAATCTCCAAAACCCCGCTGTGAGCACACACACAGCTCCCACGAGGGCCCACTCGAAAAACATCCCGAGTGCAAACGTGGTTAAAAACAGCCACGGTTCCCACGGCCGTCTGACCAATGGCCCGAGCACCTGCCGCCACCGTTTCGGGGCTGTTGCATATGCAAAGAACTCCTCGTTCTGAGGTTCGTGGAACATGAGTCTTGCCGCGTGAACCGCTTCGTGAGCTAAGACCTCTTCACGCCGGTACCCCAAATAACTTCCCTTCCGGAAACTTTCTCTCAGCTGCAAGTGAGCTTGACCATTGTCAATCCAGCACGCTGCCCCTTCCCAGAGGGAAAGACCTTTGTTCGAATAAACTACGTCGAGCGACATCGGCTTGAAGTCGAACACCTCTTCGAGCTGTTCTTGCGGCCACTGCAAGTGTTCGTGAGGAATGGTGTTTACTGTGTGAGAGGTTCGTGCTCGGAAACTTTCTTCACTTTCTTCGGGGCCGGGAATGAAGCCACGTCTGTTCCACGCAATGAGTTCGTCGTCAGTCATCGGAACACTATATCGAACTTGCGCTTTTCATGTGCCACAGCGTATGCTCACGCACATGAGAAAAAAAGCATTCATCACCGGAATCTCCGGCCAAGACGGTTCCTACTTAGCAGAACTTTTGCTCGAGAAAAACTACGAAGTGCACGGGTTGATTCGACGATCGTCGTCTCCCAACTTCGAGCGCATCAATCATATCTTGCCGCAACTGACCCTCCATGAGGGTGATTTGTCGGATGCCACCAGCTTGAAGCGCATTGTGGAAAAGGTTCACCCGCAAGAAATTTACAACCTCGGCGCGATGAGTCATGTGCGGACCTCGTTTGATGTGCCCGAATACACAGCCGATGTTGACGGTGTGGGAGTTCTCAGATTGTTGAACATCATCCGGAACTTCGATCCGAAAATCCGGTTTTATCAGGCATCGACTTCCGAACTGTTTGGCAAGGTGCAGCAAGTGCCGCAAACGGAACTGACGCCGTTTTATCCACGGTCGCCGTATGCGATTGCGAAATTGTATGCATACTGGACGGTGGTGAATTTCCGCGAAGGGTATGGACTGTATGCGTGCAACGGCATCTTGTTCAACCACGAGAGCCCGAGACGGGGTGAAACCTTCGTCTCGAGAAAAATCACTCTGGCAGCAGCTCGGATTGCACACGGATTGCAAGAGAAATTGGTGCTGGGAAACTTAGATGCGAAACGAGATTGGGGCTACGCGAAAGACTTCGTCGAAGGGATGTGGCTCATGCTGCAGCAACCAAAGCCAGAAGACTACGTGCTGGCCACTGGAACCACCACGACCGTGCGTGCGTTCGTCGAAAGCACATTTCGTGAAGTGGGGCTGCCGATCGAGTGGCGAGGTTCGGGCCTTTCGGAAAAAGGCCTTCACAACGGTCGTGTGCTCATCGAAATTTCTCCCGAGTTTTTCCGTCCAGCCGAGGTGGATTTATTGATCGGCAACCCGGCCAAGGCCAAAAAACAGCTAGGTTGGGAACCAAAGACAAATGTCGATGAGCTCATGCGGATGATGGTGCACTCTGATTTACAACTGACGGCCCCCAATGAAAACTGCCATCGTGCATGACTGGCTTACCTCTGCCGTCGGCGGTGGCGAGGATTCCTTGGTCGAAATTCACAAGCTTTTCCCGTCGCCGATCTACACGCTTGTCCAAAACAAACAAAATCTCAAAAACAGCTACTTCGAAGACAAAGAAATCCACACTTCGTTTATCCAAAATCTGCCATCGGCAGAAACAAAGTATCGGAGATATTTGCCACTTTTCCCCATGGCCATCGAGGGGTTTGATCTAAGCCGCTACGATTGCGTTTTGTCATCGTCGCACTGCGCAGCCAAGGGCATTATTTCCCACCCCGATCAGCTGCACATTTGCTATTGCTACACGCCGGTGCGCTATGCGTGGGATCTCACGCACCAATATCTAGCCGAAAGCGGTCTTGATAAGGGCATGAAGGGCTTCATTGCCGAGTGGCTGCTCCACCGGTTCCGGCAATGGGATGCAATTTCTTCCCATCGAGTCGATGAGTTTGTGGCTATTTCACACTTCGTAGCGCGTCGCATTCACAAATTCTATGGCCGCAAAGCCGCCGTGATCTATCCCCCGGTCGATATCGATTATCATACTTTGCACGAAACCAAAGACTCGTACTACGTGACTGCTTCGCGCTTTGTCCCCTACAAAAAAATCGATCTCATTGTCGAGGCCTTTGCTCAGATGCCGGACAAAAAGCTTTTAGTCATCGGCTCTGGTCCCGATGAGGACAAAATTCGACGTAAGGCCACCAAAAATGTCGAGCTGTTGGGCTATCAACCAGACGACGTGCTAAGAAGTTACCTCCAAAAAGCAAAAGCTTTCATCTTCGCTGCCATCGAAGACTTTGGGATCTTGCCCGTTCAAGCTATGGCCTGTGGTACCCCAGTGATTGCACTCAACCGGGGTGCCACAACAGAAACCGTGCAAGCCGGGGTGAGCGGGTTGTTTTTCGAGGAACAAACCGTGGGTGCACTCATAGATGCCGTGCAACAGTTTGAGCAAACCGTGTTCATTCCCAAGCTTGTCCGTCAGTGCGCTGAAAAGTTTGGGAAAAACCGATTCCAGAACGAGTTCCGTGCCTTCGTGAACCAAAAATACGAGGCCTTTCGATGAAAGTCATTGTGCTTGCCGGGGGAGGGGGCACTCGACTTTGGCCCCTGTCAACAAACGATTTCCCGAAACAATTTCTGAAACTCGGTTCCGAACTCTCGCTCCTGCAACGCACAGTGAAACGGTTTCAGCATGCACCGTTTGTCGATGAAATCTTGGTCTCCACCAACAAACTCTACGAACCTCTCGTCCGAAAACAACTCGGCCCCGACTGCCACATTCTCGTCGAACCCTCCCGGAAAAACACCGGCCCAGCCATTGCCCTCGCCGTCCAAGAACTCAATGCCAAGCCCAACGAGCCCATCCTCGTCGTCCCGTCTGACCACCTCATCGAACCGGAAACTGTGTTCTTACGTTGCATCGAACAAATACAACAAACCTTATCTGAGCAAATCGTCCTCTTCGGTATTCGGCCCACCAAACCGGAAACCGGGTTTGGTTACATCCGGATCGGAGAACCGTTCGATTCACACACACACCGTGCCCTCGGCTTCGTCGAAAAACCCAATGCCGAAACAGCTCTCCGCTTCCTGAAAAGCCACGAGTACTACTGGAACGCCGGGATGTTTGCCTTTACCTCCCAGGTCTTTTTCCGGGAGCTCGAGCTCCATGCCCCGGCCATTGTAAAGCAGCTTTACATGGGTCAATACCACGACATGCCCGACCTCTCGATCGACTACGCCCTCATGGAGAAAACTAAGCAGTTAGTGGTTTGTCCGTTACCCGTCGAGTGGTCAGACGTGGGTTCATGGGACAGTGTCTACGAGCTGATGGAAAAAGACCAAAATCAGAATGCTGTGCAAGGGAACGTCGTCACCGTCGACACAAAAAACAGTTTGATTTTAGGTAACAAAAAACTCATTTCTACCGTCGGCATTGAAGACCTATTGATCGTCGAAACCGACACCGCCCTCTTCATCAGCAAAAAGGGGAGGTCTCAACAAGTCAAAGACCTCGTCACCCTGCTCACCAAAAAAAATCTTACCACCTAAAGACTTGCTATCTGCCAGATATTTCTGTAGTATCTGCCTCGCATGGCAAAATCTCTGGTGATCGTCGAGTCCCCGACCAAAATCAAGACCTTGCGCAAATTCTTCGGATCGAACTTCATGTTTGAATCCTCGCTCGGCCACATCCGCGACCTGCCGCAAAAGGGCTTTGGCATCGACATCGAGAACGACTTCGAGCCGACCTACACTCTCCTCCCCGATAAAAAAGAAGTCATCAAAAAACTGCAAGA
>Ga0207652_10001913_pt1 | contig 18024 bp, 18 predicted proteins | sample KBSC63BmetaG_FD_184334 | JGI IMG/M metagenome (GOLD analysis project Ga0207652, IMG submission 184334) | Corn rhizosphere microbial communities from Kellogg Biological Station, Michigan, USA - KBS C6-3B metaG (SPAdes) (version 2) | ecosystem: Host-associated > Plants > Roots > Rhizosphere ... | reverse complement strand
CGGCGTCCTCGGGCGGGAGTCGACCCCGCCGCTCGATGCCCGGGCAGCATCCGCTCGCCTGGCCGGTCGAGGTCGACGGGGGTCCTCGTCGACGCCCGTGCGCTTCCCACCGAGGTGCAGGACGAGGCTCTCGGGCGCGGCCTGATCCCGGACGTCGAGGACCGACGGGCGGCGTGGCCACCGCCGACCGCGCTTCGCCCACTCGACGTCAGCGTCCCGGGGCCCGCCAGGAGTCCGGCAGCCGCCGCCCCTCCACGTCCCCCGCGGCCTCGAGATCATGCTCGCCCGGCAGCGCGAGCGCCCGCTCGACCGATGTCGGGGACAGCTCCACCGGCGCAGGGCTCGGTCTGTCGGGATGGCGAGGACCTTGCCAGGTCGGATGGCTCGACCGCCGCTACCGCGGGTCGCCCGACGCGGCCCAGGTGCCGACGGCGGCATCCCAGTTGCCGTGCGTCTCGCCGGATAGCACGGGATCGAGGAAGGCCGCGGCGCGATCGAAGGCGGCGGCCAGGTCGGGCTCGAGACCGACCTGCTCGGCGAGGCGGCCGTAGGCCGATGCCCACCCGGACGGCGGAGCAGGCAGGCTTCGAGGAAGCTCCTGGTGGGCGCGGGCCTCGAAGGTGTCCGTCAGCGCCTCGCATAGCGCGGCGGCCTCGAGCCCCTGGGAGTCCGCGATGAGCAGGATGTCGACCAGGTCCTTGGGCCGCGTGCTGGGTCTGGCAACCGTGCCGTAGCTCCGCGTGTAGGCGTGGACCTTCTCGGCCAGGTGCTGGGCAAGCGGTATCGCGGGAAGCTCGAGCGGCTCGATGCCGGCGAAGGAGAGAAAGTCCGACGTGCGCACCCGATCCGGCTTCCAGGTCGCCGGCTTCGCGAAACCGATGTCCACGACGAACTGCTCGAAGACGCGCTCTGCCAGTTCGGCGCGCACGCGAAAGCGGATCGCCTGAAACTCATCCACCTCTTCGAACGCGTCCGTTCTGCCGGCCATGAAGGTGAAGAAGTCGTCGAGGTGGAGTCGTTGGGCCGCGGCGATGTCCTCGATCGCGGCCTCCTCGTCGTCGTCGCGTCCGAGGTCGATGTCCCTGGTCGGCCGCGAAACGCCGCCCAACCGGAAGTCGAGCGCCAAGGCCCCCTTCAGCACCCAGCGATCCGGCGCCACCTGCGCGAGGCGCCGCAGGAACAGCTCGAAAGCGCCCGCTTGCGAAGTCGCGGAAGACCGAGCCCGGTCCTCGCGGCCTCGGTCTTCAGCCGCTGCTCCAGGGCCATGCGAAACGCGGCGGCGCTCTCGTATCTCACGAGGCCACCACCGCGAGGACGCCGCTCATGGCGTCGAGGCGACCACGCCCTCGTGCCGCCTCTTCGAGCTCTCGCGCCGTGAGCAGCCCGCGGCCGAGCGCCTGGCGCAGGGCCATCTCCAGCTGCTCGGGCTGTAGTTCCCCGGATACGTCGACGAGCGTTCGCGCCGGCGTCGTCAGGGGAAGCCCTTCGCGCCACACCGTGCCGACCTCTTCATCGTCGGGGCGGGTGTGGATGACGACGCCGGCCGGACGGCGCACGCCGCGGTATCGGCGTCCGAGGAGCAGGTGGACCGCGTCGGGAATGGCGTCACTGAGATCGAGGAGGGCGAGCGCGCTCTGGTGCGAGAGGACGGCCTTCTCGGTGCCGACCGCCATCCACTTCTCACGCATCTCGTCGTGCTCGGCGCGAGGGAAGCCGGGCAGGCGATAGAGCCCACGTCGCACCCGCTCGAACCGCTTCCGGCGTACGTAGTGGCTCAGGAGCTGGCTGCTGATTCCATGCTCGCGGGCCTGGCTTGTGCGGAAGTAGCCATGCTGCTCGTAGGCAATCGTCTCGAGCCCCCGCACGTCAGGTTGGTCATGCATAAGCAAAGTATAGCTTTGTTTTCGCGGACAGTGATCGGCTGCGCGACGGCGAGGCACTCGATGCCAGGAGTGCCCGAAACGCCGAGTATCGGCCCATATCGGCGGGTATCTGGCACTTGCGGCGGTTCGCGAAGACCTCGGGAATATCCTGCAAACGGAACTATTTTGCCGCGGTTCGGCGCCCAGAGCCGTCAAATCGCACCCAGGAGGTCGGCGGTTCGAATCCGCCTAGCTCCATCGCCTCGAAGTCCCTGCAAATGAGCCATATCGGATTCCGGAGAGCCATTCGAACCGGCCGGAAATTCGCCCTCGTTTCAGGCACTAGTGTCCCGCGTCATAAATTAGTTGACAGTCAGGGGTGGCGATGAGATCGTGGGCCATGCCCACGAACGCACTCACAATCAGCGACAGGGATCGTCGGACGCTGGAGTCATGGACGCGTTGCTCGACCGTCTCGGCCGGGCGACGCGAGCGGGCCGAGATCGTGCTCGCGGTCGCCGGCGGGGCGAGCATCTCCGCTGCCTCCCGGCAGCTCGGGGTCTCGCGCCCGACGGCGATCAAGTGGCGCGACCGGTTCGCCGCAGACGGGCTCGACGGTCTGAAGGACCGGCCCAGGAGCGGCCGGCCGAAGACGGTCGACGACGCGCAGATCATCGCCGCGACGCTCGAGCCACCCCCGGCGTCGTTGGCCGTCACGCACTGGTCCTCCAGGCTGCTCGGCAGGCACCTGGGCATCGGCGACGCGACCGTCGCCCGGGCATGGCGCGCCTACCGCGTGCAGCCGTGGCGACAAGGCACGTTCAAGTTCTCCACCGACCCCGAGCTCGAGGCCAAGGTCCGCGACGTGGTCGGCCTCTACCTTGCCCCGCCGAAGAACGCGATCGTGCTCTGCGTCGACGAGAAGTCCCAGATCCAGGCGCTGAACCGCACCCAGCCGATCCTCCCCGTCCGGCCCGGCCTGCCGGAGAAGGCCACACACGACTACAAGCGCAACGGCACCACGACGCTGTTCGCCGCCCTGGAGGTCGCGACCGGCACCGTGACCGACCGCTGCTACGACCGCCACGGCAAGGCCGAGTTCCTCGACTTCCTCAAGCTCGTCGCCAAGGCCCACCCACGCCGCGAGCTGCACGTCGTACTCGACAACTACCACACCCACAAGCACGACGACATCAACCGATGGCTCTCCAGGCACCCGCGGATCACGCTGCACTTCACCCCGACGTCGGGCTCGTGGATGAACCTCGTCGAGGTCTTCTTCGGGATCGTCACCCGCCAGGCGATCCGCCGCGGCTCCTTCGACAGCGTCAAGGAGCTCAACGCCGCGATCCGCGCCTTCATCGACGCCTACAACGACCGCTGCCGACCCTTCGTCTGGACCAAGACCGCCGACGAGATCCTGCCCCGCGCCACCCGTAAACCAACTTCAGACGCGGGACACTACCAGCTGATCTCCAACTGGTACGAGCACGAGGACTCCTGAATCGCTTATGCGGTGGTCGCCGGGCGCCGCAGCGTGCGCAGGTTCCCACCCAGCGCGAACATCCCGATCCCGTTGAGGATGAAGGCGATGCCGACGAAGGCGGCGAGGGTCGCGAACCCGATGTCCGGGACGACGATGATGACGATGCCCGCGATCAGCTCGATCAGGCCGACGAGGGCATGCCACCCGTCGTAGGTGTCCGCCTCGAAGGCGGACACGTAGCGGATCACTCCGGCCGCGATCAGCCAGATGCCGATCAGGAGCGCGACCGCGGTGACGCTCTCGACCGGGTGGCGGATCAGCAGCACCCCGACGATCGCGGTGAGGACGCCGAGGAGGGCGACCAGTCCTCGGTTGCTGGCGCGCCGCAGAAGTGAATCGGCCAGCTCCAGGATCCCGTCGAGCAGCAGGAAGATCCCGGCGATCACGGCCAGCGTCGGCAGGCTCTCGCTCGGCCGGAAGAGGATGATCACCCCGGCGACGACGCTCAGCACGCCGGCCGCCGCGAGCAGCCACCAAGCGCCTGGATACTCCTTCTCGCCTGCCATCAGGTCAGGTCCGTCTCGACTTCGATCCGCCCCGACTTGGCCGCGTCGGAGAGCGCCGCGTAGTCGAGCTCGTTCTGATCGGCGTAGCGCTCCGAGAAGTCGGCGATCGCCTGGTCGAAGCTCTCGCCCTTGCCGAGGTAGGCGGCGATCGCGATGCGATCGCCGGAGCGGGCATGGGCTCGGGCGAGTGCCCAGCCGCACACCTGCCCGTAGATGGCCAGCCCTTTCGGCGCCAGGTTTTCGAGGTCGACCGAGCGCTTCCCGTCCCAGAGCTGGCGCACGTAGAAGTCCCGGTCTTTGTTGTCCATCCCGAAGGCGGGCAGCCAGCCGAGGAGGATGTCGCTGGCCGCCTGCATCAACCACTGGCCCTCGACCACCCGCTCGCCGTGATTGCCGAACTCGCTCGCGCCGACGTAGCGCTCGAGGACCGATGCCTCCGCCTCCTTCGCCTGCATGAACAGTGGATCCTGGCCGTCGCGACCCATCATCAGGAGGACCCAGCAGCGCGTCCCGACACTGCCGACCCCGACCACCTTGCGGGCCATGTCGACGAACCGGTAGCTGTCGAACAGTTCGCGGTGGTCCCCCCTGAGGCTCTGCCGATAGCGGTCCAGCATCTCCTGGATCCGGTCTTCCAGCTCGTGGCGCCGATCGTCGGGGACCAATTCGCGGGCGGGGACGAGAAGGGGGGGATCGCTGATGATGCGCGGCTCCCCGTCGACCATATGGACGAGGCGATCGAAGGCCTTGAGGCTGTTCTTCTTATGCGCCTTGGCGACGTTCTTTTCCACCGACTTCATCTGCTTGCGATCCGCGACCGTCGCCAGATCGGTGAGCAGGGCATCGACGTCGAGCCGCGAGTACCAGACCTCGAGGTTCGGCATCGAGGCGAAGCCGAGCATCGCTTCGCGGTAGGAGCGCACCGAGGTGAGGACGGCGCGGCGGGTCTGCTTCGGGGTGAAGTCGCGGTCCCGCCCGGCGATCTCGAAGCTGGCGGCGAGGCGCTTCACGTCCCACTCCCAGGGCGCGGGGAGCGTCTCGTCGAAATCGTTGACGTCGAGGACGAGGCGACGATCCGGGGCGGCGAAGACCCCGAAGTTGGAGAGGTGCGCGTCGCCGCACGCCTGGACGGGGAAACCCGAGTCGGGGGTCTGCGCGAGGTCCATCGCCATGATCGCGGCGCCCCCCCGGAAGAAGCTGAAGGGCGAGACCAGCATCCTCCCGTAGCGGATCGGCACCAGCTCGGGGACACGGTTCTCGGCCTGGCCTTCGAGCACCTTGACCGGGTCTTTCCGGTTCTTCGCGGGCTCCCACTCCGCATGGCTCGAGCGAGGCGTCTTCTTGCGGGCCGCGCTGCCTGATGCGGCCCTCTCCGCCGCCGCGGAATCGAGGTTCACTCGTGGTGATGTGGTCGCCGTCGTCGCCATGACCGGACGGGAGGCGCAGGCGCCTGCCACGCGCCTACCGGACTCCGATGCTCTCACCAGGGCGGCCCGAAGTCCATCCCCGACAAACCGCGCGGATCGTCGCCGTGAAAATGAGGTGACGAGAGGCGGGACAAGCGAGATACATTTCTCCTGGGAGGTCGCCATCCTGCTCGGCGCGGTGCTCCGTCCGAGCGTTCAACGCCCGACCTGACGCTAGAGAGCTACCGCGAGCTCGCAATCGACGCGGAGGCGCTGGGCGAGTGGGAGGAGCGGCGCCACTGGGCGCTCTCGCTGCTCGGCCGTCCGGAGCCGGACCCGCCGGGAGCCGTGCGGCACCCCTCGCTACACGGGCGCGGGTGCTCGGAGCTCGTGCGAGTAGTGATCTGGGAGGGCGATGCGGATGCCGCCTGGCGGGCCGCGAACGACGGCGGCTGCACACCTGACCTCTGGCTGAAGCTGGTCGACCTGAGGCGCGCCGAGTATCCGGAGGATGCGATCGGCGTCTACCGCCGCCACGTCGAGGACGTGATCGCGGACAAGGACAAGCGTGCCTACGCCGAGGCGGTGCGGCTGATCGACGAGACGATGCGAGCGCTCTATATGGAGAGCGGCCGCTCGGAGGACTTCGACGCCTACGTCGAGGAGGTCCGCGCCGCCCACAAGCCCAAGCGCAACCTGATGAAGCTGATGGCCGGACTCGAGCCTGCGCGCGGGTTGAGCTGACCTTCTCAGTCGGCTCCTTTCCCATGCTGCGCGAGCAGCTTCCGCAGGTCCTTCATCAGCAGGATCAGATGGCGAGGATCGGTCGGCGAGCGTTCGAAGCCGGACCGCTCGTAGAAGTGGGCGGCATCATCGGATATCGCGTGCACGATCACGGCCCGCGCCCCGATGCTGTCCGCGGCCGTCGCGGATCGCAGAAGAGCGTCCTGCAGGAGCGATCGCCCCACCTGGTTTCCCTGGTGGTCGCGGTCGACGGCGAGTCGGCCGATCAATATCGCCGGGACCGGTTGATGCCCGGACTGGCCCTGCATCAGTCGCCCGGTGGCGTCCTTCGGGGCCACGGAGGCCGCCGCCAACGCATAGAAGCCGACGACCCGCTCGCCGTCGGTCGTCACGAAGACTCTCGCCGAGCCGGAGGCCTCGGCCTGGCGGGCGTGCTTCTCGATCCAGATGTCGAGGGAGTCCTCGCCGCACTCGAACTCCTCCGTATGGTGCCTTCCCCGGAGAGGCTCGGGCGGCGAGTAGCCCACGGCCTATTCGAAGACTGACGGCTTCGAGAAGAGCTCGGTCAGTCCCTCGGGCACCCTGGCCGGGCGCTCCAGAAGCTCGGAGAACTCTTCCCAGGCGGCCTGGTCCAGCTCGAAGCTCCTCCTGTCGGCCAGGACCCGATGCGCTTCCGCGACCGCCGCGGATCGGACGAAGCTCGAGAACTTCGTGTCGCTCGCATCCACCGCGGCTTTGACGAGTTCGTCTTCGTCCTCGGCTACGCGGAACTTCCAATCTCTGCTCTTGGTGGCCATGTCGATCCTCGTTTGAGTTGTGGGAACAATGTAACCACAAGCGGAGGCAAATGCAATTCTGGCCGGCCGAGCCCTGACCGTCATCACAGATCGCGATGACGGATTGCCCACATCGCACCCAGTCCTGGCCAGCGGATCGACGGCGACCTTCGGACCCCAAAGCGCGCTTGGCTTTGGTATTCCGCCTGTCCGATCCGCCGGAGCGGGCTTTCTGAAGCGGAGTCTTTCTTTTGTTAATTCTCGGTCGGTGGCGTCGATCGGCCGGAATTCCGCCACCTGGTGCCACATCGGCCGCCAGGCGGGTCCTCCAACGAGATCAACACACCGCGAACCCACGTGAAGCTCGGCGAAGGACACTTCCGTCCCGCCGCCATCGGCGGCGGGGGTCCGGCCGCGAGTCACGTTGAGGAAATCGCGGCGAAATCAGGCGCGGTCAAACCGGCCGAGAGGGGCGCCCACGAACCCTCCGGCGCCCGCGTGTCGCGCGCACGGCATGCCCGGACGCCGGTCAGGTGCCTGCCGGCGGCGCGAAAGCACTTGAGGACGACCGAGGCACAGCTACGCTGCCGCGCTCTTCACCGCCCCGGCCCGGACCGAGGCGCCCGAGGCGGGGCGCCCGTGCGGTATTCGGCCGCCAGTTCGTAGCCTGGCGGGACCACCTTCGGCGCGGGCTGCTGGACCAGGAAGCCGAGCGAGCCCGGCGGCTGGATCACCGGCAGCCGCAGCTGGAGGTTGGAGACGGTGATCGGCAGCTGGGCGTTCGACGGCCTCGCGTAAGGAGCGTCGGCGGGAAGCAGTTCGAGCTTCGCCACGTGGCCGGTGTCGAAGTGGTAGCCCTGCGGATGGAGTTGGAAGACCGCACTCGCCTTCCCGACCCCGGGGCGGTAGAGAGCACGGGCGACGAGCGTCTCGGTGCCCGCCGGAGCCACGTCGACCAGCCGCGCCGCCAGCTCGGAGTCCGGTCCCGGCGATTCGAGGTCGGCGACGATCGTCGGCGACCCCATCAGCGTGAAGCCGCCGCTCGGCGCGGCCGGCAGGCGGTAGTTGGCGACCCCGGCCTGGTCGGCGCCCCCGGTCGAGGCGCAGGCGCCGCCGCCGGCGATCGGATCGAAGGTCGTGCCCGCGGTCGGGTCGCCGGCGCCCGGGACGATCGTCTGGGCGGCCGCGCTGTCCAAGCGGATCTCACCGGGCGCGAGTTCCTTCCAGCCGGCGGCGGTATACGGACCGCCTGAAGGCGTGCCGCAGGTCGTGGTCAGCGCCTCGACGCTCGAGCTCGGCCCCGCCCCCTCGCCCTTCAGGTAGTGGTCGAACCAGGCGCTGAGTCGCGCGGAGAAGACCGCGACGTCCGCCGCCTTGTTCTGGCTGCGCGCGTGGCCGTCGTCCATGAAGAACAGCGAGATCGGGTCGGCCGGGTACTGGGTGCGGGTGCGGTTGTAGAAGCGGAGCGCTTCGTCGGGTGGGAAGAGGTCGTCGTTCCAGCCGCTCTGGATCAGCAGCGGCGCCGGCGCCTCGGAGTGGCTTATGTAGTAGGACGAGTGGTAGGTCTCGATCTGCTGGAGGACCGATTCGACGGCCGGGTCGCCTTCGTAGGGCTCCCCCAGGTTGATCAGCCCGTACCAGCTCGTCAGGTCGGCTTCCGGGTCGGTTCCCGGAGCCGCGTAGTTGCTGCTCGTCAGGCCGGTCCCGTAGAGGCCGCTGACGTAGGAAGCCTTCTCGATCCCGATCGGCGCGGTGCCGTTCGGGCCCCGGTACGGCGCATCGGCGACGTAATCGAGCGTGCGGCCGTTCGGCATCAGCGCGTAGGCGAGGTCCGTCCACGGCCACTGCGGCACGGCGGCGGCGATTTCCATCGCCCTGCCGTCCGGGCTGGTCCAGGGCACCAGCGAGCCGTCCGGCAGCATCACCCGGTTGCGCAGGGCGGCCAGCGCCATCGACATGCCGCCGCCGTAGGAGGCGCCGGTCGCCCCGATTCGCTTCGGCTCGGCGACGCCTTCGTCGGCGAGGACCGAGATCAGGTACTGGGCGTCCCGCACTTCGTAGCGGTCGTCCATCAGATGGTTGTAGCCGTGTTCGCAGGCGGGGAAGCCAGGCAGCCGTTCGGGGTCCGAGCCGCCGCAGGATCCCCCCCAGCCGCGGTCGCTCATGCTGAAGACCGCGTAGCCGGCTTCAGCCCAGCCCTGCGTCTGGGCGTTCAGCCCGATCTTTTCCCCGCCCCACCCGTGGAAATCGCCGATCAGCGGATAGGGCCCGTCGGCCCCGGAACCGACCCGCGGTGGCAGGATCACGTCGACATCGATCTTGGTCTTGCCGTCCCAGGTCGTGGTGGTCCCGCTGCAGAGCCGGACGTTGCCGTTCGCCGGCTGCGGCGCACAGGCGACCCCGCCGGCGAAGAGCGACGGGAAGTCGGCGCGCGCAGCAGGCGCCATCGCCAGAAGCACGGCCGCCACCGCCATCACCACCGGGAATATCCCTCTGCGCAGCTTGATCTCGGTCTCCAACAGGGCGCCTCCCATACGCGCTGCCGGCCGAATGTAACAGCGAAAAAGGAACGGAGGGCCTTACCGAAAATTGCGCCGGCCAGGCGCCATGAGCCATGTTTCGGTGCATAGATGGCGGGGTAGCGGAGGCGCTTCCCCGCCCGCTCGCCGCAAGGAGTCAGCAATGCCCGATCGTCGCTCGTTCACCACCCGTTTCCACATCGCCGTCCTGTGCGGCTTGTCCGTTGTCGCGGCGGCCGTCTGCGGGATCGCCGCCGGCCCGGCCGCCGCCGAATCCGTCGGCGACTTCTCCTATGGGGAGCTCGGAACGAGCGCGATCGGCGCGACCGGTTGCGGCACCAACGGGGCCGGCGAGCCGGCGATCCACGTCTCGCGTGCCGACGACGTCTTCCTCGGCTCCGAGAACGGCCTGGGCGGGGGAAGCGCGCTTTGGCGCGGGCTCGGTGCGCTCGGGGGAGCCGGCGGATCGGGGTGCGGACTCGAGTACCGAGGGCAGCCCAACGCGATCTCCGGCATCGGTGCCTCCGGTGGCGACATCGATATCGCGCTCGCGAGTGCCCCCAACCCCAGCGGCAACTACAACGTCTACGTCTCGAGCCTCAACCTCGCATCGGTGAACGTGGCGACCTCCACCGACAGCGCCACCACGTTCACCCAGACGCCGGTCCAGGTGGGCCTGCCGGTCGATGACCGCGAGTGGATCGCGGCGTTCGGAGCCGAGACCTCGCTCCTCACCTACCACGACATAACGACCAACAACATCGACGTGCTGCGGTCCGACGACGGAGGCTCGACGTACACCCAGATCTCCCGGGCAATCCCCTTCGGCGACTATAAGGAAGCGAACAACGAGTTGGGCAACCTCGTCATCGATCACCGCAACTTGCCCGACCAGACCGGCGGCTTCTACGCCTATCAGCCATTCGTCGCACCCTCGGCGGCGGGGGGCTCCAACTACAACGAGGCGTTCCTCGCCGTCTCGGCCGACGGAGGCAAAAGCTGGGCCGACCGGCCGATCCCCTGCAGCGTCGCCTCCCCCTCGACCGACCTCGACCACAATTTCCCGAATGTCTCGGTCGATCCGGCGGGCAACCTCTGGTACGCCTGGTCCGACGGCCACAGCGTCCGGACCGCCGAGTCCTCAGACCACGGGCAGACGTGGACCTGCTCGGGGCCGGTGAGCACGGGCTCCGCGGAGTCGATCTTCCCCTGGCTGGTCGCCACCTCGGGCGGCGTCGATCTCGTCTACTACGGCGCTCCGACCGGCGAAGACCAAACCTTCTACGTCGACTTCGTGCAGAACCTCGCCGGCACCCCGGCCGGCTGGGGCAGCCCCCAGCGGCTCATGGCCGTGCACCAGGGCGAAGTCTGCGAGGGTGGCGTCTCCTGCACGGAAGGCCGCCAGCTCTTCGACGACTTCGGCGTGGACACCGACAGCCAAGGTTGGGCGCACATCGCCTTCTCGCACGACAGCCCGACGCTCGGTGGTTCGGGAACCTACACCGGCTATGCGGTGCAGACCGGCGGAATCCCGGTCGGCGAACCGAACAACTGAGGAGGGGCCGGACGCGTCAGTGGCGTCGCGCCTGCGTCAGCCTTCGGCGTCGATTTCCGTCAATACCCGCTCTGCCACCCGGAAGGACTCCAGTGCGGCCGGCACACCACAGTAGATCGCGGTCTGCAACAGTGCCTCTTGGATTTCCTCGCGGGTGAGGCCGTTGTTCAGCGCGCCGCGCACGTGAATGCCGAGCTCGTGGTTGCGGTTGAGCGCCGTGAGCATGCTCAGGTTGACGAGGCTACGAGCCCGACGATCAAGCCCCGGACGAGACCAGACCTCACCCCAGCAGTACTCGGTGACAAGTTGTTGAATCGGCTCGGCGAAGGGCGTGGCGTTCTCCAGGGAGCGAGCAACGTGGTCCTCACCGAGTACTTCACGCCGCAGCTGAAGGCCGCGCTCGTACCGGCCGTCCTCGGTGCTTACCTTCTCCATGCTGACTCCTTGTCATCGTCGTTGAATGGCACGTTCCACAGTCCTTGGTAGCAATTCGCGGCCTTGGCGTTGACCAACACTCCGCACCCCATCCCCGTATTGGGGGAACCAACTCCTCCAGAACTACCGAGTTCGCCGACATCTGGTCAACAGTCACATTCCGCGCCATCAGAGCACTGGCCGAGCGTAGGTGCGAGCACACGGTGTCAACGGCGGTGACGGAGCTGGCTGTCAGGCTATGAGCCCGAGCCGCCTGGCATGGTCGACGGCCTCGGTCCGGTTGCGCGCCTGGACCTTTCGGAAGGCGGCACTCGCGTGCTGCTTCACCGTGTGGGGCGAGAGATAGAGCACCGCGGCGATCTCCCGGTTGGTCTCTCCCATCGCGATTCGGGACAGGACGTCGTGCTCGCGCGCCGAGAGGCTGACACCGTCATGGGTCCGCGGGGTGGCGGCGAATTCGAGCCCGAGCCCGGTGGCACGGATCACCGCCACCGCATCCTCTACCGGCCAGAGCTTGGAGACGAAGCCGCAGGCGCCCATGGTCCTCAGGGTCTGGGCGGACACGCTGGGCGTGTTGAGGGTGAGGATGGTGCGGGTCCCGGGGGACACCCGACGGATGTCGGCGCACAGCGCGCCCTTGGAGGACTCGGCGATCTCGGAGGCGACCATGGCCACGTGGGGCTGGTATCGCCGGGCGTGCTCGCACGCCTCGGTGCCCGTGGTCGCGTGGAGACACCGCTTCACCCAGGGCCGGCTGCCGAGCAAGAGGCGGAACCCGACGCCGACGATCTCCTGCGAGTCCACGACCAGGAGGCTCACGCTCGAGCGGCTGAACTGAGCTTCGATGCGACTGCCCTGCCGCCGCTGTCCTCCGAAGGTTCGATGCTTGATGCTGGGCGAGTCGACGGCCATCTGATTCCTCCATCCCACTTCGACCCCGGTCCCACGCCCGGTGTCCGGGTTTTTGTCCTCAGAGCCCTGCGTTCTCCGTCGGATCGTCATACAATAGTACCAGCATATGGAATTCCGTCCCCGCGTAGGGCTGTAAGTGGCGGCCACCGCTCGCGTGCGGCTAGCCCGACCGGAGCGTGTCGAGGGTGCGAGGATCAAGCTCGGGCCCGCCGCCCGGTGAGCTGCCCTCGCTCAGTTCGGCCAAGCGCTGTATGCCGACCTTCTCCGCGTGGCGGATGTGCTCCTCGCAGGCCGCCGCCCCGGCTGCTGCATCGCCGGCTTCGATGGCGGCGACCACCCGGTCGATCTCGTCGGCAGCCCGGGGCAGGCGATCCGACGCCGAGAGCGACATCGCCCGCAGCATCCGCACCTGTCCCTGCAGGCTGGTGAGGATCTCGGTCAGGCGCGCGCTGTTGGCCCCCCGCATCAGAACGCGGTAGAAGCGGTCCTTGGCTTTCAGGCCCTCCGCCGGCGTCGCGCCCCGCTCGGCGGCACGGTTCAGGTCGTCGACGATGCTGCGCAGCTCGACGATGTCGGTCTTGTCGGCCCGTTCGATGAAGCGGCGCACCGCAAGGCCCTCGAGCAACGCGCGCATCTGGTAGATGTCGGCCGCCTCTTCCGGCGTCAGGACGCTGACGATGGCGCCTTTCTGGGGGATCATCGTCACCAGTCCCTCGGCGGCGAGGCGCGCGAGCACCTCACGCACGGTGGTCCGGGAGACACCGAGCTGCTCGATCAGCTCACGCTCGATCAGCCGCTGCCCGGGCCGCAGTTTGAAGTCCAGGATCGCCTGGCGGACGATGTCGAGGACTCGTTCACGCAGGGGTGCCGCAACCCGGCCGACGCGCTCGCCAACCCAGGTCTGGCCATCGTCGGCAGGGGTGTCCGGATTGTCGACCGCCATGGTTCGTCCCCCCTAGATAATCAAGCTTGCAAGTCGCGGCGGCAATCCTGGTGGAGCCACCAAGCGTCAGCTCTCTTCGTACACCGGCGAACGGTAGCCGCCCGCGACCACCGGCCGCGTCAGCTCCACCAGGTCGGTATCGAAGACGATCGGTACGGCCTCGCGCCTGCGGTAGCCGATCAGACGCGATACCTCGGGATCGAGGAAGTAGACGGCAGCGACCAGTTCGCCGACCGCCGCGAGCCCATCCGGATCGCTTTCGGCCATCGCTGCGAAGCGGTCCTCCGCGGGCAGCCGATCGACACGGGCGAGGGCCGTCTCCACCGCCGGCAACAGATCCGGCAGTTCCTCGAGGACCGGGCCGAGATCGGCCGCCGCGAAGACACCACCGGCCGCCGGCATCTCTCCTTCGGCCGGGATCAGTCGGTCGGCGAGTACGACCAGCGCCTCGCGCGTGGCGTCGGTCACCGGTGCCATCACGCCACCTCCATCTGGTTGCGGGTCCTGACGATCCCATCGGCACAACGCAGGGCCATCGCCGCGATCGTCGCGGTCGGATTGGTCCCTGACGAGGTGGGCCAGGTGCTGCCGTCGGCGACGAAGAGGTTGGGGACGTCGTGGGCACGCCCCCCGGGGTCGACCACCGAGGTCGCGGGATCGTCGCCCATCTTCGTGGTCCCGAGGAGGTGCCAGCCGGTCTCGCGGATCTGCGGCGCGACGATCGTCTCCTTCGCGCCGGCGGCCTCCAGCGACTCGCACGCCCGTGCCAGATGGAAGGCAAGCAGCTTGTCGGTGTTATCGGAGGTCTTGTAGATGAGCCGCGGCGCGGCGTTCCCGTAGGCATCGGTCAGCTCCGGATCGAGGACGACGCGGTTGTGCTCCTCCGGCAGATCCTCAGCGATGACGCCCCAGACCGCCGAATGGCCGAGCCGGTTGGCCACCTGTCGGTGGAAGCCCTCACCCCAGATCGTGTCGTACCCCCACGGGAACGGGCGGGTCATCGTCAGCGGGCCGCCGGTCGGCATCAGGTTCCACTTCGCCCCGCGGACGAACCCACGCGATTCGTCGGTCTCGTAGAACTGGAGTGAGTAGATCAGCTGACCCCACACACCTTGATAGCTGCCGATGTCCTCATCGAAGACACCGACGACGGCGCCGAACGGGTGCATCATCAATCGCCGACCAACCAGGCCGGAGGAGTTCGCCAGGCCGTCGGGATGCTCGTCGGTCGCCGACGCGAGCAGGATCCGCGGCGTTCCGATCCCGTTGGCGGCGAGGACCACGACCTCGGCCTGGACCCTTCGCTCGACTCCGTCGGCATCGAAGTAGACGACTCCCGACGCGCGGCCGCGGGCGTCGGTCTCGATCCGGCTCACCGTCGCGCGCGGGAGAAGGCGCCCACCGGCCGCGAGGATGTCGGGCCAATGGGTGATGTCGACGGACGCCTTGGCGCCGTCGGCGCAGGTCGACATGCAGGCCGCCCGCTGCACGCAGGCATGCAGCCGGCGGTAGGGCCGCGTGGCGATCGCGTTGGAGCTCGGCCACCAATGCCAGCCGAGCTCGTTGTGGGCGCTCCCGACCCGGCGGCCGGCGACGCCGATCGGGGTCGGCTCCATCGGGAAGGAGTCCAACCGCGGGTAAGCCGGGTCACCCGGGAGCCCGGCGACGCCGAAGTCCCGCTCCACCTCTTCGTAGTAGGGGACCAGATCGTCGTAGTCGATCGGCCAGTCATCGCCGACCCCGTCCACCGAGCGCACGCGGAAGTCGGAGGGCAGGCTGCGCATCCAGTGAGCGGCGTAGAGGAGGCTGCTGCCGCCGACGCCGTTCCACATCAGCGGGCTGACCGCGGACTCGCTCTCGTTGAGCGGGTAGTCACCGACGCCGGCGCGGACGTTCGGAAGAGATGACCAACGCTTGCCCGCGGACAGCTCGAGCCGCTCGTCGGCTGCCCGTGAAGTCGTGTAGTCGGGCCAGTCGCCCTGCTCGAGGCAGAGTACGTCGATGCCGGATTCGACCAGCTTCTTCGCCACCACCGCTCCCGATGGCCCGGCGCCGACGACGACGACCTCGGCGCGACCTGGATCCTTGCTTGTCTCGCTCATCAGATTCCTTTCAGGCGACGCGCGTCGCGAACTCGCCGATCGATTCGAACCGGTCCATCACCAGCGGATCGTGCCCCGGCACGATCGTCCCGCCCCCGTCCCGCAACCCCCGCAGCGTGTCGTAGGCGCGATACATCTGCTCAAGGTCGTGGTGGATCGCGAACGGCCAGTCCCGGTCCAGCTCAAGGTCGAAGTGGATGGTGTCGGAGGCGAGGACGATCTCCGCGCGCCCGGTCGCGAGCCGCACTATCTGTTGGCCCGGGGTGTGCCCGCCAAGCCGCTGCAGGAGGATGCCGTCGGCGACTTCGTGCTCCGCGCCGACCGTCTTCACCGCGCCCCGGTCACATGCCGCGACGACCGCTTCCATCCCGCCCGCGTCGTTGTGCCGGGCGAATTGCTTTCTGGTCCCGTACGGACCGGTCCAGAACTCGAGCTCCAGCTCGTCGAGGACGAATTCGGCCGCCGGGAACAGATCCAGGTTGCCGATGTGGTCGTAGTGCAGGTGGGTGAGCAGCACCTGCTCGACCGACGCCGGATCGACTCCGAGTCGGGCCAGCGCCGCCGCCGGCTCGATCAGGCAGGTGCGACCGCGCGCCCGGCCGACACCCGGGTCGAAGCCGGTGTCGACCACGACCGTGCGCCCGCCACGGCGCACCAGCCAGAAGTAGTAGTCCATGCGCAGCGGGGCGTCTTCCTCGCCGTAGGCGTCGAAACCGACGAACGCCGCGGACAGGGTGGTTTCGACCGTGCCGTAGCGGACGGCGACTACGGCGTCGCCGCCGTCGCCGAATCGACCGGGGTCAGTAGACGCCGCCATCGACGGCCAGGGCCTGGCCGGTCATGTAGGAGGACGCCTCGGAGGCCAGGAAGGCCAACGCGGTCGCGATCTCGCGGGGGTCCGCCTGGCGGCCCATCGGCACGCCGGCGGCGACGGCGGCATCGAGGTTCTCGCGGCCGCCGAGGAAGTCGATGGCCGGCTGATTGAAGGCCGTGTCGACCCATCCGGGGCAGAGCGCGTTGACGCGGATGCCGAGCGGCGCCACCTCGGCGGCGAGCGCTTTGGTGAAGGCAACGATCGCGCCCTTCGACGCCGCGTAGCCGGTCAGCCCCGGGCCGCCATGGAGCGCGGCCAGCGAGGCCACGTTGACCAGGACGCCGCCACCCGCCGCCTCCATCACCGGCACCACGTGCTTGGCCGCGAGGAAGCAGGAGCGCGGGTTGACGCCCATCAGGGCATCCCAGTCCTCCTCGGCGAAATCGGTCACCTTGCCGGCCCGCTGCACGCCCGCGTTGTTGACGACGACGTCGATCGCGCCGAGTCGCTCCTTCGCCGCGGCGACCGCGCGCTCCCAGTCGGCTCCGCTGGAGACGTCGGCGACTTCGAAGGCGGCCTCGCCGCCGCGGCGCGTCACCTCCGCGGCCGTGTCGGCGCCGGCCGGGTCGAGGTCGAGCAGATGGAGCCGCGCTCCTTCCTCGGCGAAGAGCAGCGCCGTCGCCCGGCCGATGTTCGCGGCGCAGCCGGTGAGGATCACGGCGCGACCGTTCATCGCCTCGGCCATCACTCGGCGTCCTCGAACGCGGCCAGCGCGGCGAGCGCGATCTCGTCGTCCTGCTCGACCGTGCCCCCGGAGACGCCGATCGCACCGACCACGGTGCCACCCGATTCGACCGGGCGGCCGCCGGCAAAGATCGCGACCTCGCGCGGATGCGAGTTCTCGAGCCCGAACAACGGCGCGTCCGGGCGGGTGGCGGCCGCCAGATCGGCGGTCGCCATGTTCAGCGACCGCGCCGTGAAGGCCTTCGACCGGGCGATCTCGGCGCTCAGAAGCGGTGCGTCGTCCTGGCGGGCGAAGGCGAGCAGCTCCCGTCCGAAATCCACGACGGCGACGCTGACCGGGCACCCGATCCTGTCTCCGGCAGCGAGGGCGGCCTCGACCAGGGACCGAGCCTCGCGAAGCGACAGCGTCTCCACCTGCCGGGTCATCCCTGCACGAAGGGGTCGCGGGTGGTCGTGGACAGTCCGACGTACACCGACTTCGGTTCGGTGAAGCTCTTCACCGCGTCGATCCCCAGCTCGCGGCCCAGCCCACTTTCGCCGAACCCGCCAAATGGCACCGCATAGTTCATCACGCGGTAGGTGTTGACCCAGACCGTGCCCGCGCGGACCTTCGCGGCGAAGCGGAAGGAACGAGCGATGTCCTTGGTCCAGATGCCGGCGGCAAGCCCATAGCGGCCTTCGTTGGCGAGCGAGAGTGCCTCCTCCTCGTCCGTGAACCTATGGACGACGGTCACCGGTCCGAAGACCTCTTCGCGGTCGATCGCCATGCTCGGATCGACCTCGCCGAGGACCGTCGGCGCGGTGAAGAAGCCGTCCCCCTCGGGCACCTCGAAGCCCGCCGCGCGCCCGCAGAGGACCTTGGCCCCGTCCTCGACCGCCCGCGCGACCATGCTCTCGACCTTCTCGTACTGGACCAGGTTGGAGATCGGGCCCATCTCGGTCTCCGGGTCGAGCGGGTCACCGACTTTGATGCGGCGCGAACGCTCGATCAACCGCTCGATGAACTCGTCGGCGATCGACTCGTGCAGGAGGAGCCGCGAGCCGGCGATGCAGGTCTGGCCGGTCGCGGCGAAGACCCCGGCGATCGCCCCGTTGACCGCGGCTTCGACATCGGCGTCCTCGAAGACGACGTTGGCCGACTTGCCGCCGAGCTCGAGCGA
>Ga0207652_10001911_pt1 | contig 18037 bp, 21 predicted proteins | sample KBSC63BmetaG_FD_184334 | JGI IMG/M metagenome (GOLD analysis project Ga0207652, IMG submission 184334) | Corn rhizosphere microbial communities from Kellogg Biological Station, Michigan, USA - KBS C6-3B metaG (SPAdes) (version 2) | ecosystem: Host-associated > Plants > Roots > Rhizosphere ... | reverse complement strand
AATTTAACGAAAAAGTTTAAAGATTTTACTGCTGTTGACAATATTTCTTTTACAGTTCCACGCGGAGAAATATTTGCTTTCTTAGGTCCAAATGGAGCTGGGAAAACCACAACAATTAAAATGTTGACGACACTTCTGGCGCCGACTAGCGGAACGATTTTGGTTGATGGGCATAACGCAGTGACTGACCAGCATGATGTACGACAGGCATTTGGTATCGTTTTTCAAGATCCAAGCTTGGAAGATGAATTAACCACATATGAGAATATGGAATTTCATGGGGTTTTGTATAGTATTCCGAAGAAAGAGCGACAAGAAAGAATTAAAGTACTTTTGACATTTGTCGAATTATGGGATCGAAAAGACAGTTTGGTAAAAACATTTTCTGGTGGGATGAAACGAAGATTGGAAATAGCCCGAGGACTGTTACATCATCCGAAAATATTTTTTCTCGATGAACCGACCCAAGGACTTGATCCGCAAACCAGAAATCATATTTGGCATTATTTGAAAAATTTGAGTAAAGAAGATGGGATTACTATTTTCTTTACCACGCATTATTTAGAAGAAGCACAAGAATATGCTGATAGAATCGCAATTATGGATCATGGACACATTGTAACTGAAGGATCAGTCGAGAACTTATTGCAACAGACGAAAAAAAATACATTGGAAGAAGCATTTTTATCATTGACAGGCAGTGACATCAGAGATGAAGCAGCAAGTGGACTAGAAATGATGCGAAGACATCGACAAATGAGAGGACGATGATAGAAATCTCAAAAAGCAAATCTCAAATCTCAAAAATATACTGAATGTTTGAGATCTAAGATATCTATTTGAGTTTTACAGTTTACGTTTTAAGTTAGTATTATGAACGCGATATATATTTTATGGTTACGGGAATTGAAGCGATATTATCGCTCGCGTTCTCGTATGATTGGCTCGCTTGGGCAACCATTACTTTTTTTATTAGCACTGGGGTTTGGCCTTGGTCCTATTTTTCAAAAAGCTGGACAAGGAAGTTATTTTCAGTTCTTGGGACCTGGTGTTATTTCCATGAGTATTTTATTTACCGCGATTTTTTCCGGTATTCAAGTTATTTGGGATAAACAATTCGGTTTTCTGAAGGAAACGCTTGTCGCTCCAGTTCCACGTTTGCACATTATGTTAGGCAAAACGTTGGGAGGGGCAAGTATTGCGACATTTCAAGGAATTGTCGTCTTTTTCTTGGCAATTATTTTCGGGTTTCGACCGCAATTGACGCTTCTTCCATTGACAATCGTCTTTATGTTATTAGTTGCAATATTTTTTACAGGTCTTGGTATTACGATTGCATCACTACTTGAAGACATTAATGGTTTTCAAATTATTATGAACTTTTTAGTCCAGCCGTTATTTTTTCTTTCAGGCGCACTTTTTCCGTTGAGCAACTTGCCGAAAGTGATTAGTATTATTACAGCGTTTGATCCATTAACCTATGGAGTCGATGGCATTCGCGGAACATTAACTGGAGCAAGCCATTTCGGACTTCCACTTGATTTTGTTATTTTGATTATTCTGACTGCATGCATTTTGACTATCGGCGCATACTTCTTCTCGAAGATTCAGATATAATGAAAAAGAAATTTTCGGATTAGATGTACATTTTTTCTTGCAGTGATTATTCACAGGTTGATGTACAAACCTGTATACTACCACTTGGTCCTGTTGGGCATGTTTCTACCATATGGCAACCTGGTGTTAAAGTAGCAGTGGGAATTGGAGTATTTGTAGGTGTTGGTACATGAGTCGGGATTGGCGTATTGGTAGGAGTTGGCATTGGCGCAGTTGTAGGTAATGTACTTGGAAAACATGATGCGTCTACAGTATACATAGTTGTGACATTTGGTGGTTGTGGAGAATTTCCTGCGAAAGTGAATGTGATTGGATATGCTGCAGGGCCTTTTGACAGAGCAGGATAATCTAGATTATTTGAAATCTGCGCAATCAATGGACCACCTTCTCCCGCGCCCGTAGATGGAAGGTCGTACTGCATTGTTTGGTTAGGAACAATAGTAATTGTGTTATTTATCCAGCTGGGGAAGCCATCAACTAAGAAAAATGCTGAAATACCGGCTTGACCATTGTTATCAAAATACCCAATTGCTGGATCTGCGGTTTTATTAAGGGTAGCTTTGATCGGTGTGTTCAGACAACCATGGGTTGGTGAGAGAGTTAAGCCACTATTTTCAGGTACCGGTGTGCTTGTTGGAGCTGGTGGCGTAGTGGGGGTAGGATGAGAGGTTCCGCAATCCGTCACAGTAAAGCCACCCGGAAAATCACAATAAAATACCCCGGCTGAATTACAAGATCCACAAACTGTTTGTGCGAAGGCCTTCGTATGTGGAATAAAAAAGATTGTAAAAATAATAATAAAAAGAAATCGACGCATGGTATTTATTGTACTGTCACTGTAATTGGATTTGCTTTATGTGCTTGAATAAATTGATATTGTTCATTGCTCAATGTTTCAAGTTGGTTAACATCAGTTGATTTGTATGCTTGTATATTTGCTACATACCATATTGAACCAAGCATATAGGTCCAAAATTGAGAGGATATTAAAGTACTTGAGGTAGAATTTGAGGTTTGTCCATTATAAATATAGATATCTTCAGTCATTGTGGAAGGTGTTGTTGTTGCATAAAATCCACCTTGAAGAATCTTTTTTGTACTATCTAGGAAACGTTGCATGTAGCTATTAGGATCTGTTAAGGGTACATCTGTTAAATGAAATGTAACTGTATGAATGTTCGGTTGAAAGAACGTATGTGCGTCGGTTAATGCTTTTGTAAGTGCGGTATTGTTTACCTTTGTTAGCGTTATATTTGAAGCATCAGAGACGACGAGTACTTGCGATTGGCTGGTCGTATTATTTTGCGTTTCTGGATGAGGTTGCACAGGCGATGGCGGAGTCTGTGGATGAACCCAAAAGAGTGAAACTATAAGAATAATGAGAATGATAGCGATACTCACTGAACCTATAATAATTGTCTTGCGGTGGGTAATAAAAAGATTTGGTTTTTGTTGCGACGTTTGTGGCTCCAATTGTACTTCTGGTTCCATACTCTATTTAGCGTATACAAATTGAAAAAGAAAAGCAAGGCGCTAAATTATATCTGCTATACTGACATGTATTTCCCATTCTAACATGACACAAAAACAAGCATTAGATATTCTCAAACTTGGATATAACGTCTATCTTACAGGCGCTGCTGGGAGTGGAAAAACTTATTTACTCAATCAATACATTGCCTATCTCAAAAAGCATAAAATTACAGTCGGAGTAACGGCGAGTACTGGCATTGCTGCAACACATATGGGCGGAACGACCATTCATAGTTGGAGTGGAATGGGAATTCGGGAAAGTATGACCGGACAGGAAGTCGCTGAACTTTTTAAACGACAATATTTACGCAATCGCTTCCTACACACGAAAGTTTTGATTATTGATGAAATCTCCATGCTCCATGCCGGACGTCTTGATTTAATCAATAGAATTCTGCAAATATTTCATCGGAATGATTTACCTTTTGGGGGAATTCAAGTTGTCATGTGCGGCGATTTATTTCAATTGCCGCCAATTGAACGAAAAGAAAAAATCGTTATTGAACACATACCACTTGATCAACAAGCAATACTTCCATTGCAACAAAAAAATAAAGAAAATAATTTTGTTTGTTATGCAGAAATTTGGAAAAATATGAATTTGAAAATCTGTTATCTTGATGAACAATTTCGACAGGATGACCGTACATTTCTTCGTGTGTTAAATGACATTCGAAATAACGAAGTAAATGAAATGACAGTTGAATATATATCTGAACGATTAAATAAAGATGTCGAGGGCTATGTGAAACCGACTCGATTATTCACGCATAATTCGGATGTTGATGCAATTAATAGTGCTCATTTAGAAAAGCTAGAAGGTGAGGTGCATGAATATATGATGAGTTGGCGTGGAAGTTTTTCATTGATAGAAACATTAAAAAAAAGTTGTTTAGCACCGGAAAAATTGTTATTAAAAAAGGGAGCACAGGTGATGTTTGTTAAAAACAATTATGAAGCAGGATACGTGAATGGAACGCTTGGAGAAGTAATTGATTTTGATAAGGATGATCATCCCATTGTCCGTACATTTGACGGAGCGGAAATTACTGTTGCACAAGCGGGATGGGAAGTGAAAGAAGAAGATGTGGAGAAAGCTGCGATTAGCCAAATCCCTTTGCGTTTGGCTTGGGCTATAACAGTACACAAGAGCCAAGGAATGAGTTTAGATGCTGCAGAAATTGATTTAAGCCGATCTTTTATTCCCGGTATGGGATATGTCGCATTATCCCGAGTGCGAAGTCTTGCAGGTTTGAAACTTATGGGGATGAATCAAATGGCATTGCAAGTGAATGAAGAGGTTGCACAACTTGATAAAGAATTTATTCAGCGATCACATACTGCTGTTGAATACATCAATAAATTAGATAAAGAAAAAAAACAGCAAATGCAAAAAGAATTTTTGGAATTTATAACACGATAATAACCTCTTAAGCATTTCTTCAGAATGAGAGATTAAGATAGTTTTTATGAGAGGAGGTGACGTAAGGATAATGCTCAATAGAAACATACTCGTTCCAATCATTGCTGTGACAATTGCCATAGGAACATTAATTGGTATAGAACATGTAGTATACGCACAATCAAATGGAAATACCGACACCAAGCTTGTTCAAATGATTGCGCAAAAGTTTAATCTTGATCAAAGCCAAGTGCAATCTGTCTTTGATCAATTTAGACAGCAGCAACAATCTACAATGCAACAGAAATTGCAGCAAAGGATAAATGCCAGACTCACCCAAGCTGTCCAAGCGGGTAAGATTACTGATTCCCAGAAACAGGAAATCATTACCGAGCTAGCCAAATTGAAAAGTGAGTATAGTCCTACCGAGTTGAAGAACCTAACGTCTGCGCAGCGAAAACAAGAAATGCAAGCTGAACAGAATGAGATAAAAACTTGGACCACCACAGAAGGAATTAGTCCATCTTATCTTCGACCAGGATTTGGAATTCGTATGCGTCGATTCGGGAAAGGTATCCCGACGCCAACACCAACGCTATAAATAGTAAGAGCCATCTATTCGCGTTTGGGAAGAACACTCTCAGTAAAAATCTGGGAGTGTTTGCGTTGTATAGATATAAACAAATTTTGTCATTTGACATATCATTTCTTTCATACTACAATAAGTGAAGAATGAGAAAGGCAGTTGCAAAAGCAAAAGAAAAAAAAGTAAAAGAATTAGAGACAGATAATGATGAAGAAGTGTATGCGATGACGCTTCCTAAATTTGCCAAGCTCCCAAAATTTTCTTTTCCAAAGGTTAGCGGTATAAATAACACTTCTATTTTGACTGTACTTCTTATTATCGCGTCATTTTTCCTCGGATCACTGTACACGAAAGTGCAATATCTTGAACAAGGTGGTTCTACTGCTCTAGCAACTGGAACACAAACAACGCCACCTGCAGCAGCAGCGGCAGCCCAACCATCAACAGCCCCAGTTGTCGCACAGGTCGATAACGGCCATTTTCCAGTCAGAGGGAATGCTAATGCACCCGTGACTATCGTTGAATTCGCGGATTTTCGTTGCCCATATTGCAAACAAATTGAAGATAATGTGATGCCATCCTTGCAAAAAGATTATATTGATACGGGAAAAGTAAAATTATATTTCCGACAATATGATTTCTTGGGTCCAGCGTCGACTATCGCAGCGAACGCAGCAGAATGTGCAAATGATCAAGGAAAGTTCTGGGACATGCATGATTATCTCTATAAAAATCAGCCGGATGAGACAGACACATCTATGTATACGACAGATAATTTGACGACGATTGCAGGACAGTTAGGCCTAGATACTACACAATTCAATTCATGCTTGAGTGCAAATACTGATAACCAGAAAGTAACGGATGATATGACTGCGGGTCAAAAAGCAGGTGTCAGCGGGACACCAACATTTTATATTAATGGCACGCAATTGGTAGGAGCAGAGCCATACAGTGTTTTCCAACAAACAATAGATGCTGCATTGAAGAAATCCTAAGGTAATTTTTCTCATTTTCTTCTCATGTCTTTCCCGTATACTTATAGGTAGTTATGAAAAAAGTTGGTCTTTCATTTGCAGTTATTGCAGCATTTCTTTTCTATAGTTGGCATCAACATACTGAAGTAACGAATGCCCCTAAAATTACATCAACTCTATCGAAAAATAATACAGCTTTATCGCCAGTAGTGACGCAATTACCAGCAACAAATTCGAGTACATATAAAGATGGAACATATACGGGCAATGTTGCGGATGCATTTTATGGAAATATCCAAGTACAAGTAACAATAACAAGCGGTAAGATTACAAATATAAATTTCTTACAATATCCAAATGATAGAGAAACATCGATTGCGATTAATCAACAATCCAATCCTCTGCTTGCTCAAGAAGCTATACAAGCACAAAGTGCTCACGTAGATACTATTACTGGAGCGACTGATTCTTCACAAGCATTTGTTCAATCAATGCAATCAGCGTTGGATGCTGCTCAATAGTAAATATGAAACAAACACGCTTACTTATGGGAATGCCTATTACTGTTCAGATTAATGATGAAAAAGCGAAGAACAATCATATAGATGCAGTCTATGAATATTTTAAAAAAGTTGACGAACGTTTTAGTACCTATAAAACGACAAGTGAAATCTCACAATTAAATAGAAAAGAAACGAATGGGAAAAAAATGAGTGATGAGATGAAAACAATTCTATTACTTTGTGAACAAACACAAAAGGAGACAAATGGATATTTTAATATCGAAAAAAATGGATTACTTGACCCGTCAGGATTGGTGAAGGGTTGGGCAATTAATAATGCAGCAACACTACTCTCAAGTGCCGGATTTGAAAATTTTTTCATTGATGCCGGAGGAGATATTCAAATGCAAGGATATAATGAACAAAATGATTTGTGGAAAGTCGGCATTCGGAATCCATTTAACAGGCGTGAAATTGTAAAAGTTATTTCTTTGACAGGGAAGGGAGTGGCGACATCTGGAACTGCAATTCGGGGACAACATATTTATAACCCCTATCATATTGATGTTCCGATTAAAGATATTGTGAGTTTGACAGTAATTGGCCCAAATATCTATGAAGCAGATCGTTTTGCAACAGCTGCTTTTGCGATGGGAAAAGAAGGGATTCTATTTATTGAGTCACTACCAGAATTTGAAGGATATATGATTGATAAAGATGGGATGGCGACGATGACGACAGGATTCGATAAATATCTCAAAGAGCAAAAATCAAATCTCCAATCTGCGCTAAAGCTATGATGGGCAAGCAAAAAAATGTTCATCCTTCCGAAGCATTGTCGCCGACGCGCCAGAGCTTTGGCGACGGAGCGGCGAAGGAGGGAGATTTGCGATTTGAGATCTAAGATTTGAGATGAATTTATGAACTATATTGATTATTTTCTCGATAGGATAACAATGTACAAATTAGTTTTGTATGTTCTTATTGCACTTCTATGTATCGCAGGTATAGCCGGAGCATTTGGTTTTTTACCATATCCTCTTCTAAATATTTTTATCTCAACGACATTTCTTTTATTGGTTTGTTATGTGGCGAATAAGATTTTCGCATACGTTTTTAACGCCCCGGCGAATGTTGAATCTGTATACATTACAGCGCTTATTTTAGCATTAATTATTACCCCATATCATTCTTCTCATGACTTACTATTCCTTGGATGGATGGGACTTCTCGCAATGGCGTCGAAGTATATTTTGGCAATTGGCAAGAAACATATTTTTAATCCGGCAGCAATTGCAGCAGTGCTTTGCTCATTTGGACTTATGCAATCTGCAAGTTGGTGGATCGGAAATGCTGTGATGATGCCTTTCGTTTTAGTGGCAGGAATTCTTGTAGTTCGGAAGATTAAACGGGCAGCTTTAGTGTGGAGCTTTATGATTATAGCAATCGGTCTCTCTCTTTTTCTGACTTTTCTTAGGCAGAGCAATGCGATGAATACACTGGGTACACTTTTTCTACATTCCTCATTACTCTTTTTTGCCTTCATCATGTTGACAGAGCCCTTGACAACACCACCGACGAAGAAGTTACAAATTATGTATGGAGCGCTTGTCGGTTTTCTTTTCGTTCCACAAGTCCATATTGGAAGTATCTATTCAACCCCAGAACTTTCACTGGTAATTGGCAATATTTTCTCCTATATTGTCAGTCCGAAACAAAAATTACTGCTGCATTTAAAAGAAAGAATACAAGCGTCATCTGATATGATTGATTTTATTTTCCTTAAGAAAAAAACTTTCTCATTTACTCCTGGACAATACATGGAATGGACACTGGCACATCCGAATACAGATAGTCGTGGCAATCGTCGCTATTTTACTATTGCGTCATCTCCAACCGAAGATACACTGCGGCTTGGTGTGCGGTTTTATGAAAAGCAAAGTAGTTTTAAAAAAGCAATGCTTGCGATGACTGATAAAACGACAATTGTCGGATCACAAGTAGCAGGTGATTTTACATTGCCAAATAACCCTCAAGAAAAATTAGTTTTTATTGCCGGCGGCATTGGTATTACGCCTTTCAGAAGTATGGTTAAATATTTGGTTGATACGAAACAGAAGCGTTCTATTGTCCTTTTTTATTCTAATAGAACGGCAGATGAAATTATGTATAAAGATGTTTTCGATCAAGCAGAAAAGCAATTAGATATAAAAGCAGTATATACACTGACTGATAAAAAAAATATCGCACATACCTGGAAAGGTGAACGAGGAAGAATTGATGAAACGATGATTAAAGCATTTGTTCCGGATTACAAGGAGCGGATATTTTATTTATCCGGATCTCAAGCAGTGGTAAAAGGATGTCAAGATATCCTACATCGGATGGGAATTCCTCAGACACATATTAAAACAGATTACTTCCCTGGTTTGGTGTAAAGTCTTACCTCATTATTACATTGCTGTTACCCCGTTATTAACTGACTATATAATCATAAGTCATATAGTTTATGATTGAACAAGAGAGACAGATTCCTCAGCCTATAATGCCTTCTTTGCTTCGTACAGATACGGGTAAGGTTACCATTCCTCAAGATAAAAAAGGAGAATTTTGGCAAATACGTAATCCTGGCAGAGGTGTGAAAACCAGTGCAGGTCCTTTATTTGGTGAAGCAGATTTTGGTCGTGATACGATTGAATTTAGTCGACATGTATTATCTTTGATACCCTCTGGAGAACATACACAACGTCCCCGTCATCAGGAATATGCGGCAATAGCACACGAAATCATATTATTACACGCAAGTTTGATGGGAGTAAAAGATAATTCTAAAAACGATGAAGAACCTGGAAAAAGTTTTCATGAATTTCGTATGCTAGAAAGAGATGGAAAACCAGTATCAGAAGCAGGGAAAAATAATTTTCATCGTTTGGCTGGAAGATGGGGAACAGAACAGGTTGAACAGGGTGGAAAATCAGTTGAAGCGATGATTTACTACGGATCTATTGATGCCACTCCGGGTGATTTGTTACTCATCGCTGAGTATGCGAAAAAAGTGGATCCGAAAATTTTAGATGAAAAAGTACAATTAAAAGACGGAAGAGCAATCACTATCCGTGAACGTCTTCTTATGGGGAGCGATTGGTTACAGAAACAGATTGAATCATCGCCTCTCCATTTACTAGAATTTCAAACACAAAATCCTAAATTCGGCCATCGGATCCAAGTTTGGCAGGATTCTCGTTCATCGATGTTGCATGCAGATGGTTCACTTCCCAATCATCATGCACCATTGGCGGCAACCAATGTGCAAGGTCTTGCATACGATGCACTGGTGGGAGTTTCAGAATTATTGGAGACGGATACTCCAGAGAAAGCTAAAAGTTTACAAGATACTGCTCGTCAATTACAAAAAAGCGTGTTGACTCATTTATGGGATGATGATTTACAATATTTTGCTGTAGGTATGGATCGTGATAATAATGGATCTCCTCGACGAATCAATACCCTTACTTCAGGTCCCGCAGAATTGTTACAAACACGAATTTTTGACACATTATCTCCAAGCGAAAAGGAAAAATATGTCGGTGGTATTGTGGAAACCATCTATAGTCCACAATTTCTTGCTGATATTGGTATACGGTGTCGCTCGACAACGCATACCCAATTAGTTCCTTTCTCTGATTATCATGGAACATCGGCGGTCTGGTTTAAGGAGACATTTGCTGTACTCAATGGTTTTCGAAAACAAGGATTTGTAGAATTAACAGAACAAGTAGAAAACCGTTTTCTCAATGGTGTGAATATTGCGGGGACACGGGAATTTTTATATGTAACTCCTGACGGAAGAGTGATGTATGATCCTCATAGTGATTATAAAGTTGAAGCCAATCATCAAGAGATTGCGGGAACCAATATACCAGAACTAAAACAAGCTTGGACTATCTCGACCGCCTTGCATATTAAAGAAGAACGTGGAAGAAGAGATCGTAACAGACCAGAAATGAAAGAAGAAGGAGCTTTTATATCTTGGAAATATAATTTAGAGACGGCTGCCTTAGTTAATAATCCAATAGTTAATGTATTAAAAACTAGAAGCGCACTTCGCGCAGCATATCCTACTACATATTCATTGTCAATTAATACTGATGAAGGTCGAGAACGTAACCGTGTGAATTTTTATCCTGAATATGCTTCTTCGAAATAAATAGCAGTATATTATTTACACAGGCAATATGACAGTAAATGTAGAGCCTTTATTTTTTTTAGAATTAACGAGAAGTTTTCCTTTATGTATATCCACAATTGTCCGGCAAATTGATAAACCTAAACCATAACCTTGGGTTTGTGAACGAGAAGTATCGACGCGATAAAAACGATCAAAAATTTTAGATTGTTCATTATCTTCTATTCCAATCCCATTATCTTTTATTGTTGTAATTACCATTTGATCATTGGTTTTCACATCTACATTAATTGTTCCTTCTTCATTAGTATATTTCACTGCATTATCGATTAAATTACTAAATAATTGACGAAGTAACACGGGATTTCCTGGAATTTGTATACTTTTTTCAGGCAGAGTCAGCGTCGTATGTAATTGCTTTTGCTTGATTTGTCGAGAGAAACTTGCCAGTGCAGTACTGACAATATCGGCTACATCAACTTGTTCCATTGTTATTTTTTGATCCTCTGCGTCTTGATTAGCAAGGAAAAGAAGTTGCTCAACTAAAGCATTTAGTCTCGTGACTTCATCTTTCGTACTTAGTACCACATCTTGATAGTCTTTAGTTGTTCGTTTTTTTTGTAATGCGAGTTCTAATTCACCACTCATAATTGTTAATGGTGTTCGTAAATCATGCGCGACATTAGCAACAAATTGTTTTTCGCGAGTATGCGCTTCTTCAATTGGTCGGAGAGTGCGTCCAGTGAGAAGATAAGCAGATGCAGGAACTAGAATTAATAATTCAACGTTCACTAATAGTAGGATATTTCGAAATTGGTCAAAGGCAATAGCAGCGGCCATCACAGACCAATTGGGATCAATATCAAACGGATCAAGGAGTTCGTGTTGGATTTTTCCGCGTATTTCCTGTTGATATTGAGCTTGAAAAAACTGTTGCATCCAGAAATAAAGAAATAAACTGATAATCCAGAAAATCAATAAGAAGAAAGCAGAGTAAAAAAAAGTTAATCTGAGTCGTGCCTGTTTAAACATAGTGTGATATCTTAGATCTCAAAACTCAAATCTTAGAACTAATATATTTGAGATTTGCGATTTGAGGTTTAGGATATTTTATATCCTAAACCTCTGACTGTATGAATGAGTTCTTTTGATGTGTCATCAACTCTCAGTTTTTGGCGTAAGTATTTAATATACGTCTCGACGATATTTGAAAATCCTTCATAATTATAATCCCAGACATGCTCGAGCAGCTGCGTTTTGGTCAAAACGACATGTGGATGATGCATGAAATATTCAAGCAGTTCATATTCGCGAGCAGTAAGAGAAAGCATATGACCATTTCTTTTTGCGATTTTTGCTGCTGGATCGAGGGAAAGATCGTCAATTTGTAAAATAACCGGATTTGTCTTATTTCCGCGTCGTAACAGTGCTCGAATTCTTGCAGAAAGTTCAGCGAAGGAAAATGGTTTGGGGACATAGTCGTCTGCTCCTGCATCGAGACCTTTCACTCTATCTTCGATTGCATCTTTTGCAGTCAGAATAAGAATAGGAGTTGTCTGATTTGTTTTTCTAAATTCTTTACAAACAGACACACCATCAACGCCTGGAATCATGAGGTCGAGAAGTACAAGATCATAGGTATTAACTGATAGTTTATATAACGCTTCGTCACCATCTTTGGCAACATCAACTGTATAGTGTTCTTCAATGAGGCCGTTCTTTAATAGCTGTGCAATTTTATATTCATCTTCCACCACAAGTATTTGCATATGGTTGGATTATACCTCAATCAGATGGGAAGAGGATGAATAACTCCATTGTCGTTGACAAACAAGAAATTAGTTAGTACGCTTAATATTGCCCATGAATAATCCTTATACAGATGCGTCTTATTACCCTGCTCTTGCAATTGTTGGCCTTCTTGTGGTAGTTTTTGTAATTATTATTCACTGGAGAATATATGAAAAAGCAGAGCAACCAGGATGGGCAGCTATTATTCCAATCTATAATCTTGTCGTTCTCATGCAAATTATTGGGAAATCTGGTTGGTTCGTGCTACTTTATTTTATTCCAGTAGTTAATATTGTGTTTTCGCTTATTGTGGCGATTGAGCTAGCAAAAGTATTTGGAAAGAGTACTGTTTTTGGTGTAGTCGGACTTTGGATCTTTGCAGTTGTTGGATATCTTATTTTAGCTTTTGGAGACGAAAGATATAGAGGATTACCAGGAACACTTGCTCCAGTGGAACCCTTACATACTGGAGTCGCAGCCAACACGCCTTCATAATATGCTATACTCTTATACAATCTCAAAATTTAAATCGCAAATCTCAAAGTGCAAAAGTGCATCTGAGATTTTGGCTCTTTCAGTTTTGCATATTTGAGTTTTCAATTTTAAGATGTGAGTTTTTTACTATGGCAGACCAAAAACCAGTACAAGATTTAGCGATTAATATTAATCTCGATACAACCCCTGTATTGTATACAGACAATATTCTCATGAATACGAATGAAGATGGTGTTGTCTTAAATTTCGGCCAAATGCTCGGTCCAACGAATCAATTACGTATCGTGGCGAGAGTTGGTATGAGCCGCAATCATGCGAAGAAATTTTTACAAGAATTTGGCAGGTTGCTCGCGATGACCGAAGGACAAATTCAAACGGGAGATAAACGGAAGAATTAAGAATTTATCGATTAAGGAAGAAATATCTTCAAGCATATGCCTGCAAAAGCTGGAATGACATTAGCTGTACTTCTTGGTTCCACTATTGGAAGTTATATTCCGATTCTATGGGGTGGATCTTTCTTATCTTATTCATCTCTTTTTGCAGGTGGCATTGGCGGACTTATAGGTGTTTATATTGCCTACAAAATTTATTTCGGATAGATTCTTAACGAAATTCCAAGTAACAAATAGCAAAAGACAATAAATATAAATATTCAAAAATCAATTTTTGGATTTATTAGTTTGAACCTTATTTGGAATTTGTATTTTGGGATTTGTTATTTGTTGGTACCGTCGTCATTCTTCTCTACTGGAGTAACTCCAAATATGCTACACTTTTAGTAGATGAAGAAAATTGCTTTTTTAGGTGCCTCGGGAGAAGTAACAGGATCTTCTTTTCTAGTCACTGCTGCAGATAATAGCCAAATACTTGTTGATTTGGGTATGTTTCAAGGACCGCGTGAAGTTTCCAGTTTGAATTACCAAAAACTTAGTTTTAATCCATCTCATTTGCAGGGAGTTTTTTTAACGCATGCACATTTGGATCATTGTGGGAGGTTACCTTTGCTTGTTTTTGGCGGATTTCAGGGGAAAATTTATATGACAGCACCGACACTCGCGCTTATTGAGATTGTTTTAAGCGATTCGGCGAAGATTGCTGAAGAAGATTTGAAACATGATCCTTTGTATGGGATGGATGAGGTTGAGAAAATATTACAGATGGTGGAGGTAGTAGAATATGACATGTCAGTTACTGTGGGGTCATTTCAGGCAACGTTTCGAGATGCAGGACATATATTAGGTTCAGCGAGTATTGAAGTTGTAGATACAGGAGATAAGAAAAAAGTTGTTTTCAGCGGTGACTTAGGAAATACACCGGAAGATATTGTGAAACCAACCGAATATATTGATAGTTCAGATATGGTCGTTATGGAAACGACATACGGCGATAAAGCTCATCCAGAAGAAGATGTGGCACAAATTTTACAAGAAGAAATTAATCATGTTGAACAAAAAGGTGGCGTACTTCTTATTCCTGCATTTTCTTTAGAACGAACCCAAGAACTGTTACATAGAATATATCATTTGAAAAAAGATGGGAAAATAGCTGCAGAAACACCAGTGTTTTTTGACAGCCCTATGGGTATACGCGCGACACTTATTTTCAAGCAATTTAAAGAATTTTATAATCATGAATTGCAAAGTCATACTGATGATCCATTTAGTTTCGAAGGATTAGTAGTGACAGAAGACGCACGGGATAGTAAAGAGATTATTCGAGCAGTTGAGCCGAAAGTAATTATTGCAGGATCTGGGATGATGTCAGGTGGAAGGATTTTACATCACGCGCTCAATTATTTACATTTATCGACCACAAGTATTTTGTTCGTTGGCTATCAAGCAGAAGAAACGCTCGGTCGAAAAATCTTATCAGGAACGAAAAACGTTTGGATTAATGACAGACAAATTGTCGTTCGTGCAAAGATAAGAGAAATTGCGTCTATGAGTTCGCATGCTGATCAGCCGAAATTGTTGAAATGGTTAGAACATATAAAAGATGTGTCGCAAGTTTTTCTCGTGCATGGAGATATAGAGCAAAGAAGAGCATTTGCAGAAAAAGTAAGACAAACATTGGGAATGAAAAATGTTATATTGCCTGAAAACGGCGAATCACACGACCTCTAAAGAATTTACAATATCCAATTTTCGGTTTACAATGAATTTTCATTTGTCGACTGATGGATTGAGTTTTGATTGAAAATTGAGAATTGAAAATTATGACAACTTCACGTTTGTTCCTTTTTTTAGGTAAATCCTATTCCCTTGCTATTGGTAATCATAAAGGAATTATGCTTAGTGAAGATAAATTGCTATTTCCTCAAGGACTCGTGTTTCGAATGGATAAAGAAATTCATGAATGGTTTCTCAAGCAAGCCAGAGATAAGATAAGCGAAAGAGTGAAACATTATGCGAAACTTATGAATACTGAATATTTGACACTCACCTTTTCTGATACGAAATCGCAATGGGGATCATGTACGCATGAGAATAATTTGCAATTTAGTTGGCGTTTGATTATGGCGCCTTTGAGTGTTTTAGACTACGTTGTTATCCATGAGTTGGCGCATACGAAAGAGAAAAATCATTCCTGGAAATTTTGGAGTGAAGTGAGAAAAGTGACGCCAGCCTATAAACAGCACATGAAATGGCTGCATTCGCATGCGAAAGAATTAGTTGTATGAATAGTGCTATACTGAAGGCATGAAACGATTGAAGCTGCTCATTATATATATTGCTATCGGCATTCTTGCAGTACTCGCTATTATTTCCTTTTATAATCATGAAAATAATAAAAAAGATACAACAGCAGTTGTATTGGAAATGCGAGCATTGAATCGCTGGGAGACTGCATCTTTTACCATTGAAAAAGTAATCGATACAGGAAACAGTGGCAATATTTTTCAACAATTTCTCTTCGGCAATCGCATTCTCCTTATAGCCCATGGTGAAGTAATAGGGGGATTTGATTTATCGACGCTCTCTACTAATAATGTCAAAATTCATAATTCATCCATAGCTGTGACATTACCTTCGCCACAAATACTATTGACAACATTGGATAATTCGAAAACGCAAGTTTATGATCGACAGAAAGGACTATTAGTTCCATCTTCTAATGATCTGGAATCGCAAGCGCTCCTTACAGCACAAAACCAAATTAAAGGTGCGGCTTGTGCTGATGGAATACTCACAAATGCTTCAGAAAATGCGAAGAAACAGCTCACAAGTATTCTGAAAACGCTCGGCTACTCTGACATTACAATTACCATTCCACAAGGAAAATGTTGACACGGGAGGAGATTTTTGGGAACATAGACAAATGTCTCATAAAAGAAAAGTAAAAATATCTTCGCATACACAATCTATTGCACAACCAGCTGAAGGCTTGAAAACGAAAGAGAAAAAAGGCGAGACTCCGCAATTATTGCAAATTCCTACTAACTTTTCTCTTTGGATAGCTCTATTTATAGCAATTGTCCTTCTATTACTCATTATTGCAGGTCAAAGTTCCCCAGCACCGACGACCTCAGAAACCCTACAATTGCCGTCCCAGCAAAGTAAACCGCTTCCACTCGGCCAAGACGGCGTAAAGTTGCAAGGTATTAACCAACTGCCTCAAATTAAAAAATAATGCAAAGAGGCTACAGTATAATTAGTTCCTATCTAAAAGCTTATTGAACATATCTGGTACAATAGGTTGAAATACGCCTTATGTCAAACTATGAGCTTGCCCAAAAATACCTGCAAAAAGTTGATCCGATTTTAGGAAAAATTATTCATCAAATCCCCCCATTTGCATATAAAGTAAAAAAGGATGAAGCGTTTATTAAATTAGTCGATGAAATAGTAGGACAGCAATTATCTGGAAAAGTGGCTGATGTTATTTTTGCTCGATTTCTTACATTATTCCCTAATAAAGAAATTACTCCTGAAAAGGTATTAAAGCTTGAAGATCAAGCGATTCGGGATGTAGGAATGGCATGGTCAAAAGTGCGTTCGATTAAAGATCTAGCATTGAAAGTGTCGAATAAAGAAGTTATATTAGAAAAACTTGAAGAACTAAAAGATGAGGATGTGATTGCAGAACTAACGAAAGTGAAAGGCATTGGCCGATGGACTGCTGAAATGTTTTTGATGTTTCATCTCGAGCGTCCAGATATTTTTTCCCATGGTGATTATGGATTACGAAAGGCGATAAAGAATATCTATAATTTAAAAGAACTTCCGACACAAGAAGAAGCAGAGAAAATTTCTCAACAATGGAGTCCATATCGCACATTGGCAAGCCAATATTTGTGGAGGAGTTTAGATCTATGACAGGATTTGTACGTAGTATTGTCGTTATCTTCCTCTTGCTTGGAATTGTCATTGGTTCGACAATGTATTCTGACCAAATTAAGAAATTTATTATTTCAGAATTGAAAACTTCAAGTTCACAGGTCTTGGGCGCGAATACGAAAGAATTGAATAAGTACAGCGTTACGAAACAAGTGCATAAAGAAGCACAAACGACGTTAGATCATGGAAAGCAGCAATTAATGCAAGTGAAAATTGGCGATATTGTGAATAGTTTTTCGCAAGCGCAAAAAGTTGTTAAAGATGTGAATGGACTCCAGCAGACAATACATCAACAATTACAGAATTTGGCAAAGTAGACGTATAAAGTTATAATTGGAGAGTACGAACGTTGTCATTGCGAATGAAATGAAGCAATCTAATATTTGATACGAGATTGCCGCGTCGCTCATACTTCGCTCCTCGCAATGACGGAGAAACATTTATGGAAGAATTACGAGAACGATATAACAAATTAGTTGAAAAAATTAATCCGGATGAAAAACGAAAGCAGATTCGGGCGATTGAACTTGAAAGTGAAAACCCCAATTTTTGGTTAGATCATCATACCGGTAGTCAGAAAATGAAAGAATTATCTGATTTGCAAAAA
>Ga0207652_10001910_pt1 | contig 18045 bp, 15 predicted proteins | sample KBSC63BmetaG_FD_184334 | JGI IMG/M metagenome (GOLD analysis project Ga0207652, IMG submission 184334) | Corn rhizosphere microbial communities from Kellogg Biological Station, Michigan, USA - KBS C6-3B metaG (SPAdes) (version 2) | ecosystem: Host-associated > Plants > Roots > Rhizosphere ... | reverse complement strand
GCCTTTCTCGGGCTCGGCCGCGCTCATCGCCGGGTCGAACCCGAGCTGCTCCATGCTCGCCGCGAAGTGCTCGGGCAGTTCGGCGGTGACGTCGAGCTTGCCTTCGCTACTGTCGGAATCCTTGGGCGCGTCGATGATCAGGCGGCGCGCGTGGAGGTGCATCTTGCGGCTGATCGAGCCGGTCAGGAACGCGTCCTGCCCGCCGTATTTGCCGTCCCCGACGATCGGATGGCCGATCGCCGCACAATGGACGCGCAGCTGGTGCGTGCGGCCGGTCAGGGGCTCGAGCTCGAGCCAGGCGGCGCGGTTGCCGACGCGGTCGATCACGCGGTACTTCGTCTTCGCCGGCTGGCCCTGCTCCTCGTCGACGTGCATCTTCTCGCCGCCGGTCCCGGGCTGCTTGGCGATCGGCGCGTCGATCATGCCCTCGGCGATGTCCGGCACCCCGACGACAAGCGCCCAGTAGACCTTCTTGGCTGAGCGCCCGGAAAAGCGCTTGGAAAAGAACGCAGCGCTGCCCGGGGTGCGGGCGATCAGCAGCACGCCGCTGGTGTCCTTGTCGAGCCGGTGGACCAGGCGCGGGCGCGGCTCGTCCTCGCTGGCATAAGCGTCGAGCAGGCCATCGACGTGATGCGTGGTCTTGGTGCCGCCCTGGGTGGCGAGGCCGGGCGGCTTGTTGAGCACCAGCGCGGCTTGCGTCTTCGCGATCAGCATCGCTTCGGCCTCCGCACGCTGTTCGTCGGTCAGCGGACGGGCCTCGCGCTTTTTCGGTGCCGTTTCGCCGCCCGGCGGAACGCGCAGCACCTGGCCGGCGGCGAGGCGGTCCTCCGGCTTGGCGCGCTTGCCGTCGACGCGGACCTGGCCGGTCCGCGCCCATTTCGAGACCATGCCGAAGCTCACTTGCGGCAAGTGGCGCTTGAACCAGCGGTCGAGCCGCACCCCGTCGTCGTCCGCCGCAACGGTGAACTGGCGGACCTCGTTGGCGGTCATCCGGCGAGCCGCATGACGATCAGGCCGAGGTACAGCGCCGTGAGGCCGGCGAGCAGCGAGACCAGCGCATAGGTCAGCGCCTGGAGCGGTTGCCCGCGCTCTATCAGCATCATCATCTCGAGGCTGAAGCTCGAAAACGTGGTGTAGCCGCCGAGCACGCCGACGCCGATGAACAGCCGCCACTGCTCACCTGCCGGCCCGTGACGCGCGAGGAACCCGGCGAGCATCCCCATTATCAGGCTGCCGACCACGTTGACGACCAGCGTGGCCCACGGGAACGCGGTGACGGCCCGGGCGCCGAGCCAGTATGTCAGCAGGCGGCCGTTCTGGTAGCGCAGCAGCGCGCCGATCGCGCCGCCCAACGCGACATACGACGAGGCGAGGAGTTGCGATGGCGCGTTCATGCGCCCGCCTCTATACGCGGCGCGTCCGGGTGAAAAGGCGTGTCGCCCCGAAATCCTTGCCATTGGCGGCGGATTCGCTTATCGGGCGGCCCGTTCAGCCGGTCCCCCGGGGATTCGGCCGGTTTTTCATTGGTTTTACGCCGGATGCATCCCGCTCCGATTGCAGGCGGGCTCTCATTCGGGTTTTGACGAGACAAGAGGTAGCTTCGATTTATGCAAATCATGGTTCGCGATAACAATGTCGAGCAGGCTCTGCGCGCGCTCAAGAAGAAGCTGCAGCGTGAGGGCGTCTATCGCGAAATGAAGCTGCGCCGCCACTACGAGAAGCCGAGCGAGAAGCGCGCCCGCGAAAAGGCCGCCGCCGTGCGCCGCGCCCGCAAGCTGGAGCGCAAGCGCGCCGAGCGTGACGGAAGCGCCGGCAGCAAGTAAGCTTGCAGGCCGATTAGCGATAAGCCAAAGGGGCGCGGGGGCAATTCCCCGCGCCTTTTTCGTTTCAGGAACCCATCATGGTCGAACCCACCCGCGTCCCGCTGCAGCCGATCAAGAAGGGCTCGGTGGCCAAGATCTGGTTTGGCGTGATCGTGGTGATCCTCGTCGCCGCGGCGGTCGCCTGGCTTAACGTGCCGCACGCCAAGAAGCTCGCCGGCGGGGTCACGCTGGAAACGCTGCAGGAAGGCAAGGGCCCCAAGCCGACCACCTCGGACATCGCCCTCGTCAACTACAAGGGCATGCTGACCAACGGTAAAGTGTTCGACCAGGGGCAGGGCGTGCCGATGCCGGTGACCGGCGTCGTTCCCGGCTTCTCGACCGGACTCCAGGCCATGCAGGCCGGCGGCAAGTACCGCCTGCGCATTCCCGCCGAGCAAGCCTATGGCGCCGAAGAGAAGCGCAACCAGCAGACCGGGGAAGTTGTCATTCCGGCGAACAGCGACCTCGTGTTCGACGTCGACATGCTGGAGTTCAAGAGCCAGCAGGAAGTGCTGCAGATGATGCAGCAGCAGCAGATGATGCAGCAAATGCAGCAGCAACAGCAGAAGCAGCAGGGCGGCGCGCCCGGCGGAGCTGAGGCCGCGCCGGCGCCGCAGCCGGGGCAGTAATCGAACGGTCCTCCCCGGGACGGGGAGGGGGACCGCGCGCAGCGCGGTGGAGGGGGCTCGCCGCATAAGCTGCGCTCGCGCGAGGACCCCCTCCGTCACCGCCCTTCGGCCGGCGCCACCTCCCCGTCCCGGGGAGGAACTTTGGCGCATCGCGAATTCCTCACAATTTGCTCATGCCTTCGCTCGCCGACAACGGCATGCTAGCCCTCGTCCTGAGGGGAGAGCGGCATGGCCGACGACGTAATCGCTGACGAACAAGCCATCGCGGCGCCAGATTGGCCGCTGCGGCCGTGGGTGCTGGCGGGAATGCTCGGGCTCGCGGGCCTGCTGATCCACTTCGTCACGCACGAAAACGAGCAAGTCGCCTGGCGCATCGCGGTCGCGGCATTCCTGTTCTTCGGCTCGCTCGGTGCGGTGTTCACCATCGAGCGTGACCGCTGGAAAGAGCCGAGCGTATTCGCGCTCGTCATTGGCCTGGTCATGGCCGGGCTGGCGTGGCGCGCGGTGAGCTACGGCGAACACTTGCCCGACGAGCAATACGGTTTCGCCAGCGGCTGCGTTGCCACCGCCCTGGCGCTGCCGCTGTTCCAGGCCGGTTTTCTCAGGACCCGCTTCCGCACGCCTTACGCCGACATCTACCAGCACATCTGGACCGACGGGATCAGCGCCGCCGGAGCGCTCGCCTTCACCGGCCTGTCGTGGGTCGTCCTGGCCGTCGTCTCGCAGCTGTTCCTGCTGCTCAAGATCGATCTCTTGCGCGACCTGATGAACGACGGGTGGTTCGGCTGGACTTATTCCGGCGTGGCTTTCGGCGCCGCGCTCGGCGTGCTGCGTAACCAGCTCAAGGTGCTCGCGATGCTGCGCACGGTCGTGCTGCTGGTGCTCTCGTTGATCGCGGTGCCGCTGGCGGTGGGACTGGTGATCTTCCTCCTGGCCACCGCGATTTCCGGCCCGAGCGTGCTGTGGGAGAACACGCGCCAGGCGACGCCGACGCTGCTGGCCTGCGCCGCCGGGGCGTTCGTGCTGACGTGCGTGCTGGTGCGGCAGGACGATGCGGCGATGTCCCATTCGCGGGTGATGCGCGTGGCCGCGCTGGTGCTGGCGATCGTGATCCTGCCGCTGGCGGTATTCGCCGCGGTCTCCCTCGGCCTCCGCCTCAACCAGTACGGCCTCGCGCCGGAGCGGTTGTGGGGCCTGGTGACGGTGATCGTCGCCTGCGCCTGGGGCCTCGGGTACTGGGGCGCGCTCCTGCGTGGCCGCAAAGCGGGATGGGCGCAAAGGCTGCGGGAGGCGAACTTCATCCTCGCCGTGGCCACCTGCGTCCTCGCGCTTCTGCTGGCGCTGCCGATCCTCGACTTCGGCCGCATCTCCGCCGGCAACCAAGTCCATCGCCTCGAAAGCGGTCGGGTCGCTCCCGAGAAGTTCGACTTCGCGGCGTTGCGCTGGGATTTCGGCGATGCGGGGCGGCGGGCGCTCGCCCGGCTGGCGAAGAGTCCGCGCAAGGCGATCGCCGAGCGCGCGCAAACCGCGTTGAGGCAAAGCGAGCGGGTTTACGGCCCCCAGGCGGACATTCGCACGGCGGACGAAGTGCCCGTCACCGTGCAGCCGAACGATCCAGCGCTGCGCCGCCTGGTGACCGATTTCCTCGTCGCCGACCGCTGGCGCTGCCGCGAGCGTTGCGTCGCGCTCGACATCGGTCAAGGCCCCGACGGCCGCCGGCGCGTGGCGCTGGTGGAAGGCGCGGGCTATCAGGTATTTCTGCTCGGCGAAGGCAAGCCGGCCACGGCCGAGCCGGAAACGGCCCCGGCCCCCGTCGCGATGACCGCCAGCTCGAAAGTCGAAATTCGCGAGATGCCGAAACGCTACATCGTTATCGACGGCAAACCGGTCGGCCCGCCGCTCGATTAGCGCCGCGCGGCTTGAAGCGTCCGGCCCGCCCCGCTAGGGCCGCGCGCATGTCGGTAGACCGTGCAACCGTGGCCAAGATCGCCAGCCTCGCGCGCCTCAAGCTGGACGAGGATGCCCTCGACCGGATGGTGCCCGAGTTCAACAACATCCTCGCCTGGGTCGAGCAACTCGGCGAGGTCGATACCAGCGGCGTCGAGCCGATGACCGCGGTGATCCCGCAAGCGCTGCGCCTGCGTGACGACGTAGTGGACGCCGACCCGCTGACCGGCGGCGGCATCCGCGACAAGGTCCTCGCCAACGCCCCGGCGCCGGAGCACGGCTTCTTCGGCGTGCCCAAGGTGATCGAATGAGCGACCTGACCCAACTCGGCGTCAAGGCGATCCGCGACGGGGTCGCCGCGGGCGAGTTCACCGCGCGCGAGGTGGCCGAGGCGTTCAACGCCAACGTCGCCGCGGCGAAGGAAGCGCTCAACGCGTTCATCGTCGCGACGCCTGAGAAAGCTCTCGAAGCGGCTTCCAGGGTCGATGCCGACCGCGCCGCGCGCAAGCCGCTCGGCGCGATGGCGGGCGTGCCGATCGGCATGAAGGACTTGTTCGCCAGCAAGGGTGTGCAGACCACCGCCGGGAGCCACATCCTCGAGCATTTCATCCCCGAGTACGAAAGCACCGTCAGCCAGAAGCTGTGGGACGCGGGGGCGGGCATGCTCGGCAAGCTCAATCTCGACCAGTTCGCGATGGGTTCGTCCAACGAGACTTCGTATTACGGCAATGTCGTCTCCCCCTGGCGGCGCAAGGACGGCGGCAACGCGCCGCTCGCGCCGGGCGGCTCCTCCGGCGGCAGCTCGGCGGCGGTGGCCGCGCGGCTGTGCCCGGCGGCGACCGGGACCGACACCGGCGGCTCGATCCGCCAGCCGGCCGCCTTCACCGGGATCGCCGGGATCAAGCCGACTTACGGCCGCTGCAGCCGCTGGGGCATCGTCGCGTTCGCCAGCTCGCTCGACCAGGCCGGGCCGATGGCCCGCTCGGTCGAGGATTGCGCGATCATGCTCGGCGCGATGGCGGGGTTCGATCCGAAGGATTCGACTAGCCTCGACCTGCCGGTGCCGGACTGGGCCGGCTCGCTCGACGCGAACCTCAAAGGCAAGCGCGTCGGCATCCCGCGCGAATACCGCATGGACGGGATGGACCCGGAGATCGCTGCGAGCTGGGACCAGGGCGTCGCCTGGCTCAAGGACGCCGGCGCCGAAGTAGTCGACATCCACCTGCCGCACACCAAGTATGCGCTTCCGGCTTATTACATCGTCGCGCCGGCGGAAGCCTCGAGCAACCTCGCCCGCTACGACGGCGTGCGCTACGGCCTGCGCGAGCTGCCCGACCACGCCAACCTGCAGGACATGTACGCGGCCACCCGCGCCGCCGGCTTCGGCGACGAGGTCAAGCGCCGCATCCTGATCGGCACGTACGTGCTCAGCGCCGGGTTCTACGACGCGTATTATACGCAGGCGATGAAAGTCCGCACGCTGATCCAGCGCGATTTCGACGAGGCCTGGGCCAAGTGCGACGTGATCCTCGCGCCGACAACGCCGACCGCCTCGTTCCCGCTCGGCGACAAAGTCGACGATCCGCTGGCGATGTATCTCAACGACGTGTTCTCGGTCCCGGCGAGCATGGCCGGCATCCCGGCGATGAGCGTTCCCGCCGGGCTCAATTCCGAAGGCCTGCCGCTCGGCCTGCAGGTGATCGGCAAGCCGTTCGACGAGCAGGGCGTGCTCAACGCCGGGCTGGCGATCGAACAGCGCGCGGGGTTCTCCGCGCAGCCGGAGAAGTGGTGGTAGGCGTCAAGGCGCGGTCTGGGCGGCGGTAACCGGTCTGCCCGCCGCGAAGCGACGATTGAGCGCCCGGCGCACCGGGTCGTCGAACCAACGCGCAGCGGCCCAGGAGCACGCGATCACGAGCGCGATGTAGGCCGGGAAACCCAGCCAAGGCCGATCCGGCAACTCGGCGTGCCACACCCGATGCAGCATTCCCGCCAGGCCATAGGCGACAGGCGCCTGGAACACGTAGATCGGGTAGGACAGGTACCCCAACTTGCGGCCGGCCGCGCCCACCGCGTCCCCGTTCCGCGCGTTCGCTCCCAGCCACACGACCAGCGGAAAGAGGATCAGGACGCAGCCGATGTCGTAAGCGCTGCCCTGTCTGTCGGGCACCCAGAGCAACAGCAGCAACACCGTGCCGAGCGCCCATCCGGGCACTGACGGCGGGCTGTGGCGCGAGAAAACTCGGAATACCCCGACGCCCGCGAAAAATCCGAACAGCGCCCTTCCGCCAGCCCAGAGCCCCGTCTCCCAGTCCGACCCGAGATCAAGCGTCCCGCTCTCCGCGGCCGAAACGATCACCAGGCACGCCCCGGCGCCGATCAGTGCCGTCAGGACCTTCGCCCCGAGGCGAGGCGCCAGGGCGGCATAGAGCAAGTTGACCGCCAGCTCCCAGAACAGCGACCAGGCCGGATAGTCGAGCGGGAAGAAGCTTGAAGGATCGACGGACCACGGCGGCGGCGTCGGCAGGAACAGCGCGGCCATCCCCAGGCTTGCGGCGAGGCGGCCGAGGTCGCCGGGCTGCCCCGCGCCGGCAATGTGGGCCAGCATGGCGCCTCCGCCGATCAGCGTCGCCAGCGCATAAGCCGGATAGAGCCGGATCAGGCGCACCGCGAAAAAGCGCGGCAGCGAAAGCCCCCTGGCCAACCTCTCCTGATAGGCATGGGCGATGACGAACCCGCTGAGCACGAAGAACAGGTCGACCGCGAGGTAGCTGTGCGGGAGGATTTGCACGTGGTTCCCCGGCCACGGAAAGTGCCGCGCGAGGATCGCCAGCGCCGCCAGTCCTCGCAGCAGATCGAGCGTCTCGAAGCGGTGCCTCATGCGACGCGGTCTGCCCGAGGATGCCGGGCCCGGCAACGGCTGTTCCGGGCGCTGCCACCGAACGCGCAGGCGAGTTTGCCCCTTGGCTAGTCCGCCGCGCGTTACTATCGCCAATGCCATGAGCAACTATCGCATCCAGGGCGCTACCGGCGAATGGGAGGTCGTGATCGGCCTCGAAGTCCACGCGCAGGTCACCAGCAAGGCCAAGCTGTTTTCGGGCGCAAGCACGGAGTTCGGCGCCGAGCCGAACGCCCAGGTCAGCCTGGTCGACGCGGCGATGCCGGGCATGCTGCCGGTGCCGAACAGGGAATGCATCCGCCAGGCGGTGCGCACCGGGATGGCGATCGAGGCGCAGATCAACAAGTGGAGCCGGTTCGACCGCAAGAACTACTTCTACGCCGACTTGCCCCAGGGCTACCAGATCAGCCAGCTCTACCACCCGCTGGTCGGCGAAGGCTCGCTGACGATCGAGGCCGACGAGAAGGCCGGCATCGCCGAGGACAAGGTGATCGGCATCGAACGCATCCATGTCGAGCAGGATGCCGGCAAGCTGATGCACGACCAGCACCCGACGATGAGCTACGTCGACTTGAACCGCTCTGGCGTGGCGCTGATGGAGATCGTCAGCCGGCCCGACATGCGCTCGCCGGCCGAGGCGGGGGCTTATGTGCGCAAGCTGCGCTCGATCCTGCGCTATGTCGGCAGCTGCGACGGCAACATGGAAGAAGGCTCGATGCGCGCCGACGTCAACGTCAGCGTGAGGAAGCCGGGCGAGGAGTTCGGCACCCGGACCGAGACCAAGAACGTCAACTCGGTGCGCTTCGTGATGGCGACGATCGAGCACGAGGCGCGCCGCCAGGTCGAGGTGCTCGAGGATGGCGGCAAGATCGTCCAGGAAACCCGCCTGTTCGATCCCGCCACCGGCACCACCCGCTCGATGCGCAGCAAGGAAGACGCGCACGATTACCGCTACTTCCCCGATCCCGACCTGCTGCCGCTGGAGCTCGACGACGAATTCCTCAGCGAATGCCGCGACAGCCTGCCGGAGCTGCCCGATGCCAAGCGGCGCCGCTATGTCGATGAGCTGGGGCTGAGCGCCTACAACGCCGCCGTGCTGACCGCCGAGGTCGATACCGCGCGCTGGTTCGAGGCGCTGCTGCTCGAAGCCGCGACCGCGCAAGCCAAGCAGCCCGCCGAAGTCGCCAAGCAGGCCGCCAACTGGCTGATCAGCGAGTTCTTCGGCGCGCTCAACAAGGCCGGGCACTCGCTCGAGGATTCGCCCATCAGCTACGCCGCCGCCGCCGAGCTTCTGGCGCTGATCGGCAAAGGCACGATCTCGGGCACCATCGCCAAGGACGTCCTCGCGAAGATGATCGAGACCGGCGACAGCGCCGGGGCGATCGTCGAGCGCGAGGGCCTCAAGCAGGAATCGGATAGCGGGGCGATCGAAGCGGCGGTCGACCAGGTCCTCGCCGCCAACGCCGACAAGGTCACCGAATACCGCGGCGGCAAGCAGGCGCTGTTCGGCTTCTTCGTCGGCCAGACGATGAAGGCGATGCAGGGCAAGGCCAACCCGCAAGTCGTCAACGAGCTGCTGAAGGCGAAGCTCGGGTAAATAAGCTTGTATTTTTCCTGACAGAACAGGCTACGGATAGAGCGGTTTTTCAGCCAGGAGGGGGCAATGAAGAAAACGCTTATCGTCTCGTTTGCCGTGATGGGGCTCATGGCAGGCGAATCGCCGGTTCAAGCTGATACCTTTAACAACGCAAGTGTCGTCGCGCTTGCAAAGGCCGGGATCGGCGACGACGTTGTCCTATCCAAGATCGCGAGTTTGCCCTGCAGCTACGACATTTCAACCGATCAAATCATCGCTCTCAAATCGGCGGGGGTATCAAATCCAGTTATCGCTGCGATGGTTGGACGCTGCACCGGATCTTCAAAGGCGCAGGGAGCTTCGAACGATAGTGCAGACCCTTCAGTGAAGAGAACCTCCGGGCTCTACATTGAGCTTGGTGCCCCCGGCCAGCACAACATAAAGGTTATCCGTCCGACCACCGCTAGCGGCGCGCGAGTGAGCGGCAACGGCAGTATCCTATTTCCGTTCACCGCGAGGCTCGATATCCCGCGGGCGACCGCCCAAATGCACGCTGCAAATGGGACGCCAACCTTCTACTTTTATTTTGAAACGGATGATCGGAAGGTAGGAGACTTTGGGACTTCAGCTTCCGCATCTGCGCAATCTCCGTCCGAATTCAATCTCGTGCAGTTTAAGCTCAAGAACGGGCAGAGAGAGATGGTGATAGGAAAGATTACGCCGTTCGGCACCAAGGTTGGACTGAATCCGAAAGATGCCATTCAGTTCTCAATCAACGATTTGGGTGATGGGGTCTTCTCAGTTCAACCCAATGCGCCTCTCCCATCTGGGGAATACGGCTTTGTACTGCGCGCTGGGAGCGATTCTTACCGTATCTATGATTTCGACGTAACGTCTTAGAGACGACACGTAACACGGTAGTGTCGCTGAGCATCGTCCTCGTCCAGCCGGAGATACCGGGCAACACCGGCGCGGTTGGCCGTACGTGCGTCGCGCTGGATGCGGAGTTGGTGCTGATCCATCCGCTCGGCTTTCATATCACCGACGCGCGGGTGAAGCGCTCCGGCCTCGATTACTGGCCGCACGTCCGGCTGGCCGAATTCGCCAGCTGGGATGCCTTCGTGGCCGAGCGGCAACCGCGCGCTGATCAGCTTTTCCTGTTCGAGGAGCACGGCTCGGCATCGTTCTATGAGCCCGACTATACGGAAGACGCGATCCTCGTCTTCGGCCAGGAAACGCGCGGCATCCCGCCGGACATCTGGCGCCGTTATCCAGGCCGCCAGTTCCACCTGCCGATGCGCTCGGACAAGATCCGCTCGCTCAACCTCGCCAACACTGTCGCGGCGGCGGCTTACCAGGCCTTGCGCGGGCGGCTTTGAACAATCGCGCTGTCAGCCGAGCAGCCACGAGAACGCGCGCCGCAGGAAGGCCTCGCCGCCGGTCCTGACGATCTCGCCGTGGGCCACGACCACCCGCTCCGGATGCTCGGCGATCAAGGCGCGCACTTTCGGGCGGGCGCTGGCGCGGCGGCGGAAGCTGACGCGGTAATCGATCGGCGGATAGCCCCAGCCCTCGGTCATTTTCGCCCAGCGGGCGATGATCCGCAGCTACCACGGCCAATGATCCCGCAGGAAGGCGTCGCTGAAGGTCTGCGACAAGTCGGCGATGATCGCGGTGCTCGACGCGCGATGAAAGAAGATCACCTCTTCCACGGCGAACGAGTTGGTGAAGCGGAACTGGTCGATCTGCCCGGCCCATGCCGCCGGCGGCTCGTCACCGAGCGTACCGGCGAAGCTGACGGCCTTGACCTTGGCGACCGTCCGCGCCGTGCCCCACACTTGCGCCCCGGGGAACTCGGCCTGCCACTGGCTGAGGAAGAGATAGTGCAGCTTGTTGGGGCTCACGAGGTAGCGCACCGGCCCGAGGGCCCGAACGGCCTGGGCAAGGTCCGCCGTCAGCTCGATCGGGGACCACACCCACACGCCGCCGTCGGCAAGCCGCACCAGGGCCATTCGCGTCGGATAATCGAAGCCGTTGAACGAGACGATCCCGCCATCGGCGATCCACAAGTCTGGTCCGAGGGCTTCCAGCATGGCCTGCCTCCTTCGCTCGCCCCGCGTGGAACGGAGAGCCTACAAGTCCTCCGCCTTCTCGTACTCGATCGGCATTCCCAGCGCCTTGAGCTGCGGGTCGATGACCTTGCGGTCGCCGACGACGACGATCACCATCCCCTCGGGCTGCAGGTACTTCGCGGCCGCCGCGTCGATGGCCTTGGCGTCGATCGCGCGGTAAATCGCCGGGAGCGTAGCCTGGTAGTTGTCCGGGCGTTTCAGCCGCTCGTTGGTGAGCAGGGCGTTCAGCACCTGGCCGTTGGTCTCGAAGCGATTGGGCAAGTTGCGGATGTTGCCTTCGGTGACCCGCTGCAGCTCGGTCGGATCGACGCCCTTCTGCGCCGGGAAGGCTTTCATGTCCTGCTCGATCAGCTTGATCGAATCCGCGGTCTTGTCCGACTGTACCGGGCTCATGACGATGAACCCGCGCGGCCCGCGGACCTGGAACAGCGAGCTGGAGATGCCGTAAGTCCAGCCCTTTTCCTCCCGCAAATCGCTGTTGAGGCGCGAGAGGAAGTCGTTGCCGATCACTTCGTTGGCCAGATCGAGCGCTTCTTCGCCGGTCCCGGCCCCGTTCAGCGGCAGCACGCGGCCGAACAGCAGCACCGATTGCGGCGAGTTCGGCCGGTCGATCACGACCAGGCGGGGCTTGGCCGGAGCGACGGGGGCATCGATCGCCTTGGTCGGCGCTGGGGTGGCGGGCGCCTTCCAGTCGCCGAACGCGGCTTCGAGCTTGGGCAGCAGCTCGGCCATCGTCACATCGCCGACGACGACGATGTGGGCGAGGTCGGGCCGCAGCCACTTGCCGTGCTCGGCGCGCAAGTCCGCCGGGGTGAGCGCCTCGACGACGTTCGCCTTGCCGGTCCCGCCGACCGAGCCGTAAGGATGCTGCGGGCCGTAGATCAGCGGGCGGATCGCGCGCTGGGCGAGCGCCGCCGGATCGGCCTGCTCCTGCGAAATGTCCGCCAGCCGCTGGTTCTTGACCCGCGCGACATCGGCCGGGGCGAAAGCCGGATGGCGCACGACATCGGCCAGCAGCTCGAGCGACGGCAGCAGGTTGGCGGTCAGCGCGGTCATCGTGACCTGGCTGGAATCGGTCGTGGTCGAAGCAGAGATGCTGGCGCCGAGGCGCTCCTGCTCCTCGGCAATTCGTTCGGCGCTGCGGGTGGTCGTGCCCTCGTCGAGCGCGCCGAGCATCAGCGACTGGACGCCGGCGTGCGCCGGATCGTCGGCCGCGTTGCCGGCGTCGAACGTCAGGCCGAGGCTGACTTTGGGGATCGCCGTGCGGCGGGCGAGCTCGACGTCGATCCCGTTCGACAGGCGCGCGTGCTCGATCGCCGGGAACGCCAGGTCCTTCACCGCGGCGACCGGCGGGGTGTCGCGATGCGGCATCTTGAGGTCCGGCACCGGCGTCTTTGGGTCCTTCGGCGGCGGCGGGACTTTGCCTTCGTCGCCCCAGCCGCCGAGAGTCGCGCCATCCTCGGTCCGCTCGCCCGGTTTGATCGTCAGCGTGTAAGCCGGGCGGCCGAGCCACTTCTGCAGGGCGGCCTTGACTTGCTCCGGGGTGACCGTGGCGAGCTCCTGGAGCTCTTTCTTGTAGTGAGCCGGATCGTGCGCGTAGAGCTCGCCTTCGGCCAGCTGCGCGCCTTTGCCGGAAAAGCCCCCGACCAGCTCCAGCGCGCCGATATTGGCCGAAACGATGTCGGTCGCGGCGCGCTGCAGCTCGTCCCTGGTCGGTCCGTTCCTGACGAGCTCCGCGATCACCGCGTCGAACTGCTTTTCGGCCACGGCCGGGTCGACGCCCGGCTTCACGTCCATCTGCGCCTCGAGGAAGCCGATTTGTTCGTGCTGCTCGATCCCGGCGGTGACCGACACCGCCAGCTCCTTGCCGCGCACCAGCGCGTTGTCGAGCCGCGAGCTGGCGAGGCCGCCGAGCACGTAAAGCCCGGCTTCGAGCGGCACCGCGTCGGGCGAAGTCAGCGCCGGCCCGCTCCACGCCCGCATGATCCGGGTGACCGGGACCTGGTCGGTGATCGTCTCGCGCACCGGAGCCTTGAGCGTCACCGGCCCGGCGGCGACCGGCTGCACTTTGGGGCCGGCAGGAATGGCGCCGAACCATTTGGTGACCTTTTCCTTGGCCGTCGCCAGATCGATATCGCCGGTCAGCGCCAGCACGACGTTGTCGGGCCCATAGTGATCGGTGAACCACTTGCGCACGTCAGTGAGCGTCGCCGCATCGATGTCGGCCATCGAGCCGATCGTCGCGTGGCGATAGGGATGGCCGACGGGGAACAGCGCGTCGTTCACATGGTATTCGACGAGGCCGTAAGGCTGGTTGTCGTCCTGCCGCTTCTCGTTCTCGACCACCCCGCGCTGCTTGTCGAGCTTGGCCTGGTTCACCGCGCCGAGCAGGTAGCCCATGCGATCGCTTTCCTCGAACAGCGCGAGGTCCAGCGCGCCGGTCGGCACCGTCTCGATGTAGTTGGTGCGGTCGAACCAGGTCGAGCCGTTGGTGCTGGTCGAGCCCGCGGCCTCGAGCGGAATGTCGAAGTTCTCGACGTTCTGGCTGCCGCCGAACATCAGGTGCTCGAACAAGTGCGCGAAGCCGGTGCGCCCGCGCGGCTCGTTCTTCGAGCCGACGCGGTAGTACACCGTCACGCCGACGATCGGCGCCTTGCGGTCGGTGTGGACGATCGTCGTCAGGCCGTTGGGCAGGGTGAAGATCTGGTACGAGATGTCGACCTGGTCGACCAGTTGCGCCAGCGGCGCCACTTTCGGTTGGGGCGGCGGCGCCTGCTGCGCGAACGCCGGCGAGGCTACGAGCGCGAGTGAAAGGGCGGTGGTGGCGAACAAGCGATGCATGGCGGACCCGTCGATGCGAAAGGAGCCGCTGACTAGCACGCGCGCGCGCGAAAAGTCAGGCTTTCGTTCAACCGCTTACACCGAGCGACTAACCTAACTTCCGTTCGTGGTGAGCCTGTCGAACCACGAATAGGCGCGACCTTCTCATCACTCGTCCTTCGACAAGCTCAGGACGAACGGACGTTGGGGGCATTGAGCTTCACCGGCGCGCTTTCGCGCATCGCGATCATCGCGATCAGGCCGAGCGCCGTCACCGCCGTCAGGTACCAGGCAATCGCCATCGGCTCACCGGTGACGTGCAGCAGCCAGTTGACGAGCAGCTGCGTCGTGCCGCCGAACACCGCGACAGGGATCGAATAGACCAATGCGAAGGCGCGGGCGCGGACGTGCTTCGGGATACCCTCGGTGATCGCCGCGTAGGCGCCGCCGTAAGGCAGCGTGGTGACGATCTGCAGGATCAGGTTGCCGCCGACGAAGCTGAACGCATCACGCTCGGTGGTGAGCCAGACGAAGCACGGCACGATCAGCAGGCAGGCGAGGATCTGCGGCACGATCATCACCACCTTGCGGCCGGAGCGATCGGCCCACCACCCGCCGACGAGGATCGCCACGATGGCGATGCCGTTGCCGCCGAATTCCGCCGCCATCGACGCGGTGGCCGACAAGTGCAGCGTGTTCTGCCCGTAAGTCGCCATGTAGTTGAAGATGTAGGTCGAGATCGTCCCGGCGGCGATGATCACGAACCCGAGCAGGATCGGCCGCCGATAGCCGCGGAAACCGACTTTCTCGACCGCGGCGGTGTCGGGGCCGTGGAGCGTTTCGGGCAACGAATGGCGCACCCACAGCGCCACCGGGACGATCGTCACTCCCAATAGCAGCGCGATGCGCCAGCCGTAGGCCGACAAGTCCGCCTCGCTGATCAGCAAGCTCAGGATCAGCCCGACGAGCGAGCCGAGCGTGGCGGCGATCTGCTGGCTCGCGCCTTGCCAGCCCATCGTCAGCGCCCGGCTTCTCGTCTTGGCGCTTTCCATCATGTAGACGGTGGCCGAGCCGACCTCGCCACCAAGGGCGAAGCCCTGGATCAGCCGCGCGCAGACCGCGATGATCGGCGCCGCGACGCCGATCGTCGCGTAGCCCGGCGTGACGGCCAGCAAGGTGATGCCGAGGCCCATCAGGCTCATGCTCAGCAGCATCGCCGGCTTGCGCCCGCGCCGGTCGGCGAAGCCGCCGAGAAAGTGTGCGCCGAGCGGCCGCGTGGCGAAGCCGGCTCCGAACGTCGCCAGCGAGGCCATCAGGCTGATGAATTTGTCGTGCGAGGGGAAAAACGCATCGCCGATCTGGATCGCGAAGAAAGTGAAGGTGATGAAATCGTAGAATTCGAGTCCGTTGCCGAGCGTTGCGGCGGCTACCGCGCGGCGGCGCTGCGAGGGCGTCAGGTCAAGCTCGGCAACCAGCGGCGGCGCTTCCTCGGTCGGAATTTCCATCGGCTATGGTATCCCAGTCCCCTTGAAGGCGCAGGCATCGCATGAGCGCCGCGATTGATCTAGCGCTTTCGCTGCGGGTCGCGGGATTGCCCGACGGCGGGACAGGTTCTAACCGCCGGGCGATGAATTCGGCCGCTCCCTTACCGACATCGCCGGCGATCGGCGGGAGCAGGACACGGTGAGGCGGTGGTTCGCCGACGCCTTCCGCTCGCTGCAGTTCCATAACTATCGCCTGTGGGCGGGCGGATCGCTGGTCTCGAACATCGGCAGCTGGATGCAGCGCATCGCGCAGGACTGGCTGGTACTGACAGTGCTGACCCCGCACAGCGCCAGCGCCGTGGGCGTCACCACCGCGCTGCAGTTCGCGCCGCAGCTGCTCCTCCTGCCGTGGACCGGCCTCGTCGCCGACCGCTTCGACCAGCGCAAGCTGCTGCTGTGGACGCAAGGGACGATGGCGCTTCTGGCGACCGCGCTGGGCGTCCTCACGGTCGCCGGAGTCGTGACCTTATGGGAAGTCTACGTCTTCGCCTTCGCGTTCGGCTGCGCCGCGGCGTTCGACGCGCCGGTGCGCCAGGCGTTCGTCGGCCAACTGGTGGAGGAAAAGGACCTGCCCAACGCGGTGGCGCTCAACTCCACCAGCTTCAACAGCGCGCGGCTGGTCGGGCCTGCGGCCGCCGGGTTCCTGATCGCCGGGGTCGGCATCGGCTGGGCCTTCCTGGTCAACGGGTTGAGCTTCGTCGCCGTGCTCGCTTCGCTGCTGCTCCTGCGCGCGCACGAAATGCATCCGCACGCCCGCGCGGCCCGCAAGCGCGGCGGCTTCGCTGAGGGCTTCACGTACGTCTGGAGCCGGCCCGACCTCAGGGCGATCTGCGTGATGCTGTTCCTTGTCGGCACCTTCGGGATGAACTTCGCGATCTGGACTTCGGCGATGGCGGTGAAGGTGTTCCACACCGGCGCCCACGGCTACGGCGTGCTGAGCTCGCTGATGGCGGTCGGCACGGTGAGCGGCTCGCTGCTCGCCGCCGGGCGCTCGCGGCCTTATTTCGTCCACTTGCTCGGCGGCTGCGCGGTGTTCGCCGTCGGTTGCGCGCTCGCCGCCGTCGCGCCGAATTACTGGCTGTTCGGCATCGCACTGGCGGTGGTCGGAGTCGCGCTGCTGACGTTCCTCAATTCGAGCAACGCGCTGATGCAGTTGACCACGCCGCCGCCGCTCAGGGGGCGCGTCATGGCGATCCGCATGGGCATCGCCCTCGGTGGCACGCCGCTCGGCGCGCCGGTCGCCGGGTGGGTCGCCGATCAATGGGGCCCGCGCTGGTCGATCGGCATCGGCGTTCTGGCGGGAATCCTGGCGGCGGCCGTCGCCGCACTCTACATGCTGCGCCATCGGGAGCCGTTCACCCTCGCCGAAGCGGTGGTGCGCGGCGATCTGGTCGAGCGCGGCGGCGAAGGGCGAAAATTCTAGCGCGGAACCCCTTGTGTGACATAACTGCAACACTATCTGAGTGCGGGAAAAGGAACAGGGCACCCCTATGAATCTCGACAAGTTCACCGACCGCGCGAAGGGCTTTCTGCAAGCCGCGCAGACCGTCGCCATCCGCATGAATCACCAGCGGATCACGCCCGAGCACCTCTTGAAAGCACTGCTCGAAGACAAGGAAGGCATGGCCACCGGCCTGATCCAGCGCGCCGGCGGCAACGCGCGCCTCGCGGTGGAGGAAGTGGACAAGGCGCTGGCCAAGATCCCCGCCGTCTCCGGCTCGGGCGCACAGCAGACTCCCGGCCTCGACAACGACGCGGTGCGCGTGCTCGACCAGGCCGAGCAAGTCGCCGACAAGGCCGGCGACAGCTACGTCACGGTCGAGCGGCTCCTGCTCGCCCTGGCGCTTTCGAAGACGACCGCCGGCCAGGCGCTCAAGGCCGCCAACGTCACGCCCGAAGCGCTCAACAGCGCGATCAACGATCTGCGCGGAGGCCGCTCTGCCGACACCGCCAGCGCCGAGAACGCCTACGACGCGATGAAGAAATACGCCCGCGACCTCACCCAGGCGGCGCGTGACGGCAAGCTCGATCCCGTCATCGGCCGCGACGAGGAGATCCGCCGCACGATCCAGATCCTCGCCCGGCGGACCAAGAACAACCCGGTCCTGATCGGCGAACCCGGCACCGGCAAGACCGCCGTGGTCGAAGGCCTGGCCATCCGCATCGCCAACGGCGACGTGCCCGACAGCCTCAAGGGCCGCAGCCTGATGAGCCTCGACATGGGCTCGATGATCGCCGGCGCGAAGTACCGCGGCGAGTTCGAGGAACGGCTCAAGGCGGTGCTCGACGAGGTCAAGGGCGCCGAAGGGCAGATCATCCTGTTCATCGACGAGATGCACACGCTGATCGGCGCCGGCGCCAGCGAAGGAAGCATGGACGCCGGAAACCTCTTGAAGCCCGCCTTGGCGCGCGGCGAGCTGCACTGCATCGGCGCGACGACGCTCGACGAGTACCAGAAGTACGTCGAGAAGGACGCCGCCTTGCAGCGCCGCTTCCAGCCGGTGTTCGTCGACGAGCCGACCGTGGAGGACACGATCTCCATCCTGCGCGGGCTCAAGGAAAAGTACGAGCTGCACCACGGCGTGCGCATCACCGACGGCGCGATCGTCGCCGCCGCGCAGCTTTCCAACCGCTACATC
>Ga0207652_10001904_pt1 | contig 18081 bp, 14 predicted proteins | sample KBSC63BmetaG_FD_184334 | JGI IMG/M metagenome (GOLD analysis project Ga0207652, IMG submission 184334) | Corn rhizosphere microbial communities from Kellogg Biological Station, Michigan, USA - KBS C6-3B metaG (SPAdes) (version 2) | ecosystem: Host-associated > Plants > Roots > Rhizosphere ... | reverse complement strand
GTCACGACGCTCGTCAGCACCCTGCTGTGGGCCGAGCTTTCCAACCGCTTCATCTGGACGGTCCTGGGGGTCACCTTCGCGTTCGGCCTCATCGGCTTCTACGACGACTATCTGAAGCTGGTGGTCCGCAATTCCAAGGGACTCGTGCCGCGCTGGAAGTATTTCTGGCAGTCGGTGGCGGGGCTGTCGACGGCGGCGGTGCTCTACTACAGCGCCACCCAGCGCTCCGAGACGACGCTGTTCCTGCCGTTCGTGAAGAGCTTCGCCGAGCCGCTGTCGGCGTTCAGCTTCATCGCGATCGGCTACCTGATGATCGTCGGCATGAGCAACGCGGTGAATCTCACCGACGGGCTGGATGGGCTGGCCATCATGCCCGCCGCGCTGGTGGCGGCGGCACTGGGCATCTTTGCGTACGCGAGCGGCAACGCCGTGTACGCCCACTATCTGCAGATTCCGGAGATACGCGGAGCGGGCGAGCTCCTGATTTTCTGCGCGGCGCTCGCCGGTGCGGGGCTGGGCTTTCTGTGGTTCAACTCGTATCCCGCGCAGGTATTTATGGGAGACGTCGGCGCCCTGGCCATCGGGGGCGCCATCGGGGTGATCGCCGTGATCGTGCGCCAGGAGGTCGTCGCGCTGATCATGGGCGGGGTGTTCGTGCTCGAGACGGCCTCCGTCATCCTGCAGGTGGCGTCCTTCAAGTTGACCGGCAAGCGCTTGTTCCGCATGGCACCGATCCATCATCACTTCGAGCTGAAGGGTTGGGCGGAGCCGAAGGTGATCGTGCGCTTCTGGATCATCTCGCTGCTGCTGGTGCTCTTTGGGCTGGCGACGCTGAAACTCAGATGAGCACTCCCCGGAAAGCCTCCTGTGCGGTGATCGTCGGCCTGGGCCGGACGGGCCTCTCGTGCGCGCGCCATCTGCGCTCGCTCGGCTGGCGGATCGCGATCACGGACACGCGTGTGAAGCCGCCGGAGCTGGAGCGCCTGCGCGAACAGTTTCCGGAGGTTGCGGTGAGTCTCGGCGGACTCGACCTGCGGCTGCTGGAGGATGCGATGTGTGTCGTGGCCTCCCCGGGAGTCTCGCTCAAGGAGCCATTCTTCATCGAAGCCGCGGCTCGCGGTCTGGAGATCGTCGGCGACATCGAGATGTTCGCCCGCGCGGTAGATGCGCCCGTCGTAGGCATCACCGGTACGAATGGCAAGAGCACCGTCACCACGCTCGTCGGGAGAATGGCCCATCGAGCGGGCATTCGTGCGCGAGTAGGCGGCAATCTCGGCGAGCCCGCGCTCGATCTGCTTGCGGCCGCACGCGCAGACCCGACCAGCACCCAGCTCTACGTGCTGGAGTTGTCCAGCTTCCAGCTCGACACCACGAGCTCGCTGGGCCTGCAGGCAGCGACGGTCCTGAATGTGACCCCCGATCACCTCGATCGCTACTCTTCGGTCGGCGAGTATGCCGACGCCAAGGCGCGGATCTTTGCTCGCTGCGATACCGCCGTGATCAATCTTGACGATCCGCTCGTCGTGGCGATGCCGCGGCCGGGTCAGAGAACGCTCGGGTTCTCGTTGCGCGCCTCGATCGGCGCGGATTATGCGGTAGCGACGCTGAATGGCGCTTGGTGGCTGACGCGTCGCAGCGAGCCCCTGATGAAAGTGTCCGCGATGAAGATCAAGGGGCTGCACAACGCCGCCAACGCCCTGGCGGCCCTGGCGCTGGGCGAGGCCCTGGGCCTGCCGGTGCCGGCGATGCTCGCCGAGCTCGGCGAGTTTCCCGGGCTGCCGCATCGCTCGCAGTGGGTGGCCGACGTCAACGGTGTCACCTACATCAACGACTCCAAGGGCACCAACGTCGGGGCGACGCTGGCGGCGGTCGGCGGCATGAAAGGCCCGCTGGTCATGATCGCCGGCGGTGACGGCAAGAATCAGGACTTCGCACCGCTGGCGGACGCGTTCCGGGGCAAGGTGCGACACACCGTGCTCATCGGCCGCGATGCGCGTGCAATCGCGCTTGCTTTGCAGGGCGTGGGCACTCTGGAGTTCTGCGGCACGATGGAAGAGGCGGTGCGCGCTGCGGCGCGAGCCGCGCAGCCCGGCGACATCGTCCTGCTCTCACCCGCGTGTGCGAGTCTGGACATGTTTCGCGATTACACCCACCGCGGGGCGGTCTTCAGCCAGGCGGTAAAGGAGCTGGCCGCATGAACGCCGCCGCCGGCTCGTCAATGTTGTATGGGCGATCCACGGCGCGCGGCGGCGCCGTCCATATCGACACGACCACCATCGCGATCGTGTTGAGCATCGTGCTGCTCGGGCTCATCATGGTGACGTCCGCGTCCGTCTCGATCGCGAGCCAGGAGACCGGCCAGCCGTTCTACTACCTCGAGCGGCAGCTGCTGCTGACGCTGGTCGGCGGGGCTCTGGCCGCCTTCCTGTTCTGCATCCGCACCGAGCTGCTCGAGCGGCTCTCGATGCCGCTGCTGATCGCCGCTTTGCTGCTGCTGTTCATGGTGCTGGTGCCGGGTCTGGGACACACCGTCAACGGCAGCCGGCGCTGGCTGCACGTGCTCGGATTGAATTTCCAGGTGTCGGAGCTGGCCCGCGTCCTGGTGCTCATCTACCTGGCCAGCTACGCAGTGCGCCGCCAGGAAGAGCTGCGTACGACGTTCGCGGGCCTGGCGAAGCCCCTGGGTCTGGTTTGCATGGTGGGGGCGCTGCTGCTCGCGGAGCCGGACCTCGGCGCGGCCACCGTGCTGTTCGCCACCGGCTTCGGAATGCTGTTCCTGGCGGGTGCGCGCTTGCGATACGTGCTGGCGATGGCGGCGATCGCCGCCGCCGCCTTCGTGCTGCTGGCGGTGACTTCCAGTTACCGCCTGCGCCGCATCCTGACCTTCCTGCATCCCTGGGACGACCCGATCAAGAGCGGCTACCAGCTCACCCAGTCCCTCATTGCCATCGGGCGCGGCCAGTGGTTCGGCGTCGGGCTGGGAGAGAGCGTCCAGAAGCTGTTCTATCTTCCGGAGGCGCACACCGATTTCCTGTTCGCCGTGCTTGCCGAGGAGCTGGGCCTCGCGGGGGTCGTGCTGACGCTGTCGCTGTTCGTTGCCTTGATCTGGCGCAGCTTCCATATCGCGCGGCTCGCCGCGCACAGCGGCCTCCACTTCCAGTCGTATCTGGCCTCCGGCTTCGGGCTGTGGGTAGGCATTCAGTCCTTCATCAACATCGGCGTGAACATGGGTGTGCTGCCCACCAAGGGGCTCACGTTGCCGCTGATGAGTTACGGCCGATCCAGCCTCATCGTGTCATTGGCCTGGGTGGGCTTGCTGCTGCGTGTCTATCACGAAGCGATGCTCGAGCGGCGCGGCTCGGCGTCGGTGCGCGAGCGCGGCGCAACGCGGGAGCGGGACGAATGAGCGCCGGCGCCGCTGCCAACTCGCAGCCCACCGTCCTGATCATGGCCGGCGGCACTGGCGGCCACGTCTTCCCGGCGCTTGCGCTGGCGCGGCTGTTGCGCGCGAAGTCCTTCGAGGTCGTCTGGTTGGGCACCCAGAGAGGACTCGAGGCGCGCATCGTTCCGGCGGAGAGCATCCCCATCGAATGGCTGTCCGTCGGGGGCTTGCGCGGCAAGGGAGCGCTCACCCTGTTGGCAGCGCCCTTCCGCCTGGCGAAGGCGCTGGTGCAGGCGCTGGGTGTCGTCCGGCGTCACAGGCCGGTCGTCGTGGTGGGCCTTGGAGGGTTCGTCACCGGTCCCGGCGGTGTCGCAGCCTGGCTCACCGGGCGCCCGCTGCTGATCCACGAGCAGAATGCGATCGCCGGATTCACCAACCGCTGCCTGTCGCACGTGGCGCGCGTGGTGCTCGAGGCTTTCCCGAACAGCTTCGGAGGCGAGGTCAAGGCACGCCTGATCGGCAATCCGGTTCGCCAGGACATCAGTGCCGTAGCGCCGCCCTCGATCCGCTTTGCCGGCCGCGGCGGTCCGATCCGCATCCTGGTGATCGGTGGCAGCCAGGGAGCCACGCGCCTGAATGCCGTCGTGCCGTTTGCACTGGCGCGCTTGCGCGCGCAGACCGGCCCCGCCGGACCCATCGACGTGCGCCATCAGGCCGGCGAGCGCTGGATCGAATCCGCGCGCGAGACCTACTCCAACGCCGGTGTGCGTGCCGATGTGCGGCCGTTCATCGACGACATGGCCGAAGCGTATGGGTGGGCCGATCTGGTCATCTGCCGCTCGGGCGCGCTGACGGTGTCCGAGCTGGCAGCCGTCGGCATCGGCGCAGTCCTCGTGCCGTTTCCGGCCGCCGTCGACGACCACCAGACCCACAACGCGCAGTACCTCGTGAGCGAGGGGGCCGCGGTTCTCATTCCGGATCGGGATCTCACCGCTGAACGACTGGCGGATGAGCTGCAGGGACTGTGCGCGGGCCGGGGCAAGCTGCTCGCGATGGCCGAGCGTGCCCGCCTGCTCGCCAAGCCCCATGCCGCCGAAGAGCTCGCAGAGTCCTGCATCGAGCTGGCCAGGAGAGCCGCATGACCGGCGAGCGCCGCACGCGGCTCGAAGGGCACATTCCCGAGCGGCGCGTCTCGCCGGATCGGCGCGACCGCATGCGCCGGATCAACACGATCCACTTCGTCGGGATCGGTGGCAGCGGCATGAGCGGGATCGCCGAGGTGCTCATCAATCTTGGATATGTCGTGCAGGGCTCGGACGTCAAGGCCAACCCGGTCACGCTGCGCCTGACCAAGCTCGGCGCGCGCATCACCATCGGCCACGCCGCGACCAACATCGACGGCGCCGATGTCGTCGTCGTCTCCAGCGCGGTCGCGAAGGACAACCCCGAGGTGGAGGCGGCCGCGCAGCGGCGCATTCCAGTGGTGCCGCGGGCCCAGATGCTCGGCGAGCTGATGCGCTTCAGGTACTCGATCGCCGTGGCAGGCACCCACGGCAAGACGACGACCACGAGCCTGGTGGCCAGCATCCTGGCGGAGGGCGGCGAGGATCCGACTTTCGTCATCGGCGGACGCCTGAAGAGCGCCGACAGCCATGCCCGGCTGGGCGCGAGCCGCTATCTGGTCGCCGAAGCGGACGAAAGCGACGCCTCGTTCACCCACTTGCAGCCCCTGATCTCGATCGTCACCAACATCGACAACGATCACCTCGTGACCCATGGCGGGGACTTCGAGCTGCTCAAGCAGAGCTTTATCGACTTCCTGCGCAACCTGCCGTTCTATGGACTGGCGGTGCTGTGCCTCGACGACCTCCATGTGCGCAGCATTCTGCGCAGCGTCGGGCGTCCGATTCTCACTTACGGACTCTCCGAGGGGGCCGACGTGCGCGCCGGCAACATCCGCCGCGAGGGCCTGCAGACAACGTTCGATGTCGCGCGGCCTGCGGCACCGCCCCTGCAGGTCACACTCAACCTGCCCGGAACGCACAATGTGCTCAATGCCCTCGCGGCCATTGCCGTCGCGACGGAGTTGGGGATCGACGACGGGGCCATCCAGCGGGCGCTCGCGGGGTTCCAGGGTATCGACCGCCGCCTGCAGCACATTGCCGACGTGGAGACCGCGGTGGGCCGCATCACTATCGTCGATGACTACGGCCACCACCCGACGGAGGTCGGCGCCACGCTCGAGGCCTTGCGTCAAGGATATGCGGGCCGCCGCGTGGTCCTCGCATTCCAACCCCATCGTTACACGCGTATTCACGACCTGATCGATGACTTCGGGAAGGTGCTCGCGAGTGCCGACGTACTGCTCGTCACCGAGGTCTATGCCGCAGGCGAAGCGCCGATTGCCGGAGCGGATGGACGCGCACTGTGCCGCGCTGTGCGCAGCCGCGGACAGGTCGAGCCGCTGTTCGTCGAGAGAGTGGAGGATCTGGCGGGCGCGCTCAAGGACATCATTCGCGATGGCGATGTCATCGTGACCATGGGGGCCGGCCACATCAGCGCCGTTGCTCATGAGCTTCCGGCGCGGCTGCGCGCTCTGACCCCACGCAGGGAGCCATCGTGACCGTGGCCATCGCAGCCGAATTCGCCACTCGCGTGAAGCGCAATGAGCCGATGAGCCGCCATACGTCCTGGCATGTCGGCGGACCGGCGGAGGTGTTCTTCACTCCGCGCGATCGCACCGACCTGGCGGCTTTCCTGAGGAGCCTGGGCGAGGAGGTGCCGATCCACTGGGTGGGTCTGGGGAGCAACGTCCTGGTGCGTGACGGAGGCCTCGAAGGCGTTGTCATCAGCACGCAGGGCTCACTCGACCGCCTGGACCGCATCAGCGAGATGACCGTCTACGGTGAGGCGGGTGTTCCCTGTGCGCGGGTGGCGAAGCAGTGCGTGAAGTGGGGGTTGGGCCCGGCGGAATTCTTCGCTGGCATTCCCGGCACCCTCGGTGGCGCGCTCGCCATGAATGCCGGAGCGTTCGGCGGGGAGACCTGGCGCCACGTGACTGAGGTCGAGACGATCGACCGCCACGGCAGAATGTATACGCGCACGCCCGGTGAGTACTCCGTCAGCTACCGCCACGTCGAGGGCCCGTCCAGGGAGGAGTGGTTCATCGCCACACGGCTGACGTTCGAGCGCAAGCCCAGCGTGAATGAAGCCGAAGTGCGCTCCCTTCTGGAGCGGCGCAAGGCCTCGCAGCCGATCGGCGAATGGAGTTGCGGCTCAGTGTTCACCAACCCGCCGGGCGACCATGCGGCACGCCTGGTCGAAGCCAGCGGGCTGAAGGGATTTCGCATCGGCGATGCCTCGGTGTCACAGAAGCATGCCAACTTCATCATCAATCACGGCAACGCCACCGCTGCGGATCTGGAGCAACTCATTCGGCACGTGCAGGAGAGCGTCGAGCGGCTGCATGGTGTGCACCTGACGCCCGAAGTCCGAGTCATGGGAGCGGCGGCCTGATGCGCCTCACCCGTGATCCAACAGCCGCGCGACGCGCGCAGAGCGCCAAGGAATTCGGCCGGGTGGCCGTTCTCTTCGGCGGCGATTCCACCGAGCGCGACATCTCGCTGATGACCGGCAACGCCGTACTGGAGGCGCTGCGACGGCGCGGTGTGGAGGCGCATGCCTTTGATCCGCGCGAGCGTTCTCTGGTCGAGCTCGCTGGTGTGGATCGAGTATGGATCGCGCTCCACGGACCCGGCGGTGAGGACGGGACGGTGCAGGGGGCGTTGGAATATCTCGGAATTCCTTACACCGGCAGTGGCGTGCTGGGGTCCGCCGTGGGCATGGACAAGCTGCGGACGAAGCGGCTGGCGCAGGCCATTGGCGTGTCCACCGCGCAGTATGCGGTGTTGCGCGGGCCCGAGGACTTTGAGTTGGCGGTGGAGCGGCTGCGGCTGCCCATGATCGTCAAGCCCGCGACGCAGGGCTCGAGCGTCGGAATGACCAAGGTGGAGCGCGAAGCGGACCTGCCAGCCGCGTACCGGGTCGCCGCGGCGGTCGAACGCAGCGTGTTCGCCGAAAGCTGGATCACCGGGGCCGAATACACCGTTGCGATTCTGCAGGGTCGTGCGCTGCCCTCGATCCGGATCGAGACGCCGCAGAAGTTCTACGACTACGAAGCAAAGTACTTCCGCGACGACACCCGTTACTTCTGCCCTTCGGGGCTGTCCGCACCGGCCGAGCAGCACCTGGGGAACCTCGCACTCGCAGCTTTCGAGGCGGCAGGCGCGGAAGGGTGGGGCCGGGCGGATTTCATGATGGACGCCACCGGGCGCCCGCTGCTGCTGGAGATCAACACGGTGCCCGGCATGACGAGCCACAGCCTCGTGCCGATGGCGGCGCGCGCGGTGGACCTGTCGTTCGAGGATCTCGTCTGGCAGGTGCTCGAGACGAGCTTCGTCCGCCGCGCGACGGGGGGAGGCTGACGATGCTCGGCCGTCCGAAGAACCGCCGCAGGAAGGAGACCAAGGAGAGTGAGCGCCGTTGGCTCCCGCGCGTCAACTGGCGCCGGGTGGCCACTTCGACAGCGAGCATTCTCGGTGTCTGCCTCGTCGTCGCCGGCGTGCTGTGGGCGCTCGACCAGCCCATTCAGACGGTCTCCGTCGCCGGACGCTTTCAGCGAGTCGCACCTGGAGACGTCGAGCGGATCGTCAAGGAGCATGTGCGTGGAATGGGGCTGCTGAGTGTGGATCTCGCGACCGTGCGCAAGGCACTCCACGAGATCCCCTGGGTCGATGCGGTGAGCGTGCAGCGCGCGTGGCCTCGCGGCCTCAACGTTCTGGTGATCGAGCAGGTAGCGGCCGCACGTTGGGGCTCCAACGGGCTGCTCAATCGTCGTGGCGAGCTGTTCGCAACAGCGGAGCGGCACATTCCGCCGGAGCTGGCGCAGCTGTCCGGGCCGGACGGCAAGGAAGCGGTGGTCGCGGAGAAGTACCTGGCCGTGCAGGGCCGGCTGTTGCAGGCGGGGCTGCGCATGACGGCGATGCGGCTGGACGCGCGCGGCGCGTGGGAATTCGATCTGTCGGACGGGGTGACGGTGCGGCTCGGCCGCCGCCAGTTCGATGAGCGGTTCGAGAAATTCATGTCTGCGGCGCTGAAGCTGGTGACCCAGCGCGGCGATGACATTCAGTACGTGGACATGCGGTACACCAACGGGTTCGCAATCGGTTGGCGCGGCGGCGCCGCTGTTGCCACATCGCAGAAGGACGGCCTGGGCGCTGTGTGTCCGGCGTGCGAGAGGCGTTGGGTTCATCAATCTGACGAGGATGGCGGTCGCGATGCTTAAACGCTCAGAAAGAAATCTCATCGTGGGACTGGACATCGGTACCTCCAAAATCGTCGCTCTGGTGGGCGAGGTGGGGCCGGATGGCGGGATCGAAGTGCTCGGCGTGGGCTCGCAGCCCTCGCGCGGCCTGAAGAAGGGTGTCGTCGTCAACATCGAGTCGACGGTGCAGTCCATCCAGCGGGCCGTGGAGGAAGCGGAGCTCATGGCCGGGTGTGAGATCCACTCGGTGTTCGCGGGCATCGCCGGAAGCCACGTCCGCAGCCTGAACTCGCACGGCGTCGTGGCGATCCGCGACAAGGAAGTCACGCACGGGGACGTCGAGCACGTCATCGATGCCGCCAAGGCCGTGGCCATACCCGCGGACCAGAAGATCCTGCACGTCCTGCCGCAGGAGTTCATCGTCGACGGCCAGGAAGGCATCCGCGACCCGATCAGCATGTCCGGAGTGCGCCTGGAAGCGAAGGTTCACATCGTCACCGGCGCCGACAGTGCCGCGCAGAACATCGAGAAGTGCATCCAGCGTTGCGGCCTGGAGGTCGACGACGTCGTGCTCGAACAGCTCGCTTCGAGCTTCGCAGTGCTCACCGAGGACGAAAAAGAGCTGGGCGTATGCCTGGTGGACATCGGCGGTGGTACGACGGACCTCGCCGTATTCTCCAATGGCGCGATCCGCCACACGGCCGTGATTCCGATCGCCGGCGACCAGGTGACCAACGACATCGCCGTCTCGATGCGTACGCCGACGCAGTATGCGGAGGACATCAAGATCCGCTACGCATGCGCGCTTTCCCAGCTCGCCAATCCTGACGAGAGCATCGAGGTGCCGAGCGTGGGCGAGCGGCCTGCACGGCGGCTCGCTCGGCAGACGCTCGCGGAGATCGTCGAGCCGCGCTACGAGGAGCTGTTCGGATTGGTGCGCGAGGAGCTGCGCAGGAGCGGCTTCGAGGAGGTCATCGCCGCGGGCATCGTGCTGACCGGCGGGAGCGCCAAGATGGAAGGCGCGGTCGAGCTCGCCGAGGAAGTGTTCCACATGCCGGTGCGGCTGGGGGTGCCGCAACAGGTGCAGGGACTGTCCGATGTGGTTCGCAATCCGATCTATTCGACGGGGGTGGGGCTGCTGCTCTACGCCCGCGACAACGTCATGCCCGTGCGACGCGGGCGGGGACCCTTCGGGGGTGGGAACGGCGGCAAGTCGGTCTTCGACCGCATGCGTTCCTGGTTCCAGGGCAACTTTTGAGGCTGACAGACCCGGCAACGGCGCAGGCCTTGCCGGGAATTTTGATACCGGGGTAGAGGAGCACATTCACTATGTTTGAACTGATGGACGCGTACAGCCAAAGCGCCGTCATCAAAGTGATCGGCGTGGGCGGCGGCGGCGGGAACGCCGTGGCTCACATGGTCACGGCGGGAATCGACGGCGTCGAATTCATGTGCATCAACACCGACTCGCAGGCGTTGAAGCATGCCAAGGTCAAGACGGCCCTGCAGATCGGTTGCAACATCACCAAGGGACTGGGCGCGGGCGCCGACCCGGAAGTGGGGCGCCAGGCGGCGATGGAGGATCGCGACCGCATCGTTGAGCTCGTCGAGGGCTGCGACATGCTGTTCATCACCGCCGGCATGGGTGGCGGGACGGGTACGGGAGCCGCTCCCGTGGTCGCGCAGGTCGCCAAGGAGCTGGGCATCCTGACCGTCGCCGTGGTCACCAAGCCCTTCGAGATGGAGGGCAACAAGCGCCTGTTCGTGGCGGATCACGGGATTGCCGAGCTGGGCAAGTTCTGCGACTCCCTGATCACCATCCCGAACCAGAAGCTGCTGACGGTGCTCGGGCCGCAGACCACGTTGCTCGATGCCTTCAAGGCGGCGAACCAGGTGTTGCAAGGTGCCGTCCAAGGCATCGCTGACCTGATCACCCGCCCCGGCCTGATCAACGTCGACTTTGCCGACGTGCGCACGGTCATGGCGGAGACGGGCATGGCGATGATGGGCTCGGGCGTGGCGAGCGGCGAAGGACGCGCGAAGGAGGCCGCCGAGGCGGCGGTATCCTCGCCGCTGCTGGAGGACATCAACCTGGCGGGCGCGCACGGCATCCTGGTGAACGTCACCGCCGGCATGGATCTGTCCATCGGCGAGTTCCAGGAAGTCGGCCAGATCGTCAAGCAATTCGCTTCCGAGGACGCCACCGTGGTGGTCGGCACGGTCATCGATCCGGAGCTCTCCAACCAGGTGAGGGTGACGGTGGTTGCGACCGGTCTCGGCCGCCCAGCGTCGGCTCGCCCGCTCGCGGCACCGCAGCGTGAAGCCACGCTTACCCGCGATGCGCATGCGCATGCGCATGGGGCGCGGGAAGCACAGTCTCGGGCCGAGCCACCGATGCGGGTGGTGCGCCGGGGGCCGCTGTCCACCAGCGACTACGCTGCGCTGGACAAGCCGACTGTGCAGCGTCAGCGGGCGGTCGGTGACGGGCTGCGTCAGGAAGCGGAGCCGGACGACCTGCTGGACATTCCGGCGTTCCTGCGGCGCCAGGCCGACTAGGCGGCCGTCGCGCTCCAAGCGGGTAAACGGCTGAAGTTTGCCCGCGTTGATACCCCGGTGAGTCCGGCCCGAAAGGGCCGGCTCTCGGCAAGGCACGCCGCATGCTCCGACAGCGTTGGAGCCTGCTTTTGTCGTGTGGTACGGTAACGCGCCTGCGTGCGCACAGATGGACGCCCATGGAGTCGAGGTCGACCCGTAACCGCACCAGGAGACGCCCTACCTCGAGCGGCAGGTTAGACGCACCACCTGGGTGGCGGGCCAGCACGGGAACAATGCGCAACAATTCATGGTTGGACAACGAACGCTGAAAAATTCGATCCGCGCCACCGGCGTCGGTCTGCACTCGGGCAAGAAGGTGTTGATGACCCTTCGACCGGCCGAGGCGGACTCCGGAATCGTATTCCGGAGGACAGATCTGTCCGAGGTCGTCGACATCCGGGCGCGCGCGGAGAATGTCGGTGAGACGACCCTGGGCACGACTCTGTGCAAGGGCGACACACGCGTGTCGACGGTGGAGCATCTGCTGTCCGCCTTCGCGGGACTGGGCATCGACAACGCCATCGTCGAGCTGAGCGCGGTGGAAGTCCCGATCATGGATGGCAGCGCCGGACCGTTCGTATTTCTTCTGCAGTCCGCCGGGATCGAGGAGCAGCGCTCGCCCAAACGCTTCATCCGTGTGAAGAAGCGCGTGCGGGTGGAGGACGGCGACAAGTGGGCGCAGTTCGATCCGTTCGACGGCTTCAAGGTGAACTTCGAGATCGAGTTCAATCACCCCGTCTTCAAACGGCGTGCACAGAAGGCGTCGATGGACTTCTCCACCACCTCCTTCCTGAAGGAAGTGAGCCGCGCGCGCACCTTCGGCTTCATGCGGGACCTGGAGACGTTGCGCGCGCACAATCTGGCTCTCGGCGGCAACCTCGACAATGCGATCGTGTTGGATGAGTTCGGCGTGCTCAACGAGGACGGCCTGCGCTACGAGGACGAGTTCGTCAAGCACAAGATCCTGGATGCGATCGGCGATCTTTATCTGCTCGGCCACAGCCTGATCGGCGAATTCAGCGGCCACAAATCCGGGCACGCGCTCAACAACAAGCTGCTGCGGACACTGCTCGCGGATGCCTCCAGTTGGGAGGAGGTCGTGTTCGAGTCGTACGCGGATGCGCCGATCTCGTACGTGGAAGCCCCTGCGCTTCCGGGTGCCGGAAACTAGCTCGATCGCAAGCCCGCGGGCGCTTCCGGCCTGCCACCCTCGCTCAGCTCCGCGGCAACACCCGCACCTTTATCCCCGTGATATCCGGGTGGGCGGCCCGCAGCGGCGCCTCGATTTCCTGGATCGCATAGCGCAATCGAGCCGACCAGGCGGCGGACTCCGCGAACAGCACGAGCGTGCCCTCCCGCTCCACGATCCCGGACACCCGGGTGGCCAGGTCTTCTGGTAAATGGGCCGCCAGCCAGGAGCGCCACGCGCCCTGACGCGCGGCCTGATCTGTGACGCGCGTCAGGGCTGGGGACACCCGGGCGAGCAGGGCTTTGACAGAATCCGGTTGAGTACGGATTTCCGCAGGTCGGCGCAGTGAATTTCGAGAGCCGCCGCGCTTGTCTCGGGCCCCCTGTTTGGGCATAGTCGTTTCGCTGCTATCTGTATATGGCGAAATCCCCCCTACGGGTCTTTCGCCTGTTAACGGCAAACCCGCCGAAAGGCGGGGACGCAAAGCCACCGGTCTAAAGCGAGGAGCCATGACAGCGGGGTTGCCAGCAAGGTGCAAGTTTTTTCAACGAGAACAGGGCGCTTCACGCCCGGGCATGGCTCTATGCGCGCGTTTGGCGACGCTCCGGTGGGCGAGGCTTGGCTTTCCGCCGTTCGCTGCGCGATTCCCGCCGATGCTTCCGGCATTGCGGTGCCTGCCCGATGACGAGCGGTCGAGGGTCTCGTCTATCGACCGCGGAGCAGGAGGGGCCGGGCCTTTCAGCCCAGTCGCCTTTTGCGTCGGAGAATGAGGCAAGCACTCATACGGAGCGCACCGGATGAACATCATTTTCTTCTCCAAGCGCCGGGGCGCCGCGCGCCAGCTCAATCTGGCTCATCCGCTCGCGCTGGGTCTGGTTGCGACGCTCGCTCTGGGGTTGCTCGGTGGGGCCTTCACGCTTGGGATGCATCTGGGGCAGGGAGGTGGAGCGCGCCTGGCGCGCGGTGACACCGACCACTGGACACAGATTCTCTCGGACCAGAAGCAGCAGATCGCCGACCTCAAGCAGCAACTCCAGGAACGGGTGGACGCGATGGCCGTGCGGCTGGGTGCGATGAACGCCCACGTCATTCGCCTCGATGCCCTGGGCAAGCGCCTGACCGAGATGGCCGACATCGACAATCGGGAGTTCGACTTCGATACGGATCCGCCGACCGGCGGACCGGAGTCGGACGGGGAAGGGGTGAGCGCGCAGATACCGGACCTCACGGCCATGATCGACCGTCTGGACAAGCGGGTCACGCTGCGCGATTCCCAGCTTTCCGCGCTCGAGAACGTGATTCTGGCGCGTGACCTGAAGAAGCAGATCCACCCCGAGGGGCGGCCCGTCAACCAGGGCTTTATCTCCTCGTATTTTGGCGAGCGCGAGGACCCCTTCACGGGCCGCGAGGCGTACCACAAAGGCGTGGACTTCGCCGGTAGCGCGGGGGAGGACGTCGTTGCGGTGGCCGCCGGCGTCGTCACCTGGTCAGGTGAGCGTTCCGGCTACGGCAACCTCGTGGAGATCAATCACGGGGACGGATACGTCACCCGCTATGCCCACAACGAGCGGACCCTGGTGAAGGTCGGGGACACGGTGAAGCGTGGCGAAACCATCGCACTGATGGGGTCCACTGGCCACTCGACCGGTCCCCACGTCCACTTCGAGGTTCTGCGCAACGGCCGACAAGTCGATCCGCTGAGCTTCATCGGCAAATAGCCTTTCAGCGCCCGCACCGCGCCCACGGTCGGCCTCCTCCTGGAGGCCTGCCCCCTTTCGCGCTTGCCTTGAAAAGCCCTGCCAGCGAACCAATTGGGCGTCTGAGGCGTCTATTGCGTACAATACGCGCCCTTTGTGGCCGCCACGCCTGAAGTCGCTCAGGGGCATCCTAAGGCCTTACGGCGCATCGGTTTTTTTGACCCAGGACAGTCACGTTGCTGCAATTCCTCACGCGCGTCTTCGGGAGCCGCAACGAGCGGGTGATCCGGGGCTTTGGGCGCATCATCCGCGCCGCGAACCAGCTCGAGCCGCAGATCAAGGCCCTCAGCGATGAGGCGTTGCGGGGGAAGACCGAGGAATTCCGGCGCCGTCTGAAGGAAGGCGCCAAGCTCGACGATCTGGTCCCCGAGGCGTTCGCAGTCGTGCGCGAAGCGGCGCTGCGGACGCTGAAGATGCGGCACTTCGATGTGCAGCTCATCGGCGGCCTGGTGCTCCACGAAGGGAAGATCTCCGAGATGCGCACCGGCGAGGGCAAGACCCTCATGGCCACGCTGCCGGCGTATCTGAATGCACTGCCCGGGGAGGGCGTGCACATCGTCACGGTCAATGAGTATCTCGCGCAGCGCGACGCCGACTGGATGGCGCCGGTCTATCGCTTTCTGGGCCTCACGGTCGGGGTGATCAAGAACTCCCAGGACCAGCAGGAGAAGCGCGACGCCTACGGCTGCGACATCACCTACGGCACCAACAACGAGTTCGGTTTCGACTACCTGCGCGACAACCTGGCCTTCCGCCTCGAGGATCGCGTGCAGCGCGGCCTGGCCTATGCGGTGGTCGACGAGGTCGACTCGATCCTGATCGATGAGGCGCGCACGCCGCTGATCATCTCCGGACCCGCGGAGGAGAGCACCGAGCTGTACCTGCGGATCAATCAGCTGGTGCCGCGGCTGAAACGGCAGAAAGAAGAGGACGGGCCCGGCGACTTCTCCGTGGAGGAGAAGACCAAGCAGGTCCACGTCACCGAGGAGGGCCACGAGAGCGTCGAGAGGCTGATGGTCGAGTCGGGTCTGCTGCGCCAGGGCGAGAGCCTGTATGACGCGGCCAACATCCGCCTCATGCATCACCTGAACGCCGCACTGCGCGCGCACGCTCTCTACAAGCGGGACGTCGAGTACATCGTTCGCGGCGGTGAGGTCATCATCGTCGATGAGTTCACGGGCCGCACCATGCAGGGCCGGCGCTGGTCGGACGGCCTGCACCAGGCGGTGGAGGCGAAGGAAGGCGTCCGCATCCGCGAAGAGAATCAGACGGTCGCCTCGATCACGTTCCAGAACTACTTCCGCCTGTACAAGAAGCTCGCCGGCATGACCGGCACGGCCGATACGGAAGCCCCGGAGTTCCTGCAGATCTACGGCCTGGAGGTCGTCGTGGTGCCCACGCACCGCCCGATGATCCGCAAGGACAATCCGGACTTCGTGTACCTGACGCAGAAGGACAAGTTCAAGGCGATCATCGAGGACATCCGTGATTGCGTCGCGCGCGAGCAGCCGGTGCTGGTCGGCACGACCTCGATCGAGACTTCCGAGTTCCTCGCGGGGCTGCTGCAGGAGGAGTCGATTCCGCACCAGGTGCTGAACGCCAAGCAGCACGAGCGCGAGGCGTTGATCATCGCGCAGGCCGGCAGTCCGGGCGCGGTGACCATCGCTACCAACATGGCCGGCCGCGGCACCGACATCGTGCTCGGTGGCAATCTGCAGGCGGAGCTGGCAAGCCTCGGGGAGGTCGACGCCGCCACGACCGAGAAGGCGCGCGCCGCATGGGAAGAGCGCCACGCCAAGGTCCTGGCGGCGGGCGGGCTGCACATCGTCGGTACCGAGCGGCATGAGTCGCGCCGCATCGACAATCAGCTGCGCGGCCGATCGGGCCGCCAGGGCGATCCGGGCTCCAGCCGCTTCTATCTGTCGATGGAAGACAACCTGATGCGCATCTTCGGCGACCCGATGCGCACCAAGCGCCTGCTGCAGATGGCGGGCATGCGCGAAGGCGAGGTCATCGAGAGCGGCATGCTGACGCGCCAGATCGAGAAGGCGCAGCGCAAGGTCGAGTCGCACAACTTCGATATCCGCAAGCAGCTGCTGCTGTTCGACGACGTCGCCAATGACCAGCGCAAGGTCGTCTACCAGCAGCGGACGGAGATCATGGGGACTGAGGATTTGTCCGCGGCGATCCGCGGCATCCTCGAGGAGTCGGTCGGCACGCTGATGGATCAGTACATGCCCAAGCACGCCGCGCCCGCGGATTGGGACATGGCCGGCCTGTCCGAGGCGGTGCTGAAGGATTTCAACGCGCGCGTCGACCCCAAAGCCTGGCTCGATGCCGAGCCGGAGATGGAAGAGCCGGCGTTTCGCGAGCGCCTCGGCCGCGAGGTCATCGCGACCTATGATGCAAAGGTCGCGCGCCTGGGCGAGCCGATCATGCGTCACGTCGAGAAGGATGTGATGCTGCGCATGCTCGATCAGCACTGGCGCGAGCACCTGGCGGCGATGGATTACCTGCGCCAGGGCATTCATCTGCGCGGCTATGCGCAGAAGGACTATCGCTTCGAGTACAAGCGCGAGGCGTTCGAGCTGTTCGCGGCGATGCTCGATCGGGTCAAGTTCGAGACGGTCTCCATTCTCACCAAGCTCGAAGTGCGCACCCAGGAAGAGATCGATCGCGAGGAAGCGGCAAGACTGGAGCGGCAGCAGCGCGCGATGCGTGCGCTTCAGGCGCAGCACTCCGAGCTTCCCTCGCTGCTCTCCGGGGACGTGCAGCAACCGGCACCTGAACCGGGGCAGCCACATCCACCGGCCCCCCGCGGAATCGCTGCGCGTCCGCCGCCACCACCGCAGCCGGAGGTGCAGGGAACGTTCGTGCGCACCGAGCGCAAGGTCGGGCGCAACGAGCCCTGCCCGTGCGGCTCCGGTAAGAAGTACAAGAATTGCCACGGCTCGCTGTCGAGCGGGAATGACCTGGTCGCCTGAGCCCAGACACGTCGCGCTCGCTGTGCACGCGCGCATTTAACAGTCTGTGACAATACCGGCCAAGCCGTTCGTTCGAGTCGTCGCCGCAGCGCTCTACGATGGGGCCGGGCGCGTGCTCATCGCCGAGCGTCCACCCGGCAAGCACATGGCCGGGCGCTGGGAGTTTCCGGGCGGCAAGATGGCTGCAGGCGAGTCGGAGGCCGAGGCTCTCGCGCGGGAGCTGCGGGAAGAGCTTGGCATCGTCGTGGGCTCTGGCCGGGCGCTGATGAGGCTCTCTCATGCGTATGAGGACCGTCAGGTCGAGCTGTCGCTATGGGTCGTTCTCAGCTACACGGGCGAACCCGCCTCTCTGGACGGCCAGCGTCTGAAGTGGGTGTTGCCGCAGAGCCTTGCGGACGAGGACATCCTCGAAGCGGACCGGCCCTTCGTCGAGGCCCTGGCGCGCCTGCCACCCCCTTGAGGAAGCCGGCACCAATCTTGCGAAGCTTCAGGGACGGCTGTGTAGAATGGGCGCGGCTTTCGCAGCAATCGAATGGACGGACATGGCAGCGCAGAACGACCTCCCGGAAGTCAAGCTGGACCCGGCCGGGTTGTACAAAGAAGAGACGTTCACCGATCGCCGGGCGGGGACGTTGCGGCGATTGACGCCGGTCACCCTCGAGGGTGCGACCGATCCGTCGCGGCCCGTGCTCTTTTCCGGCCAGACCCAGCTGCTCACCCCCGCGGGTGTGCTGCCGCTGGTGTTCGAGCTGGAGGCGGGGACCCTGGAAGAGGCCCTGCAGCAGTTCCCCGAAGGGGTCAAGGCTGCGCTCGAGCAGGCCATCGAGGAAGCCCGCGAGATGCGCCGCGAG
>Ga0207652_10001902_pt1 | contig 18086 bp, 20 predicted proteins | sample KBSC63BmetaG_FD_184334 | JGI IMG/M metagenome (GOLD analysis project Ga0207652, IMG submission 184334) | Corn rhizosphere microbial communities from Kellogg Biological Station, Michigan, USA - KBS C6-3B metaG (SPAdes) (version 2) | ecosystem: Host-associated > Plants > Roots > Rhizosphere ... | reverse complement strand
GTACAAGCTCAGCGACTACCGCGGGCGCAAGCTCGTCCTCGCCTTCTACCCCGGTGACTTCACCGCCGTCTGCACAAAGCAGTTCTGCTCCTACCGCGATCAGGGTGAGAAGCTCGACCAGATCGGCGCCGACGTGCTGGGAATCTCCCCGCAGTCGGTCGAGTCGCACGAGCGCTTCACCCAGGAGAAGAGCCTCAACGTGCCGCTGCTCGCCGACGAGGACAAGGCGGTCGCCAAGGCCTACGGGGTGCTCGCCGGGCCGATGGTGCGGCGGGCGATCTTCGTCATCGATGAGCAGGGGATCATCCGCCACCGCAAGGTGACGCTGGTCGGCCTCAGCTTCGAGTCGGTCGACGATCTCGAGCAGGCAGTCGCCGCCGTCAGCTGATGCCGCCGGAGGCGGTCGCGTTCAGCGCCGGCACCGAGCCGGCAATTCGCGGTGAGACAGTGGGGGAGGGCCCCCCGGTCGTGCTCTGCCACGGCATCACCGCAACCCGCCACTCGGTGATCCACGGCTCGCGCCGGCTCGAGCGCGGCGGTCACACGGTGATCAGCTACGACGCCCGTGGGCACGGTGAGTCCGACCCGGCGCCGTTCGGCTCGGGTTATGGATACCCGGAGCTGATCGGGGATCTGGCGGCGGTGATCGAGAACCAGGCGGGGGAAGGGCCGGTCCTGCTGGCGGGCCACTCGATGGGCGCCCACACGGCAGTCGGCTTCGCCTTGGAGAATCCGGAGCGCGTTGCCGGGCTGATCGTGATCGGCCCCGCTTATGAGGGTGAGATCGGCGAGGACTCGCTGCGGTACTGGGACGGGCTAGCCCTTGCGCTCGAACAGGACGGCATCGACGGCTTCGTCGCTTACATCGACCGCGTTCAGGGCGTCGACCCGCGCTGGCGCGACTCGGTCCTGCGCTTCACCCGCGAACGCATGGAACGCCACCGCCACCTCGGGGCGCTGGTCGCGGCGCTGCGCGAGGTGCCGCGGTCGCGACCGTTCGGGGCAATGCCCGCGCTCGGTGGCCTGGCGGTGCCGACGCTGGTGGTCGCCAGCCACGATGCCGCCGACCCCGGCCACCCCTACGCGGTCGCCGAGGCCTACGCGGCGCGTATCCCCGCTGCCCGCCTGGTCAGCGAGCCCGAGGGGCAGTCGCCGCTGGCCTGGCAGGGAGGGCGCCTCTCGCGCGAGATTGAGGCTTTCTACAGAGAGCTGCAATAGCGTTGGCGCGATGAAGGCACCGGCGGAGGGCACACTGCGGGGAATCGGCACCTTCCTCGCCACCTTCGGCATCGGCGTCGCCACCTATATCGCGATCGCCGATTCCGGCGGCGGCTCACCGGTCTGCATCGCCGGCGGCCACGGCTGCCAGACCGTCGCCGAGAGCTCCTACTCGCACCTGGCCGGGATCAACATCGCGATCTTCGGCATCGCCGGTTACGTGGTGCTGCTGCTCTGCGCGCTGCTGCGCGGCGACGCCTTTCGCATGACCGCCTTCATCGTCTCGCTGGTCGGCTTCGGCTACAGCCTCTACCTGACCTATCTCGAGCTCTTCACAATCGACGCGGTCTGCCAGTGGTGCGTGGCAAGTGCGGTCCTGATGACCCTGCTCTTTGTTACCAATGCGGTGCGCATGTTGACCTACGTCGGAACCGAGCCATGAGCGGGCGCCGCGATCGCGAGTCGCGCCGCGAAGAACGCCTGCGCGAAGAGCAAAAGATCGGCGCGACTGAGCAGCGCCAGCGCATGATCAAGCTCGCCAGCGCCGGCGCCTTCCTGGCTCTGGTCGTGGTGGCGGTCCTGATCGTAATCAGCAGCGGCAGCAGCGGCGGCGGTGACAGCGGCAACATCGTCGAGGCCAAGGAGGTCGACAAGCTGCTGGCCGGGATCCCGCAAAAGGGCATGGTGCTCGGCGACCCAGGCGCCAAAGTAGCCGTGCTCGAGTTCGGCGACCTGCAGTGCCCGTTCTGCAAGGGCTACTCCGAAGAAGTGCTGCCGCAGGTGATCGAAAACCGGGTGCGGAGCGGTGAAGCGACGCTCGAGTTCCGCAACTTCACGATCATCGGGCCGCAATCGAAACCGGCCGGGGCCGCCGCGCTTGCCGCCGGCGAACAGGGCCGCGGCTGGAACTTCGTCGAGCTCTTCTACCGCAACCAGGGCACGGAGGAGTCGGGCTACGCCGACGCTGCATTCCTCACCGCGATCGCCAAGGCGGCCGGGGTGCCGAACCTGGCCAAGTGGAACCGGGCACGCAAGAGCCAGGTCACGGTCGCGCGGGTCGAAGCGACGAGCGCCGAAGCCGAAAACCTCGGTTTCACAGGCACCCCCTCGTTTGCCCTCGAAGGGCCGGGCGCCAGCGGGGTCGAAGCGATCGGTACGCCGGAATCGGTCGGTGAGCTCGAATCGGCGATTGAAAACGCAGGGGAATAATGGTCGGGAAAAGAGCGGCAACCGGGGCAAGCCTTGCGACGCTGCTCGTCCTCTGCGCGATCTTGCTTCCGGCCGGCGCCGCGGCGATCAGTGGCCCTGAAATCGTCCAACAGCTGAGCCAGCAGCGCGAAGCGAACGGGATCCCGGGTGGGCTGGCCGAGCGACCGGATTGGTCGGCCGATTGCGCCAGGCACAATTACTACGGCGCACAGACGGGCGAACTCAGGCACTCCGAGGACCCGAGCAGCCCGTTTTACAGCGCCGAAGGGAACTGGGCGGCGGAAAACAGCGTGCTCGCCAGCGGTGCCGGCTGGAGCCAGGGCAATCCCTGGGAGGAAGCGCCGATCCACCTGATTCAGATGCTGGCGCCGCCGCTGAGTGAAATGGGCGCGGCCGAAAACGACAACTACAACTGCGCCACGACCTGGCCCGGATACCACCGGCCCGAACCGACGAGCCTGGTTGCCTACAGCTACCCCGGCAACGGCGTCTCGGGAGTCGTGCCGACCGAGCGGGCCTCCGAGTCACCGTTTGTGCCCGGCGAGGAGGTCGGCCTGCCCGAAGGCGCCGCCACCGGCCGTTACCTGCTGGCCTATCTCTCCGGCGTCGACCCCAGTGATGCACCCGACGTCACCGCCACCGCGACGCTTTCCGCCGCCGCCGGCCCCGTCGATCTGCGCGTGGTTGACTCGACCAACGAAGAGGTCGGCGGTTACATGCCGCAGCCCTCGGCTTTCCTGATCCCGGCCCAGCCGCTGAAGCCGCAGACTGCCTATCAGGCGGAAGTCACCTGGTCGATGGAGGGCGCCCAGATTTTCGAGCAGCGCTTCGGCTTCACGACCGGGAACAACCCCGACGAAGCGGTCGCGCCGATCAAGAACGAGCGCCGCGGCCGCTGTGCCCGCTACTCGAGGGCCGCGAGCTCACTGCGGCGGCGCGCGACCAGGGCCCGCCATCACCACCTCCTTGCCCGCTCACGTCGACTCAGGCGGCTGGCGAAGCAAAAGAGCAGGCAGGCCAGGCACTGCCGGGCCCATTTTCGCCCAAGTTGACATAACCACCATTATCGTGCGTTAGCTCGGTTTGGCAGGGGCCGACCTCCCTCATAGACTGACGACCCGATGAGCCTCCCCGTCTATGAACCAATCACCAAGGGCGTCCTGCTCGCGTTCTTCTCAGTGGCCGTGGCCAGCATCGGCGCCGCGTTCTTCATCGGTGCGATTCCGCCGCCTTCACCGGCCCTGCTGCAGGGCTTGGCCCTGATCGGAGCGATCCTGCTGCCGGGCTATGTGGTCGAGGTGATCTGGCTCGTTCCCCGCATGGGCCGTGGCGAAGAACTCGAAGAATGGCTCGGTTTCATCGTCGGCGCCGCGATCACCGACCTGCTCGCGATCGCGGTCGCCCTGCTCGGCTCCCAGCACCGCCTCGCCGGCCATTCCAACTCGCTCGACGACCTGGGCCTCGCCTTCGTCATCGTCTCCCTCGTCGTCCTCGCCGGCACGCTGGTCGCCCAGCCGCTGCTGGCACATCGCTTCGCCGACGCCGAAGCGACTGAGGCGGCGTCGCCGGTTGAGAACCCCTAAGCGGCGACGGCGACGCCGGAGACCACCGGCCGGATGATCGGCGGCGCCTTCGGCAGCGCTCCCTGCTCGACCTGGTCCAGTCGCAATGGCGATGCTTCGATCGTCGCCACGGTGTCGCGGTTGCAGTGACAGCCGTCGGCGAAGAACCGCCATGGCCTCTCGACGCGGTCTTGCCAGCGGGCAAGGCCCGCCTCGCCGGCCCGCACGTGCTCGATGAAGAGCAACTTGCCACCCGGCCTGAGCACCCGCGCCGTCTCCCGCAGCGCCACCGCGGGATCGGGGACCGTGCAGAGGACCAGGGTGAAGACGGCGGTGTCGAAGCTGTCATCGGCAAAGGGAAGCTCCTGCGCCGAGGCCTGCACGACCTCGAGCCCTGCCCTGTCCCCGACTTTCGCTCGGAGCTGCTTGATCATGTGCCGGCCGGGCTCGACCATGACCAGCTCGCTTACCGCCTCGGGGAAAAGGTCGAAGTTGACGCCGGTCCCGGCGCCGAGATCGATCGTGCGGCCCTCCGCCTGGGAGAGCACTTCCCGCCGCATCTCACGCAGGCCGCCCTGCTCGACCGCCTTCAGGCCGCGGTCGTATATGGCCGCGAAGGCCCGGCCCCAGGTTGCGTCGTAGAGCGTTCCCATTTGGGCGGATGTACGGCCGCGCCGCTGCTTGGGTTCAGGCGGCGTCGCGCTGAGCGGGCGCGCTCTCCGGCTCAGAGCCGCCGCCTGGCTCGCTCGCCGCCGCCCGCTCCTCGTAATGGCGGCGGGCGCCGTGGTCGACTTCGGTCATCAGCTTGTCGACTTTCATCAGGCGCCCGAGGCCCTCGCGCCAGCCGCGCGGCAGCAGGGCGACGAGCTTGAAGAAGACGCCGTTCTCGCGCGGCACCCAGACGTCGAAGCGCGGGACTTCCAGCGCGTCGACGATCTCATCGGCGACGTCGGCGGCCTCGACCGGGCGGATCAGTCGCTGGCCCACCCCGGCGGTCAGCTCGGTGTTGACAACGGTCGGCATCACGCAGGCGATCTCGATGCCACTGCCGCGCAGCTCGGCCCGGACCGCCTCGCTGACCCCGACCACGGCGTGCTTGGTGCCCGAGTAGGTGGCAATGCCGGGAAAGCCGCCCTTGCCGGCCTGCGAGGCGAGGTTGACGATGTGGCCGTGGCCGCGGGGTTGGAAGCGTTCGATCGCCAGCTGCATGCCGACGATCACGCCGTAGATGTTGATCTCGAGCTGGCGCTTGATCGAGGCGTCCGACTCCTCGGCGAAGGGCGTCACCGGCATGATCCCGGCGTTGTTGACGATCACGTCGAGGGGGCCCAGCTCGCGCTCGGCGGCGTCGAAAAAGGCCGAGAAGGAGCGGCGGTCGGTGACGTCGAGCGGCAGCGCGACCGTGCCGCCGCCCAACTCCCCGGCCGTGCGCTCGGCCAGCTCGAGGTCGAGGTCGCCGATCGCGACGCGGCAGCCCTTGCGCACCAGCGCCGTCGCGGTCGCCTTGCCGATCCCCCGGGCGCCGCCGGTGATCGCCACGACCTTGCCACTGAGGGACTGCCGCTGCTTTGCCATCGGGACCTCCTCCTCTCGGCGGCTCCTAGGCCGCCGGCTTGTAAACGGTGACCACGGCGGCGCCGCCGAGGCCGATGTTGTGCTGCAGGGCGGTCTTGGCGCCCTCGACCTGGCGCTTGTCGGCTTCGCCGCGCAGCTGCCAGGTCAGTTCCGAGCACTGCGCCAGCCCGGTCGCGCCCAGCGGGTGGCCCTTGGAGATCAGTCCGCCGGAGGGGTTGACCACGACCTTGCCGCCATACGTAGTCGCCTCTTCCTCGACCAGCTTGTGCGCCTCCCCCTCGGCGGCGAACCCGAGCGCTTCGTAGGTGATCAGCTCGTTGGCGCTGAAGCAGTCGTGCAGCTCGCAGACGTCGACTTCCTCGGCGGCGACGCCGGCCTCGGCGTAGGCCTCGTTCGCCGCCTGCTTCGACATGTCGGAGCCGACGATCTTCATGCAGTCGGTGTCCTCGGCGAAGGTCGAGCTGAGGTCGGTGACCATCGACTGGCCGGCGATCTCGATCGCGCGGTCGCCGAGGCCGTGCTCTTCGACGTAGCGCTCGGAGGCGACGATCGCGCAGGCCGAGCCGTCGGAGGTGGGCGAGCACTGCAGCTTGGTCAGCGGGTCGTGGATCATCCGCGCGCCCTTGATGTCCTCGAGCGAGTACTCGTCCTGGAACTGGGCGTAGGGGTTGTTGACCGAGTGCTTGTGGTTCTTCCAGCCGATCCAGGCGTAGTGGTCGGGGTTTGAGCCGTACTTCTGCATGTGGTCGCGACCGGCGTTGCCGAACATCTGCGGCGCCGGCGGGGAGGACTCGGGATCGCGGATCTCGAACATCCGCGCCGCGTGCTTGTCGAGCGCGTTGGTGCGGTCGGTGTACTTGACCCCGAGGCTGCCGGGCTCCATCTTCTCGAAGCCGAGCGCCAGGGCGCAGTCGACGAGGCCGCCCTTGACCGCCTGGCGCGCCAGGAAGAGTGCCGAGGAGCCGGTCGAGCAGTTGTTGTTGACGTTGACGACTGGAATCCCGGTGAGGCCGAGTTGGTAGAGCGCCCGCTGCCCGTAGGTCGAGTCGCCGTAGCAGTAACCCGCGTAGGCCTGCCGCACGTCCTCATAGGGAATGCCGGCGTCTGCGAGGGCCTTCTCCCCCGCCTCCTTGGCCCAGTCTGGGTAGTCGCCCTCCTTGGTGCCGGGCTTCTCGAACTTGGTCATGCCGACCCCGATCACGAACGTGCGGTTGCTCAAAGTCTGCTCCTGTGTCGCCGCGAGCGCCTCTCGCGGTTTGGCTGATCAGCCAGGAAATCTACCCGGTCGGACCGGTGCGGTGGCGATACTTGGCTGAGTGATCGTTGATTGCGGTGTCTACGAGAAGGGCCGACGACGGGACGGGAAGCTGAGCCTCGAGCAGGCGCACGAGGCATCCCGTGCCGAGGACACCTTCGTCTGGCTCGGCGTGGTCGAACCCCCAGCAGAGGAATTCGGGGTCATCGCGCGCCAGTTCGATCTGCACGAGTTGGCGGTGGAGGACGCGGTCAAGGCCCAGCAACGGCCCAAGGTCGAGCTCTTTGGTGACACCATGCTGGTCGTCGTCAAGACGATCAACCGCCCGGAGCCCAGCCACGCGGTCGAGATCGGCGAGCTGCTGCTCTTCGTCAACTCCGACTTCATCATCACCGTCCGCCACGGCGAGGGCGAGCTGAGCTCGGTCCGCGAGCGGGTAGAGCGTCGCCCCGACCTGCTCGCCCACGGCACCGGCGTCGTCCTCTACGCGATCCTCGACCACGTCGTCGATAGCTACGGCGAAGTCGCCCAGGCGGTCGACGGCGAGATCCAGGCAGTCGAGCGCGAGGTCTTCTCACCCGAACGGACCAATCCGGTCGAACAGATCTACAAACTCGAGCGCGAGATCCTCGATCTCTACCGGGTCGTCTCCCCCCTGCTCGAAGCCGTCGATGAGATCAGCGAAGGCCGCTTCGAAGCGATCCCAAGCGCGCTCAACGACTACTTCCGCGACGTCCACGACCACCTGCAGCGAGAGACCGGCCGCGTCGCCGGCTTCCGCGAGTTGCTCAACGGAGCCCTGCAGGCGAACCTGACCCAGGTCTCAGTGCGCCAGAACGAGGACATGCGCAAGATCTCGGCCTGGGTCGCGATCGCCGCCGTGCCGACGATGGTCGCCGGCATCTACGGGATGAACTTCGACCACATGCCGGAGCTGCACTGGCGCTACGGCTACTTCACCGTGCTCGTCCTGATCGCCCTGGTCTGCCTGGCCTTGTACCGGCGCTTCAAGCGCGTCGGCTGGCTGTAAGGCGCCCCAAGTACCCTGGTAGGCCGTGCCTTTCGCTGCCCTGAGCACTGACCCAGCCGCCGGTGTCGGCATTTTCGCCGCCCTTGCCGCGGGGGTGGTCTCCTTCCTCTCGCCCTGCGTTCTGCCGCTGGTCCCGGGCTACCTCTCGGCCGTGAGCGGTGTCTCGGCAGCCGAGCTGGAGACGGCTGGCTGGCGACGCATCCTCGCCCCCAGCCTGCTCTTCGTCGCCAGCTTCTCCGCCATCTTCGTCGCCGAGGGGCTGACCGCGACGGCCCTGGGGTCCGCTTTTCAACACCACGAAGAACTGCTGAGCAAGATCGCGGCGGCGCTGATCATCGCCATGGGCCTGCTCTTCGTCGCCTCACTCTTCGTCACCCGCCTCAACCGCGAGTGGCATGTTGACGCCCTGCTGGAGCGGGCCGGTAAGGGTGGGCCGGTCGTCGCCGGCGCTGCCTTCGCGATCGCCTGGACCCCCTGCATCGGGCCGACCCTCGGCGCCATCCTCACCGCCGCCTCGCTCTCGGGCTCGGCCGCCCACGGCGCTCTGCTCCTCGTCGTCTACTCAGCGGGCCTGGCGATCCCCTTCCTGCTCACCGCGATCGCCTTCTCGCGCATGACCACCGCCTTCACCGCGGTCAAGCGCCACTACCAGGCGATCGTCGCCACCGGTGGCCTGATCCTGATCGCGATGGGCGTGCTGATCTGGACCAACGAGCTGACCCAGCTCAACTCCGAAGCCCAGCGCTGGCTCTCCGGCCTCGGCCTCGACTTCTGGAACAGCGTCTAGTTGTTGACGACCGGCGCGACGGTCTCGAGCTCCTGGCCGATCGCCTCGGTCTCCTCGAACCCCTCGCCATCGAGGTCGCGGGAGCAGACGATCCGAAACCGCCCCGTGCCGATCTCCGCGTCGGGAACCACCGGCAACCCTCGAATCTGATCCCAGCCAAGCCGTTCGACCTCGAACGGGTTCATCCGCACCTCTGCCGCCGGAAACGGGCAGTTGGCGTTGTGCTGGTCGATCGCGCTGGAGATCGCCTCGAGGTTCTTCGCCTCAGGAGAAGCCATAGTCAAAGTCTAGAGCGACCGCTGGGCGCTCGAAGAAGCCTTCGATCGCGTCGATCTCCTGCGGTGGACGACATCGGCCATCGGCGGGAATCGTACCCCCGCGGTCGGGCCCCGAATCGCCGTCCCCCCTCCCCTCCTACCATCGGATCGTGGCCTTTGAGCGGACCGTCGCGCACCTGGATATGGACCTGATGTGGTGACTAACGGAGGACGAGTCCTCATTTAGGAATTCAGCGATCTCGTTTGGGCTAACCTTGCCGTCGTTCATCATCGAAAACGCTTCGATGATGATCTTGTGGGAGGTCGCGTAAAGCACCGCCTCCTCTGTGGGCCGCCTTTGTTCGTCGGCTGGCTTGCGCTTCGAGGCCGCACCCCCGTTCAAGGCCGGCTCACTCCCCGGTCAGCTTCGTTTGGGCAGTCAAACGAGGTTGAGCATACGCGTTGACGCCGGTGGTTCCTGCGTGGCTGAGATTCAGTACTTAAACCGTCCTTAGTATTTGCCGTCCCCGTCCTGGCTCAGAGCCGGGGTGAAGACGGGGAGGGAGGTGAGTACGCATGACGGTCAAAACCGGTCAGTCCGGTTGCGCCGCTTCTGAACGTGTTCAAGCAGAAGTAGCGCAACCCTGGGCCGGTCTTGGTCCTCTTGCTTGAGGCCGGGATCGGCCCGCTAATCCCACCAGCAGGCCGCTGACGAAGCGCCAAGAAGGTGGAAGTTCTCAGCCGTCGACCAGGCGGTGCGCCGCAGCGCGGCGAGCCGAGTCCGGCACTTCGATGCTGCCTTCCGGTCCTTCGCCGCAACCTTCTTTCGGATGGCTGCAAAGCACATCTGCTTCTGAGCCGCCGCCAATCGCTGCGGAGAGGACGAGTTGCGGCATCGTGAGGAAGCCCATATCGCTGACGAACGCCTGGGGCGCGTCCCAGGCGATGATTGGACCCTTGATGAAGTTGTAAGGAAGACGAAGCGGGTCGGTGAGGCGGTCCTTGATCCCATTTATCACTGACTGCTGCGCCTGCTCGCGGTTGAAGTCGTCGTAGCCGAAGGCGATCGCGCTCTTGCCCGGCCCTGGGCAGGGACTCGGCTCGCGCACCCGTGAGTAGGCGAGCGCCTTTTCTCCGTCAAGCGTGTTCCAGCCTTTGTGCAGGCGCAGGCTGCTTCCGCCCTGTCCGTGTCCAGCACCACCGGAGATTTCGGCGCAGAGCTTGTGCGGCGCGTTGACTTCGACGCCGCCAACCGCGTCGATCAGGTTTTCAAAGCCGGTGAAGTCCACGATTGCCAAGTGGTCGATCTTGACCCCGAGGAAGTTCTCAATCGTCTTGACCTGCAAGGCCGCGCCTCCGTAGGAGAACGCGGCGTTGATCTTCGTCGGACTCTGGCCGGGGATTTGGGCATAGCTGTCGCGGGGGATCGAGAGCTTGCGGAAGGTGCCGCCACCGGCCCGAATCAGCATCAGCGTGTCGGCCCGGTATTCGCCAGCTTCGCAGCCATCGTGGGGGGGTCGCCGTGGGACTGTTGCTCGAAACACTTCTGCGAGTGAGGGGCGCCAGGCTCCTTGGTGTCGGGCGGGCGGGCGTCGGTGCCGAGGACGAGGATCGTCTGCGCGCTGGGCAGGATGAAGGGGTTGCCGTGCAGCGCGCCCTTGGCTTCCCCGGAGAGCTTGTAGGACTGGATCTGAGCGGAGACGGCGAAGGCCAGGAAGCTGAGCGCGATCCAGCCGAGTGCGACGATCCCCACCCACTTAAGAACCCGGCGGGCCGGGATGCGGCGCGACTCGCCAGGCTTGCCTGCGCCAGCTCCCCCGCTCCCACGCCGCCAAGGCAGGCGCGCGCCGCGTCCGCCGCCCTTAGAGGACTGCTTCTCGCCGTCCTTCGAGAGCGAGGGGTCCGCAGAGCGCAGCCGCAAGAGCAGACCCCGGCGGGAGCGATAGACCTTGTATTCGGGCGGCTTCTCTGGCCGCTGAGCGCCATCGTCGGGCATAAAGGGTCAGGGACCGTAGCCCATCGGTCCGAGGTCTTTTACGCAGAGGCGGTCGCCGCCGGTTCAGTTTGGCCAGCGGCGACCGCCCAACGTCAAATCAGCAGCGCGAGCCTTCCGCGCCGATCCAGACTTCCGTGAATTCGGCTCCTGGGATGTTGTTGCCGGGGTTCACGCAATAGTGAGCAACCCCGCCTTCCCTCAGCCAAGCTCCCTTGTTAGCACAGCGATTCTTCGCCGATAGCTGGTGGCCAACGTTGTGGGTGCCGCCGGTGCAAAGGACACTTTGCCTTTCGGCTTGGTAGAAAGTGGTATTCCAAACGCAGGTGAATCCGCTTTCACAGGATTCGTTGCTCAGGAGAGACGCTTCTGGCGACGGGGACGCGCTCAACGGCGCTTCTTCCGCTGACGCAAACCCCGGTGCCGCGACCAAAGCACCGATAACGAGAGCCGCAACTAGCGCTCCTAGCACCCTTACTCGTATGTCCATCGCGTACCATCTCCTTGCTTGTGGCGATCCCGCGCCAACGGGACCGCCGGGTTTGTTGTTCACTGGGGCGCTCGTCCTCTTGGGCGAGCGCCCTGGTTCCTGCCGCCCTTAGGAGGCCGATGCCGTGCCTGGCGGCGATCCGATTGGTGAGGCGCCCCCAATCGAGTCCGCTGAACGTCTACCACAAAAAGTTCTGTACGATTCGTGAATCTTAAGTAAAGGCGGCTCGACCGGCGCTGATCCGCAGCATCACCCCTCGCGGATTTCGCATGAGGCTGAGGAATCAGAGTGCGAGGGGATGCGAAGAACCACTGAGAGGCGGAGCCTTCACCCTGGACAGGTAATCTACTCTGGGTTAGATGACGTGGCCGCCGGACCTGGCTCTAAGTTGGGTTTGATGCGTGACTGGCCCCGCTGCTGCGCATTGGTAGATATATGGACGCGTCTTTCGCGTGGCTCTAGGGCGCTTCTGCCTGGCGCCGCTCATCGCCGGCGAGACGAGCTGCGGCATCGTGAGGAATCCCATGCCCTTGAAAGGCCCGAGGCGCGTCCTAGCCCTCATCCACCTTGCTCGGCCAAGATCGTTTCCGCTACATCGCGGAAGATCGGTGCCGCGACATCGTTGCCGAACTGTTCGGTGCACTCGACGGAGACCGCGATTGCGATCTTCGGATGGTCGGCCGGAGCGAATCCCATGAACCAGCCCTGGTTCTCTTCGGTGCCGCCGCCGCAAGCTGTGTTGCCGGGTGTTTCCGCAGTGCCGGTCTTACCTGCCACCTGGACGCCAGGAATCTCTGCGTTGGTCCCGGTTCCTTCGCTGACCACGCCTTCCATCGCCGTGGTCAACTCTTTCGCTGTCTTCGCTGAGATCGGTTCGCTGTAGACTTGGGGGTCGAGACGCTTGGTGACACGGCCATCAGGGTCGATGAAGCGGTTCCAGATCTGGGGCTTCATCAGCTTGCCGTGGTTTGCAACTGCCGAGGCAACCATGGCTATCTGTAGCGGCGTCGCCAGCAGCCGCTCTTGGCCAATCGCGACGCGCGCCAGGTCGACCGGGTCTTGGCGATGCAGAACTTCGCCATTTTCGCCGATGACGCCGCTCGGCAGCATCTCTCCTTCGGGCAGGTCGATCGGCGGAAGCGAACCGAATCCAAACTTTTCCATCATCGAGAAAAGCCTGTCCTGTCCGAGCTTCTGGCCGAGCTGGCCGAACCACGTGTTGACTGAGTTGGTCAACGCCGTGCCGAGGCTGATCGGACCCCAGTCGGTGAGTCCATCGTTGTCTAGGGAGTGCCCTTCGTCAGTGATCGACCCTGGCGCGTCGATTGTTGTTTCCGGGGTGATGACGCCGGATTCAAGGCCGGCCGCTGCGGCTACGACCTTGAAGGTCGAGCCTGGCGGGTAACGCCCGTAGGTTCCCCGGTTCACCAGTGGAGTGGCGACGTTCTCCTGATTGAGTCTGGTCAGCGTTTGGGGGATCGAGTTAGGGTCATAGGGCGGGTTCGAGGCCAACGCCTTGACCTCGCCAGTACTCGGTTCGATCGCGACGACGGCACCGAAGCCAGCGCTTTCGAGCTCTTGCATTGCCACTGCCTGCGCTTTTGGGTCGAGGTTGGTGACGATCTGTTCGCCTTCCTGGTTTTTCCCGGTCAACTCGTCGAGGATCGAGCCGAATTCCGATTCTTCGCCAATCAGTTCGTTGTTGTGAGATAGCTCGAATTCCGACTGGCCGTAGCGCACGTAGCTATAGCCGATCGGGTGTCCGAAGAGTTCCCCCATTGGGTAGCGGCGCACGTAGGTCCGATTAGTCCCGTGGCCTTCCGGGGTCGACTTGGCGATCACGCTGCCGTCGTCGGCAAGAATCCGGCCGCGCGGGATCTGCTGCTGCTCAAGCAGTGGCCGCTGGTTCACGTTCTTTTCCTTCAGCGCCTTCGCGTCAAAGACCGACCAGTAGGACGTGAAGCCGATCAGCACGCCAAAGAGGACGACGATGAAGGCGAACAGCTTGATGATCTGGCGGTTCATTGCGATTGGTGATCTACCCGACTGTCAACGGCCACCGTGCAGTTTCACCGGAGGGAACTGCCGTTTGACGTCGCAGATGACGGTACCTCGACAGCAGGATATATCCCCAGCCGCTTGGGATCACGTCGGCGGGGTGGGGCCAGGTCGACCGGCATTCCACATAACCGAGTTCTACAAGTGGCTGAGCTTCCGCGTTGTCCCTGTGTCATGAGTGCCCTGAACAAGGCTACTCACGGCAGATCATCGCTGGGTGAACCCCGCTGGGCTACTTGACCTTCTCGAGGCAGGCGGGCGCCTCCGAGAGGCCAGCCTCCTCGACTAGCGGTGTGACCACCAACGTTTGCCGGTTTCCATAACCAGGCTCCGAGGCCCCGCCGCCGAAGTGGTTCCCCAAACGCAATCGACGATCGGAGGCCACGATGGCGGCGAGGGTGCAGCTGCGGGAGATCAGCAACGAGGAGGGCAACCGGCTGCTGGCGGATCGTGCGCCGCGACAGCGGCTCGGTGGTGACCTGGCGGCGGGCCCAGATCGTGCTGCTTTCAGCCCAGCGGATGAGCCCGGCCAAGATCAGTGAGGTTGTCTTCACCGACCCCGACACGGTCCGCGAGGTAATCCACAACTTCAACCGCGACGCCCTCTACCTCCCGCTACGCAGGTGGTAGGCACCGACCTTCACCCTGCCTCAGCGGCGCGAGATCAAGAAGATCGCACTCTCGATCCCGACCGACCTCGGCCGGCCGTTTGCGACCTGGAGTCTGGCCAAGCTGGCCGACTACCTGGTCGCCGAGGGGGTGGTCACGGACATCTCCCATGAGGGGCTTCGAGCGCTCCTGCGCGAGGAAGGCGTCTCCTTTCAAGCGGTGAGGACGTGGAAGCGCTCTAACGACCCCAACTTCGAGCCCAAGAAGAACCGCATCCTGGAGCTATATGAGCTCGCCGACGCCGGCCGGGCGACCGTGATCTGCCTCGATGAGTTCGGCCCCCTGAACTTCCAGCCCCAGCCTGGCGGCAAGGCCTGGGCTCCACTGAAGAAGCCGCGCCGCATCCGCGCCACCTACAGCCGCCCCCACGGCGTCCGCCACATGCTCGGCGCCTATGACGTCACTCGCGATCGTCTCTACGGCCACGTCAAGAAGCGCAAGACGAGAACCGAATTCCTCGCCTTCTGCCGCTACATCCGCTCGCTCCACCCAGCCGAGACGAGACTGCACTTCATCCTCGACAACTTCAGCCCCCATCTCGGCGACGACGTCCGCAACTGGGCCCAAGGCAACAACGTTGAGCTCGCCTACACGCCGCACTACGGCTCCTGGCTCAACCGCATCGAGGCCCAGTTCAAAGCCCTTCGCTACTTCACCCTCGACGGCACCGATCACCCCGACCACGCCACCCAGGCGCGGCTGATCCGTCGCTACATCGCCTGGCGCAACTACAACGTCGACGACGCGAAGCTGCGGGCGGTCGTCAACACGGCAAACGTTGCTTGATGCACCACTAGCTCAGTTGCCATCAGCTTGCTTCCATTGTCGCACCAGGCCAACAGATCGCCATAGCTCATGTGCTCCTGGGAGTCAGAGGATCCCTTCTCAGCATGCAGGTCCTTGCTCGCGGCATAGCGCTGCTGGCGGCTGAGGCCGACCTCTCGACACGCCTGCCTAACTGCGCGATGTCGCGTTTGGGTGCCATCGGGCGCCGAGAGCCTAGTGACCTGAGTCGTTAATCCGTTGGCAATAGGCCGCGAGGCCGTCGAGAATCTCCTCTGCGCTCTTGTGCCAGACGTAGGGCTTGGGATCGTCGTTCCAGTTGGCGATCCAGGTTCTGATCGAGGCGACAAGGTCCCGAACCGAGCGATGGGACCCGCGCTTGATCCACTTCTCGCTGAGCTCGGCGAACCAGCGCTCGACCAGATTCAGCCAGGAGCTGTAGGTCGGCGTGAAGTGCAAGGTGAAGCGCGGGTGGCTCTTCAGCCAGCGCTGGATCGAAGGGGTCTTGTGGGTCGAGGAGTTGTCGAGCACGACGTGGACCTGCAGGCCCGCGGGCACCGAGCGCTCGATCAGGTTGAGGAACTTGCGGAACTCATCGGCCCGGTGGCGGGGCGTCATCTCGGAGATCACCTTTCCGGAGGCGAGGTCCAGGGCGGCGTAGAGGTTGGTGGTCCCGTTGCGCACGTAGTCGTGGGTCTGGCGCTCGGGCACACCCGGCATTAGCGGCAAGATCGGCGAGGAGCGCTCAAGCGCCTGGATCTGGGACTTCTCATCGACACAGAGAACGACCGCCGCTTCCGGCGGGTTGAGGTAGAGCCCGACGATGTCGCGCACCTTCTCGACGAACTGCGGGTCGGGCGAGAGCTTGAAGTGCTCTGAGCGGTGGGGCTTCAACCCGAAGGCGCGCCAGATGCGGCTGATCGCGGTCTGGTTGAGGCCCGTCGCCTCTGCCATCGATCGGGTCGACCAATGGGTGGCGTTGGGGGGCTGCTCCTCCAGGGTCTTCACGATCACCCGCTCGATGTCTTCGTCGCCGATCTTGCGTGGCTGGCCCGGGCGCGGCTCGTCGTGCAAGCCGTCCAAGCCACGCCGGGCAAAGCGGCCGCGCCACTTGCCGACCATGTGGCGCGAACAGCCCAGTCGCGCGGCGATCTCCTTGCTCTGCTGTCCCTCGGCTGCCGCCAGCACGATCCGGCAGCGCAACGCCAGCGCCTGGGAGCTCTTGGGCCGGCGGGCCCAGCGCTCGAGCACCTCACGCTCCTTGCCTTTCAGCACGACCTCTACCGCATGTCCAGCCATGACCGCCTCCATCGTCGCTTGCGATGGAGACGAATTCGACAGGCAGACCGATGGGCCTGCGAACTAACGACTCAGGTCACTAGCGACGGCTTGAGTTAATCCGGCGCGGTTCACCGCTGCGGCCCTGCGTCTCGGCGACTCATGAGGTAATGGGGCTGGCCAGGTCGGCAGGGACGGCTGCGCCGCCGCCTGCGGCCTCGGGCGATTTGGCCAATGAAAAGGCCAATGGCGATTCAACCTCCGTATTGCGGGTCAGCAGGGAATCGCTGAAGGGTCGCAATCGCAGCTACCAAACGGTTTACGGGCTATGGGCGCGGCTGGGTTCGAACCAGCGACCTCTCGCGTGTGAGGCGAGCGCTCTCCCACTGAGCTACGCGCCCGGGAGAGGCTCCATCATAGGTGCGTCAGGGGGTCCTCGTTCTGCTTGACATCACTGGGGTCGATCGCGATTGCCGAAGTCGATCGGCGGCAGCGTCCTACGTTTGTCCACGGGCGGTGGGGTGCCGATTTCGTCGGGTACTCAAAAACTCGGTGATCGCCCGATACCGGGCGCTGCAACCAAAGAGGAGGACTCGATGTCGTCTCCATCGTCCCGCTGCTGGATTGCGCTTGCGATCTCGGCAGCCCTTGCTACCTCTGCGCTGGTGCTGACCTCGGCGGCCGGGGCAGCGACCAGCAAGTACCCGTCCGCCGCGGCATCCCGCGGCTTCAGCGGCGGCGTCGCCGGCTGGACCTCCTCCTCCAGCGGCGACGGCATCTGCCTGCCGCCGCTGCTCTGCGCCGGCGTTACCAACAGCTACCAGGAAGCCGGTGGCGCCGACGGAGGGGGCTTCATCCGCAGCGCCTATACCGGGGTTGCCGGCGTGAGCGCCGTTGGCGGCACGACAAAGGGCGTATGGGAAAGCCCCGGCTTCACCTACTCCGGCGCAGCCGGGGGGGAAGCGACCTCTCTAAGTCTGAGCCTCGACCGTCGCGCCAGCGTCGATCAGCTGCTCGCCGTGGCCGGCAACTCGGCTGAATACGCGGTGCGGTTGATCGACGTCAGCGAAGCGGGGGAAGCACTGACCCTGATCGCGCCGACGACTCTTGCCGGCGCCAACTCCTGGACCAGCGTATCGCGGGGCTCGATCGCTCCCGAAAGCCTCACGCCGGGTCACGAATACCGGATCCAGATCACCAGCAGCTACACCACGGGCACCAGCGTGCTCGTCAGCGGCAGCGCCGACTACGACAACGTCGTGCTCAGCGCCTCTGACGGCGTCGGGCGCATCGACAAAAAGGGCAAAGGAGAGGGACAAGGCAACGGCGGCGGCAACGGCGGCGGCGCGCTCGGCTCCCAGCGGCTCGAAGAGCTGCTGCGCCGGGCAACTCCGGGTACCGCGGTCCTCCGCGGCAAGAAGCTCTTCGTCCGGGTCAAGTGCCCGCGCAAGATTGGCCACGCCTGCCAAACCACCGCACAGGGCCTGCTGCGCAAGCACCGGCCGGCGACCCGGAAGCGCACCGTGCGCCTGCGCAGCGGCAAGGCGAAGCTGCTCGTCCTGCGGGTGAAGCCGAAGGCACGCAAGCGGGTGGCGAAGCGCAAGCATCTGCTGGTCCGCGAGAAAGTCCGCGCCGGCAAGGTCACCGCGACCGTGACCAAGAGCCGACGCCTGATCCGCCGCTGAGAAACCGAGCCCGCCCTCAGTGCTCCGTATGCGCCACTAGGGGCGAACTCACCGAGGGCTGGGGCTGGATACGATGGTCGCGGACCGTGCTAGGCGGGGAATCAGCGGTGCCCTGTCACCCGAAATCCGCTTTAGCGGGGCCGAATCCCGTTCCGAGGGGCTGACCGTCGGGGTCAGTGCGTCGCGGAAGGTGCTGACGGCCGGGTCCTGCGCGACGTGGGCACGCGAACCAGGTCA
>Ga0207652_10001900_pt1 | contig 18091 bp, 15 predicted proteins | sample KBSC63BmetaG_FD_184334 | JGI IMG/M metagenome (GOLD analysis project Ga0207652, IMG submission 184334) | Corn rhizosphere microbial communities from Kellogg Biological Station, Michigan, USA - KBS C6-3B metaG (SPAdes) (version 2) | ecosystem: Host-associated > Plants > Roots > Rhizosphere ... | reverse complement strand
GCACGATCCCGACGAGCGGGTGGCGCGTGACATCCAGGCCCGGCTGCGCAGGCTGGAGCCGGCGGGCACGCCATGAGCAAGTTCGCCCGACGAGCGGTCCGGGCGCTGGTCCTGCTGGCGCTTCCGTCGCTCTCCGGCTGCCCCCACCACGGCCGGATCGAGCGCGTCTATCCCGCGCCCGCGCCCGCCGAGCTGCGGCAGTTGGTGGTGGCGCGGCAGCGCGCGGTCACCAGCATCAACGGATCGGCGCGCGCCACCAGCTGGCTGGGCGGCGATCGCATCCGCGCCACCGTGCTGGTGCTGGTCGAGCGGCCGGGGCGCCTGCGCCTGGAGGCGGAGGTCAGCTTGCAGGGGACCGTGGCGGTGCTGGCGACCGACGGCCAGCGATTCGCGCTGCTGGACGTGCGCAAGAACGAGCTCCGGCGCGGCCCGGCCTGCCCGGCCAACATCGCGTCGCTGATCCGCATCCCGCTCTCCCCCGCGGAGGTGGCGGCGATCTTCCTGGGCGACGCGAAGTTGCCGGACGGCGACGCCGCGAACGACACCATCGACTGGGACGGCGACACCGGCACCGATGTGCTGGTGGTGCCCAGCCCTGACGGTCAGGTTCGCTATCATTTTCGTCACCACGATACGGGCGCCCCGACCCTGGTGGGCGTCACCGCCGCCGACGGCGCGGGCAGGCCGATCTGGCGCGCGGGCTTCGAGGAGTTCGTCGACGTGGCGAGCGCCCGTGGCGCCGTATCGCTGCCGCAGGTGATCCACTACGCCGAGGGGACGGCGTCGTTCGACGACGGCGTCGAGATCAAGTTCAAGGACCGCACCGCCAACGATCCCATCGCGGCCGACGCCTTCACGCTGGCCGCGCCCGCCGGAACGCCCGTGATCGAGGTTGGCTGCTCCGAGCGGTGAGCTCGCATCGTCCCGGAAGGACGGAAATTCGCGCGCGTGCGGGGTTACTCGATCCGCGCGCCAGAAACGGGGAGCCGTTACGCCGCGGAGTGCCCGCCGGGGGCTCAGACACCGGGATCGGCGCATTCCCGCGCGCCTTGGACGATGGCAATGCGATTGCACTGGGGTGCATGCGCGACCGAGGGGGAGGCCGCGCATAAACAACAGGAGGAAGCCATGCGAGAGCCATCCGGAAGAGCAAGGGGAGTAACGACCAGAGCATTCATCGTCGGTGGAATGGCGCTGGTGGCCTGGGCCGGTGCAATGACCGGTACCGCCCAGGCGACCGTCACCAGCACCAACACGACGAACGACTCGACGAACATCACATACGTCTTCCAGTACAGCTCTGCCGGCAGCTATTACCGCGCCTATCTGGACAGCGACGCCAATGCCGCCACCGGATTTCCGACCCAGGGGGTGGGTGCGGACTACTTACTCGAGGACGGCTTCCTGTATCGGTACGTCGGGCCCGGCTGGGCCTGGACGCAGATCGGCGCCGTGTCGTACTCGAACAGCAGCAACACCGCGCGCTGGACCTTCGGGCGCAGCGCCGTGAGCGAGACGAATTGCACGACCGAGACCGCGAAGGTCGTGTTCGAGGTCGAGGCGGCGAGCGGCGCGCTGGACGATTCCACCGTCCTGTCCCACGCCTACGTCCCGTGCGCGAGCGCCGTCAACGACGCCGTGACCACCAACGACGCCAGCAACGTGTATTACTCCGCCGGCTACAGCGGCAGCTGGACTTACTTCCAGGTCTTCCTCGACACTGACCAGAACGCGTCGACCGGTTACGCGACGGGCGGTCTGGGGGCCGACTACTTCGTCGAGAACGGGACGCTTTATCAGCACACAGGCAGTGCGTCGTCGTGGACCTGGACCAATCTGGGGACGGTCACGTACACGAACACCGGATCCAGCTTCGGCTTCACCGTGCCGCGGGCTTCGATTGGCGAGACCCTTACCAACGAGGGGACGAACCTGTTCTATCGGCTGCAGTCCTCGTCGACCAGCGTTCAACTGCCGGTCTACAACGAGGTCTATTTCGGTTCGAGCGGCGGCAGCGGCGGCAGCGGCGGCGCCGGCACCATCGTGCCCCTGTACAGCTATCCCGGCACTTCCCCCTGGTCGGCCATCGTCGCCGCCAAGAAGGCCCATCCGACCGTTCCCGTGGTGGCCATCGTGAACCCGAACAACGGCCCCGGCACCAGCGTCGACGCCAATTACACGAGCGGCATCGCCAGCCTGCAGGCCGCCGGCATCACCGTCATCGGATACGTGGCCACCGGCTATGCCGGCCGCGCCGAGAGCGCCGTGCAGGCCGACGTGGCCGCCTGGAGGTCGTTCTATCCGGCGGTGACAGGCATCTTCTTCGACGAGATGGACAACCGCGCCGGAAACGAGGCGTTCTACACGCGCCAGAGCAGCTACGCGCGCGGCCAAGGTTTCACCTATACGGTGGGCAACCCCGGCACCGACACGCTCGCCTCCTACGTTGGCACCGTGGACACGATCCTCATCTACGAGAAGGACGGGCTGGGCACGCTGCCCACCTGGTATCAGAGCTATCCCGCCAGCAACTTCGGCGTCATCCCCTACGACGTGACCAGCTTCAGCAGCGCCGCGCAGAGCTTCGTCAGCAACGCGGAAGCCGATCACATCGGGTACATCTATCTGACGGACGACACCATGCCCAACCCGTGGGACACGCTGTCCAGCTACTTCAGCAGCCTGCTGGGCTATCTCGAGTGAGCACGGGGGCGCTGGTGCGCCGACGTCACAGCTTGTACTGCCCGGCCTCGATGCTGTGCAGCGCGATCTTCCGGCGCAGCGAGAACGTGTTCACGCGCGTCAGGTCGTAGTAGCTGTTCACGTCGCGCACCTCGCGCCCCCACTCCTCGTCGAGGGACATCCACATCAACATCTCGCGCAGGCCGTCGAACACCTGTTCGTGCGCCTTGGCGACGTAGAGCTGGGTCATGGCGATGGGGATGGCGCTGGCGGCCTCGCCCTGCGCGCGGATGAGCTGCAGCGTGCGGGTGATGGCGCTGTCCATGGCGAAGATCTCGATCAGACAATCGGCCAGCACCCCCAGCAGCTCTTGCTTGTCGCTGATCGCCTGCATGTACTTCTGCACGCCCAGCGAGGCGGCGTAGGCCACCGCCCGCTTGGCGAAGTCGCACTTCTGCCGCTCCAGTCCCAGCGGACCGGCGGGCACGTTGCGATCGATCTTCGTGGGATCAGCCAGCTCGGCCTGCACCTGACCGACCAGCCCCATCAGGCCCAATCGGCCCTGCATGGCCCGCTTCAGCAGCGTGCCCGGCACCAGCAGGCGGTTGATCTCGTTCGTCCCCTCGAAGATGCGGTTGATGCGCGCGTCGCGGCTGACGCGCTCGATGGGGTAATCCTCGATGTAGCCGGCGCCGCCGAAGATCTGCAGCGTCTCGTCGGCACTGGCGTGCAGCATCTCGGAGCCGAACACCTTCAGGATCGACGCCTCGATGGCGTGCTCCTCGATGGCGTCGATCTCCTTCTTCTGCGCCTGCGGATCGGCGGGATCGATGGCCCGGCTGCGCGCGTCCAGCAGGCCCGCCGTGCGGAAGGCCATCGACTCGGCGACGTAGATGTTGGTGGCGATGTCGCCCAGCTTCTTCCTGATCAGATCGAACTCGGCGATCGGCTTGCCGAACTGCTTGCGGTCGCGCGCGTACCGCACGCCCAGCTCCAGGCAATACTTGGCGGCGCCCACGGCGCCCAGCCCCAGCTTCCAGCGGCCGATGTTCAGGATGTTGAACGCGATCTTGTGCCCCTGGCCGATCTGCCCCAGCACGGCGTCGGCGGGGATCTCGCAATCCTCCAGGATCAGCGGACAGGTCGAGCTGCCGCGGATGCCCAGCTTGTGCTCTTCGGGCCCTATGGTCAGGCCCTTGGCCGTGCGCTCGACCAGGAAGCCGGTGAACTTCTCGCCGTCGACCTTCGCGAACACCGTGAACAGATCGGCGAAGCCCGCGTTGGTGATGTACTGCTTGGTGCCGTTCAGCTTCCAGGTCTTGCCGTCGGCGGACAGCGTGGCGCGCGTCTTTGCCGCCAGCGCGTCCGACCCCGAGCCGGGCTCCGTCAGCGCGTACGCGGCGATCATCTCGCCGGTGGCCAGCTTGGGCAGGTACTTCTCGTGCTGGGCGCGCGTCCCGAACAGCACCAGCGGCATGGTGCCGATGCCGACGTGCGCGCCGTAGCTGACGCCGAACGAGCCGACGCGACCCACCGCCTCGGTGATCAGGCTGCTGCTGGTCTTGTCGCCGCCCAGCCCTCCGAATGCCTCGGGGATGTCGTGGCCCAGCAGGCCGACGGCGCCCGCTTTCTCGAGGATCCCGCGCATCACGCCGGGCTTCTTGGCCTCGATCTCGGCCAGCCGCGGTTCGACCTCGCGCCTCACGAAGTCCTCGGCCGTCTGCTGCATCATCCGCTGCTGGTCGTCCAGCATCTCGGGCGTCAGCACCGTAGCCGAGCCGGCCGGTTCCAGCAGGAAACCGCCCCCGGGGGACAGCGTTACGTTCGTTACGCCTGGAATCCCGCCGTTCGACGTGCTCCCCATGCAGATACTCTAAATTCAAAACCAACGGCCGTCGACAGACGCCGCTGTTTCAAATACGATCGAGTTGCAATGACCAGCACGCCGTACTGGTCCTTATGTCGGGAGGTCGGATGAATTCTCCGACACGCCCCATCCACCGAGGTGACCGCCCGCGCCTGGCGCTGGTGCTGTCGGGTGGCGGCGCGCGCGGTGCGTACGAGGCCGGCGTCATGCGCTACATCCGTGAGGATCTGGCGGGCGATCTCGGCGGGCAGGTCGGCTTCGATATTTATTGCGGCACCTCGGTGGGCGGCATCCACGCCTGCTTCTTCGCCGCCACGTCGGATATGGCGCCCGCGCAGGGGCGCATGCTGGTCGATCGCTGGGAGAGCTTCGTGCTCGAAGAGATGGTCGGCTTCGGGCTGCGCGAGTTCATGAAGGCGCCCGGCACGCTGCTGGGCAGCGGCCTGATCGCCGAAGCGGACGGGGGGCGGCGGCTGGGCGGCATCGTGAACACGGGCAAGCTCGAGCGCGTGGTGCGCCGGTTGATCCCGTGGGGGCAGATCTCCGAGAACAACCGGCGCGGTCTGTTCGAGTCGCTGTCGGTCACCGCCACGGACATCGGCTCGGGCAAGAGCGTGGTGTTCATCCAGCGCACCGGCGGGCCGATGCGACGCTGGAGCCAGGATCCCTTCGTGCGCGCCCAGTTCGTCACCATGCAGTGCGAGCACGCGCTGGCGTCGGCGGCGCTGCCCGTGCTGTTCCCCGCCGTCGCCGTCGGCGATCGCTTCTTCTGCGACGGAGGCCTGCGCCAGAACACGCCGCTGTCGCCCGCGCTGCGCCTGGGCGCCGACAAGGTGCTGGTGATCGGCCTGCGACACAAGCCGACCGAACCCGAGCAGGACGAGGAGTCGATGCCGTACCCGGGCGCGGCTTTCCTCGTTGGCAAGATCCTGAACGCGTTCTTGCTGGACCACATCGACTACGACCTGGATCGCCTGCGCCGCTTCAATGCCCTGATCCGGGCCGTGCGCGACGCCGATCCGGTTGGCCACGGCGCCCGCTTCGACGAGGTGATCGCGAAGCGGCGGGGCGCGCCCTACCGCGTGGTCGACGAGCTCATGATCCGGCCGTCGACCGATCTGGGCGCGCTGGCCGGCGAGATCGGGCGTTCGGGTCGCTTCAAGGGGCAGGGGGGCGGACCAGGCATCCAGATGTTGCGGCGGCTGGCCACCGCGCGCGGCGCCGACGAGGCCGACCTGCTGTCATACATCCTGTTCGACGGCTTCTACGCCGCCGAGGTGGCGCGGCTGGGCTACGAGGACGCGCGCGCGCAGCACGACGAGCTGGCCGCGTTCCTGTCGGACTGTGTCGTCCGCGAGTGAGCGCGGCGCGCGCGACTACTTGACCAGCCGGAGCTGCGGGCGCTTGCGGCGGCGGGCGGGCGACAGCGCCTCGCCGGCGGCGCCCCCTTGGTTCACCATGCTGCCGAAGGCGACCCCTTCGAAGTCGTCGACCGGGCCGGTCGAGGGAACGGCGCGCAGCGCGCGTGGCGTGGGCGACGGGGCCCGTCCGCCAGGGCTGGCTGCGCCGGCCGCCGCGGTGGCGACGTTGGAGCCCTTCGCGGCCTCGCCGGCGGCATCGTCTCTCGCCCCGGCTGCGATCACGGACACATCGCCCGGGACGTCCTCCTGGTACAGGACGCCGCGGCCGTCCGGAGAAGTGACCACGTAGACGGCCGTCCAGGGGACCACGGTCGGCCACGGCGTGCGCGCGAAGGACAGCGTCGCGCTGACGCCGTTCTCGTCAATCTGGAGGTCTGGAATAGGGATCGGAAGGTCGTTTCCGTATTGCAGCACCAGGTGCGCCTCGCCCTTCAAGTGCGCAGGCACGACCACGCCATCTCGACGAGCGTCGAGATGAAGAAGGCACCCTTCAGCGAGCAATGCGAGAAAGGCGTCCTGTTTTGAAGGGCGGTCGGGAGACCCCATGCAACCTGCCGGAGCGAAGGTTAGTAGGTGTAGCACAAAAAAGCTCCCAAAAAGTGGGAGGCGCCCGTCCACGCGAGCGAAATTGAGATACCCTTTCGCAGAATGAATCGCTCCCCGTTCGCGCCGTCGCCCGCCGTCGCTGCCCGGTTTCCATCGGGTTGGCGGGCGCGATTGGCCCGCGATCCCATTCCGGCATTGCTGCGCGAGGGGCCTCCTTCTTTGTCCGCCCGCGTCCGGCGCGAGTTGATCGATGACGACGAGGCGCCGCGCGGCGCCGAGGTGCTGGCCTACGCGGACGTGAAGGCGTTTCTGAAGAAGCAATCGAAGAAGGGGGACTTTCCGGCCAAGCCTTTGGAAAAGGGACTGGGGTCCGAGAAGTTCGCCTCCGTGGTGGCGACCGTGCGCGCGCTGGAGCGCATGGCCGAGCTGGGCCTGGACGCCCAGGAAGACGCGGTGGCGCAGGCCGCCGAGTTCGTGCTGGCGACGCAGGGCAAGGACGGCGGCATCGCCGCGCTGGCCATCGGCGAGACGAAGACCGAACGCGCGAAGCTGCCCGCCGTGCACTTCCAGGGCTGGGCGGTGGCCGCTCTTTGCCGCGTCGGACTCGACAGCGAGCCGCGCGTGCAGGAGGCATTTCAGTTCTTGCTGCAGTGGCGGCAGGCCGACGGCGGCTGGGCCTGGCGGGGCGTGCGCAGCGATTCGTCGGCGCGCCCGTCCAGCCACCTGATCACCGGCATGGCGCTGCGCGCGTTCGCCGCGTCACCGTCGCGCCGCTCGTCGCGCGAGGCGCGCCGCGCCGCCGAGCTGCTGGCCACGCGTTTCCTGCAGCCCGATCGCTACCCCGATCGCAAGGCGCCGTCGTACTGGGAGCAGCTGGCCGAGCCGCGCTTCTATGTCGACATGCTGGACGCCCTGGACACCGTCACCGCGGTGGGCCTGGGCAAGGAGAACTCCGGCGTGCGCACGGCGGAGGCGTACGTGCGCAGCCGCCAGTCGGCCGACGGCCTGTGGTACCCGGGCGGTCCCGCTGAGCCTGGCGCCGCGAAGATCCCGACGGTGTCACCGAAGGACAAGGAAGCGGCGCGCTGGCTGACGGTGCGCGCCCTGTCGGTCCTGCGCCGCGTGAACTAGCGCGCCCGGTCGCCGGATGTCGCGCTGGTCGCCGCACCCGCTGACGCTGAGGCAAGCGCAGTACGCGCTGGCGGTGGCGCGGCTGGGCAGCTTCCGCAAGGCCGCCGAAGCCTGCGCGATCGCGCAGCCGTCGCTGTCGGCGCAGGTGGCGCAGCTGGAGTCGGCGCTGGGCGTGATCCTGTTCGAACGCCGCGCGCGCGGCGTGGTCGTCACCGAGGCGGGGCGCGCCGTGCTGGAGCGGGCCGAGCGCACGCTGCTGGCGGCCGATGATCTGGTCGCGACGGCGGAGCGGTGGCGCGATCCCGACGCCGGTACGCTGCGCATCGGCGTCATCCCGACGGTGGCGCCGTACCTGCTGCCCGAGATCGCGCCGCTGTTGCGGCGGCGCTTTCCTCGCTTGCAGTTGCTGTGGGTCGAGGAGAAGACCTCGGCGCTGCTGGCGCACCTGCAGGCGGGCACGCTGGACGCGGCGCTCGTCGCGCTGGACGACGCTCTGGGAGATCTCGAGCACGCCGAGCTGGGCCGCGATCCGTTCCTGCTGGCGGTGCCGATTGGACATCCGCTGGCGCGGCCCGCGGCGCCGGCGCGGCTGGAGCATCTGGAAGGTGAAACGGTGCTGGTCCTGGACGATGGCCACTGCTTCCGCGATCAGGTCCTGTCGGTTTGCCAGCGCGCCGGCGCGGACGAGGCCAGCGTGCGCGCCACCAGCCTGTCGACGCTGGCCCAGATGGCGGCGGGGGGCGCCGGCGTCACCTTGTTGCCCCGGCTGGCCGTCGCCACCGAGAACCGGGCCCGCACGCTGGTCCTGCGGTCGTTCGGGGCGCGCGGTCCGGCGCGCACGCTGGTGCTGGCCTGGCGGCCCACGCTGCCCGCGGCCCCCACGGTGAAAGCGGCGGCCGCCGTGATCCGGCAGGCCCTGGGCCCGTTGCTCGACGCGCGATAGGCGGAACCTATCGGCTGCTTAGAAACGATGTAATGGTCGCCCCCCGCGGGGCGTACTACTCCTTCCCTTGCACTTCATTCACGGGAGGGAGCGATGCACGAACCAGCGAACAGCAGCGAGCCGTCGGCGGCCTGGTTGGCCTATAGGCGCACCATGACCCGAGACCCCGATATCCACCAGGCGGCGCGCGCCAACGACATTCCGCTGCTGAAGCGGCTGTTGCTGGACAGCCCCGACGTGAACGCCAAGGATGCCAAGGGCTATGCGCCGCTGATGCTGGCGGCCTACGGCGGACACGCCGAGGCCGTCGAGGTCCTGCTGGCGCAGGGGGCCGACCCGAACACGTGCGACGCCGCCGGCAACTCGGTCCTGATGGGGGCGGCATTCAAGGGCTACACCGCGATCGTCGAGCGGTTGGCCCGGGCGGGCGCCGCCCTGGACACGCGAAATCACGCCGGGCTGGATGCCGTGCAGTTCGCCCGCATGTTCGGGCGCGGCGACACCGTCGAGCTGCTGGCCCGCCTGGGCCGCTGACTCGATCGCACCTGGCTCACTCGTCACATCAAGGAGGAACAACGTGGCATCTCGACACCTGACCACCGCGAACGGCGTCCCCGTCGCCGACAACCAGAACTCCCTGACCGCCGGCCCGCGCGGCCCCATCGTCTTCGAAGACTTTCACCTGTTCGAGAAGCTGGCCCACTTCAACCGCGAGCGCATCCCCGAGCGCGTCGTGCACGCCAAGGGCTCGGGCGCGTTCGGCGAGCTGACCGTCACCCACGACATCACCCGCTACACGAAGGCCAAGCTGTTCTCGCAGGTGGGCAAGAAGACGCCCCTCTTCTTGCGGTTCTCCACCGTCGGAGGCGAGGCGGGCTCGGCCGACACGGAACGCGACCCCCGCGGGTTCGCGGTGAAGTTCTACACCGAGCAGGGCGTGTGGGACCTGGTGGGCAACAACACGCCCGTGTTCTTCCTGCGTGATCCCTCGAAGTTTCCCGACTTCGTGCACACCCAGAAGCGCCATCCCCAGACGCACACGAAGAACGCGACCATGCAGTGGGACTTCTGGTCGCTGCACCCCGAGTCGCTGCACCAGGTGACGATCCTGTTCTCGGATCGCGGCATTCCGGACGGCTACCGCCACATGGACGGCTTCGGCAGCCACACCTTCAGCATGATCAACGCGCAGGGGGAGCGCTTCTTCGTGAAGTACCACTTCAAGACGAAGCAGGGCATCCGCAACCTGTCGCCCGAGCGGGCGCTGGCGCTGGCGGGGTCCGATCCCGACTACGCGCAACGCGATCTGTTCGAGGCCATCGAGCGGAAGGACTTTCCGCGCTGGTCGATGGAGATCCAGGTGCTGCCCGAGGCCGAGGTCGAGCGCTTCGACGGCAACCCGTTCGACGTCACCAAGGTCTGGCCGCACCAGCGCTATCCGCGCATTCCCGTCGGGGAGATCGTGCTCGATCGCAACCCGCAGAACTACTTCGCCGACGTCGAGCAGGCGGCCTTCGCGCCCTCGGCGGTGGTGCCGGGGCTGGGGTTCTCGCCGGACCGGATGCTACAGGGCCGGCTGTTCTCGTACGCGGACGCCCATCGTTATCGTCTGGGCGTGAACTATCACCAGATCCCCGTGAACAAGCCGGTGAACGAGGCGCAGCACTACCATCGCGACGGCGGCGTCCGCATCGACGGGAACGGCGGCGCCGCCCCCAACTATCACCCGAACAGCTTCGATCAGGTGACCCTGGCCAGCGATGGCGAGGCCCCGCCTTACGCGCTGTCGGGGCCGATGCTGCGCCACGATCACCGGGCGGACCTCGACTACTACGCGCAGGCGGGCGCGCTCTATCGCCTGATGAGCGAGCCGCAGAAGAAGCTGCTGACCGACAACATCGTGGGCGCGATGCGCTCGGTGCCCAGCTTCATCCAGGATCGCCAGCTCGAGCACTTCAAGCGCGCCGACGCCGACTACGGCGCGCGCGTCGCCCGGGGGCTGGCCATCGCCCCCGCCGGTGACCCGCGGCAGGTGCCGGTGGTGAAGTAGCGCGGGCGTCCGCCGCTGACGGGCCGGGCGAGCGTGACAGTTCGCCCGGCCGCGCCTGTCAGGGAGGCGTGAGCTGGATGTCGTCCAGGTACATCGTCCCCGTGAACCCCTCGTCGGTGGTCCCGTGGGGCATCGGGAACTGAACGTAGATGGTCGCGTAGCCGGCGATCGTGGCCGACTGGATGGGCCCGCCGAACTGCATCCAGGTGTTCACGAAGGACGAGTTCACCGCGATGGGATTGGTTGCCGGAGATCCCGACACCATGTCGAGCGGGTAGACGAACCCCTGGATGAGGTTCGCGGCGTTCATCGGGAACTCGCCGTTGGTGAGGGGGCTGAACGACACCCAGGCCGTGAAGCTGTAGCCCGACGTGTTCACCGTGCCGCCGCTGCCGGGGCAGAGCGGGATCGTGATCGACGCGCCCGCCGCATCGTTCGTCGACCAGGCGCCGGTCGCCAGCGTGAGGGCCAGCGATCGGGAACCGGTGTGCGCGTGCGTCGAGCTGACGGTGAAGTTGGTGATGGCGCTGCCGCCGCCCGACGTGTTCGCGGTCCACCCCTCGGTCGACCCCGACTCGAAGCCCCAGTTCATGCACGAGGGACCCGTGGTGCAGGTGACCGGGGCGACGTTCTGGTAGCACTTGCAGGCGCCGCTCTGGCACAGGCCATAGAAGTTACTGCTGCAGTCGCTGTTGGCGGCCTTGGCGGTCCCCATGCACATGCCGCTGCTGTTGCAGGTGTCGGGGCTGGTGCAGTCGTTCATGTCGTTGCACGACGTATTCGGCGAGCAGCTTCCCACGCACGAACCGTTGACGCAGGCCATGCCCGAGCAGGCCTTGCAGGCGCCGTTGGCGCCGCCGCCGCACATCGACGTCGTCTCGTTGGCCACGGAGACGCAGGTGTTGCCGCTGCAACAGCCGGTGGTGCACGAGCTGGCCGTGCAGACGCACTGGCCGGCGCTGCAGGTGGTGCCGCTGGCGCAGGACTTCGGCACCGGCGCGGGGCAGCCGGTGGCGGCCACGCACGATCCGGCCGTCATGCAGGGATCCGCTGTCGTGCAGGTGACGGTGGTGCCACCGCCGCACACGCCGGCGCTGCAGGTCTCGCCGGTCTTGCACATGTTGCCGGTGCTGCATGATCCCGAGTTCTTCGCCACGGCCGCGGGGCAGCCGGTGGCCGGCACGCAAGCGCCGACGGTGTGACACTGATCGGCCCCCGAGCACATCACGGTGGTGCCGCCGCCGCACACGCCGGCGCTGCAGGTCTCGCCCGTGGTGCAGGCGTTCCCGTCGTCGCAGGCGCCGCCGGAGGTGGCCACGCACATGCCCGTCGAGGAGGAACACATGCTGCACGCGCCGCACGCTGCGCCGTCGTTCTGCCAGGCGCCGTTCGCGTCGCAAAGCTGGGGCTGGCCACCGTTGCAGCGGCGGCTGGCCGGCTTGCAAGCGCCGGTGCAGGCCCCCCCGCTGCAGACGTTCATGCAGGCCGAGCCGGTGTCTTTCCACGTGCCGGTGGCGTCGCAGGTCTGCGGCTGCAGGCCGTTGCACTGCACCGCGGTCGGCTTGCAGGCGCCGCCGCAGACGCCGCCGCTGCAGACGTTCGGGCACGGGCCGCCGCTGTTGTCTTGCCACGCGCCCGTGGCGTCGCACGTCTGGGGCTGGGGACCGTTGCACTGCTTGGCATTGGGGGTACAAGCCGTGCAGCTCCCGCTGTTGCAGACGCTGGGGCAGGCCGCCCCGGTGTCTTTCCATGCGCCGGTGGCGTCGCAGGTCTGCGGCTGCAAGACGTTGCAACGGGTCGAGGTCGGGGAACAGACGCCGCCGCACACGCCCGCCGCGCAGACGTTCGGGCACGGGCTGCCGGTGTTCTTCCACAGCCCGTCCGTGCCGCAGGTCTGCGGCTGCGCGCCATTGCACCCCAGCGCGTTGGGCGCGCACGTCCCGGTGCACGTTCCGCCGATGCAGGCATTGGCGCAGGCGCTGCCGGTATTCGTCCAGGTCCCCGTGCTGTCGCAGGTCTGCGGTTGCGCGCCCGCGCACTGAACCGTGGTGGGCGTGCAGGCTCCCGAGCAGGCGCCGTCCACGCACAGGTTCGGGCACGCGGAGCCGGTGTCTTGCCAGTGGCCCGCGTCGTTGCAGTTCTGGGGCTGCATCCCGCGGCAGCGTTTGGCGGATGCGCTGCATTCGGAGGCGCCGCCCGCGCCCCCCGGTCCACCGGTCCCGCCCGAGCCGCCACCGCCGCCGGTCGCCCGGGTGCCTCCGCTGCCCGCCGTCGAGCTACCGCCGGTTCCAGGCACGCTACCACCCGAACCGCCACTCGAGCTGCCGCCGGTCGCGCCCCCGGTCACACCGCCGGAGCTGACGCTGGAACCGCCGTGACCGCCGCTGCCCGACTGACCCGGCGAGAAGCCTTTGCACGCGGATCCCAGCAGCACCACGCTGGCAGCCAGACAAACGACGCGCGCGAACGAAGCGCTGCTATTAGGCACATTTTCCCCCAACGACACGGCGGTCACTGGGGGCTATTGATTTCAGCGCGACAGTTTTGTCGAAAAAAACTTGGATTTTGCCTAGAACCTGAACGCGCAGCCGACGCCAGTCGTTCCGGCGGTCGGGGCGCAGGCGACCCGCGGAGGTTCCGTTCCGTGGCTGGGGTCGGTGAAGTACAGGATTGCGGCCGTCGCGGCGAACGCGGCGCCCAGACCGTAGCCAACGAACGCGCGCAGCTTGGCGCTCTGGCCGTCGTCATAAAGCTGCTGGCAGCCCGTCCCGCCCTTGTCCGGGAAGGTGGTGCCGCAGCTGGCATTCGAGGCGAACGACGAGACCTTGTTCTGCCAGGCCAGGTGCTCGACGATCCCGAACGCCAGCGAACCGACGGACAGGCCGCTCGCGACCAGCACCAGGGGTAGCCGCGATGAGCTGGCGCCAGCGGCGTTTGAATCGGCCGGCGCGCTCGATGGATTCGACGCGGCCGGGCTCTCGCGCGGCGGTTCGGGCCGCGCGGGTGGCACCACCACCGCCTCGGGCTGGGCGGCGGCCCGCTCCACGACAGGGGCCACCGGTTGGAGATTGAACAGCTCGCGCGTCAATTTGCCCGCGCTGACGATGGTGGACCGCACGATGGGCAGGTAACCGCGCGCGCTGACCTCGACCGCGACCCCGCCCGCCGTCACGGAGATGGGATGGCCGATCGGCAGCTGCCCGACGCTCTCGCCGTCGACGCGGACGTCGGCGCCCGCGGGCTGGCCGACCACGTCCAGCTGGCCCACGTGACCCGCGATGGTGGCCAGCGACGAGTCGATGGCGGGACGGTTCTTCTTGATCCACGCGTCGGCGCCGCCGGTCTCCAGCGCCTGCCGCAGATGCTTGTCGGCGGCGCTCCACTTGCCGAGCGCCTGCTCGGCGAGCCCGATCTGGGCCAGGGCCTTGGCGGTCTTGTTCAGCTCGTACGCTTGCTGAAACAGCTTGAGCGCCGCCGTGTCATCGCCCGCGCGCCGCTTGCTGACCGCCTCGCGCATCAGCGACTCGTAGTCCGACGCGACGGCGATCGCGCCCGGACCGGGAAACCAGGACGAGAGCGTGATCGGCGCGACCAGCAAGATCGCAAGGACCACCCGTCCAACGCCACGAAACCGCATGAGAGGCGCGCGAGTCTATCACGGCCTCTCATGCCGCCTACATGGCGGGTTCCGTCCGGGGCGGGCGTTGGTGCGCGTCCGTGCTGGCGACCGGCCGCGTCCGGCCTAGCTAGTTCATCACCCGAACGCGGACGGCCGAGCGGCCCCAGCCGATGCCCAGCGACACCACGAAGCTGGGCGCGTAGGTCGAGTCGTAGGTGGTGGTCGACGTGGTGCTGTTGGACGTGTAGACGTCGCCGTGAATCTTGTAGAACGGCAACGACACGTCGCCCTGCAGGAAGATGCGGATCGTGCTCGCCCGCAGCAGCTCGTAGCCGAGCGAGAGCTCGCCCTGCAGGCCACTGCCCGTGTAGGCCGAGGCGGAACCGGTCACGCTGTTCAGGTCGTTGGCTGCGGCGACGGCGGTGACGCCCCAGCCGACGCCGGCGCCCACGTAGGCCGAGCGATTGGCGGAGGGGTTCAGGAAGTACAGCGCCATCAACCGGATCCAGGTGCCCGACACCCCGACCGAGCCGGACGTTCCGTTGTCATTGCTGTCGCCCGCGAACGTCAGGTTCAGGAACGAAAGATCGATGCCCAGGTCGTCCAGCTCGTACCGGTAGCCGAACCCGATGGCCGGTCCGTGACCGAACGTGGGGCCCTTGATGCCGCCGTAACCGAGGCGCGCGTACCACAGTGAGTCGGCTTCGACCCGGTTGGGGGCCTGCTGAGCCGTGGTGACGTTGGTTCGATCGACCGTGTCGTTGGCGCCGTTCATCGGTTGCCCGGTCAGCAACGAACGAACCATCTGGCTGTAAACAGCGGGGATCTCCTCGATGGACGGCGCCGTCGTCTGGCGGTAGCCCTGCGGGCCCTGCATGAAGACGGTGACACTGCTTCCCAGCTTGACGTGATAGGCGGTGTAGGTCTCGGTGCAGCCGGTGTCGACGACCTGCAGCCCCTCGTGGCGCAACGACTGCGCCAGGAAGATCCGGGTCGCGTTGCGATCCGACTCGGACAAAGTGTCGCGCGAAGCATCGATCTGCGCGCAAACGGCGGCGGAAGCGCCACGGCTGAACAACGCAATAGTGAGTGAGGCAATAATGGAGAGGATTGGTTTGGTCATGGACCGTCCATGGTAGCAATCAACAGGCCGCCTCATACGACGCGATTGCGCCAATCATTGCCAAGGTAATGGCGCGGGGTCGATTGAGGTGAGGCGATGGGCGTCGAGGTGGGCAATGGACGCTTCCGTCCAACATCCTCCCGGTGTGTAGGATTATCTCGTCTGTCCGCCGCGGGACGGCCGCCAGCCTGGGAACCTTTGCGTCGGCGTCGCGACACTGCGAATATCGAGGCGTGACAGTGCAGGAGGCTCTGCGTGAGCTGGGCGCGGACGGCGCCGCGGGGCCGGAAGAGATAAGGCGCGCCTATCTGCGTCTGATCAAGTCGCGCAAGCCCGAGTCGGATCCGGAGGGCTTCCAGCGGGCCCGACAGGCGTACGAGGTTGCCCGGGCGGGGGCCGAGTTGGAGACGATCGCCCTGGGCAGCGAACAGCGGTACGAGTCAGAGACGGCCCCCGAGCGCGAGCCTTCCCACGGCGCCGCCATCATCGACGGCGCATCTGGTGCGTCAGACGGTCCCGCGACGAGCGAGGCGGCCTTCGAGGGATTCGCCACCGCCTGGCGGGCCCTTCCTCTCTCTGCGGATCCTGGCTTGCGGGTCGAGATCGCCCGTGAGGCCATCGCGGCCTTGCCGGCCGATCCTCGCGCGCGCTGGATGCTCGTGCGCTCGTTGTCGGGCAACGGCAACGACGCGGCCCTCGCCGAGGCGTTGCGCGGAGGCTGGAAGGCCGGATGGCCGGAGTTTCTCGAGGCGCTGTTGCTGCGGCTCCCCGGGCGAGCCAGTGGCGAGGAGATCGATGCCGCGCTGGCATCGGAGAGGCCTGGGCTGCGACTGGCCGCTGCGGCCGTCGCGGCACAGCACGGCGACGGCGTGGCCGCGGCACAGGTCGTCGTCCAGATGTGTGCCGCGGCAGGGCAGGAACGCGAGCCCCTGGCGGCCGAGGTCCCCGTCGGACAGATGCTCCACGTGATCTTGGCCCTGCACGAGGCCGGAGCGGTCGAGGGGGCGCGCCGAGCCCACGCCGCGCTGACCGCGTTCCTGCACGAGAGCGGGCAGGAGCTGGCCCTCGCGGCCGGTCCCTCGAGCGGAGCGTGGATCCTGGCGGGCGAGCTGGCGCGCCTGCCCGTGGATTTTCCGTCGCCCCTGCGCCGCGCCTTCGCCTCCGCCACACGGGCCGGCGATCTGGAGAGCGCCATCATCGAGGCCACCAATCGGGCGCGTGCCAGCCGGCGAGTCGTGAAGAAGTGGCCGTCACTCATCCGCGCCACCGCTCCCAACGTCGCCGCGTCGCTGGATGCGGCGCTGGCCCGCGCGCGGGCCCGGCGGGTGTCCTTCAGGCCCAGCCCGGGCCGCTGGGCCTGGCTGGCGTTGCTCCTGTGCAGCGGGTTGGTTCGAATGTTCACCGCGCCGTCCCGGCCCGCGCGGCCACCTCAGCACGTGGCGGCGCCTCACCACGCTGGGACATCCTCCCAGGGACCGGAGCGCGGCCCGGTGGACGGTACCGCCCTGCAGATGGCGGAAGAATCCTCCACTGAACTTTGCGGCGCCATGGGCGCGCGCCATGGCCAGCTGATCTGCGGAACGATTGACGGTATTCTGGCCGCCATCGTCGAGGGTAACTGCGGCGCCGTCGCCGATCAGCTGCAAGACGTGGGGCGCGTGCTTGGCCCCAAGCCCTCGAACAGGCTCGAGGAACGCGTGCTGACGCGGTTGCATGTGGTCGCCTGGCAGGGCTGCGGCCGGCAGCGCAGTGTCGTCTTGCCGGAGCCCGGCAAATGATCGTCGGTATCGATCTGGGGACGACCTACTCCCTGGTGGCCGCGATGCGAGATGAGCAGCCGGTGTTGCTGCCGAACGCGCTGGGCGCGAACCTGACGCCCAGCGCGGTGGCCGTGCTGGACAGTGGCGAGCTGGTGGTGGGGGCGGCCGCCCGGGCGCGCGCCGCCACCCATCCGGCGACGACCGCCACGGTGTGGAAGCGCGACATGGGGACTGAACGGCTGTGGACGCTGGGCGAGCGGCGATTCACGCCACAGGAGCTGTCGGCCCTGGTGCTGCGCAGCCTGAAGGCCGACGCGGAGCTGGCGCTGGGCGTCCCCGTCGACGAGGCCGTGGTGACGGTCCCCGCGTACTTCGACGAGACCCAGCGACGGGCGACGCGTGATGCGGGCGCGATCGCGGGGCTGCGCGTCGAGCGCATCATCAACGAACCGACGGCGGCGGCCCTGGCCTTCGGGCTGCACCAGCGCCATCGCGAGCTGCGCGCGGTGGTGCTGGATCTGGGCGGCGGCACCTTCGACGTGACGGTGCTGGAGATCATCGAAGGCGTCATCGAGATCCAGGCCACCGCTGGCGATAGCCGGCTGGGCGGTGAGGACTTTGTCGAGCTGCTGGCGGCGGGGGTAGGCAATCGGGCGGGGTTCAGCGCCGAGGCGCTACGCGCTTCGCCGGCTTCGTGGGCGCGCCTGCTGGCGGCGGCCGAGGACGCCAAGCGCGCGTTGAGCGGCGCGGAGTCGGCCCGCATCACCCTGCCCGGGCTGCCCATCGCCGGCAAGCAGGGGCTGGACGTCGAGGTGACGCGCGTCGAGGCCGAGGCTCACTGGGCGCCGTTGCTGGATCGGCTGCGCGCCCCCGCCCTGCGCGCGCTGCGCGACGCGAAGGTACAGCCCCAGCAAGTGGACGAGGTCCTGCTGGTCGGCGGCGCGACACG
>Ga0207652_10001895_pt1 | contig 18099 bp, 18 predicted proteins | sample KBSC63BmetaG_FD_184334 | JGI IMG/M metagenome (GOLD analysis project Ga0207652, IMG submission 184334) | Corn rhizosphere microbial communities from Kellogg Biological Station, Michigan, USA - KBS C6-3B metaG (SPAdes) (version 2) | ecosystem: Host-associated > Plants > Roots > Rhizosphere ... | reverse complement strand
GGCCCAGCGTCCTGCCCCACGGAAATATTTTATGCGAGTCAGCCTTCGCGCGCATAAAACATGCCACCGCAACCAAGACAGACCGCCTGATCGTTTTGCTGAGCGGCTTCAATGCGTACAAGTTGTACTGCGTAACACCGTTTGAACGCCGGGACGCGTTCGCTCCCCATGAGAGAATTACAATGCACCTATTGAATTAGGTATTGCTACGCGATTGCCAAACCTGGTCCGGCGCTTACGTGGGACATGGTTAGCTTCGGCGCGATCCCGCGCCGAGAAAGTGTTTGCGGGCGATTTCTCCCCGACCTGCAAGAAGAGAAAGAAGAAAAGATGAAACTGCCTTCGAAGACGTTCACCGCCTCGGCTGCGGCCCTGTTCACGTCAGCGTTTTTCGTGATGACGGCGCCTGCCGTTCACGCTGACGACTATTGCATTACGAATGGCGCGCAAACGGCTCATGGTTGCGGTTATCCGAGCATGGAGACATGCAGGGCCGCATCCGCCGGCATCGGCGGCATTTGTGCGGCAGCCGCCTCGTCCAAGAATCCCAGCGATGCCCTTGGTTATCAGCCTGAGCAGCCACACTCGCGAAGCGCGCTTCGTCTCAGGAAACAACCCGCGCGTCATTGACGGCGCGGCTGAGATCAGATTCGAATGGTGCGGCCCCCGAGGTTGACCTCGGAGGCCGCAACAGTTTGGCAACCAATCGCGGCTCGGCCGATGTCGCAGATGGGTCCAGGCTATGTGAAAACACCGCCTTTGAAGTTGCGCGTAGAATTTCTGTCTCAGTTTCGTCGTTGTGGAAAGCCGATTGCACCGGCGACTTCTCTTAGGAGAAGGCAATTGAGAAAACAATCCCGCGCGTTCTTGGCTCAAGCGAGTTTTCACACAGCCTGGGTCATTTCCGGACTTCGGTGCCCGCAACGCGAGGTCCGCCGTGGCCGCGAGAGCGGACGTCACTAACGTGCCAGCGATGCCTCGCGCTGCGCGCATGCTCTGATTAAACCAACGGATAGTCGGCTCCATCCCGATTCACTAGTCCGAGCCTACGTCAGTACGGTTCGTTCATACCCGTGTGCAATGGCGTCAACCAAGTGCTCGGTGCTACCGATCAGATCGACGGATTGCAAAGCAACGGAACCGGACCCGCGAGCCGGCAGTTGCAGGGCAAGGTCGGTGGCGTAGCGCCCGCCGGCCTTTACTCTTGATCGAGCGGCGCGCCGCTCAGGTAATTGTAATTAGTGTCCGCCAGCCACGGTTGGCTGCAGGAATACGCCATGCAACAGATCGCCGATCTCCTACGGTGCGTTTGGCAAAGGAGCCAGCCCGCGTCCAATACTCCGATTGCGGTTATGACCGAAAACCGGGATCGTTCGAGCATGGCCGATTTTGTCCGCATTCTGCAGGCCTATGATCAAGATTGGCACGACGGGAGTTAGGGGCGACACCGCAAAATAGTCGACCCCGCCGCTTGAGCGGCGGCGATCGCGACGCTAGCCTCACGCCCATGGACGCCGAGGCATCACCGTCACGTTCCATCTCGACCCACCTGCGCGGCGCGCTCAACGCCTGCCGCGGTGCATGGCGCCATGCCGCGCGGCTTGCGCTCGATATCGCGCTGCCGACGCTCTGCGTCGCCTGCCGCGAACCCGTCCATGGCGAAGGCGTCTGCGCGGAATGCTGGGCAAAACTGTCGTTCATCGCGCCGCCGTTTTGCCCGAGGCTCGGCATTCCCTTTGTCTACGATCCCGGCCCGGGGCTGTTGTCGATGGAGGCGATATCAGATCCGCCGGCCTACCAGCGCGCCCGCGCCGCGGTGCGCTATGACGATGTCGCGCGGACGCTGGTGCATGCGCTGAAATACCAGGACCGCACTGATTTGGCCCCCGCGATGGGCCGCTGGATGGCGCGGGCCGGGCACGAACTGCTCGAGGAGGCCGATGTGCTGGTGCCGGTGCCACTGCACTGGCGGCGGGCGTGGGGCCGGCGCTACAACCAGTCCGGCGCGCTGGCGCGCGTCATCGAGCGGCAAAGCGGCGTCAAGGTGACGTCGGAAGCGCTGCGGCGGGTCCGGCCGACCCAGCAACAGATCGGCCTGTCGCGGTCGCAGCGGGCCAGCAACGTGCAGGGCGCGTTCAAGGTCGCGGCCGAGCGAGCCGCCGATATTCAGGGCCGCCATGTGGTCCTGATCGACGATGTCCTGACCTCCGGCGCCACGGCGGACGCCTGCGCGCGGGCGCTGTTGCGCGCGAGGGCCGCTCAAGTCGACGTGCTGGTGTTCGCCCGGGTTGTGGACACCCACAAAGCTCCCATATAATCGGGGTAATTCCACCTGACCGAGCGCGACATGTCCGCTGCCATCGAAATCTACACCCGTCCGGGCTGCGGCTATTGCGGCGCCGCCAAGTCGCTGCTGACGCGCAAAAAGGCCGTGTTCACCGAACTCGACGTCGCCATCGACCCGACGCTTCGTCAGCAGATGTGGGATCGCGCCGGCGCGGGCACGACCTTTCCGCAGATTTTCATCGGCGCGATCCATGTCGGCGGTTGCGAGGAGCTCTACGCGCTCGACCGCGAGGGCAAGCTTGATTCGTTGCTGGCGGGTGAAAAGGCCAATTCATGAGCGCTGAGCAAACCTTCACCGCCGCCATGGTGCAGATGCGCACCGGGCTGTTGCCGGAGCCGAGCCTCGCGCAGGGAACAAAGCTGGTCCGCGAAGCCGCCGCTGAGGGCGCCGACTATGTGCTCACCCCCGAGGTGAGCAACATGATGCAGGTCAACCGCAAGGCGCTGTTCGAACATCTCGCCAGTGAAGAGGACGACCTTTCGCTCAAAGCCTATCGGGCGCTGGCGGCGGAACTGAAAATCCATCTCCACATCGGCTCGCTGGCGTTGCGCGCGTCTCCCGAGCGGGCGGTCAACCGCTCATTCCTGATCGGACCGGACGGCGGCGTGATCGCAAGTTACGACAAGATCCACATGTTCGACATCGATCTGCCCGGCGGGGAGAGCTACCGCGAATCCGCCAATTATCAGCCGGGCGAAACCGCCGTGATCTCCGACCTGCCCTGGGGCCGCATCGGCCTGACGATCTGCTACGACGTGCGTTTTCCCGCGCTCTATCGCGCGCTCGCCGAAAGCGGCGCGGCGTTTCTCACCGTGCCTTCCGCCTTCACGCGAAAGACCGGCGAAGCGCACTGGCACACGCTGTTGCGTGCCCGCGCCATCGAGACCGGCTGTTTCGTGTTCGCCGCTGCCCAAGCCGGCATGCACGAGAACAAGCGCGAGACCTATGGCCATTCGCTGATCGTCGACCCCTGGGGCACCGTGCTTGCCGAAGGCGGCGTCGAGCCCGGCATTTTCTTGGCCAGGATCGATCCCGCCAAGGTCGAGACAGCGCGCAAGGCGGTGCCGTCGCTGCAGCACGGCCGGCGTTTCAGCGTTGCCGATCCCAAGGCGGGCCCCGAACATCTGCACCTGGTGCGGGGATCGGCATGATCCGGTATTCGCTCCGCTGCGAGCGCGGCCACGGCTTCGAAAGCTGGTTTCAATCCTCTGCCGCCTACGAACAGCAGGAAAAGCGCGGGCTGGTGAACTGTCCGTCCTGCGGCTCGGCCAAGGTCGAGCGGGCCATCATGGCCCCGCAGATCGTGAGCAAGAAGGGCCGGGATATTGCTGCGCCCACGCCGGCCCCTGTCACGGAGGCCGCGGCCCCGGCGTCGACACCGCTGCTGATGGCGCAGGAGCGCGAGCTGCGCGCCAAGCTCAAGGAGCTGCGCGATCATATCGTGAAAAACGCCGACAATGTCGGCGAGCGTTTTCCCAACGAAGCCCGCAAGATGCACTACGGCGATATCGAACATCGCCCGATCTACGGCGAGGCTTCGCCGGACGAAGCGCGCGCCCTGATCGATGAGGGCGTCGAGGTCTCACCGCTGCCGGTGCTGCCGGAGGACAGGAACTGACTTTCGTACCCTCATGGTGAGGAGCGCGGCTTCGCGCGTCTCCAACCATGAGGGTGGCAACAACTCATCCTTCGAGATGCGACCAAGAGGTCGCTCCTCAGGATGAGGACCGCTACACCGCCACCAAAAGCGCGACGCCGACCACGATCAGCGCGATGCCGGAAAGTTCGCGCGCCGACAACGGCTGCTTGAACGAATAATACGCCACGCCCTGCGCGAACAGCACCTCGACCAGCGCCAGCGTGCGCACATTGGCGGCCGCGGTGAGCGCAAACGCCAGGAACCAGAACTGCGAGGCGAACGCGCCCATGAAGCCGGCGAACATCGAGGGCTTCCATAACCCCAGTATTTTCGTGAGCACCTCGGGCGCGCGCGCCAGCAGATAGATCGTCAACACCAGCGTCTGCACGAACAGCCCGAACACCAGCGTGTAGGACGCCGCCGTCACGAACGACACGCCCGGCACCGTGATGATCGCGCCGCGAAAACCGACCGCCGACAGCGCGAATGCCGCCGCGGCGACCAGGCCGATGATGGTCGGCTTCAATTCGGCAAAGCTCTTTTCCCCGCCCGGGCGCAGCGCGGTGATGACCACGCCGACGGTGGCGATCAGGATCGCGATCACCTTCAGCACCGTGAGATGATCGCCGAGGAAGACAAAGCCGAAGATCGCGGTCTGGATCGCCTCGGTTTTCAGATACGCCGTCGTCACCACGAACGAGCGGTCGTTCATGGCAAGCAGCATCAGCCCGGTGGCGAGGATCTGGCTGAGCGCGCCGGTTAGCAGCCACGGCCAGAACGCGGCCGTCGGCCATGGCAAACGGTCTCCGGTCGCAGCCATCACCACGGCAAAGAAAACCAGCGAAAACGGAAAGCCGAACAGGAAGCGGATATTGGTGGCGCCCCAGGTCCCGAGCGGCGCGGTCAATTGCCGCTGCATCGCATTGCGCGCCACCTGCCCGAGCGCGGCCGTGATGGTGAAGGGAATCCAGAGCGTGGCGATGGAGAACATGGGCAGGAGGACTGATTAGGGGAAGCATGGCGAGTCGTTCGCACCGTGCCGGTGTGGATGAGCGCGGTCAACTGTCAGGATTGCATGAGACGCCATCACGACGTCGTCCCTGCGAAAGCCGGGACCCATACGCCGTGGTCTATGTTGGGGGCACGATGGCGAAGGCCTTCCTTCATCACCAACATCAGTGGTTCTGGGTCCTGCGTTCGCAGGGACGACCAGAAGTTACACCCCTTCCGCCACCACCATGTAGTTGACGTCCATGTCGGAGGAGAGGCTCCAGCGGTCGGCGAACGGGCTGTAGACCACGCCGGCCTGTTCGGTGATGGCGAGCTTGTTGTTGTGCAGGTGATGGGCGAGTTCGTCGGGAGTGACGAATTTGCCCCATTGATGGGTGCCGCGCGGCAGCCAGCGCAGGACATATTCCGCGCCGACGATGGCCAGCGCAAAGCTCTTCCAGTTGCGGTTCAGCGTCGAGATCACCATCAGCCCGCCGGGCTTGAGTATCGCGGCGCAGCGATTGAGGAACACGCCGACATCGGTTACGTGCTCGATCACTTCCATCGCCAGCACGATGTCGAAGCGTTCGCGCACGTCCATCTGTTCCACTGTGGTGCAGCGATAGTCGATCGACAGGTGCCCCTTGTCGGCATGCAGCCGGGCGGCCGCGATATTGGTGGCGGAGGGATCAACCCCGATCACCTGGGCGCCGAGCCGGGTGAACGGCTCGCACAACAGTCCGGCGCCGCAGCCGATATCGAGGATGCGCAGGCCGGACAGGCAATTCAGGCTTTTGACGTTGCGCTCGAACTTGCGGCAGGCGGCGTCGCGAATATAGGCGAGCCGCAACGGATTGATCTTGTGCAGCGGCGCCATCTTGCCGTGGGGGTCCCACCATTCGTCCGACAGTTTTGAAAACTTCGCGACCTCGGCTGGGTCGACCGTGGAGGCCGGGGTGCCGGAAAAACTGGCGGGAGAATTTTGCTGCATGGCCATGGGTTGCGCGCCGCTCCTATCGCGCGGTGATGTGGTTGCGGAAGTCGAGCGGCGAAGCGATGGTATCGATCGTCTCCGCCCCCTCGCCGACGCCGCGCACCGTGACGCTGCCGTAGTTGAGGATGCGGCCGAGAATGCTCTGGTTGACGTCGACGCTCTCGACCTTGTCGAGGCTCATTTCAAACGTGCGCCGCTTGATGAAACCGGTCTTGTGGACGACGCGCATGTTGGTGACGTCGGTCTCGGTGGTCCAGCGGTGGAACCAGGCCTTCGCGGTCCAGTAAAGCGCCACGATCGCCACCACGGCTGCGGCCGACAGCCACAATAGCACGATGCCTTCGGTGGTGGTTTGGCGCGACAGAAAGAACAGGAAGATGGCCACGATCCAGGCCGCAATCGCCGGCAAATAAAAGATCCAGTGCGCGTTGGTCGAATACAGCACCTTCTCGCCCGGCTGCAGGATATCGTCGATATAACGCCCCATACGTTCAGCCTCAATTACCTTAACGCCGCCTTGTCCCGCGCCGCTCCCCTGGGATAGCCCGGAACCCGGTTGCTTGCCCCCAACCGCGCCGCTATGTATACGCGCCTTTTGGTCCGCGCGCTTCCCGTTTTGCGTGCGGGTCACATTACTTAACCCTCGCAGGGAACGCACCAGTCGTCATGGGCCGCCTCGTGATGAAATTCGGCGGCACATCGGTCGCCAATATCGACCGTATCCGCAACGTCGCGCGGCATGTGAAGCGCGAGGTCGATGCCGGCCATGACGTCGCCGTGGTGGTGTCGGCGATGGCCGGCAAGACCGATGAACTGGTGGAATGGTGCGGTGAGGCTTCCCCGATGCATGACGCGCGCGAATACGACGCCGTGGTCGCCTCTGGCGAGCAGGTCACCGCCGGGCTGCTCGCGATCGCATTGCAGGCGCTCGGGATTCAGGCGCGCTCCTGGCAAGGCTGGCAGATCCCGATCCGGACCAGCGACGCCCACGCCTCGGCGCGGATTCTCGAAATCGACGGCACCGAGCTGATCAACCGTTTCAGGGAGCGCAACGAAGTCGCCGTGCTCGCCGGCTTCCAGGGCATCAACCCGCAAACCGGGCGGATCACCACGCTCGGGCGCGGCGGTTCCGATACCTCGGCGGTGGCGATTGCGGCTGCCATTCATGCCGACCGCTGTGATATCTATACCGACGTCGACGGGGTCTATACCACCGACCCGCGCGTGGTCCCGAAGGCGCGGCGGCTCGACAAGATCGCGTTCGAGGACATGCTGGAACTGGCCTCGCAAGGCGCCAAGGTGCTGCAGGTCCGCTCGGTGGAACTCGGCATGGTGCACAACATGCCGGTGTTCGTCCGTTCCAGTTTCGACCGGCCGGAGGATATCGATCCGCACGGCATGCCGCCGGGCACGCTGATCTGCAGCGAGGAGGAAATCATGGAAAGCCACGTCGTCACCGGCATCGCCTTTTCCAAGGACGAAGCCCAGATTTCCGTCCGCCAGATCCAGGACAAGCCGGGCGTCGCCGCCTCGATCTTCGGCCCGCTGGCGCAAGCCAATATCAACGTCGACATGATCGTGCAGAACGTCTCGGAGGACGGCGCCACCACCGACCTCACCTTCACGGTGCCGGCCTCCGATTATGTCCGCGCCCGCGACACCATCACCGGCGCCAAGGCCCGGATCGGCTATGCAAGGCTCGACAGCGCCACCGATGTCGCAAAGGTCTCGGTGATCGGCAGCGGCATGCGCAGCCATGCCGGCGTCGCCGCGCAAGCGTTTGCGGCGCTAGCCGCGCGCAACATCAACATCCGCGCCATCACCACCTCCGAAATCAAGTTTTCGGTGCTTATCGACGCCGCCTATACCGAGCTTGCGGTACGCACGCTGCACACCCTCTATGGTCTCGACCAGGTTTAGAAGAATTTTCCCTTAGCGCGCGCAGCATTGGGCCGGCAAAGCGGTTATCACCTCTGGCAGGCGTTTTGCTTGGCAAAACAAGCCTCAATTCGCTATACGGCCTGCTGGGTGGGCAGCCGCAAACTGTGCCACAGTTTTTGGCTATCCTGATTCGGCCGGTTTCCAGGGCTTGCGGCGGCGCCGAATAGATAAAATTGTTGTTTTTCTTGAGCTTAACGCCAGCTGCCGGCCACCCGGTCTGCTGGCTTCGCGGAGGAGGATTTTAGCCCATGCGGAGCGCGTCGGGAGGCCCCCGCGTCTTGCTGAGACGGCTCCGCGAAACCATGGCGGAGCAAGTCAGCGCCCAGGAACGATTGGACAAGATCGTGGTGCTGATCGCGGCCAACATGGTGGCCGAGGTCTGCTCGACCTATGTGCTGCGCGTCGACAACACGCTGGAGCTCTACGCCACCGAAGGCCTCAACCGCGACGCCGTGCACCTAACCGTGCTGAGCGCGCATGAGGGCCTGGTCGGCCTGGTTGCGAGCGAAGCGACGCCGCTCAATCTGAGCGACGCGCAAAGCCATCCGGCGTTCTCGTTCCGCCCGGAAACCGGCGAAGAAATTTATCATTCGTTCCTCGGCGTCCCGATTCTGCGCGCCGGCAATACGCTCGGCGTGCTGGTGGTGCAGAACCGCGCCAAGCGCACCTATGTCGAGGAAGAGGTCGAGGCGCTGCAGACCACCGCGATGGTGCTGGCGGAGATGATCGCCTCGGGCGAATTGTCGGCGCTGGCGCAGCCCGGCGCCGAACCCGCCGCGCGGCATTCGCTGCACAAGACCGGCGCGATCCTGTCCGACGGCATCGCGCTCGGCCACGTGGTGCTGCACGAGCCGCGCGTCGTCATCACCAATTACATTGCCGAGGACCTGCCGAAGGAAATCAAACGGCTCGACACCGCCTTGGCGAAACTGCGCGCCGACCTCGACCGCATGCTGGAGCGCGGCGACGTCGCCGAAGGCGGCGAGCACCGTGACGTGCTGGAAGCCTACCGCATGTTCGCCAACGATCACGGCTGGTCGCACAAGCTGCACGAGGCGGTCGCCACCGGCCTCACCGCGGAGGCCGCGGTCGAGCGCGTGCAGTCCGACACCCGCGCGCGCATGCTGCGCTCCACCGACCCGTACCTGCGCGACCGCCTGCATGACCTCGAGGATCTCGGCCATCGCCTGATGCGGCAATTGGTCGGGCAGGATCACGCGCCCTCACGGGAACAGCTGCCCGACAACGCCATCCTGATCGCGCGTGCGATGGGGCCCGCCGCCTTGCTCGACTACGACCGCAAGCGCTTGCGCGGGCTGGTGCTGGAGGAAGGCACCGCCAATTCCCACGTCTCGATCGTGGCGCGCGCGCTCGGAATCCCCGCGGTCGGCGAAGTGCCGAATGCGCCGGGTATCGCCGATCCCGGCGACGCCATCATCGTCGACGGCACCTCGGGCTCGATCTACATCCGCCCCTCGGCGGAAATCGAATCGGCCTACGCGGAACGGGTACGGTTTCGCGCCCGGCGGCAGGCGCAATATTCGGCGCTGCGCGACAAGCCCTGCGTGACCAAGGACGGTCAACACATCGAACTGATGATCAACGCCGGTCTCGTCATCGACCTGCCGCATATCGACGACACCGGCAGCGCCGGCATCGGCCTGTTCCGCACCGAGCTGCAATTCATGATCGGCCAGAGCCTGCCGCGCACCAGCGACCAACTGGCGCTGTACCGCGCGGTGCTCGACGCCGCGGGCCCCAAGCCTGTGACCTTCCGCACCCTCGACATCGGCGGCGACAAGGCGCTGCCCTATATGGAAACCGTGATCGAGGAAAACCCAGCGCTCGGCTGGCGCGCGATCCGGCTCGGCCTCGACCGGCCCGGCCTGTTGCGCGGCCAGATCCGCGCCTTGCTGCGCGCCGGCGGCGGCCGCGCACTGCGCATCATGTTTCCGATGATCACCGAAGTCGCCGAATTCGATTCCGCCAAGGCGATCGTCGAGCGCGAGCTGACCTATCTGCGGCAGCACGGCCATGCGCTGCCGGAACGCATCGACGTCGGCACCATGGTGGAAGTGCCGGCGCTGCTCTATCAGCTCGACGAACTGCTGAAGAAGGTCGATTTCGTCTCGGTGGGATCCAACGACCTGTTTCAGTTCTTGTTTGCGGTCGATCGCGGCAATGCCAAGGTCTCCGAACGGTTCGACACCATCTCTGCTCCGATCTTAAGGGCATTGCGCGAGATCGTGCAGAAGGCGAATGCGGCGAAGAAATCCGCTTCGCTCTGCGGCGAGATGGCGTCAAAGCCGCTCGGCGCACTGGCGTTGATCGCCTTGGGTTATCGCTCACTGTCGCTGTCGGCCACGGCCCACGGTCCGGTCAAGGCGCTGATCCTCGACCTCGACGCCAAGAAGGCCGAAGCTGTCATGACGCCGCTGCTCGATGCGCCGTCCGGCACCGTGTCGATCCGCGAGCGGCTGACTGCATTCGCCGAGGCCGAGGGGCTGTCGTTGTAGCGAGGCTTCGTCCGTGCTGCGCCCTCCTTGCAATTTCGAGACCTGACCATGTCGATCCTCCCTGAAGCCAAACTTGATATTCTGCTGGCGCACCACGCTTCGCTCGAGGCGGAGTTGCTTGGCCAGGTGAACTCCGAGAATTACGTCAAGATCACGCGCGAACTCGCCGAGCTCAATCCGCTGATCGACGCCGTCAAAGCCTACCGCGCCACCAACGCCGAGATTGCCGATATCGATGTGCTGATCGCCGATCCCCTCACCGAGCCCGAGATGCGCGGCATGGCGGAGGCCGAGCGCGAAACGCTCGCCACCCGCAGCGTCGAGCTGGCGCAAAAGATCCGCGTGGCGCTATTGCCCAAGGATGCCATGGACGATCGCAACGTCGTGCTGGAAATCCGCGCCGGCACCGGCGGCGACGAGGCCGCGCTGTTTGCCGGCGACCTGTTCCGGATGTATGAGCGCTTCGCCGCATTGCAGGGCTGGAAGGTCGAGGTGATCTCCGCCAGCGAAGGCACCATGGGCGGCTTCAAGGAAATCATCGCCGAAGTGCAGGGCCGCGGCGCCTTCGCCAAACTGAAATTCGAATCCGGCGTGCACCGGGTGCAGCGCGTGCCCGACACCGAGACGCAGGGGCGGATTCACACCTCGGCGGCGACGGTGGCGGTGCTGCCGGAGGTCGAGGAGGTCGACGTCGAGATCAAGAGCGATGATCTGCGAATCGAGACCATGCGCTCGCAGGGCGCAGGCGGCCAGCATGTCAACAAGACCGAATCCGCGATCCGCATCACCCACATTCCGACCGGCATCGTGGTCAGCATGCAGGACAGCCGTTCGCAGCATAAGAACCGCGCCTCGGCGATGAACATCCTGCGCTCCCGCATTTACGACGCCGAACGCCAGCGCATCGACGCCGCGCGCTCGGCGGATCGTCGCGAGAAGGTCGGCTCCGGCGACCGTTCCGAGCGCATCCGCACCTACAATTTTCCGCAAGGCCGCGTCACCGATCATCGCATCAACCTCACCCTCTACAAGCTTCCGCAGGTGATCGCGGGCGAGGCGTTGGGCGAATTGGTCGACGCGCTGACGACGGAGCATCAGGCGGCGCAGCTCGCCGCCCAGGGCGCCGCGGCGTGAGCATCTCCTTGTCGTCCCTGCGGACGCAGGGACCCATACGCCGTGACCTCTCGAGTTGGACGGCGGAGGTCGATATCGCCCGTAACAACAAAAGCCTGTGGTTATGGGTCCCTGCCTTCGCAGGGACGACGCCGAAACTGTTGTGGCGTCTCGCCGATATCGAGCACGCCAAGTGACCGCTCCCTTCGCCGGACAAACCGTCGAGACTGCGCGGCGCGCGCTGACAGCGCGGTTTCGGACGCACGCAATCGATTCAGCCGAACTCGACGCGCGGATTCTGGTCGGCGCGGCACTCCGTCTCGATCTCACCGGGGTGATTACAGCGGCGAACCGGCTTGTCACCGCCGCGGAAGCCGCGCGTCTTGAGGATTTTGCGCGCCGCCGCCTCCAGGGCGAGCCGGTCGCACGCATTCTCGGAGCTAAAGAATTCTGGGGGCTGCCGCTGCAACTCTCCGCCGCGACGCTGGTGCCGCGGCCCGACACCGAAACGGTGGTCGAACTGGCGCTGGCAATGTCGCGCGCCGCGCCCCACCTGGATCGGCGGTTGCGCATCGCCGACATCGGCACCGGTTCAGGCGCGATTCTGCTGGCGCTGTTGTCCGAACTGCCCGACGCCTATGGGCTCGGCACCGACATCAGCGCGGCGGCGCTACGAACCGCAAAGAGCAATGCCGCTCGTTTGGGGTTCGCGACGCGCGCTGATTTCGTCGCCTGCGACTATACAGCGGCGCTGGCGGGTCCATTCGATCTGATCGTGTCGAACCCGCCTTATGTCCGCTCGGCGGAGATCATAGATCTCGCAACGGAGGTCCGCGAACACGACCCGCATCGCGCGCTGGACGGCGGCACGGACGGACTTGACGCCTACCGCGCGCTGGTTCCCGAGGCCGCGCGGCTGCTGGCGTTCCAGGGCGCGCTCGTTGTCGAGGTGGGGCATGACCAGAGCGGCGACATCGAAAGATTGATGGTGGCGGCAGGGTTAACGCTGGAAAGGCCTCCAAGAGCCGACCTGGCAGGCATCCGGCGGGCCGTCGCGGGCCGAAAATTGCCTCCATAAAGCCTGATTGGAATGCAAAAAAACCACTTGGAATATTCCTCGAGAGCGACTACGTTCCGGTTACAACATCGGTCCAGGGTTGCTGGCCCCGTAGATGCTACGGGTGGAGGCCAGAGTTCTCAAAGCGAGAGCCCGCCCCGAGTGAAAGGTTCCAAAACGCAGGTCCACGTAAGCGCGATGGCTTTAGAGAGCTGCGCTGCTTCCGACCGCAAAGTGAACGAAAGCCTGATATTGCGCTTGAAAGATCACGCGAAAAACCTGTGCTCGTTTTGGCAGGCGGAATGATTTGGTGCAGCCAGCATCGTCCGCTGGACTGTTGGGGAACGCGTCTTTGTTGACTGCGACGTACGGCAAAATCTGTGTGGAATCCGACTGCACTTACGATTTGGTGCGCGTGAGGCGTGCCCGGATCGGACCAAGCGACTATGACCACGACAATCCAAGACTAACGACTCAAGATCGATAACTAGATTGATAACTCCAGGGCTGGAATAAAGGCGAGACATGAGAAACGGTCAGAACAACAACAAGCGGATGCGTAACCGGAATAACAACAATAACAACAACAATAACCGGCGCGGCCAGAACCCGATGACCCGGGTGTTCGAGTCCAACGGACCCGACATCAAGATCCGCGGCACCGCATCCCATGTAGCGGAAAAATACGTGCAGCTGGCGCGCGACGCGCGCTCTTCCGGCGATCCGGTGGCGGCGGAGAATTACTACCAGCATGCCGAACATTATTTCCGCCTGATCGCCGCCGCGCAGGAACAGTTCCGCCAGAACCAGCCGCAGCCGCGCACCGAGAATGAAATGCCCTCGGAGGAAGGCGACGACGAGAGCGAAAGCTTCTCGAATTTCGGGCAGGAGCCCGGCTTCGTGCCGGTGCAGCCGCAGCCGTTCGTGCCGCGCGACAACAATCAGCGCGACTACCAGCGCGAAGGGCAGCCGTACCAGCCGCGCGACCAGCACCGCGAACACTCCGGCCATCGCGAGCATCGTCCGCAGCCGCAGTTTCAACCGCCACAGCCGCAACCGCAGCCGGTGATCCCCGATAATGTCAGCGTCGATCGCCTGCCATCCTTCATCACCGGACCGCAGCCGCAGATCAATGGCGCCCCGGGCGGTTTCGAGGGCGGTGGCGGCGAGCGCTTCCCGCGAAGGCGGCGGCGGCCACACGGCCCGCGTCCCGACAACATGGCCGCGCCAGCAACGCCGGGCGACGATTTCAATCCGGGCAACGAGTAGTCGGCGCGATTTCGTAGGGTGGGCGTGCCCTTGCGCCGTGCCCGCCAAATCGAGAGTAAGACGCAAAGGTAGACGGTGGGCACGCGGAGTTTATCATCGGGCGCGCGTTCGCGCGACCCGTTGGTTTTGCCCACCCTACAAAACTACAAAACATCATCGTTGCAGCGACGACGGCACCAGCACCGGCTCCAGCGCCGGTATCAGCCGGGTGCGTTCGCGGTGCGCCGGGATCGCACGGTAGACCTGCTTGGTGGCTTCCACGATATGAACGCCGGCGAAGGGCAGCGACAGCGCCGCGCCGACGCGCTCCCACGCCATCGCGGAGCGCAGAAACCAGCCGCCCGCAACCGGCGGCATGAACAGCGCCTCGCCCCACGCCGTCGGCGTGAACCAGGTTTGCCGCAGCAATTGCGTGATCTGCGAGCGCGAGTACGGCCGGCCGTGACCGAATGGCGTGGTGTCGGTACGCGTCCACACCCCGCGGCGGTTCGGAATAACCGCCATCAGCCGGCCGGACGGCGCCAGCACCCGCCACACCTCGCGCAACAGCCCTTCCGGATCGTCTGACATTTCCAGCGCATGAACCAGCAGGATGCGGTCGACCGCAGCATCCGGCAGCGGCAGCGAAAATTCATCGACCAGTGTTGCCAAAGCCGGCCGCGCGGTCGGCCATTTCAGCACGCCCTGCGCCGCCGGCATGAAGGCGACGCAGCGCTCGCAGTCCTCGCGAAACAGGCCGAGATAGGGTGTGGGATAGCCGAGGCCGAGTACCCGCTGGCCCTGCGCGTTCGGCCAGCGCGCATGGATGCCGCGATTGATCAGCCGCCGCGCCACGATGCCGAGGCGCTGCGAATAGAAATCGCGGAGATCGATGACATCGATGGTCATGGGCTTAATGTAACACGCCGATCGGCTTCCATGCGCCCTCAATATCGCATTGCCGCGGGAGCGTTAACGCCATATTTCTTGCCTATATGGGGCCGTGCTAGCGGTCTTACTTTACTGGATCACGGAGATATCATGGCTGCCGAAATTCGCCTGTTCCCCTGCCTCACCGATAATTTCGGTTACCTGATTCACGACCCCGCGACCGAGGCGACCGCCTCGATTGACGCGCCGGAAGCCGCGCCGATCCTGAAAGCCCTGGAACGCGAGGGCTGGACGCTGACTGATATTCTGGTCACCCATCATCACGGCGACCACGTCGGCGGCGTCGCCGAACTGAAACAGAAATACGGCTGTCGGGTGGTCGGACCGCATGACAAATCCGCCAGGATTGCTGATGTCGACCTGCGCGCCGGCCAGGGTGATGTCGTGAAGGTCGGAGGCCTGTTGGCGCGGGTGCTGGAGACACCGGGGCATACGCTCGATCACATCAGCTACGTGTTCGACAGCGAGAAGGCGCTGTTCGCCGCCGACACGCTGTTCTCGATCGGATGCGGCCGGGTGTTCGAGGGCACCTATCCGATGATGTGGGACTCGCTGTTGAAGCTGCGCGCCCTGCCCGACGATTTCAAACTCTATTGCGGCCATGAATATACCGCGGCCAACGTCAAATTCGCGCTGACGGTGGAGCCCGACAATGCGGCCTTGAAGGCCCGCGCCGAGGAAGTGGCGCGGCTGCGCGCGGCTGGCAAGCCGACGGTGCCGACGCTGCTTGGCGAAGAGAAGAAAGCCAATGTGTTCCTGCGCGCCGACGAGCCGTCGGTTGCCGCCGGCGTGCGGATGAAAGGCAGGAGCGCAGCCGAAGTGTTCGGCGAATTGCGCGAACGCAAGAACAAATCCTGATGGGCCAATCCTGATGGGCGAAGTGCCGACCGCCGCCGACATCATCGCGCGGCTGGAATTGAAGCCGCATCCGGAAGGTGGTCACTATCGCGAAACGTTTCGCGACGGCCGCCTCGGCGCCCACGGCCGCTCGCTCTCCACCGCGATCTATTTCCTGCTGGCGCGTGGCGAGCGCGCGCACTGGCATCGCATCGACGCGGTGGAAATCTGGCATTATTACGCCGGCAGCGCGCTGAACCTGCAAATTGCCGATGATAGGGACAAGCGCAGCGTCAGGCTCGGTCCTGATCTTGCCGCCGGCGACGTGCCGCAAGCCGTTGTCCCCGCGCATGCGTGGCAGGCGGCCGAAAGCACCGGCGACTGGACGCTGGTGGGATGCACGGTTGCACCTGGTTTTGATTTTGCCAAATTCGACTTGGCGCCGAAGGGATGGGGGCCTTCTCGCTAAACGCGCCACATACCGTCGTCATTCTGAGGAGCCGCGCATTCGCGCGGCGTCTCGAAGGACGGCCGCATTTGCTGGAGTCATCCTTCGAGGCTCGCCCAAGAGGGCTCGCACCTCAGGATGACGGAATTCCTTTCTTCCCAAGCATATCTTTCGCCGCGATCAGGCCGCCGCCGGCGATCAGCACCGCGGCGATCGCGATGCTCGCGCTTGGCTTGGCAAAGCCTGCCAGAATCAGAAAGGCCGTCGAGAGCAGCGGCGTCGCGTAGGAGGCGGCACCGAGCACGCGGATATCGCCGCGCTTCATTCCGATATCCCAGGCATAAAATGCGGCACCGACCGGGCCAACGCCGAGCGCCATGATCGCCAGCCATTGTGCCGGGGTATCGGGCCAGATCGTGACCTCGACAATCCCGTGCACGATCGCCGCCAGCAGCGCAGTGGCAAGACAGAAGCCTGCTACCGCATCGGTCGGCACCGACTTGAGCTTGCGCGACATCACCGAATAGGCCGCCCACACGAACGCCGCGACGAAGGCTGCGATCAATCCGGGCACCTGGCCAGGCGCGAAATCACTGCCGCCATTGCCCGCAAACAACAGCACCGTGCCGGCGAGGCCGAGCCCGGCGCCGACAATATGATGTGGCGCCAGCCGCTCGCCGGGCAGCAGCGACGAAAACACTACGATCAAAAGCGGCCAGAGATAATTCAGCAGTCCGGCTTCGGCCGGCGGCGCTAAACGCAGCGCCAGGAAATACAGCGCGTGGTATCCGAACAGCCCGCCGACCCCGACGATCCACGCAGCGGGCGGCTGCCGCAAGGCGCCGACCGCATCCGGCCGCCCGATCCACGTCAGGGGTCCGACCAGCGCGCCGATCGCGAACGTCATCGCCGCCAGTTGAAATGCCGGAATTTTCCCGGTGGCGACGGTCAGCACCGCCAGCAGCGACCACATCAGGATCGCGGTCAGCCCGATCAGCGTGGCGGTGCGTGGGGTCATCTAGCTTGGCAATGCTGTTCCGTCATGGCCGGGCTCGTCCCGGCCATCCACGTTTTCCTAGTTAGCGGTTTTAAAGACGTGGATGCCCGGCACAAGGCCGGGCATGACGACTCATGAAACCGTTCGTTTGAGCTGGATTGCTTCGTCGCAAATGCTCCTCGCAATGACGACAAGCAATCACACCATATACTGCCCGCCATTGATCGAGAGCGTCGAGCCGGTGATGGCGCCCGCCTCGTCGGCGGCGAGGAACACCACGGCGCGGGCGATTTCGTCGGGCTCGCCGAGGCGGTTGACCGGGATCAGCGGCAGGATGCTTTTCTCCAGCACCTCCTTCGGCACCGCCTGCACCATCTCGGTGTTGATATAGCCCGGGCAGATCGCGTTCACGGTGATGCCGCCCCTGGCATTCTCCAACGCGAGCGCCTTGGTGAAGCCGATGTCGCCGGCCTTGGCGGCTGAATAATTGACCTGGCCGAACTGGCCTTTCTGGCCGTTGATCGAGGAGATGTTGATGACGCGGCCGAATTTGCGGGCGCGCATGCCCTCGATCACCTGACGCGTCATGTTGAACAGCGAGCCGAGATTGGTGTTGATGACGGCACTCCACTGCTCGAGCGTCATCTTGTGGAAGGCGCCGTCCTTGGTGATGCCGGCATTGTTGACGAGCACATCGACCGGCCCGAGCTCGGCCTCCACCTTCTTGACGCCGGCGGCGCAGGCGTCGAACGAACTCACGTCCCATTTATAGACGGGAATGCCGGTCTCGGCCTTGAACTTCTCCGCCGCCGCGTCATTGCCGGCATAGCTGGCGGCGACCTTGTAATCGGCGGCCTTCAGCGCCTTGCTGATCGCCGCCCCGATGCCCCGCGTTCCCCCCGTCACCAACGCAACACGTGCCATGTCGAATCCTTCCCTTGGTGTTTTTTGAACTGCGCTTTTTAGGTAGCTTCGAATTAAGCGGGCCGTTTGACGAACATCAAGAACAAAACGCCCGGCA
>Ga0207652_10001894_pt1 | contig 18100 bp, 19 predicted proteins | sample KBSC63BmetaG_FD_184334 | JGI IMG/M metagenome (GOLD analysis project Ga0207652, IMG submission 184334) | Corn rhizosphere microbial communities from Kellogg Biological Station, Michigan, USA - KBS C6-3B metaG (SPAdes) (version 2) | ecosystem: Host-associated > Plants > Roots > Rhizosphere ... | reverse complement strand
GGTGATGCACACCAGCGGGATCGAATCCATCAGCGCATCGGTCAGCGGCGTCACCATGTTGGTGGCGCCCGGCCCTGACGTCACCAGCACCACGCCCGGCCCTCCCGTGGAGCGCGCATAGCCCTCCGCGGCGTGACCGGCGCCCTGCTCGTGCCGCACCAGGATGTGCTCGACATCGCTCTGCTGGAACAGCTCGTCATAGATCGGAAGCACCGCGCCGCCGGGATAGCCGAAGATGTGCTTGACGCCATGATCGATCAGCGCCCGCACGATCATCGCTGCGCCGGTCATCTGGTTCGGATCGTGGCTCTTGTCGCTCATGGCTTGCTCCGGATGCGCTGTTCTCACGCGCCTTCTTCAGTTGGTTCTTTAGAAAATAAAAAGGGGCCCAAGAGGCCCCATGCACACCGCCCGAATTTGGATGGCCTTAGCCATCCCCGGCGGTGCGCCTGGGTACGACGACGATAAGCAGTTTGGTAATTTTATTACGCATATGACCGCTCGGACTTCCCAAAGGTTGCGCAAACCATAGCGGCGAACCCCGGAAAGTCAAGGGAAGGCCTCGCTCGGCGCGATTTCGGCAGCTTAGCCGGGTTGTGGGCGTTCGGCGAGCGTTTTTCGCCGTCATTCCCTGCTTGCGCGGAGAATGACGTCAGAGAGCCACGCCCCCGCCTCCTCCGGCTTCACCCATTCGAATTCCGGCAGCTGGTGCCGGAACCAGGTGAATTGCCGCTTGGCGTAATGACGGGTATCGGCGCGGCCGATCATGGCCGCCTCTTCGAGGGTGATTTCCCCCTTCAGATGCCGGATCAGCGTCGGCACGCCATGGGCCTTCATCGCCGGCAGCAGCGGATCGAGATGCCGTGCCGCCAGATCAGTGACCTCCCCCAGCGCGCCCGCCGCAAGCATCGCGTCGAACCGCGCATCGATCCGCGCATACAGCTGATCGCGATCGGCGGCCAGAAACAGCGCGCGGAATGTTCCCGGTGGCAATAGCGGCGGCAATCCTTCGCGATGCCAGTCGGCCAGCGAACGCCCGGTCGACTCGATAACTTCCAACGCGCGCGCGATCCGGCTGCGGTCGCGCGGCTTTAAACGCTCGGCGGTTGCGGGATCACGTCGCCCAAGCTCGGTATGCAGCGCCTCGACGCCATCCAGCTCGAGCCGCGCGCGCACGCCAGCGCGAACCTCGGCGGGAATCGGCGGCACCGCCGACAGCCCCGATATCAATGCCTTGAAATACAGGCCGGAGCCGCCGACGAAAAGCGGCAACCGGTGTTGCGCGCGGGCTTGGCCAAGCGCCAGTGCAGCATCGGCCACCCAGTTCCCTGCGGAGAAATTGACCGCGGCATCGACATGGCCATAGAGCCGGTGCGGCACGACAGCTTCCTGTTCCGGCGTCGGCCGCGCCGTGATGATGCGGAGATCGCGATACACCTGCATGGAATCGGCATTGATGATCACGGCATCGTGCGTTTGCGCAAGCCGAAGCGCCAGCGCCGACTTGCCGCTGGCGGTCGGCCCTGCGATAAGCACGGCCTTGCCGTTTGCCGCTTGCGAATTCACCTTAAAATGTCTCTCGTCGCCACGCTGATCTGCAATCCCGCCGACCCCGCGCTCGATAGCACGGTGGTGGACGGCGCGCGCGCCATTCTTCCCTCGCCCGGCCCGGCGCAATGGCTGTTCGACGAAGTGGCGGTCGATATTCCCTTCGAAGGCCAGATTCCCTCCGATGGGAGCGACGTCCGGACGATCGAAAACCGCCTGCGCGAGGCGCGCGGCGATTTGCCGATCGACATTGTGGTGCAGCCCCGGGCCTTCCGGCGCAAGAAGCTTTTTCTCGCCGACATGGATTCCACCATGATCGAGCAGGAATGCGTCGACGAACTGGCTGATTATGCCGGGCTGAAAGCGCATGTCGCCGCCATCACCGAACGCGCGATGCGCGGCGAAATCGAGTTCGAACCGGCGCTGCGCGAGCGCGTCGCGCTGTTGAAGGGCCTGCCCGTCAGCGTGGTCGATGAAGTCTTGAAAAAACGCATCACGCCGACGCCGGGCGGCCGCGAACTGGTCATGACCATGCGCGCCCATGGCGCCTACACCTGCCTGATCTCGGGCGGCTTTACATTATTCACCAACGCGCTCGCGGCCATGCTCGGCTTTCAAGAGAACCGCGCCAATGAGTTGATGGTCGAGAACGGCAAGCTGACCGGCGAGGTCAGAGAGCCGATTTTGGGCCGTGCCACCAAGCTCGCCAAGCTGATCGAACTGCAGGAATCCTTCGATCTCGACGACATCGACATGCTTGCGGTCGGCGACGGCGCCAACGATCTCGACATGATCCAGACCGCCGGCCTCGGCGTCGCCTACCACGCCAAACCGGCGGTCGCCGCCGTGGCGGCGGCGCGGATCGATCACGGCGACCTCACCGCATTGCTGTATGCGCAGGGGTACCGGCGGGACGAGTTTGTGGGGGGATAATCCCTCGGCGTCATCGCCCGCGGAAACGCGGGCGATCCAGTATTCCAGGGTGCCCGCGATCATGCACGGCAGTGATTACTGGATACTTCGCTTTCGCGGAGTATTGACAGTTAACTACTGCACGCTCAGCGCCACAAACCGCAGCTCGCCGTCGGCGTTGGAGACCAGCAGCAGAATCGATTTCTTGCCGTCCTTCTTGAGCTGATCGACACGCTTCTTGATGTCGGCGGCGTTGCTCACCGCTTCCTGAGCCACCTCGACGATGACTTCGCCGGCGCTGAGGCGTTTCTCGGCGGCATCCGACGCGCCGTCGACACTGGTGATGACGACGCCCTTGACGCTGTCCTTGATCTTGTAGCGGGTGCGCAGGTCCTTGCTCAGCGTGGCGAGATCGAGGCCGAGCGCCTTTTGCGTCACCGGCTTCTCGGCGGGCTCCTCTTTGGTCTTGGCTGCCGCCTGCACCGCCTTGTCGGTATCCTCGAGGCGGCCGAGTGTCACCTTGCGGGTCTCCTCCGCGCCCTTGCGGATGATGACGACGTCGACCTCCTTGCCGACCGCGGTGTCGGCGACGACGCGCGACAGATCCTTCGGCTCCTTGATGTCCTTGCCGTCGAACTTGACCACGACATCGCCGGGCTCGATCCCCGCCGGTTTCGCCGGACCCTTGTCCTCGACGCCGGCGATCAAGGCGCCGCGCGCCGGCTTGATGTTGAGGCTTTCGGCGATCTCGTCGGTGACCTGCTGGATGCGGACGCCGAGCCAGCCGCGGCGAAGCTCGCCGAACTGCCGCAGCGAATCGACCACGCCGGCAACCGTCTTCGAGGGCACCGCGAAGCCGATGCCGATCGAGCCGCCCGACGGCGAGATGATCAGCGTGTTGACGCCGATCACTTCGCCATCGAGATTGAACAGCGGACCGCCGGAATTGCCGCGGTTGATGGCGGCGTCGGTCTGGATGTAGCTGTCATAGGGGCCGGAGTTGATGTCGCGGTTGCGCGCCGAGACGATGCCCGCCGTGACCGTGCCGCCGAGACTGAACGGATTGCCGATCGCGATCACCCACTCGCCGAGCCGCAGCTTGTCGGAATCGCCAAACTTCACCGCGACCAGCGGTTTTACAGGTTTGAATTTCAGCACCGCGAGATCGGTCTTCTTGTCGACGCCGACCAACTCGGCCTTGATCTTGGTGCCGTCATTCATGATGACGTTGATCTCGTCGGCATCCGCGATGACGTGATTGTTGGTCACGACGATTCCCGAGGTGTCGACGATGAAGCCGGAACCCAGCGAATTGGTCTTGCGCGGCTGCAGATCACCGCCCTTGGAGTTGCCTCCGGGACCACCACCGCCACGGCGATTCTTGAAAAAATCGTCAAAGAACTCCTCGAACGGCGAGCCCGGCGGCAATTGCGGCATCGCGCCCCTGCCCTCACCGCCACCGCCCTTGGCCTCGACGGTCTGCGAGGTCGAGATGTTGACCACCGCGTCGATCACCTTCTCGGCGATGTCGGCGATGCCGTCAGGGCCTCGCGCCGAGGCCGGCGCTGCCATCAGGACGCTGGTGGCGCCAAGGCAGACCGCGGCCAGCAACGGGCGCAGGCGATGACTCAAGGCTGGGATCGCACCGGTCATGTCGATCTCTCTCCATCAAAAAAGGGGTAGAATTTGAAGTCCACAGTGCGCCCGAACGGGGCTGCGGCGCAAGCATTTGGGCCGGACATTTCGTTCACATGCGTGCCACCGATTGAGGCGAAAAGCGGACGCCGCGGCCGACGGTAACCCCTCACCCTGATCGCCGAGGCGATCCGACCTCTCTCAGTGGGAGAGGTGGCACCGGACATGGCACGCACCATTTCCAGGCTCATGAACACTTTAGCGCCGGACCACCCATATCAGGATCAGTCCCGCGACCGCCGATCCGATGCCGACCACCCGCAGAATGTGATCCGGCGTCGTGAGCGCGCTCTTCATGGCTCGGCGCATCCAGGCCGGGCTTGCCGCGAACAGCAGGCCTTCAAGCACAAACAGAATACCCACACCGATGAGGAAGTCGGCGAACGCTATGGACCTCATCGGACTGAAACCCCCCGTTTGATGGTCTTTTTATTTTATCTACGGGCGAAGCGAGGTTTCGCTTCGCCGCCTGTCTCGTCCTGACGCCGGTAGCTTACGGTTTCGGCGCAGACGCCGCCGGTGGCGCAGCTGCCGCGGGCGGCTTGCCGGAGGAATTGCTGAAGAACTTGAAGAAGTCGGAATCCGGCCGCAGCAGGAAGCGCGTATCGTTGCTCTTCAGGCCGTTCTCATACGCCGTCATCGAGCGGTAGAACGCGAAGAAATCGGGATCCTTGCCATAGGCTTCGGCGAACAGCCGGTTGCGCTCGCCGTCGCCCGCGCCGCGTACCTGCTCGGCGGTGGAATTGGCTTCGGCGACGATCACGGTGGCTTCGCGATCCGCGTTGGACCTGATCTCCTGGGCCTTCTGGCCGCCTTGCGCGCGGAACTCGGCGGCCTCGCGCTGCCGCTCGGTCTGCATGCGCTGGTAGACGGCCTGGCTGTTTTGCTCCGGCAGATCGGCCCGCCTGATCCGCACGTCGACCACCTCGATGCCATAGCCGTCGGCTTCCTTGTCGAGCTGGTCGCGGATCCGCGCCATCAGGGCTTCGCGCTGGTCCCGCACCACCGTGATGAAGGTCACTTCGCCGAGCACCCGGCGCAGCGAGGCGTTGAGCAGCGTCGTCAACTGGATGTTGGCGGCCTGGATCGAGCCGACGCTCTGATAAAACCGCAGCGCGTTCTTGATGCGATAGCGGGCGAAGGCGTCGACCACCAGCCGCTTCTGGTCCGACGCGATCACTTCCTGCGACGGATTTTCGAGATCGAGGATGCGCTTGTCGATCGAGATTACGGTATCGATGAACGGTGCCTTGAAATTCAGGCCCGGCTCGGTAACCACCTTAACCGGCTCGCCGAGCCGCACCACCAGCACCTGTTCGGTCTGCGCCACGGTGAAGATCGAGCTGTAGCCGACGATAAGGACGACAAACAGCACGAACAGCGTGACAATACCTGCAATTGGGGACCTCATTTCGTGGCTCCGCTCGGCTGTTGCGGCTGGCCCGTTGTCGGGCCCGCCGGACGCCGCGGCGTCAGCTCACTCAAGGGCAGATACGGCACGATGCTCTGCGAGGATGAACCGCCGCCGTCGTACACCAGCTTCTCGGAACCGCCGAGGATGCGCTCCATCGTCTCCAGATAGATGCGCTGCCGGGTGACGTCAGGCGCCTTCTTGTATTCGTCGTAGACCTTCAGGAAGCGCGCGCTCTGGCCCTTGGCCTCGGCCACCGCCTGCTGCTTGTAGCCTTCGGCGATCTGGATGATTTGAGCGGCGCGTCCGCGGGCGTCAGGTACGACGCGGTTGGCATAGGTCTGCGCCTCGTTCTGCAATCGCTCGAGATCGGCGCGCGCCGCCTGCACGTCACGGAACGAATCGATCACCTGCGCCGGCGGATCGACTTTCTGCATCTGCACCTGCTGCACCAGGATGCCGGAGCCGTAGCTGTCCAGCGTCTTCTGCATCAGGTCCTGTACGGCGGCCTCGTTGGTGGTGCGGGCGCCGGTGAGGATCGGCTGAATGTTGGAGCGGCCGACGACTTCGCGCATCGCGCTTTCGGCGACCGCCTTCACGGTACCCTCGGGATTCTGGATGTTGAACAGGTAATTGCCGACGCCGTCGGGCTTGATCCGCCACAGCACGGTGAAATCCACATCGACGATATTCTCGTCGCCGGTCAGCATCAGGCTCTCTTCCGGCACGTCGCGCATCGTCCTGCCGCGCCGCGCCGGATCGTCGATCAGGGTCATGCCGATAGAGATGGTGGAGACGCGCAGCGCCTTCGGCAGCAGCACGGTCTCGATCGGATAGGGCAGATGATAGTTCAGACCCGGCTGCACCGTGCGCACGTGCTTGCCGAAGCGCAAGACGACGCCGAGCTCTTCGGACTGAACCCGGAAGAATCCGGAAAGTCCCCAGATCGCGAGCACTCCGATCAGGATCAGCACGATGCCAAGACCGCTGAAATACCCGCCCGGCAAGAGCTGCTGAAGCCGGTCCTGACCGCGGCGCAGAAGGTCTTCGAGATCGGGCGGCCTTGGCCCCACCGATTGCGGTCCGGAGCCCCACGGCCCTTTCGGACCCGAGCCCCACGGGCCTCCGCCTTGATTCTTCCACGGCATCGACAGTCTCCTCCGCAAGGGTTCGGGCCAAGACGCCCGGCCTCGCCGTATCTGCACGGCTTTATAGGGGACCGCCCCGGCCCTTACAACGCAAGCTTCCTGCTTGAAGGAGCTATGCCTCAGCCGATAATTGTCAATGTAAACATTGCCTGACGGTGTTAATGCGACCTTCGTCGGCGATATGTCACATAGGAAAACGCCGCGCTGTCGTCCGAACCGGCCGGATTCCGCACACGCGCGACCTCTTCCCAGTCAGCCGCTTCGATTGCGGCAAAATACGTATCGCCGTCGGGCCGGACGTGAACTTCGGTCATTTCCAGGCGGTCGGCGCACGCCATCCATTGCGCGTAGATTTCCGCGCCGCCGATCACGGCGATTTCGCCTGCCGAACGCCGCAGTGCGTCGCCCAGGGCGACCGCGCGGGCCGCGGCGAACGAGGTGGTCACTACCGCCCCCGCGGTGCGAAAATTGGCATCGCGCGTGACCACGATATTGGTGCGTCCAGGCAGCGGCCTGCGCAGTGAAATGAAGGTTTTGCGCCCCATCACGACCGGCTTGCCCATCGTCATCGCCTTGAGGCGTTGCTGATCGGATTTCAGCCGCCATGGAATAGCACCGTGAGCGCCGATCACGCCATTGTCGGCGACCGCGACGATAAGGACGACCTCCATCAGCGCGCTCCCTGTGCAAGCGCCGTCAGCGCCGGACCGCCGATCCGGCAAACCGTCCACTCGTCCATCAGGACCGCGCCAAGCGACTTGTAGAATTCAATCGATGGGGCGTTCCAGTCCAGCACCGACCATTGCAATCGCGACCAGCCGTTGGCCACACATGCCTTCGCGAGATGCACCAGCAGCGCCTTGCCGATGCCCTTGCCGCGCTGCGCGGGGCGGACGAACAGGTCTTCCAGAAAGATGCCGGAACGGCCGCTGAAGGTCGAGAAATTGATGAACCAGACCGCGAAGCCGGCGGGCTCGCCCTTCCACTCGGCAATCTCGCAGAACAGCCGGGGATTGCTGCCGAACAGCGCCACGTCGAGCATCGCTTCGGTTGCTTCCACCTCGTGGAGCAGTTTCTCGTACTCGGCAAGCTCGCGAACAAAGGACAGGACAAGTCCCGCTTCACCGGGGAGCGCGCGGCGGATGGTGAGGGACATTCAATCGCTCACACCGCGACCGCGGCCTTGATGTGCGGGTGCGGATCGTAGCCTTCGAGCACAAAGTCTTCGTAGCGGAACGCGAAGATATCCTTCACATCAGGATTGATCTTCATCACCGGCAGCGGCCGCGTCGGGCGCGTCAGTTGCAGCCGGGCCTGGTCGAGGTGGTTGGAATAGAGGTGAGCGTCGCCCAAACTGTGAACGAAGTCGCCGGGCTTGAGGCCCGTGACCTGCGCCACCATCATCGTCAGCAACGCATAGGACGCGATGTTGAAGGGCACGCCGAGAAAAACGTCGGCCGAGCGCTGATAGAGCTGGCACGACAACTTGCCGCCGGCGACGTAGAACTGGAACAGGCAATGGCACGGCGGCAGCGCCATCTTGTCGACGTCGGCCGGATTCCACGCGCTCACGATCAGGCGCCGCGAATCCGGATTACGCCGGATCATGTCGATGACGCTGGAGATCTGGTCGATGCTGCGTCCGTCCGGCGCCGGCCAGGATCGCCATTGCGATCCATAGACCGGGCCGAGATCGCCATTGGCGTCGGCCCATTCGTCCCAGATCGAAACGCCATGGTCCTTGAGATATTTGATGTTGGTATCGCCGGCGAGAAACCACAGCAATTCGTGCACAATCGATTTCAGCGGCAGCTTCTTGGTGGTCAGCATCGGGAATCCGGCGGCCAGATTGAAGCGCATCTGATGGCCGAAGATCGACAGCGTGCCGGTGCCGGTGCGGTCGTGCTTCTTCGCACCGTCCGAGAGAATCCGTTCGAGCAGATCGTGGTACTGGTTCATGGCCTGATATCGCGGACCTTTATCGAGCCCTTGGGAGACGGCGAATTTAGCGGCCGGACCGGCCAATCGACAGCGGCGATTCGGCCCGACGCATCGATTATACCCGGAAAAATGAGCATCCGGCCCATTAATGGCAAGGGCGGCAGAACGGCGCGTTCGGCGCTCGTCCTTAGTGGATTTCAGGAGCCAGGATCAGTTGGTCGCCGGTTTGAGAACTGGCGTCCACTTCGCGATTTCGCTTTTCACCAGCAATGCCAACGCTTCAGGGGTGCGCTCCGCCGCCGGCGGGATCACGCTTCCAAGATCGAGCAGGCGCTTGCGGGCGCCTTCATCGTCCAGCGCCTTGACCGCCGCCGCGTTGAGCCTGGCGATGACAGGCGCCGGGGTTCCCTTCGGTGCGAAAATCGCGTTCCACGCCTGGGCCTGGAAGGCCGGCAAGCCGGCTTCCGCGGTGGTGGGAACGTCAGGCAATGATGGGCTCCGCCCGGGCGTTGCGACCGCATAGGCCTTGATGGTGCCGCCGTTGATCTGCGGCACGGCGTTGACGATCTGGTCGCACATGTAGTCGACCTGACCGCCGACCAAAGCATTCATCGCGGGACCGGTGCCGTTGAACGGAACAGCTGTCGGCTTGATGTCGAGCATCGAATTCAGGAGTTGGCACGACACATGGGAGACCGAGCCGACGCCGGCATGCGCCGCATTGACCTTTTGGACATTGGCCTTCACGTAAGCGATGAATTCCTTGAGATCCTTGGGCGGGAAATCCTTGCGCGCGAGAATCAGGATCGGGGTCCCGGCCAACAGCGCGACCGGCTCGAAATCCTTTTGCGGGTCATAGGCAAGGTTGGGATAAAGCGGAACCGCCGCCGCATGGGTCCCCATATGCCCGGTAATCAGCGTATAGCCGTCGTTGGCGGCGCGCGCGGCGCGGCTGGTGGCGGTGGTGCCGCCCGCGCCGACCATGTTCTCGATGATGATGCCCTGGCCGAGCGTTTGTGCCATGGGCGCGGTGACGATGCGGGCGATGACGTCGGTCGGACCACCCGCGGCGAACGGAACGATCATGGTGATAGAGCGCGTTGGGTAAGCTTGCGTCTGGGCTTGCGCAGTGATCGTGCTGAGGCCGGCAAGTGCGGCCAGAACGCTGCTCGCAAGCAGGCGACCGTACCAATTCATCGGGTTTCTCCGTAACCGCCCGTTGCCGAATGCCGGCGCGGACCGGACGGCATAACCTCACACGACACCGCTCCCGAAGTCGATTCGACTTCGGGATGCGGCGCACCGACGCATGTCAGGTTTCGGACTCCACGAACACCTCGTCGCGCTTCTTGCGCAGCGAGGGCAGCAACGCCAGTACCAGCAGGAATGCGGCGGTCGCCATCAGCACCGCCGAAAGCGGGCGGGTAAAGAACACCGTCGCATCGCCGCGCGAGATCAACAGCGCCCGGCGCAGGTTCTCTTCCATCAGCGGTCCGAGCACCATCCCGAGCAGCAGCGGCGCCGGCTCGAAATCATGCTTGATCAGCCAATAGCCGAGCAGTCCGAACGCTCCGGCGAGGATGACGTCGACCGGAGCGTTGTTGATGGAGTAGATGCCGATCGCGCAAAAGATCACGATCGACGGGAACATCAGCCGATACGGAACCCGCAGCAGCCGGACCCAGATGCCGACCAGCGGCAGGTTGATGATGATCAGCATCAGATTGCCGACCCACATCGAGGCGATCATGCCCCACACCAGCTCGGGCTGCTTCTGCATTACCTGCGGCCCCGGCACGATGCCGTGAATGGTCATCGCGCCAACCATCAGCGCCATCACCGCGTTGGGCGGAATGCCGAGCGTCAATAGCGGGATGAATGAGGTCTGCGCCGCCGCGTTGTTGGCGCTTTCGGGCGCCGCGACGCCTTCGATCGCGCCGCGGCCAAACCGCGACGGATCCTTGGCGATCTTCTTCTCGAACGTGTAGGCCGCGAACGAGGCGATCACCGCGCCGCCGCCCGGCAGAATACCCAGGATCGATCCCAGGATGGTGCCGCGGACGATGGCCGGCGCGGAATCGATCATGTCCTTTTTGGTCGGCATCAGCCCGGTGATCTTCTGTTGCACCAGATCGCGGTCCATCTCGGCGCCGGCGTCGAGGTTGCGGATGATTTCCGCGAATCCGAACACGCCCATCGCCACCGTGGCGAAGCCGAGGCCGTCGGCGAGTTCAGGGATGTTGAACGCCATCCGCGACGCGCCGGTTTCGATGTCGGAGCCGACCATCGACAGCAGCAACCCGAACACGATCATCGCGATCGCCTTCAGCACCGATCCCTTGGCCAGCACCGTCGCGAAGATCAGGCCCAGCACCATCAGCGAAAAATATTCGGCCGGTCCGAACGCCAGCGCGAGTTTTGTCAATGGCGCACCGAGTACCGCTATCAGCACCGTCGAGACGCAGCCGGCGAAGAACGACCCGATCGCGGCGATCGCGAGCGCCGGACCGGCGCGGCCCTGCTTTGCCATCTGGAAGCCGTCGAGCGTCGTCACCACCGACGTCGCCTCCCCCGGAATATTGACCAGGATCGACGTGGTCGAACCGCCATATTGCGCGCCGTAATAGATGCCCGCGAGCATGATCAGCGCACCGACCGGCGGCAGGCCGAAGGTGATCGGCAGCAGCATGGCGACGGTCGCGATGGTGCCGATGCCGGGCAGCACGCCGACCAGCGTTCCGACCAGCGCACCGATCAGACACAACAATATATTGGCCGGGATCGGGATCGAGACGCCACCGAGCCACGCCGGCGACCATGGCACGAACTGGAACACGACATGGAAGCCGAGCGCGAGATTTGAAAACAGATCGGACATCGTCCCTCACTGAACCAGGAAGCGGGGCCAGAGCTGCATCGGCAGCCCCAACCCGTAAGGAAACAGAAAACTGCAGAAGGCGGTCAGCGCGATGCCGACGATGATGGTTTCCTTCCACCTTGTTTCATGCGTTCCCAGCGCGGAAATCAGAAAGGTGGCGAACGCCGAGATCACCAGGCCGAGCGGGCGGATGGTGATGGCAAACGAAAGGATCGACAGCGAGACGAACAGCGGACCCCGCCAGGCATAGGTCGCCAGATGGGCGCCCTCCGTCACCAGACCGACAATCGTCACCGCGATGCCCAGTCCAAGCAACAGAACCGCAAACATGCGGGGCGCGGTTCCGGCGCCAAACGAAAATCCATGCATGCCCTGCAGATCGCTCGATGCCCACAAGGCGAATAGCGCGATCGCAATCAGCGCTATTCCGCCGACAAAGTCCTGCGGACCACGAATCCATTTCGGCATGATGTATTTGACCGGCCCAAGGTTCGGCCCATGGCTCGGCGTGTCACTCATCGATCTCTCTCCCTCGCACAGGGCTTCTCGCCCATTCTGTTTGGATGGCGTTGATGCTGGTTCTGCGTTCCTGCCTACCGATTTTCATCCGATAACGCCAGCAAAACCCAAACACCCCCCGGCCAGCAACATCCAGAGCGGATTAAGCCGTGTGGCAAAGGCCAGTACCGCGGCGACGACGGTGACCACGGCGGCGATCCAGGTCCGATCCGAAGTCAGCGCCAAAATCAGGCCGCTGGCGCTCATCAATCCGATGGAAAGTGGAACCAGCGCCGCCTGAATAATGGCAGGCCAGCGCGAATGGGTCCTGGATCGCGCGAACAGGCGGCTCACGTAATAGGCAAGGACGGCGGTCGGAACACACATCGCGAGAGTTGCCGCCAGCGCGCCGCCCACCCCGGCGACGGAATAGCCGATCAGGGTTACGATCAGCACATTGGGCCCCGGCGACATCTGCGATATCGCGAACACATCGGCAAATTGCTTGTCGGTCATCCAGTGCTGAACGTCGACCGCAACCCGGTGCATCTCCGGAATTGCGGCATTCGCACCACCCACCGCAAACAACGACATCAGGCCGAAGGTCCAGACCAGCGTCCAAATCGGGTTGGCGTCGGAATTCATGCCGTAACCCGCCGGCGGATGGCAAAGGTGATGGCGATACTAAGCGGGATTGCCACCAGCAGCACCGCCGGCAACGGCAGCCGTAGCAGGCCGATGGCGGTAAACACCGCGGCCATGACGACAAGTCCGACCAAATCGCGTCTTTTGACCAGCGGCATCATCATCCGGAAAACGGCCGAAATCAGCAGGCCGACCGCCGCGCAGGACACGCCGGCCAAAATGCGTCGCAGGGCGTCGATTTCGCCAAAATGCGCATAGAGCGCCGCCAGCATCGTCACGATGAGCATGGGGGGACCGAGCAACCCGGCAAAGGCTGCGATGCCGCCGGGAATCCCGCGAAAACGCGAACCGAACACCACGCTAAGGTTGACGACGTTGGGGCCAGGCAGGAAATGGCACAGCGCGTAGGTTTCGTTGAACTCGTCCGCCGTCATCCAGCGGTGCTGATCGACGATGGCGCGCCGCGCCCAGACCAGCACGCCGCCGAACCCGGCGAGCGATATTTTGGCGAACGCGACGAACAGCGCGATCAGGCCGGGCGGGGTTGATGTCGGGATATCCGGCGCCGGACTGGCAGCCGTCGGCGAATCCGGGGGCATAGACAAGATTTAGAACGATGGCTGCGCGAGGCCAACCCATATTCAGCCGTGTTCGGCGCCGGCCGCAGGGGCGCATTCCACGCCGGAATGCCTTGCGCAGGCTCTGTTTTTCTCAACTTTTCCATCCTATATTCAGGGTGCCGGTTCGCCGGCTATGGAAATAAATTGCCGCCGCAATAAACCATTCGGACCCGGGGGCAGCACCCGGCGCCTCCACCAAAACCCGAAACCAGTCATATTGGCGGGTTTTGGCGGGGGCGAAACAGGATCGACGAGGGCGTAAAGGGCGTGTTTTTTCTCGGTATGGTTCCGCCGTTATCGGGCTATGTAATAGTTGCAAACGACAACTATGCTCCGGTTGCTCAGGCCGCGTAAGCGGTTTGAAAAACCAAGTCTAAAGTCCTAGTGGGTTAAGCTCCGCTGGGCGGGGTTCGGAGGCACCTGGCAACAGAAGCCTCCACTCAATTTGCCGGATGCCCAACCTTTTGCTGGAAATTCCGCCGCCAGCGGCAACGCCTGCTGACCTCGGGCCGCCGCCGGGGTAGCATGCTGGCGATAGGCGAGTCGGGTGACCCTCATCGCCGCCGGCCCGCCGGCCGCCTCCGAACGCGACAGGACTGATAATGGCGACCGATCATATCCGATACGATGTCCTGGCGCGCGACGCCCTGCGCGGGGTGCTGCGGCGTGTCCTGGCCGATGCCGCCGAGCACGGGCTGCCCGGGGAGCATCATTTCTTCATTACCTTTCTGTCCACCGCCGAGGGCGTGAAGCTTTCGCCGCGGCTGCTGGCGCAATATCCGGAAGAAATGACGGTCATTCTTCAGCACCAGTTCTGGGACCTGGTGGTGACTGAGGACCGTTTTGAGGTCGGCCTGTCGTTCGGCGGCATCCCCGAGCGTCTGGTGGTTCCGTTCAATTCCATCAAGAGTTTCTTCGACCCGTCGGTGCAATTCGGCTTGCAATTCGAGCCTTCCGACGCAGCGACCGAGACACCGGCGGCCAACCTTCCGGCAGTCCCCGCGCCCTCGGCCGTAACGGTTGCAGCCCCGGCCGCCGAAAATCAGGAAGAGCCGGCGAAGCCGAGCGAGGGCGCCGAGGTCGTGCGGCTGGATCGCTTCCGCAAGAAATAATCCGCGCGCAAGAAATCCGCGCAACTCATGTAGAATGAATGAACGTGCCGCCGGCGCGCGGGATTGGCGTGAGCTGGTTCTGAAAAGAAACCGCCGTCGTGATGGACATCGTTCATGGCTCGATCAACCACCAAATCGCGATCCAACGCCACGCGCACAGAGACCGACAGCTTCGGTCCCATCGAGGTCCCCGCCGACCGCTACTGGGGCGCGCAGAGCGAACGTTCGCGGCAGAATTTCCGCATCGGCCATGACCGGATGCCGATCGAAATCATTCACGCGCTCGGCATCGTCAAGCTTGCAGCGGCGGAAGCCAATCGCGAGCTTGGGCTCATCGACCAGCGCCGCGCCCGCGCCATTATCCGCGCCGCGCGCGAGGTGATCGACGGCAAGCTCGACGATCATTTTCCGCTGGTGGTCTGGCAGACCGGCTCCGGCACCCAGACCAACATGAACCTCAACGAGGTGATCGCCAATCGCGCCAACGAACTGCTGGGCGGCAAGCTCGGCGCCAAACAGCCGGTCCACCCCAACGATCACGTCAATATGAGTCAGTCCTCGAACGACTCATTCCCGACCGCCATGCACATCGCCGCGGCGATGCACATCCTCGCCGATCTCATTGCGGCGCTCAGCGAGCTTCACCGCGCGCTGCGCAAAAAGGAGAAGGCGTTCGCTCATATCGTCAAGATCGGCCGGACCCATACCCAGGACGCGACGCCGCTGACGCTCGGCCAGGAATTTTCCGGCTACGCCGCCCAGGTCGAGAGCGGCATCGCGCGGCTGCGCGTGGCGGTGAAGGATCTCTACCCGCTGGCGCAAGGCGGTACCGCCGTCGGTACCGGCCTCAATTCGAAACCGAGATTCGCCAGGCTGTTTGCAAGGCACGTCGCCAGGATTACCAAATTGCCCTTCACCAGCGCCGCCAACAAATTCGAGGCGCTGGCCTCCCACGACGCCTACGTCTTCGTGCACGGCACCATCAATTCGGTGGCCACCGGCCTGTTCAAGATCGCCAACGATATCCGCCTGCTGGGGTCGGGTCCGCGTTCCGGACTGGGCGAACTGATCCTGCCCGAAAACGAACCGGGCTCCTCGATCATGCCGGGCAAGGTCAACCCGACGCAGTGCGAGGCCATGACCATGGTTTGCTGCCAGGTGTTCGGCAATCATACGACTATCACCGTCGCCGGCAGCCAGGGCCATTTCGAGCTGAACGTCTACAAGCCGGTGCTGGCATATTGTATGATGCATTCCATCCAACTGCTTGCCGACGTCACGCGCTCGTTCACCGAACATTGCGTCGAGGGGATACGCGCCGACGAAAAGCGCATCCGGGATTTGATGGAGCGTTCGCTGATGCTGGTGACCGCGCTCGCTCCCAGGATCGGCTACGACAACGCCGCCAAGGTGGCCAAGTCAGCACACGCCCGCGGCACCACGTTGAAAGAAGAGGCTGTGCGGCTGGGCTTTGTTTCTGCTGATGAATTCGACCGGCTGGTGCAGCCGGACAAGATGACACATCCCGGTTGATCACCGCGCAGAACCCCCGGGAATTTACGGGCCGGGAAAATAGTTATCAATCATATCGCCTAAGACTAAGATCGATGCGCTATTGTCGTCGCGCAGGGGCGCGGTAGAGAATATTTCGTTTTCGCAGAGCGGAAAATATTTTTTGATGCTATCAGAGGGCAATGATGAGGATTTCCGAATGACGACCGAGTCGGCCAAGCGCGACCACTTGCGCCTTCGTGAACCTGTCGCATGTCCTCCGTTTGCCGGATGATGGAGACAGGCATGGGGGACGTGGTCAACCTGAAGCGATTTAAGAAGCGCACCGAGCGAGAACATTCGGCGAAACAGGCCGAAGCCAACCGGACCCGGTTTGGCCGAAAAAAATCCGAACGCGTTCTGGACGAACGGCGCACCGAGCGTGCAAGCGAGTTGCTGGATCAGCATCGGATCGACGGCGAGGACGCGTCATGAAATCGCCTGTCGTGAAACGCTCGATCGTGGTCGGCGGTCACAAGACCAGCGTCAGCCTCGAAGAGGCGTTCTGGAACGGCATGAAGGAAATTTCGGGATTGCGAGACATGACGCTGTCCGAACTGGTGGGCGAGATCGACAGCAATCGCCAGCAAGGCAATCTGTCTTCCGCGATTCGGCTGTTCGTGCTGGATTATTTTCGAACCCGCGCCGCATCCGCCGCACCGGATTCAAAACCGCAAGGCTAGCCGCGGTTCACAGGTACGCCGGTACATTAAACCTTGGCGCTAAATCAAACTTGCTGACTTCACTCGATCACCTCGTCAGCGCGCGCCAGCACCGCCGGTGGGACCGTAAGTCCGAGCGATCTGGCTGTCTTGAGATTGAGAACTAACTCGAATTTACTTGGCATCTGCACGGCAAGGTCGGATGGCTTTTCGCCTTTGAGGATACGATCGACGTATGCAGCTGCACGAAAGAAAATATCCACGCGTTCGATACCGAGGGCAACGAGCCCTCCGGCCTGGGGGAATGAGGCGACGGAATAGACCGCTGGCAACTTTTGCTTGGCCACCGATCGAACAACTGTCTCTACCCGGGAGGCCAGGAAACTATCGGGCAGAAAGATCAGACCGGGCCTTGACCTCGCGCCGGCGGTCTCAATAGCGCGTTCAAGTTCGGGTTCGTCGTGCACCGGAGCTTCAGTCACCTCAAGGGACGCAGCCGATCGAACAGCTTGTATTGGCGGCAAAAACATACGCGGAAACGGCGCGGTATCCGGATTAAACACAACAGTTACAGATTCAACATCAGGTGCGATTTCCTTGAGAAGCTCCATCCATTTGGCACCCATGCTGGGCTCCTCGGCGCCAAACCCGGTCAGCATTCCACCGGGACGCGCCAGACTTTGCACGAAGCCTTGAGCAACTGGGTCAGCGATCGCAACGAAAACGATCGGGACGGTGGAAGTCGCCCGCCTGGCCAAAAGCAAATAGGCGGTAGAGTTCACGACAAGCGCATCTGGTCTAAGATCGACCAGTTCTCTAACAAGCGCCAGCCGTTTGGCGGGATCACTGGCTTGCCAGCGAATATCGAGTTGCAGATTACGACCGCGGGACCATCCTAAATCCCCTAGCCCGCGCTCGAGCGCTGCAGCTTGCCTGGATCCTTCGGGATCGCTTTCCGCACGGGCTATCAGAACCCCGACCCGCCTCGTTTGGACGTTTGCTTGCGCACGCAACTGCCTTGGCAAAGCAAGCGATGCGGATACTGATCCGCCGACACTCATTCTGATGAATTCGCGTCGCCTCATCTACAACGTCCGCCTGCAGGCAGATCGATCCGGCAGTTTGGGCCACAGCACGAAGGCTTCCGTACCCTGAACATCAATGCGTCATGGCAACGAGACTAGATCGAACGAAACGCACGTCGCAAGAAGAATTCTGCTGAGGCACTCTTCGGATTTCATCGAACTGTCACGGCGCCTGTCGATGCCGATAGGGAGATTGCCAGTGACATCCGATGAAGACGGGATCGTGGCGAGCCCGAAAGGTGTCAAAAAGCGGAGGTGGCTTCGGTAGGGCGATATTGACTTTCGCCCTTTTTTTGCATCAGATGGTCGGCGCCGGGCTTGATCGCAGTCGCCCGGTACCCAAGGCATATCGCCCAAGCACTGCACTTCGCCCGCTCGCCGGGCCGAGGCTTTG
>Ga0207652_10001892_pt1 | contig 18106 bp, 18 predicted proteins | sample KBSC63BmetaG_FD_184334 | JGI IMG/M metagenome (GOLD analysis project Ga0207652, IMG submission 184334) | Corn rhizosphere microbial communities from Kellogg Biological Station, Michigan, USA - KBS C6-3B metaG (SPAdes) (version 2) | ecosystem: Host-associated > Plants > Roots > Rhizosphere ... | reverse complement strand
CAGCGCGATGCCGGCGACGCCCGCGGAGGCGAAGATGCTGACGCCGTATTCGCGCACGGCGTCGAATGTCATCAGCGCAAAGCCGAGGGTGAGGAAGCCGATCACCACGCTCGCGGTGCGCTTGAGGACGCGCATCTGGGTAACGGCCTTGCGGGCGAGAAGATTGTCGTCTGTGTCGAGGCGGAAGCGGCGCATATAGCGGTCCGCCGCCAGATTGCTCGCGACGATGGCGATCCAGCCGAGCAGGATGACGAAGGAGGCGATCAGTATCCGATGCAGAGTCCGTGACGTGTTCGTGCCGAAGGGCAAAGCCGGAACGATGATCGTCACCGCCAGAAGGACAACGGCGAAACGGATCAGCGGTTCGGCCCGTTGCATGAGGGCATCCAGCATGGGATGGCGCGCCTGCAGGAATCGCCGCAGCATCGCGCGCATCAGCTGGAATATGGCGAGCGCCGCCGCCGCTGTGGCGAACAGGATGACGATGCCGATCAGCCAATCGGGAACATAGCCGGCGAACTTACCAAAAGAAGAGGGGATCATCCTTCACCTTTCATGCCCCTTGTTTTGCGGAAAGCGACGCTACGAATTTCTGGCAATAGGATGCCGCCGTGAGGCGCAACACATTCTCGAACAAACGCGCATGGCGTATCCTGCGTTCCTGCAGCGGCATGTTCAGCGCTGTGTGCATCGCCTCGGCGATTTCGTCGGGATCGTTGGGATTGACGATCAGGGCGTCCTGGAAATAGCTGGCGGCGCCCGCGAAGCGCGAAAGCACGAGCACGCCGGGATCTTCCGCGTTCTGTGCCGCGACATACTCGTGGGCGACGAGGTTCATGCCGTCGCGAAGCGGGGTGACGAGGCCGACGCGCGAGATGCGGTGAAACCCCGCCAGCGTTCCGCGCGAGACGCCCTGGCTCATATAGCGCAGCGGCACCCAATCGAATGTGCCGTGGCGGCCGTTGATGTCGCCGGCCATGCGATTCAGCACCGGACGCAGTGATGCGTATTCGCTCACTTCCTCACGCGACGGGACAGCGACCTGCAGATAGCTCACATGCTGGCTATGTTCGGGAAAGCGCGTGAGCAATCGGTTGAATGCCTCGAAGCGGTTGGGCAGGCCCTTGGAATAATCGAGCCGGTCCACACCGATCATCAGATGGCGATTGTTGAGACTGTCGGTCAGCCGTTTGTTGTTCCTGCTTCCGGCGGCGCGCGCGGCCTGGCGATTGAAGGCAAGGCCGTCGATGCCGACCGGCGCGACGATGGTCTGCACCGGGCGGCCGGGCACCTGGATGACGCCGTCTTCGGTGATGTCGTGGCCCAGCGACTGGCGCACCGTGTCGAGAAAATCGTTGCGATGCTCATTGGTCTGAAAGCCGACGACATCGTATTCGCACAAATCCTTAAGCAGCAGGTCGCCTTGCGGCAATCCGCTGAAAACGCTGTGCGGGACAAAGGGAATGTGGAGATAAAAGCCGATGCGTCCGCGAACGCCCATGCGCCGCAACATGCCGCCGAAGGGGATCAATTGGTAATCGTGAACCCAGATCAGATCGTCCGGCTTCAGCAGGGGCAGCAGCGTGTCGGCATAGAGCTTGTTGACGGCGCGATAGCCCTCAAGGTCTTCGCGGCGAAATTCCATGAGGCCCAGGCGGAAGTGCAGTAACGGCCACAGCGCACTGTTCGCGTAACCGACATAGAATTTTTGATAATCATCTTCCGAAAGATCGATGGTCGCGTATTCGGTGGCGCGATGGACGGTCGAATGCACGCCGCCGCCTTCTGGCGTGGTTTTGCCGCTCCAGCCGAACCACAGGCCGACGGAATCCATCACGTCCTGCAGAACAATTGCCAGCCCGCCGGCGCGTTGGCTTTGCCCCGGCAGTGGAACGCGATTGGAGACGATTACGAGGCGTGCCATAGGCCTTGTTCCCATGTGCGGCTGAGGCGATAGGCCGACAGTATGAGACCGACCAGCGAATAGGCTTGCGGAAAGTTGCCCCACAGATCGCCGGTCTGCGGATGCAGATCTTCCGACAGAAGGCCGGCGGCGTTGCGGCGCGACAAAAGATTTTCGTATAGGGCGCGTGCTTCTTCCTGACGGCCAACCGCGGCAAGCGAGTCGATGTACCAGAAGGTGCAGATGATGAAGGAGGTTTCCGGCAGGCCGAAATCGTCCGGCTCGTCGTAACGCAGCAGGAAGCCGTTGCGCAGGAGACGCTTCTCGATGATGTCCAGTGTTTTCAGGAAACGCTCATCCTTCGCATCGATCAAACCCAGCTGCGGCAGGAGCAACGATGACGCGTCCACCATTTCCTCGCCGAAGGCGCCGGAGATCCAGCCATCCTTGGTGATGGATTTTGCGAGAATGGTGTCTCGCAGTTTTGCGGCCTTGGCTTTCCAATCCGTCGCATCCTTGTCTTCGCCGACACGCTGGGCAATCAGCCCCATGCGATGCGCGGCGGCCCAGCACATCGCGACGGAATAGGTGTGGACGCGCGTGCGGCCGCGAAATTCCCACACGCCGGAATCCGGCTGCAACGCAGCGGCCAGCGCCGCCTCGCCCACGGGCTTGAGACGCTTGTAGAGGTCGAGCCCCCCGGCAAAACTGACTCGCTCATCCCAGAACAATTGCGCCGCCGACAGGATGACCGAGCCGTACACATCGGTCTGTTTCTGCGTCGATGCGGCGTTGCCGACGCGCACCGGACCCATGCCGTGAAAACCGGCGAGCGCGGTGGCATTGTTCTCGGTGAGATCGGTGCTGGTGACGATGGGATAGAGCGGATTGAGGTCGGAGTCTTTCTCGCTCAGCACCGTATTCACCAGGAAGCGGACGAAATGTTCCATGGTGCGGGTGACGCCGAGCTGGTTGAGTGCGTTCACAGTGAAATAGGCGTCGCGCAGCCAGCAATAGCGATAGTCCCAGTTGCGCGCCGTGTTCGGGGCCTCGGGAATAGAGGTCGTCAGCGCCGCCACGATGGCGCCGGTCTCTTCATAGCTGCAAAGCTTGAGCGTGATCGCAGCGCGGATGACGGCCTTTTGCCATTCGAACGGGATAGCGAGCTTGCGCGACCATTCGAGCCAGTAATTCGTGGTTTCGTGCAGGAAATTCTTGGCCAGGCTGTCCGGGTTCTGCGACAGGCTCTCGTCCGTTCCGATGAAGAGGTTCACGGGTTTGTCGAGAAGGAAAGCGGCTTCGTCCTGGATGAAGCTGGGGCCGAGGTCCGAGGTCACGCGCAGGATGCGGTCGTCGCCGATGAAGCGTAGATGGTTGCTGCCTATGCTGACGCGCGGTTTGGTCTTGCCATAGTCGAAAGTCGGGCGGACGCGGATTTTGATGCGCGGGGTGCCGGTGATGGGTTCGATGCGGCGCACGATTCCCGGCGGGCGGAAGTTGCGTTCGAAGAGCAGGAAGCGCGGCGCGAAATCCAGCACGCGCAACGTCTCGCCGGCCTCGGTCTCATAGATGGTCTCGAGAATGGCGGTGTTGCGGATGTAGGACTGGTTCGTCGTTGCGAGATTTTCGACGACAATGTCCATGAAGCCGGTTTCGGGATTTTCACCGTTGACCAGCGCGTTGAACACCGGATCGCCATCCAGCCGCGGAAAGCAGAACCATTTGTGGACGCCCCGGGTATCGATGAGACTCGACACGGCGCAGTTTCCAATCGGTGAGAGATCGAGCTGAGCCATGATCAATCCCCCTCGTCGCGAAAATGCTCAAGCCATTCGCGCACAGCGGCAGGCTGGCCGCCGAATGCTGTGCCGACATCCAGCGCGATGCCGCCTTTTTCCTCGGCGGCGCGAAAGCCATCATGATCCGTCACGTCGTCACCGACAAAAACAGGGATGCGGCCCTTGAACGGCGCATGGCGCATCAGGCTGCGGACGACAACGGCCTTTGTCAGCGCGCGATTGCGGATTTCGAAGGCCATGCGCGCAGGTAGCGCTTCGAAATTCTCTTTGTCCTGCGCGGCGAGGCGCGTTACCAGATCCTCGACGTCGTCCTTGCGTTCGGGCGCCGTTCGATAGTGAACGGCGACGCAATGATGCTTGTCTTCCACGATCACGCCGGGCCACATCTGCACCGCGTTATTCAGCAATGTTCGCCATGCGCCGGGCACGGCAAGCGCGTCGCTTGCCGCTTCCACCGTTCCGTTCGGCATGCGGATCCTGGCGCCATGCGCGCCGCCGCCGGGCAGGCGCAACGGCGAGAGCAGTTTGTCGATCTGCGCGAAGGGGCGTCCGCTCACGACGGCCAATGCTCCGCCGAGCCATGTACTCGCCTGCAGCAAAGTGCGCGTGAGCGTGCCCGGCACGTGCACCGCCTCCGGCGTGGCGGCGATATCCAGAAGCGTGCCGTCTATGTCGAGAAAAAGCGCCCAATGGGAATCCGGCGCCGGAGCGTGATCGGCACGCTGAGGTGATGTCTTAAACGCCATAAACTGCATGACCACGCGACAGGCACGCCGTCAACCCTTGATATCTCTCTATTAATACGGCAACCCGCGCAGGTATGTTCCAGCCTGTTGTCCCTTTAACGGCAGATGAAATTCGTGAAAGCGCGGAACCGAATTGGGGTTTGCGCGTTTGTCCGTTCACCGACTCGCATTTCGCGCCGCGAGCGACATCGCGATCAGCGACGATCCCCCGAACAACATATCCACGCCGACGATGATTCCGATCGCCCACGCCGCGGAAGCAGGCAGGCCGACGAAGATGAGCGCGGCGAGGAGGAGGTCGATCACCCCGTTCACCATCAGCCACATCCAGCGATCGTGCAGCGCGCGCCGGTATTCGAGCGACAGCATGATGGTGAGGATTCCGTCCGCGGCGAGAAAGCCGGTGAGGATCACGGTGAGCGACAGCGCGCCACCGGCAGGCCATCCGAACAGAAGCACGCCCGCCACGATGGCGACGAGCGATGACAGTATCGACCACCAGAAACCCGGTGCGTGACGTCCGGTCAGGGTGGTGACCAACCCGATCACGCCGCCGAGAAACAGCACCCAGCCGAACAGGATTGCGACGGCGATGCTGGCCAGCGGCGGAAGAATGAGCGCCACAAGGCCCAGTACGACCAGCACCACGCCTTCAAAGAAGAACATTCGCCAATGCGCTTCGAATGTGTGTTCGGCTTTTTCCGGCAGTCCAGTATGGGTCATGAGGCTCTCCCGCGCGCGACTCCGCTACGGAAGGATCATAGGCGCTGCGCGGTTCCGCGGCGATGCAAAAACCGTGTCCCGAATCTGGTATCAATGGCCCAGGAATTGGGGAGTGGCGGGCGCGGACGTGACGCCCGTCCGGCAGCTTGGACAATATCTACGCGGACACGGAGAGCAGCGAAGAGCGCGAGCTGGCCTATGAAAGCTTCGTGTGGCGCAACCTGCGCCGCAATTATGCCGGTCATTTTACGCATGGCACCCTGGGGCTTACAGGCTTTCGCCTCGTCAATGCGCCGACCTTCGTTCCCGCCTATCTCCACATGCTTTCCGGGTCCGATATCCTGACGGGGCTGGGGCTGGCGCTGCAGCAGCTTGGCAGCACGATCTCGCCCATCGCGGGCGCGACCGCCATCGAGCATCGCAAATATGTCCTGCCCGTCACCATGATGCTCGGCACGATGATGCGCGTGCAGATCCTTGGACTGGCGCTGGCGGGATGGTTTCTGCATGGCCAGTCGCTTCTGGTTGCTTCGATTGTGTTCCTGTTTCTGCTTGGTCTGTTCTCAGGCTGGCAGGGCGTTGCGTTCCAATATCTGCTTGCGAAGGTCATTCCGATTTCGCGCCGCGGCCGCCTGCAGGGCTGGCGCAACATGACGGGCGGGCTGATCGCGGCGCTGCTGTCCTATTTCGCGGGCCGCTATTTCATCGGCCATAATATCTGGGGCAATGGCTATGGCGTGACGTTCCTGACGGCGTTCGTGCTGACCAGCCTTGGACTCACCGCCATCGGCGTTCTGATGCGTGAGCCGGAATTGCCGACGCTGCGGCCGCGGATGCGGATGATGGAGCGGCTGCGCGAATTTCCCGAGTTGCTGCGCGCCGACAAGGGCTTTCGCGAGTTCATGATCGCGCGCACCTTCGCGATCTCCGGGCGCATGGCGTCGCCATTCTATATCATCTACGCGGCCCACACGGTTTCCCTGAGCGGGCAGACGATCGGCCTTCTGTCTTTCGCCTATCTGATCGCCGACACCGTGACCAATCTGGGTTGGGGCTATCTGTCGGACCGTTCGGGCTTTCGTTCGTCCTTCATCGGCGCACTCTGTATCTGGATCGCGGCCATCGCGCTCTTGATGAGCGTCCATACGCTGCCGCTCTTCTTTGTCGCGTTCTTCGGCCTTGGCGCCGCCAATTCCGGCTATCAGATGAGCGCGCAGAACATCGTGTTCGAATTCGGCCATCGCGACGACATGGCGATGCGCCTGGCGCTTTCCAACTCGGCGGAGAGCGGGATGGCCGCATTGGGGCCGCTTGTCGGCGGATTGATCGCCGCTGTGTTCGGATACGCCGCTGTCTTCAGCGTCACGATGGCATTTCTCGTCCTGGCACTCGCCTTGATGCTGCTGCGGGTGGAAGAGCCCCGCAAGCGCAAGGCGGCGGGCTAGACGACCAAATCGCTCTGCTCGGGATGCCTGCGGAACCAGGCCATCGCATAGGAGCAGGTGGGATGGATTTTGTAATGGTTCTCGCGTGCGATGACGACAATGCCTTCCATCAACCGGCTGGCGCTTCCCTTGCCGCGCAACGCCATTGCCGCCTCGACATGCGGGATGGTGAAGACATCGCCGCTCCGCCGATAGTTGGCGAAAGCCAGTTCGCCGTTCTCTTCCAGCTCAAAGCGATTGCGCGCTTCGTTGTTGACGACGCTCACAGCTTCACCATCAGCTTGCCTTTGTTCTTGCCCGCGAACATGCCCGCGAGCGCGGACGGCATTTTCTCGAAGCCTTCCACGATGTCGACAGGTGCCTTCAGTTTTCCCTGTTCCAACAATCGCGCCAGCGCGGCTTCGGCCTGTGTTTTGCGATTGTAGAAATCCATCACCACGAAGCCTTCCATGCGGATGCGCTTGGTGACGAGGAAGCCGGGCACGCCGGCGGGGCCGGGCGAGGGTGTCGCGGTGTTGTATTGCGAGACGGCGCCGCAGCACACCACACGTCCGAACAGGTTCATGCGGCGCAATGCGGCGGTGAGAACATCGCCACCGGTATTGTCAAAATAGACGTCGATGCCGTTTGGGCATTGCGCCTTCAGCGCCTTGTCGAGATTGTCGGCGGTGTAATCGATACAGGCGTCGAAGCCGAGATCGTCCACCACCCATTTCACCTTGTCGCCGCGCGTGGTGCCGACGACGCGGCAGCCCGCGATCTTCGCAAGCTGCCCCACGATGGAGCCGACCGCGCCCGCCGCGCCTGACACAAGTACCGTTTCGCCGGCGCGCGGATGGCCGACATCGAGCAATCCGAAATAGGCGGTGAGACCGGTGATGCCGAGGACGCCCAGAATATGTTCGGGCTTGTGCGCCTTGTCGTGTTTGGTGAGCGCGCGCGCCGGGAAGGCGGAATATTCCTGCCAGCCGAATTCGCCGCTGACGAGATCGCCCGGGGCGAATTTGTCCGAATTGGACGTCACCACTTCGCCCAATCCCCAACCTGCCATCACATCGCCGGGATTGAGCGCGGAGCGATAGGTTGCGCCCTGCATCCAGGCGCGGCTGGCCGGATCCAGCGACAGATAGGTGGAGCGCACAAGCACCTCATCCGCGCCGGGCTGCGGCATGGGTGCATCGCGCAGGTCGAAATTCTCTGGCCCGACCTCGGCGTTGGGCTTTCTTGCATAAATCCATTGGCGGTTGGCCATGACAACTCCTCCATGCTCCGCGCGCAGATTGACTTTATTTCGGGACGATTTCTAATCCTGTTTCAGCCGGGGAGGGCGAATTATGAGTCTGGTTCCGCGCGCGTTGGGCGCAGCATTGCTTCTTTTCCTGAGCATTTTCGCGCTCCCGGCATCGGCAGCGGACCGCACGGTTGTGGTCGTGCTATTCGACGGCTTTTCGCCCGCGATGATGGATGCGGCGAAGATCACACCGCATTTCGACGAAATCAAACGCGAAGGCGTGTGGTCGCGCCATCTGGTGCCGGTGTTTCCGACATTGTCGCTCGCCAATCATACAAGCTTCGCCACCGGTTGCTGGCCCGAGCATCACGGCGTGGTGTCCAACACTTTTTACGATCCGAAGCTTGGACGTTTCGGTCACAATTCGACTCCGGATGAAAGCGATGCCGACTGGCACACCGGATGTCAGTCCATGTGGGAGGCTGCAAAGCAACAGGGGGTGAGCGCGGCGGTCTATAATTGGGCAGGCCGCTGGTCCGGCAAGAAGGGGATGCTCGCGGCATTCGCCAATCCCATCATGCCTTACACGATGCGTCCCTCCGACGATTGGGTGATCGCGCAGGGCATCAAGGAATTGCAGGACACCAGTGCGAACCATCCGCATCTGATCGCGCTCTATATGGAGGGGCCGGACGAGCACGCGCATTATCACGGCATAACATCCCCCGACACCATTGCGGCGGTGCGCCAGTCGGATGCCTATGTCGGCAAGCTGATGGATGCGATCCGCAAATTGCCACCGGGCCGTGAAGCCACGCTCGTCATCGGTACCGATCACGGCATGATCGATGTCGGGCCGATGGTGAACATGACCCGGCTGATGAACATGTATGACATCAAGGGCCATGTCGCTGCCGATGGCGCGACGGCGTTCCTTTATCTCGACAAGGGCGAGAGCGCGGATCGCGTGATGAAGGCGCTCGCGAAATACAAATATGCCTTCGATGTTTACAAGACCGGTCACTACCCCGCCTTCGCACATCTGGGCACGGGCCCGCGGCTTGGCGATCTGATGGTGCTGGCGCATCCGCCCTATTGGGTGGTGGATGACACCGTGTTCCCCAGCTGGGCCCTCGCGCTGGGCGTCAATCACATCTGGCCGCCAATATTTACGCCGTTCACCGGCGGGCTGAAGGCGACGCATGGCTTTGACCCACGCATCGTGCAGATGCACGGCATCTTCTATGCGTGGGGCGCGGGCATTGCGAAGGGCCATGAAGTGAAGCGGCTGGATATGGTGGATATCGAACCCACGGTCATGTCGCTGATTGGCCTGAAGCCGGGACAGCCCATGGATGGAAAGATCGTCACTGACGCATTGTCAGAGAAATAATCGCGATCACGGGATTTTGCGTGTAACGAAACGCCTTTGCGGGCCGTAATACCCGCGAACACGCGCTTAGGGAGCGGTTGCTTCTGGTGCGAGTGCGGCCCTTCGCATTCGCGAGAAGCGCATCCTCGGAGGACTCCATGTCTCGTATACTTATTGTTACAGCGGCCGCGGCGATGCTGATGGCCGGTCAGGCTTTCGCGCAGGGCAATTCGATGTCCAGCAGCAACGCGATGGCGAGCGGCAACGCGATGAGCAGCCACCATGCTATGAGCGCCACGCACAACTGCACGAAGGTTGCGGCGAACACAATGTCGGGCAACGCGATGTCGGGCAACAGCATGTCGTCCGGCAATTCCATGTCGTCCAACGCGATGGCCGCGAAGCCGAAGAATTGCGACAAGCCCGCAACGAACAACATGAGCAGCCCGAACAACAGCATGGGCCACTAAGTCCGCTTCAACTCCTGACGAATAGCCTCGGCGCGCGAAACCCGCCGGGGTTATTTCGTTTTGGTGGGCTCGCGGTTCATCCAGGGCAGCATCAGCCCGATGGGGAGGATCCAGATCGTCCCGGCGATAGCGTAATAGAGAAACGCCACCAACCCGTTCGCGTGTGGCAAAACCTTGAGGGCAAAGATCATCGCGATCACGGCATAAAGGGGAATCCAGACCAGCATGACGATCGCGCCGATGAATTTTTTGGTGCGGGGGGACATGAAAACCTTCAGAAGCGCGATGATGTGAGCTTGACGTTCGCCATTTTCCAGACCTTCGCGAATTCCTGCCGCGTGGCCGCTGCTTCCTCCTTCTTGCCCTGCGCGTCAAGGGCTTGCGCCAAGCCGTAGAGTGCCCAGCCATCGATCCGGTGCATGTTCAGGCTCTTGCGATAGACGACCTCAGCCTCCACGGGTTTTCCTGCTTCCAGCAGCGCGGCGCCATAGATGTGACTCACCGGCTGGTGCCAGTAGTCCGGTTCTGTGTAGGGCAGGGTGGTATAAATATCGTTCGCCTGCTTGAAGTTGGCCAGCATCGTGGCCCGGTCGCTTTTTGTGCGCGCGATCTCGCCGTCAAGCAGCGCAAGACCCAGTTGCGCCATCTTCGTGCCGGGAACGCCGAACGCATCGATGGCGGCGAACTGGTCCGCGGCGATCATGGCCGCAAGCGCCGCGCGGTCCTGCGCGGCGTGCTTCAGATCGCGCTTGTTAGCATAGGCGAAGCCGCGCGCGTAAAGCGACATGGCGGTCGCAAGCTTGAGATCCTTCGGCGGGCGGGGCTCCGCCAGCGCCGCATCCCATTTGCCGAACCGGATGTCGGTGACGACCGGAACGAACATGTAAAGCTGTATCGGCGGGAGTTGCGCGGCCTGAGCAACGCCAGCCGCCGTGGCCTTGATAAGGCGCCCGCCCGCATCATGCGCGAGCTTGTACTGGCCCAGCATTTCCGACGACGTCCAAAGGAAGTGAATGTTGTGGGCGTAATAGGCGAGCGGATAGTAGCCCTGTGCCTTGCACGCCGCGATATAGTCCTCGTCTTTCTGCGCGGCGAGTATGTTGACCTTCGCCGCGTCTTCGTAACGGCCGACGCGAAAATAGATATGCGCCGGCATGTGAACGACGTGCCCTGCCGCCGGCATCAGCGGCTCGAGCTTGTCGGCGGCGGCTTCCGCGCGCTCTGGCGCGTTCGAAGCTTCAACCGCATGAATATAGAGATGCAGCGCGCCGGGATGCAGCGGTTCTTTCTGCAAAACGGTTTCCAGCGTGGCAACGATTTGCGCGCCATGACCGTGCGGGGTTTTGCCGTCCATCTCCCAGTAATTCCACGGCTGGGTATCCATCATGGCTTCGGCATAAAACACGCCGGCATCGAGATCGTCCGGATAGTCGTGCCAGACCTTGCCCATCGCTTCGGCGAAGGCTTCGTCCATCGCATGTTGATCGGCTTTTGGATCGGTCGAATATCTTTTGGCGATGGCTTCGATCCACGCGACTTCTTCCGGCGAGGCTTTGGCTTCGAGCGATTGTGCGCGCTGAACGGCGGCAACCGCCGGGCCCGGCGCATCCGGCTGCATCGGCAGATTGATGTTGGTGCCGAGCGCGAACGCCACGCCCCACCAGCACATGGCGCAGTCGGGATCGAGCCGCGCGGCTTCGCGGAAGGAGCGGATCGCTTCGGCGTGGTTGAATCCGACCAAGAGCCGCACACCTTGATCGAAGAATGCCTGCGTCTGCGGATTACCGGTCGTGATGGGGTGATGGTGATCGCCATAGCCGGTGAGCACCGGCGCACCCTTCTTGTCGGCCTCGCCGGCATAGACGGCCGGCATGGGCGGAAGCGTCATGGGCGGCATCGCCATCGCCCCCATGTTGTTCATGTTCATGCCGGGCATCTCAGCGGCATGCGATGCGGTGACGGCGAAAATGCTCGCGGCGGCGGCCAAAAGCGTCGTGAATTTCATAGGGGCCTCCCGAAAGGCGGGCCAAGGATGCGACGGCGGCCATGCCCGCACAAGCCACGCCGCCGCATGGATTTTGGGGGAAAGGCACACTAAACGGGGCGGATGACCCTTGCCCAATTCGAAAGCCGCCGCGCGGTCGGCATCTGGCTGCTGGCCGTGGCCGCGATCATCGCCTGCATGGTGGTGGTCGGTGGGCTTACGCGGCTGACCGGTTCGGGGCTCTCCATCACGCAATGGGACCCGATCATGGGCGCGATCCCGCCGCTCAATCACGCGGACTGGATGGACGCTTTCCACAAATACCAGCAGATCCCGCAATACACCCGCGAGAACGCAGGCATGACGCTGGAAGGGTTCAAGGGAATCTTCTGGTGGGAATGGTCACACCGTTTGCTGGGGCGTTTGCTCGGCGTGGTGTTCTTCCTGCCGTTCCTGTGGTTCGCCTGGCGCGGCGCGATCACGCGCAAAGAGATTCCGCGCATGATCGTCCTGTTCCTGCTCGGCGGGCTGCAAGGTTTCATCGGCTGGTGGATGGTGGAGAGCGGGCTTGAGGTCCGCGTGTCGGTTTCGCAATACCGGCTGGCGATCCATCTGGGCACGGCGCTGATCCTGTTCGGCGCGATTTTGTGGACGGCGTTCGAATATCTGCGCCCGAAGATCGCGAACGCGACTGCACCATTTGCGAAATGGGCGCTGGCTTTTGTGGGGCTTGTCTATTTCCAGATGCTGCTGGGCGCGATCGTGGCCGGATTGCATGCGGGCCTGATCTACAACACCTGGCCGAGCATGGATGGGCAGTTCGTTCCCGACACGGCCTTCTTCTTCAAGCCATGGTGGATCAACTTCACAGAGAATGCCGGCCTCGCGCAGTTCGATCACCGCATGGTGGCGTATCTCGTGGCGATCAGCGCCTTCGCGCTGTGGCTGCGCGGCAAGCGCGCGAAGCTCACGGGATTTGCGCGCACCAGCGGCGATCTGGTGCTCGGCGTCACCGGACTTCAGATCATCCTCGGCATCCTGACGCTGCTGCATCAGGTCCCCGAAGCGCTCGCTGCGGCACACCAGCTTACGGCGGTGGCGCTGCTGGCGTCGTCGCTATGGCATGCTTACGAGCTTCGCAATCAGGCGGCGTTCATCGCCTGATCGAGATCCTTGATAATGTCCTCGACGTTCTCGATGCCGATCGAGAGGCGGATGACTTCATTGCCCGCGCCGGCCTTGGCGCGGTTCTCGTCGTCCAACTGGCGATGGGTTGTCGATGCCGGATGGATGATGAGCGTGCGCGTGTCGCCAAGATTGGCGAGGTGGCTGATGATGCGCACATTGTTCACGATGGACATGCCGGCATCGAAGCCGCCTTTCACGCCGAAGGTGAACACGCTGCCCGCGCCCTTGGGGCAATAGGTGCGGTGCAGATTGTAGCACTCGTTATCCTCAAGCCCGGCGTAGTTCACCCATGAGACCTTTGGGTTCTGCTTCAGCCAGCGCGCGACGGCGAGGGCGTTGTCGCAATGTCTTTGCATGCGCAACGGCAAGGTTTCGATACCCGTCAGCACCATGAAGGCGTTGAACGGCGACAGGGATGGGCCCAGATCGCGCAAGCCCAGCACGCGGCAGGCGAAGCCATAAGCGAGATCGCCGAACGTCTCCCACAGGCGCATGCCGTGATAGGAGGGGCAGGGCTCGGAGAGCGTGGGGAATTTGCCGCTGCCCCAATCGAACTTGCCGCTGTCCACGATCAATCCGCACATGGAGTTGCCGTGGCCGCCGAGGAATTTGGTGCCCGAGTGCAACACGATATCCGCGCCCCATTCGATCGGGCGGATGAGATAGGGCGAGGCCAGCGTGTTGTCGACGATGAGTGGTACGCCCGCGTCATGCGCGATGGCGGCGATGGCTTCAATGTCGGTGATGATGCCGCCGGGATTGGCGATGCTTTCGACGAAGATGGCCTTTGTCCGGTCCGTGAGCGCGCGCTTGAAGGAATCCGGATCGCGCGCGTCGGCGAAACTCGTATGCCAGTCGAATTTCGCGAAGCCCTGGGTGAGCTGGTTGACCGAGCCGCCATATAGCTGGCGCGCGGCGACGATGTGATCGCCCGGGCCCATCAGCGTGTGGAACGCGATCAGTTGTGCGGCGTGGCCCGAGGCGACGGCGAGGCCGCTGCGCCCGTTCTCCAGTGCGGCAATGCGCTCTTCCAGCACTGCATTGGTGGGGTTGTTGATGCGCGTATAGATGTTGCCGAAGACTTGCAGGTTGAACAGCGCCGCGGCGTGGTCCGCGTTCTCGAAAGCGAACGCCGTGGTCTGGTAGATCGGCGTCGCGCGCGCGCCCGTGGCGGGATCCGGCTGGGCGCCCGCATGAACGGCCAGCGTGTTGAAGCCATACTCTTCCATCGCGAACTCCCGTGCTTATCGTCAGCGGCGGCTAGTTCTAATGGCTTTTGCGCGGCGATCAAATCGCGCGATTGGGATGTCCCTGGCGCTGTTGCCATTCCTGTTGCTGCTGCTGCCGCGCTTTGTCTTCACGCTCTTTTTTCACAGCCATGTGGTGTCCAATCGCGCAACCGGCGACGGCGCCGAGGACGGCGTGGTGGTGCATGAAATGGCCGGCAACCGCGCCGACGGCCGCGCCTTTGAGGCAACCCGCCGCTTCGGCAGCCGGGATGCTGGACAGCGCAAAACATGCGGTAACCGCCGCGATGACGACGTGTTTCATGATGAGGCTCCCAATACCAAAAGGACAGTTGGGAAGGGGGTGAACCGATTTCAACCGCGCTTCAGCGCGCCGCCTTTGGAAAACAACAGCGGCTTGCGGTTGTCGATGGTGCGGCGGTTCACGCCTAGCCAGCTGATCTCGCCCGAGAGGCGGCCATATTCGATCTTCGGGCAGCGATCCATCACGACGTTCAGCCCGGCTTCCTTCGCCATGGCGGCGGCTTCTTCGTTGATGACGCCGAGTTGCATCCAGATCGTCTTGAGGCCGAAACGATCCTTCTCCGCCAGCGCGTCCTTCACGATGTCGGGCGCCGCATCGGAGGCGCGGAAAATGTCCACGATGTCCACCGGCGCGGGCACATCTTTCAACGCACCATAAGCGGTCTGGCCGAGGATCGTCTTGCCGACCATTGTCGGGTTGACCGGGATCACCTTGAAGCCCTTGTCGAGCAGATACTTCATCGCGAAGTAGCTGGGCCGCATTTCATTGCCGCTCGCGCCGACCATGGCGATGACTTTGGACGAGCGCAGGATGGATTTGATGTAATCGTCGGAATAGGTGGGCATCACTCAGGCCATTTCGGGTCGCGTTTTTCGACGAAGGCGCCGATGCCTTCACTCGCTTCAGCGTGGAGCATGTTTTCAGTCATCACCTTCGACGCGTAGTCGTAAGCGTGGCTCAATCCCATCTCAAGCTGGTTGTAGAAGGCTTCCTTGCCGATCTTCACCGTGGCGCGCGGCTTGGCGGCGATCTGCTGCGCCAGCTTCATCGTGTCGGCTTCGAGCGCGTCCGGCCGCGCGATGCGGTTGACGAGACCAAAGCGATGCGCCTCTTCGGCGGAGATCATGTCGCCGGTCAACAGCATTTCCATCGCGTGCTTGCGCGAGACGTTGCGAGACAGCGCGACCATCGGCGTGGAGCAGAACAGCCCGATGTTCACGCCCGGCGTGGCGAATTTCGCGTCCGCGGAGGCGACTGCCAGATCGCAGCTTGCGACAAGCTGGCAACCCGCCGCCGTCGCAATGCCCTGCACCTGAGCGATCACGGGTTTGGGATGGCGCACGATGGTCTGCATGAGTTTAGAACATTGGGCAAAGACGCCCGCGAACGCGGCGCGGCCCTTGTCCGCTTGCGACCGTTGCGCCGTCATTTCCTTGAGATCGTGGCCGGAGGAAAAAGCCGGGCCGTTCGCCGCCAGGATGATGACGCGCGCATCCTTGTCCTTCGCCGCCTCGTCGAACGCGAATTGCAGCGCTCCCATCAATCCGGTGCTCAGCGCATTGCGCGCATTGGCGCGGTTGAGCGTGAGTTTCAACACATGGTTGTCACGCGCGGCGAGAACAAGCGGTTCGGAGGTCGGTGCGTTCATTGTTCCCTTATACGGAATTTCTTTTGCGCGTGAAACCGGAACGAAGCCGCAGCCCGCTCCGTTAAGTCCCTGAATTCATACAGGAGAGCGCAATGCCAACATCCAGCGGCCATACCAAGGCGATTCTAGCCTCGAAAGTAAAAGGCACGAATGTCTACAACACCAAGGGCGACAAGATCGGTCACGTAGAGGACGTCGTCCTCGACAAGACGACGGACCACATCATGTTCGCGGCCCTCGGCTTCGGCGGCGTCCTTGGCATGGGCGAAAAATACGCGCCGGTTCCGTGGTCGATGCTCGACTATCAGCCGGACAAGGGCGGTTACGTCATCCCGATGTCGGAAGACATGATCAAGAAGGCGCCGGCTTACGATCTTTCGGACCTGACGAAGGGTGACGGTTCTTTCGGGGACATCCGCCAGAAATCCTACGATTATTATAATGTGAAACGCGACTGGTAGGCGCTACCCATCCAAGTGCGTGCGAGGCGCGGCCCGATGAAACGGGTTGCGCCTTCGTGCGTTTACCCCCGCCATGTCCATCAACCCTGCCTCGGCCACCGTTGAGAAGACGCTTCGCAGCGGAAGGTCCGTGTGGGCGGGCGCGGCGAAAGCACGATCCCATCCCCTGAAAGACTCCATCCGTGCGGATGTGGCGATCGTCGGCGCGGGTGTCAGTGGCGCGTTCATGGCGCAGGCCCTGGCCAAGCGGTTCGATAAGATCGTGGTGGTGGATCGCCGCGCGCCGGCGCATGGCAGCACGATGGCCTCGACCGCGATGCTGCAATTCGAGATCGACACACCGCTGATCGAACTTTCCGAGAAGATCGGGCCGTCCAAAGCCGCGCGCGCCTGGCGCCGGTCGTGGCGTGCGACGCAGGCATTGGTGAAGCTGGTGGACGAAGAGGGCATAAGTTGCGGGATGCGCCGCGCGGACACACTCTATCTCGCCGGCGGCAACATGGGCTCGCGCGGGCTTGAGAAAGAGATGAAGGCGCGGCACCGCATCGGTTTGCCGGGTGAGTATCTTGATGCGAGGCGGCTGCGCGAAGTTTTCGGCATCGAGCGCACGGGCGCTATTTTCAGTCCCGGCGCGGCGTCCGCAAATCCCGTGGCACTGACGCAAGGCTTGTTGCGGCGCGCGGTTCGTGATCGTGTTTCGCTTTATTCGCCGGTGGAGATCACGGATGTCATCGCCACGCCGCATGGTGTGGTGCTGGATACGGGCAAGCATTTTATCGAGGCGAAGCATGCGGTGTTCTGCACCGGGTATGAATTGCTCAAGGGGTTGCCGCGCAAAGGCACGAAGATCACGTCAAGCTGGGCGATTGCTTCGCGGCCGCATGCGAAGCTGCCGCGCTGGCTTGCGAACACACTGGTCTGGGAAGCGGCCGATCCCTATCTCTACATGCGCACCACGCCGGACGGACGGTTGATCGTCGGTGGCGAGGATGAAGATATCGACCTGCCATCCTATCGCGCTCGGTCGATAGCGCACAAAACCGCGCGGCTGATCGCGAAGGCGGAAAAGCTCATTCCCGGCCTGGAGTTCACGCTTTCGCGGCAATGGACGGGGGCGTTCGGTGAAAGCGAAGATGGGCTGCCGATCATCGACCGCGTACCAGATATGCCGAACTGCATCGCCGTGATGGGCTTCGGCGGCAACGGCACGATCTACAGCAAGATCGCTTCCGAGATCGTGCCGACGCTTCTGCGTGGGCGCCCCGATAAGGACGCAGATATCTTCCGTTTCCGCTGACTACTTCTGCAATTCCTTCAACAGGACTTTCGCCGCGGCTGGGTTGCGCTCTTTCGCGCCGGAAATGAAATAGACGAACACATCGGTCTTAGCAGGCTTGGCCGCTTTTCCGGCGGTGGGAAGTCCGGCGGGGCTTTTGCCTTCGGCCCACTCGTTCGCGCGTGCCGCCCACTTTTTGATTTCGGCCGTGGTGTATCCGGTTTCGACTTTCGCCGCGGTCTGTTGAAGCCGCGCATAGACGAAGCCTGCCGTCACATCCGCCATCTCCGGATAGGTCTCGTGGTGAGCATAGACGATGGCCGCGTTATGCTTGCGGGCGAGGGCGACGAACTCCGGCACCGCGAAGCTTTCGTTGCGCACTTCCAGCGCATGGCGCAGTGCGATGCCGTCCAGCGTCTTGGGAAGCAGAGCGAGAAAGCCCTCGAAATCCGCGGCATCGAATTTCTTTGTTGGCGCGAACTGCCAGAGGATCGGACCGAGCTTGTGCTTCAACTCTGTGAGGCCGCTCTTGAGGAACATGTCGATCGACGGCTTGGCTTCGGCGAGGATCTTGCGGTTGGTGGCGAA
>Ga0207652_10001891_pt1 | contig 18116 bp, 15 predicted proteins | sample KBSC63BmetaG_FD_184334 | JGI IMG/M metagenome (GOLD analysis project Ga0207652, IMG submission 184334) | Corn rhizosphere microbial communities from Kellogg Biological Station, Michigan, USA - KBS C6-3B metaG (SPAdes) (version 2) | ecosystem: Host-associated > Plants > Roots > Rhizosphere ... | reverse complement strand
GAGCACCAGAGCGATTGAGTTATCGGGATCGAGCACCAGCACCTGTTCGCCCATGGCCAGCATCTTCGCGGGGTTGTTTTCGTTCTGGTACTCGTGCAAGGCCTTAGAGTAAAGATATGCACTCAGGTCGCTGGCCGGATATTTGGCGGCAAACTCATGGGCTGCCTTTTCCATGGCGGCCCCGCCCGTGGTGGCGTAGGCTGCGTTGTAATCCTTGAATTCAGCCTGTGTCTTTGCCTGTGGCGGACGCGTTGCAGTGGCGCTCGACTGAACGGTTGGTGACTGCTGTGTGCAGACAGCCGCGGGAACTATTGCGAGAGCTAATGCCAGTGTCAAAAGGTGTTTCATGCAACGTGATCCTAGTGCGGCTTTGTGGCCGGCTGATAAGGGGTGGCGATGCCTCGTTCCGCTGCAGCTTTGGTATCGGCGGCAGGGTCCCCTGCGACGAGCGCGGCGCGGTAGTGCTGCACCGCGGTGTCGCGGTTGTTCTGGATATCGTAGATCCTGCCCAGGTAAATGTGACTCCATGCCAGCGTTCGGGGATCGCGCGCAGACTGCACGGCCTGTTCGAAGTCAACACGTGCTTCTTCCATTTTGCCCGATAGCGTGGCAATCCGGGCAAGCAGGAATGCGGCCCGGCCGGGTTCGTCTCCGCCATGGTTGTGCTGCAACACCTGGGTAGCGATCTTCGCGGCGCCTTCCGTGTCGCCAGACGCAAACTTCTGCTCTGCTTCATTCAGCAGATTGGATTGCACAACCACACGGGCCGGGCTGATCACCTCGGGCTGCGCCTGTGCCGCAAAGGTTACTTCACGGGCGCGTTTGCGCTCGTGGTCTAAGTCGAGGCTATGCAGCAGATCGCCATACACCGTCCTGAACCCGCTGGACCCTTTTTCGAAGTTTCCAAGAGCGTCAAAGAAATACCGTGTGAGCACAAAGCCCTGTTCCACGGACCGTTGCACATATTCCTCGCGTGCGCGCTCGTTGGTTTTGGGGATTGAGGTTCTCGCCTCGATCGCACGAATTAAGCACTCGTTTACGAGAAGAGCTATGTCGTCCTTAAATGAGCGCGAAAGAGGGGCGTTGCGAATATCGAGCAGGATGGGCTCAAGCCTCTTCAGGCTGGTGCCGTGAGAAGCCGCGAGCGGGTCCAGCACAAAGTGCAGGTACGTGTGGCGGATCTCCTCCTTCGGTATCTTCCCATCCTTGCCGGGCGAAAAAACAATGTCGTAGCTGTTGCCATAATTCCGGGCGTGGACCTGGCCGGGGGAGAGAAGGGGATCCACATAGACTCCGAAGCGCTCGTTTGGATAGCTGACGAAGGGCAGCTTCAGGAAGACATCCGTCTGGTTGATCAGGCCTGAGATAGGATCATGCAATCGTCGCACAAGTGAGTTGTACTCGCCTGCGTGCTTCTCCCAGAGTGCGTGGATTCGCCCCGCCTGATAGTACCTTCGCAGTAGAGGAACCATTCCCAGAACATAGGAAGCATCCGGGGGCATGTCTGCGTCAGGCAGTTTCGTGGAGAACTCAGGAGGGTTATTCAACTCGAGCGCCAGAGAGACGTAGGGGGAAATGTCATCCTGGCTACCCGAGGACTGGTGCTCTTTCCAGAACTGGCAGATGGCATCGCGGGCACGGGCGGCATCTGGTAACTGTTGCACTTCAGCAAGGATTTCCGAGCGCACCGCGTCGCGGAGAGGCAGTGACTCCGCCATCCCGGCATCATAGCCGCAACTATTGAGGGCCGATGTAAGAGTGAAAAATGTTTCGCTCACCTCCAATTGCGCGCGGGTTTCCTGGGCAAAGGACAGTTGGAAAGCCCCAAGAACGGCGATAAGCAGAAAAACCAGAAGAGATGAAAGTTTCGGCCTCAGGGTCCCTCCAGAAATGTGCGGGAAATTCAAGTTTAGGCCAGAAAAACGAAGAGGGTCAAACCCGTTCAGGTTTGACCCTCTTGAATACCCTGTTTAGTTATCCTTTTACGTTTACGTGAGAAAAAGACATGATCGCTTTTCCTGGAACCGCCCTGCCAAAAGACTGCGCGGGCGCGAACACGGTGAACAGAAGAGCCCGGTTCAGTTCCATCCGAACCTGTGGGCTGTCCTGGCCGGAGATGATCCGGTAGGCCTCAACCCGGCCATTTACGCCTACATAGGTCTCAATCACCACGGGCGAATCCAGGTTCAACTGGCTGTCAACGTCGGACATTTCCAGCCGTGGCGGAGTATAGAGAAGCGTCGGGACATCGTCGTCGGCGCTGACCCTCGCGGGAACAAAGAACCCGGTTACTGCAGCAAAAAAGATGATGGCCGTCAGCACGCCCGCGGTGGCAGGAAACATGACCGCGTGAACAGCGTTTTCAAGGCGCACCCAATATCCACTCAGCAAGTTGCGCCGGCTGCGGGATTTCTCGCTGGCAATAGCAATACGAAGCTTCATTGCCAGATCAGCAGGCGCCTGCTTCCGTCCCAGTCCTGCAACGATTTCCCGCGTTTTCTCGAGCGACGCATACTCTGACCTGCATATTGAACACTGGTGCAGGTGCCCTGCAACCTGATGCATCTCCGTACCTGTTACGGCACCGTCAAGGTACAGGGAGAAGAGCGGTTTTACCTCTGTACATCTCATGACTACGCCTCCACTTGCGCTTGGCCGGGTAGAACGGTCTCAGGCTTTGCCGCCTGTGGCCGCTTGCCATCCCCCACTTCCGGTTCCAATTCACTGACGAATGATTCCAGGCGTCTTTTCAGCGCATCGCGGCCCCTGATGAGCCGGGATTTAACGGTGCCGAGCGAGACCTGTAATACGTCAGCGATTTCCTCATACGACAGTCCCTCGATGTCCCGCAGCACAACTGTAGTGCGATACGGTTCGGAGACCTGTTTCAGTTCGTTTTCTACCCGGGCGCGGATCTCTTCGTGCTCGAAGATCTCCAGGGGGGATTCGCCGCGGTCTACCAGCGTGTCACACAGACCAAAGGAGTTGCCTTCCCAGTCTTCATGGGCCTCCATGGAAGTTTCTTTGCTCTTGTGCCGGAACCACCAGCGCCTCTGGTTGGAGGCTTCATGGATGGCAATCCGGTACAACCAGGTTTTCAGGCTGCATTCGCCGTTAAAGCGCTTTATGCCACGAAATACCTTGAGAAAGACTTCCTGAGTTGTATCGGCCGCATCGGCTGGGTCGGTCAGGATGCGATAAACAAGGCTGTAGATCGGTTGGTGATAATGAGCAATCAGCCAGTTGTATGCCTCGTCAGAACCGGACTTGAGTTCTGCGACGATGGACGCTTCTTCCGCCCGTACTGCGATGGCGCTGGCTATGTTGCCCACTGCTGCTGCTGCTCCCGCCATTCGTTTCATGGCGTCACCTCAACGTTACCAAGAATATGGAGCCGCGACAACTTCTTCCCCGTAAGACGGCGTAACCAGCGTAACCTCCTGCTGGCACACAGTCCTTCCTTCATTCTTAACGTATTAGACCCCACACGTAAGTTGCGGGTTCCCAAAAAGTAGAGAGTTTAAAGGAGGGCAGATGAGGCGGCGGACTGCGGCCTATTTCGGGCTGGGCGATGGAGAGGGCGACGGCTTAGAAGCCTTTTTCTTTGTGTGAGTTGCGTGAGTTTCAGGCTGGTCATCTACTACAATCCGCTTTACCCCGTTCCGCTCAGTGATGATATGAACACCTTTGGGAAGCTTGGACTTAGCGTCGCTGGAGGATGCCACAGGAGCGGTCCCGTTGGGCAAGGCCGGGGACCGCTTCCTGCTTTCAAGCTGCGATGCTGCCTGTTCGATGTAGGTGGAAAGGTTTTGCCGGGCGGAATCGAGAGCCGCAGCATCGTTGGCCAGGGGCTCGTATTCCTCGCGCTTGCCCAGCGCTCCGGCAGCGTCCGTGAGGGAACTCAGGTACTCGTAAACGATCGTGATATTGTGGTACAGCTTGAAGGTCGCGGACATACTGCCGCGGCTGTTTTCCACGTCGTTGATCAACCCGGGAATGGCATACGTTACGTTGCGCTGAATGGAATCCGCCATTTTCTGGAGCTGATCTTTCTGATCGCCGTCAGTCTTCCACTTTTCAATACGCAGCTTGCCAAGGTCTCCGTTGGTGGCTAGAGCCGCTTTCTGGATCTGTTCGATGATCAGGTTAAGGTTCGCTTGAACCGGTTGTGCGTTGGCCGGCGGCTGCGCCTGTTGCGGCGGCCCAACCGGCTGCCGCGCCTGTGGGCCGCTCCGCGGCAGAGCCACGGCAGCCAGCGCCACCAGACACACCAGTGGGACTGTTACAAGGGCCTTTGTCATTCTCCCTCCTACCACGTACTAGATGAGAGTAGCCGGTTGGCAGGTTACTCGGGGGGCTTACAATCTCTGGGAAAGCACATGCCGGCATCCAAATCACCCAGCCCAATAGGATACACAAAAGCCCGCCGTGCGCTCCGCGTGCATGCTAATCACACCCGCGCAAAGGTTTACCGCTGGTATTTCAAAGATCCAGGCTTGGACATTTTCCTGGGGGTAAGCACGAAAGAAATGCGGCGTGTCGCGCGCGATTTCCGGCAGCTTTCCATGCCGGATGTGCGCCGGCTGATGTGCTCTCGGGTTCATGAGGAGCGGTCACTGGCTCATGCGATCCTGCGTTGGAAGTTTGAAAAAGGCAGCGAAGCCGAACAGACGCGGATTTTCAACTTCTATATACGGCATCGCGGCGCCATCCATAGCTGGGATGGAGTGGATGACAGCGCGCCTTACATTGTCGGGCCTTACCTTCTGCAGCGTGACAAGGCGCCGCTTTACAAGCTGGCGCGGTCACGAAGGATATGGGACCGGCGTATCGCTATTGTGGCGACGTTGTCGTTTATCCGAAAAGGACACCTCGCGGACACTCTCCGATTGGCTGAGATCCTTCTCAACGATCAAGAAGATCTCATTCGCAAGGCATGTGGCTGGGCTTTGCGCGAGGTGGGTAAGCGAGACGTGACAGCACTAAAAGCGTTCCTCAGGCAGCATTGCCGCACAATGCCAAGAATCATGCTGAGGTACGCAATTGAACGGTTTGAGGACCCGGAAAGGCGGCGATATCTTAGCGGAAATATTTAAAAACTTCCTCGCGTTTCCCACGTGTCTGATTCTGGTTCCGAGCTCCCCCTGGGTGACAGGTGATGGTTCGGCGACGGGGTGGCAACGCGAGAAGGCCAAGTGACCGTTACCATGATCGTCCGTCCAACGAAATAAGGAGCAGTCGCTTCTAAACTGTTGCTGATTGTTTAGCACTGCTTCCGGATACACTGATTTTCCGGGAGGACCTATGCCGCGCCGCTTTCTGCTTTTCCTTCTGGTTCTGAGCTCGTTCATCCTGGCGAGTGCGCAACAGCGATCGCATCTACGCAAAGATCGGGCGCGATCCTTGCCGGCGGCGGAAAAATCCGAAGCGCCGTTGCGCTTTGTGCTGTGGGAGACCCAGTCAGACCTGCGCAAACGTGCAGGTGAGCCCCAGCAGTATTTTGTTCCTGCCATTCAGAAGCTGATCAAGCCATCAGAACTGCGTTATTACAACGACAATTACGGAAAGGTGGATGACGTTTTCTATCGCGCGACAGCAGCGGGCGAGGTACGAATCCTGGTAGCGTACGCGCACGACGAATCCCAGGGACACCTGAACCCTGAGGTGCGCGTGGAGAAGATCCATTTCTTCTTCGATAAGGACATCACTTTGAGAAAGGCGCTGGCGTCCATTGCGGAATTGCGCGACCTCTGTGCGGGGGGATGCATCCTGAATGGATTCTCTTCAAGTGTTGTCGCTCAGCCGGCCAGCCCCAGCGATGCCCAGATCGCACTGGCCCATCAGATGAAGCCTCACTGGCGGGGGCAGGACATGAGTGATGCCACTCCTGGCGCAGAGGTCTTCTACGTGGACAGTCCTTATCCGGTCGATTTCGAGCACAGCCCCGTGGAACGCATCGACTACACGCTGATGAGCAATGCGGGCCGGGAACACTATGCTCTGGCGATGATGGATAAGCAGCCGACGGTCCTAGATGTATGGCATCCCCGCGTCAGCGATCCGGGCGCAGGGGTGAAGTAACGAAGTCAGTACTGGTTCGTGTACTGCACCGTAGCTTTCTTCCGTACAGCAGGCTTTCTGGCCGGAGCCGGGGCATCATCGTCAATGATGATCTTCCTCGGCAGTTCGCTTGTGCCGGGATCAGGGGCATAGCTGTTGAATGATGCCGGGTTGCTTCCGCTAAATCCGCCCGCATCGGCGGCTGCTGCGCGCTGCATGATGTAACCGGATAAACCGCGGCGAAGCCGTGTAAGGGTGTTGAAATCCATGGCCAGTGGCTCGTATTCATCTTTCCGGTTGCCGTATTCTTCCGTGACCATCAGAAGAGTGTCCAGCGTTTCGCAGACCAGGCTCAGGTCTTCATAGACCTTGAATGTCGGCGCCATGTTTCCGTGCGCGTTGAGCGCCGTACGGATCATCTCCGGCAATGGGCCTCTCAGGTTGCGCTGGAGAGCACCGGCCGCCTCGTCGGCGTGGTTCTTATGGGCGCTACTGGTGGTGAACCCGGATTTCCATCCGCCCTTCCAGCGCTCGATGTGCATGTGAGAGATATCGGTCAGAGTGGCTGCGGTGGCGCGATCAAGGTCCAGCAGCATGGACGTAAGATCCGTTCGCGCGGGCGCGATCTGCGTTCTGCCGCGCGGTTGGGCGGCGAGCGGAACACTCAGAATCAGGAACAGAAAGGCAGCCAGGAAACTCTTCATGGGCACACACTCCTGTTGGCAATAAGGAAGGATAGCCTCAGTTTGCCTGCTACCGTCCGGTTACTGAGGGACAACGAACCGCACATAAGGGCATCCATTCCGTGCGGCAGGACGGTGTCCCTCTGGCGAAGCAACAGATATACTCGTTCACGTTCGCTCTGCCTGGGTCACTTCCAAGTTGTTCTCAGAACTGTAGGAGCATCATGCCGGAGAACGTCGCCACAACATTGCAGCAGCAGATCTTTACGATTCGCATTGACCGTCCTGAAAAGAAGAACGCTCTCACCAGGGCCATGTATGTCTCCCTCATTAGCGCAATGCAGCGCGCGGAGGCGGATGCGAATGTTCGCATTATCGTGCTCACCGGCGGGGAAGAGTGCTTCACGGCAGGAAATGACATCGCCGATTTTGCCGCTGCCAAGCCGGGTGAAGCGCCGGTAGCTCTCGAGTATCTGCGCGCTCTTGCAGCGACCAAAAAGCCGGTGATCGCTGCCGTTGCGGGAGTGGCCGTCGGAATTGGCACCACCATGCTCCTGCATTGCGATCTGGTCTACGCTACGGACAGCGCGCGCTTTCAGCTCCCCTTTGTAAACCTGGGCCTGTGCCCCGAAGCCGCGTCGAGCCTGCTACTGCCCATGATGCTGGGCAATCATCGCGCCGCCGAGCTATTGCTGTTCGGGGAGCCATTCGGAGCCGAAGCCGCGCGTCATCTGGGTCTTGTAAACCACACCCTAAAGTCGCACGAATTCATGCCGAAGGTCATGGAACGGGCTCAGCAGCTTGCCGAAAAACCGCCTGACTCGCTGCGCACAACCAAGATGCTGCTGAAATCGGGAATGCAGGAAGCCATCGCTCGGGCCATGGACCGCGAAACCGAGCAGTTCGCGCGGCTGCTCCAAGGGCCGGAAGCAAAGGAAGCCATGGGTGCATTCCTGGAACGGCGCAAGCCGGATTTCTCAAAATTCTGATCCTGTTGTAGAGCTGTCATGCCAACCCCGTTTATCCGTCCTGCTACACTCGATGATCTCCCTCGGCTCACCGAGATCTACAACCACTATGTGGTGAATTCGCCCGCAACCTTCGATCTGGAGCCGTACACAGTGGAGCGGCGCATGTTGTGGTTTTCGCAATTCGGCTTGGCAGGACGACATCGGCTGCTGGTCACAGAAGAGGACGGCGTTGTGCTTGGCTATGCCGGAACTATGCGTTTCCGACCGAAAGCCGCCTATGACACTACGGTTGAGACCACCATTTACTGCGCCGCAGACCGCACCAGAAAAGGGCTGGGTAGCCTGCTCTATGCAGCGCTGTTCGAGGCCATCAAAGATGAGGACATCCATCGCATAGTAGCGGGATTCACTTTGCCCAATGCGGCGTCGCAGGCGCTACACGAACATCTCGGTTTTAAAACTATGGGCATTTTTCACGAAGTTGGACGCAAATTCGGCCGCTACTGGGACGTGGCTTGGACAGAACGCGGGCTCCCCTCCTAGGGGCGCGCAAAGCTAATCAGAAATATGAAAATATGTAAATTGCTTAGAGAGAGCAAACTGATTAATTATACAATTTTGCGAAATATATGATTCGCCGTATAAACCTCGGCCCATGAGTCCAATTTTGCGTACTCTTAATAGCTAAGGACTTTTGGAAACTCTGGAAAATCAAGGGGGTCTTATTTTGGAATCCAGAGTGCTTGCTGCGAGCACATGATCAATCTTTCAAAACTGCGCAAGCGATGTCTATTAATGACCTTAATGTTGCTTGGTACTGCGCTGTTCCTCAGCATTCCAACGCTGATGAAGGCGCAAGCGATCAGCGGCGATTTGCTCGGTACTGTCACTGATTCCTCAGGCGCTGTAATACCGAACGCCTCCGTGGTTGCCACCAACCTCGGCACGGGTGCGAAGGTTACAACCAAAACCAATGCTACCGGTGAATACCACTTCGTCAATTTGCCCGTCGGCCACTATAGTCTGGAGATGACAGGCAACGGCATGACCGGCGGCTACAAGGATGTCCAGGTACAGCTCAACCATCAGGTAACCGCCAATATTATCGGGGCAGTAAGCTCAGCTTCCACCACCATTGAAGTCACGGCGGAAGCGGCATCGATTGATACCAGCACGGCGCAGATCCAAAACACTTTTGCAACCAAGGAACTGGAGGAGTTGCCTACTGCAACCGTTGGTCTGGGAGTGCTCAATTTATCCTTGCTCAATGCCGGCGTTGCGACCAGCGGCGGCATCGGGGCGGGAACCGGCCCCTCCATCTCCGGTCAGCGTCCGCGCAACAACAACTTCACTATTGAAGGCGTGGACAACAACAGCAAATCGGTCACGGGACCGGTAGTAACCATTCCCAACGATGCTGTTGAAAATTTCACGGTATTGCAGAACCAGTTCGCTCCTGAATTCGGTCATTCCTCGGGCGGACAATTCAATCAGACGATCATCAGCGGAACGAACAATTGGCATGGTCGCGTATACGAATATTTTCAAAACCGGAATTTGAATGCCATTGATGCCTCGAATGCACGCACGCAGGCAGGTAGCGCCAGCATTGTCAATCCTGCGTTTGATTCAAACCGGTTTGGCGGCCAGATCGGGGGTCCAATTTTCAAGGACAAACTGTTCTTCTTTACGAATGCCGAATATAACCCCATTCATCAGGCACTGGGCAGCCTGTTCATCTGCGCGCCAACATCAGCTGGCTATACTACGCTGTCTCAGCTGCCCGGCCTAAGCCAGACCAACTTCAACGTGCTGAAGCAGTTCGAAGGCACGGCAGCGGCTCCGGCGGCGCCAGACAGCAACTGCGCTGCGATTGGTGCATCCGTCACCGGCGGCGTCGGCGCGGAACTGGGAGAGATCGACTTTTCACCTTCGATCTTCAACAACACGTTTACCAGCACCAATAGCGTGGACTACAACCTGTCGGACAAAGACCAGTTCCGTTTCCGCTACATCTATCAAAAGAACGATTCGAGTGACGCAGCTTCCAATATTCCGACGTTCTTTACCACCGTGCCGACGCGTGATCACGTCATCACTTTAAGCGAGTACCACACATTTGGACCGACCTTAACCAACGAATTCCGCTTGGGATTTAATCGCAACACTCAGTTCTTCACTGCTGGAAATTTCCCGTTCCCCGGGCTCGCCACCTTTCCTAACCTGTCGTTTGATGACACTCTGAACCAGGTAGGACCTGATCCAAACGCACCTCAGTTCGGAATCCAGAACGTCTACCAGGCCACCGACAACATCGTCTGGATCAAAGGCAAGCACACGATGAAGTTTGGGATCGAAGGCCGGAAGTACATCTCGCCCCAGGGTTTTACGCAGCGAGCAAGAGGAGATTACGAGTACGCCACGACGGAAGAATTTTTGCTTGATCAGGCCCCGAGCTCCTTCGGGCAGAGATCAACGGGTAACAACACTTACTACGGCGACCAGTCTGCGATCTACGTGTACGGCAATGACGAGTTCCGTATCACTAAAAACCTCACCATCAATGCCGGTCTGCGCTACGAATTTACATCGGTGCCGTTTGGCGAACGTCTGCAAAGCCTGAACTCAGCCGCCAGCGTGCCTGGTTTGATTGACTTTACAGAACCTCAACCGCAGTACAAGAACTTCGCTCCGCGCGTTGGCTTCGCCTATTCACCCAGCTTCTGGGGTACTACGGTGATTCGCGGCGGCTGGGGTATGGCGTACGACGTGCTCTATGACAACTTGGGCCTCCTTGCCGTTCCTCCGCAGTTCGGTGGAACCTGCGACGTGAACCAGAGTGTCAACGGGCTCGGCGGTTGCAGTTGGTCCACAACTGCTTTCCTGGCCAATGGTGGACTTCCTGCCGGACAGGGAAGCGGGCTCAACACGTTCGCATCCGTTGCCGACCAGAGGAATGCCTCGGTCAACTTCATCCCGGCCCAAGTGAAGCTGCCCTATTCTGAAACTTGGAATTTGGGAATTGAGCACAGCTTTGGCAAGAACTACACGGCGGAGGTTCGCTATGTAGGGACGCGAGGAATTCACCTGCCCGTACAGCAACAGCTCAACGTGCAGCCGAAAGTCTCGCCTTCGCTCTTCCTGCCCACCTTCGTGACCGCGCCAGATGCCGGAACCATTGCTGGCCTGACCACCACGCTGGCTGATATTCAGGCTCAGCCGCGCATCATTCCGGCGTATAGTGCTGCCGGGTTCGTCAATGGCATTACAGCGTTCCAGCCGTTTGGCCAGTCCATTTATCACGGACTCCAGACTCAGCTGACGCGCCGTTTCAGCGACGGTTTGCAGATGCTGGTGGCCTACACCTGGAGCCATGCCGAAGACAACTCCACGGCAGACGTCTTCTCGACTGTGCTGACACCGCGTCGCCCGCAGAACTCGCAAAACTTCGCGGCTGACTTCTCCAACTCCGCACTCGATCGTCCGAACCGGCTGTCGGTCGAAACCATTTACGACGTGCCATTCTTCAAGAGTTCCTCCAACTGGATGGCCAAGAACCTCCTCGGCAACTGGGAGATCGCACCGGTATGGCAGCTCCAATCGGGTGAGTTCTTCACGCCTCAGAGCGGGATCGACTCAAACCTGAACGGCGATAACGCGCCCGACCGCACGATCATCAATCCGAATGGTATTCCGGGGACGGGAACCACGGTTACCCCCATCTGCAATAACGGGGCTCCAACCTGCGGTGCCGCCAACATCGTTGGTTATCTGGCAAACAACAGCAGCGCTCAGTACATCCAGGCTGGAAGCGGTGCTCTTGCCACTGCGGGCCGCAATACCGCGCAGACCCCACGAATCAACAATTGGGATTTAAACGTGGTGAAACGGATTGCAACATCCGAAAAAACCAGCGTTGAGCTCCAGGCGATCGCCTTCAACGTCTTCAACCACTCCCAGTTCGTTCCGGGAAGTGTGAACACGGTGAACTCGATTGGATTGACGGGCGTGACTGGATTTGTGCGTGTGACCAGCGGTGCCTTCAACGATCCGACTCAGGCCTTCTCCAACAATGCTCGCACGATGCAGCTTGTGGCGAAGTTCAACTTCTAACCAGTAGAACCCGCAAGAGCGTACAGGGGAGCCGGATTCGGCTCCCCTGTCGTCTTTAAAGGAACTTGTGCCCTCAGGTTATCAGTCGCCGTTCACAATGGATAGATAAACACCCACAGCGGAATACAGTCCGCCTGACATTGGTAAAAACCATGAGCTTGGCTCCGAGCAACGGTGTTGGAGCTACTGGGTCAACCTCCGCAGAAGCGCTGAAAGGTAGGAATATCTGACGAAAATGAAAGTGCATACGAGTCTCGTTTTCCGGGTGTGTGGCGATCCGCAATCAGCTCTCTGTCCGTATGTATAGCATCACACTTTTCTGAAACAACCCTGCTCTAGGTAAAATAAAGACTTCAAACATTTCCGCTTGGCCTGTCTCCAGGCCCTCAAGCGATGATTTGCAACCTTTCAGGAGCAATGCCATGGCAACAGCCCCCACGGTCGAGTCCTTTCAATTTCAAGCTGAAACCACGCAGCTTCTCAACCTGATGATCCATTCTCTTTACACGCAAAAGGAGATTTTTCTGCGCGAGTTGATCTCCAATGCGTCAGATGCACTGGACCGGCTGCGCTTTGAACGCCTCACCAATCCAGAATTAGTTTCCGGCGACCACACGTATGAGATACGGCTCAAACCGGACTTGACGGCTCGGACCTTGACCATCGCCGACACTGGGATCGGCATGAGCCGCCAGGAGCTCATTGATCATATAGGGACAATTGCTCGCTCAGGAACGCGGGAGTTGCGCAAACGCATGAAGGAAACGCAATCAGCGGAAGCCTTTGCCGAGCTGATTGGCCAATTCGGCGTCGGGTTTTACTCGGCATTTATGGTTGCGGACAAAGTGAGTATTGTCACTCGCCGCGCGGGCCAAACCGAAGCCACCCGTTGGGAGTCCACGGGGGATGGCAACTATACCCTCACAGAAACAGAAAAAGCAGGCTGCGGGACGGAAATCACACTTCATCTGAAGCAGCCGGATTTGGAAAGTGGAATTGAGGACTACACCGATCGCTGGAAACTCTCCATGATCGTGCACAAATATTCGGATTTCATTGCCTATCCTGTTATCTATGAAGGACCTTCACAGGAACCTGGGGTTGAGGAGGACAAGAGCAAGGAAATCAAGATCGAAACCAAGACCCTGAACTCCATGAAGCCGATCTGGACGCGGCCTCGCTCAGAAGTCAGCGACAGCGATTACAACGAATTCTACAAGCACATCTCCAACGACTGGACCGAGCCGCTGAAAGTATTGCCCCTTAAAGCTGAAGGGACTTTCGAATACGAGGCTCTCCTTTTCATTCCGGCGAAAGCGCCCTACGACCTTTTTTACCATGGCGCGGAAGCGGGCCTGCGCCTTTACGCCAGGCGAGTGATGGTGATGGACAGGTGTGAGGATTTGCTGCCCCGGTATCTCCGCTTCATCAAAGGCGTGGTCGATTCCACCGACTTGCCCCTTAACATCTCGAGACAGAGATTGCAGCAGGACCGTCACATTACGCAGATTCGAAAGTGGCTCACACGCAAGGTGCTGGACGCGCTCAGTGAAATGGGGGGAAAAGAAAGTGAAAAATACCTGAAGTTCTGGAGCGAGTTCGGAAGGGCCTTGAAAGAAGGGGTGGGTGCCGACTATGACAACAAAGAAAAGCTGCTCCCGCTTTTGCTGTTCGAATCTTCCAACGATCCGAAAGAACTGACTACCTTCAAAGCCTATGTGGAGAGAATGAAGCCGGAACAAACCGAGATCCTCTATCTGACCGGCGAATCGCGCAAGGTCATCGAAAACTCCCCGCATTTGGAAGCGCCGAGGGAGAAAGGCTACGAGGTACTGTATTTCAGCGATCCGGTGGATGAGCTGATGGTCCAGTCGCTATACGAAGTGGAAGGCAAGAAGCTGAAATCAGTCACAAAAGGAAGAGTTTCTTTGGGGACGGAGGAGGAGAAGAAGCAGAAGGAAGAGGAGCTTAAGAAAAAAGAAGAGGAGTATGCAAAGTTCCTTGAGGCGGCCCAGAAGAAGTTGGACGAGTATGTAAAACGTATCCAACTCTCGACTCGCCTGGTGGGCTCGCCCGCTTGTCTGGTGACAGAAGAGCACGAGGAAAGTCCGCACTTGCAGCGCCTGCTGCAAAGAGGCAGGGGTGGCGGACCGAAAACGCGCCGCATCATGGAGCTGAATGCGGACCACCCGCTGATTACGCGCCTTTACGAACGCTTTATGTGCAATGCCGACGATCGGGTAGTGAATGACTCCATGGAGATCTTGTTCGAGTTGGCGCTGCTGGCCGAAGGGTCGGAGGTTGCTGATCCTGTCCGCCTCAACCAGCTCACTTTGGAGCTGCTACAGAAGTCAGTGTGATTCAATTTTCACGGAGGAAGGTTTTGATGCCTGAAGAGAGAGAAGATAAGACCATTTATAAAGTTGTCGTGAATCATGAGGAGCAATACTCGATCTGGCCAGCCGATCGTGAGAACGCTCTAGGCTGGAAAGATGCGGGCAAGAGTGGCACCAAAGAAGAGTGCCTGGCCTACATTAAAGAGGTATGGACAGACATGCGACCGCTGAGCTTAAGAAAAAAAATGCAGGAGCAGGGACTCGGGTAAGACAACAGTCAGGGCTCTTTACAGCTTGCGCTCCCTATCTAAACTAAACTCTCACAAGTTACTGTTAGTTCATTGACGTTCCATGATCGAGAGCCGCAGGAACAATCTTGGGCTGAATCGCTACCGTTGTAGGCCGTTCCGTCCCAGCAATGGAGCCAAAGAGAGTGTCACTGCTGACGTCAATGATTGAGACGTCATTGCTTCCGAGGTTTGTTACATATACACGTTGGCCGTTTTGCATGATTGCTGCTGTAATTGGATTTGATCCGACCGAGAGAGTGGCGGTTACTTTGTTCGTCCCCGTGTCCACCACAGAGACGGTGCCATCCAGATTGTTTGCGCAGTAAAGTTTTCTCCCATTAGAAGTTAGAACAAGTCCATCCGGAAGTGCGCCTACTGAGATCGCGCCTTTCACCGTGTTGGTTTCAGCGTCGATGATCGAAACTACATTATCGAGGCTGAAATTTGCAACGTAAACCAGCTTGCTATCAGGAGACACGATGACTGCAATTGGAAATTTGACGACCGGAATCGTGGTGACCACCGTGTCAGAAGCGACATCGATCACAGACACATCGTCACTGAATGTGTTGGCAACATAAGCGCGCTTGCCATCGGGCGAGACCGTCACCGCCAGGGGAAAGCTCTCAACGGGAATGGTGGCAAGAACTTTGTTGGTGGAAGTATCGATCACACTGGTAGTGTTGTCGGTCGAATTGACGACGTAAACCTTTCTGCCATCTGGTGTAATGGCATCGAAGATGGGACCCTTGCCAACCTCGATGGTATTCGTAATGGTATTCGTCGCTGCATCAAGCACAAAAACCTGATTGCTGGCGCCAAACCCGGCATTCGTCAGATACACCTTGGTCCCGTCCGGCGTCACGGCCGCACCCACAAGATCAACCGGACCTTCAATTGCCGGCGTTATCGTTGCCGTCACGACATTGGTTTTAGTATCGATTACCGATACTGTCGAAACATTGACTACGTAAGCATTGTCGTCCTTGGGTTGTGCTGCGGCGCTGGTGACGATTAGCGATAAAAGCACAATGGAAAGAATTCGCAATGCGCCGGAAACTCGCAGGAGATTTGATGATTGCTTCATAAAACTTTCCTTTCGGAACCTTAGTGATGCTTTTCGAAACGGCTTTAATTCAATTCCCGACTGCCTGTCCAACCCATAAATCTTCCGTGGGAGCTATGCGTGTGCCGGAGCGTGCCCGGAAGATTTCTTGAATCCTGCCGGATCCGCCGAAGATTTCGTCGATCAGCGTGAAATCGGGTTCAGTATCGTCAAAAAGGCTTTGACGGAAGAACCTCTGCAAATAAGAAGGTCCTGCTGTTCCGCCCGTTCCCATGGCATCTGGAGGCAAGTAACGGAGAGCGAAACTCAGATGCAAACCACGCCATGAGAGCAAATGCCGGTCGAGCAGGCGCGCCAGCTCGATTATGCGGTTTGCTGCTTCAGTATGCTGCGGCAGCGAACCAATCAAGGCGCGAAGCGAAGCAAATTCGCGGCTGGAATACTGCAGCAAGCTGCGCAAGTGAGGAACGCGCTGAAACATGCTGATCTTCTGCGGATTGAGACCAAAGAGAGCAATGTCCAGGCGCTGATAATTGAAAGATTGAACCGCGCTCGCCTGTCCGGTCACTTCACGGAAGTCCAGAAAATGCTCAGGTGGCATGGATTGCAACACGCGGAAGGATTCGTGCAACATGGAAGCAAAAGCCACGGCTTGGTCCAACAGACAGGCGGCTGCGGCGAACAAGTCTCTTTCCATTGCTTCCCCGGCCTGGCGGATGGCGAGATAAATCGCCTTAAAACACAGCTCGTCCTCGGCGATTGTGCGCAGGAAGAGGATTTCATCATGCGAGCAGGAACTGGGAATACAGGTGAACTGCACAATCGCGCTCAGCGGGTGAGCTTCGTTGCAATACCCTTCAAGCGTCGCGTAAGTGCGAGGAACAGACTCTCGCACCGGCGATGCTTCCAGATTGAGAAGCCGCCCCAGATTCCGGACTGCATGGAACTGGCGTTTCAACAACTGTAGCCTTCTCGAGATCACTTCAGGATCCAGTTTCTGCGTCGACCACGGCTCGATTCCCGTGAGGCTATACGCTTCGAAATGTGTCAGATCGAGCATGAGGCCGCGTATTCCCTCCACGCATAATGCCTTCTGTGCCTCCAGATCGAGACGGCTGCCGTCGACATATTCGTCCAGGACGTTCACTCCCGTGTAGGAGTAATAACGAGGCACGGGATCTGCCCGCAGTGCCGCCAGAGGCGCAGTAATTGCTTCCAGCATTCGCGCCAGAGGAACGTCTTGTGCAGAGACTCGGCGCTCTTCCAACAGCTCCGTTACGCGGTCGTGTTCCGCAGCGTATCTCGCGATGGTTGACCCAGGAAGGTTGCTTCTCCCTCCCTGCCGCTGTTCGCGCAGGAAATCATCTGTATTCCAGTTCCGAAGCCACTCACGAATTTTGTTGTCGGTCATTTTTGCACCTAGAGCGCCAATCCCATCCGCTCCCGGATGAGCACCAGGGTGGCATGTACTTCTGTTGAAACAGCCTCAGCTCCATTACGTAAAACGTCGCGGATATCGTCCGGCCGCTTCATCCACTCTTCGAAAATCTCCGCTGGCCGGGAGAAGCGTGAAGCGATCGCCAGCGCCAACGTGTTCTTCGCTTCTTCATAACCAATCTGGCCTTTGCGATAACGCTCCGCCATTTCCTGAACCTCCAGAGGCGCAGCAACCAGGGAATAGAGGCGGAATACCGTGCAGGTATTAGGGTCTTTTGGCTCATGGAGCCCGCGTTGATCTGTCTGGATGTGCCGCACCTGAAGTCGAAGTTCACGCAGGCTGCGAAACAAGGAAACTTGATTGTTTCGGGAAATATCCATCCTTAATCCATCAATTCCGGGGACATCTCCTCCGCGTACTACCGGAACCGGAACAGGGAACAGCGGTATCCCCAGAATCCGGTTGGCGGAGTTGGCAATCTGGCGCACTTTGCGCGAGTTAGGCACCTGATCGCGAGGTATGACGACCTTTGTGCCCCGCAGTGAGAGAACATCCGCAGCCATCAACACCGGATAGAGAATGGCTCCAATGTTGTTTTTGTTGACTGCCGAGCCGTTTGAGACCGGGTTCCGCAACAGCAGTGACTCCGGCGTCATGCAACTGAGGAGCCAAGCCATGTCCCCCAAACCAGTCACGTGAGATTGGGCGAACAAAAGCGTCTTATAAGGATTGATCCCGAGGGCCAATAGAGCTGCGGCCGTGGCGAGGGTGGCCCGCTGCAATTGCGGTCCGCTGGCCCACATAGTGGTGGCGTGCCAATCTGCAATCAGGCTGTAGCTGCCGCCAGGATGGCGATTCTGTTCGCAGACTATGTGCTGTAGTACGCCGAAGCACAACGCTAGATGCGGCTCAATCACGGGGCGAAATCCGCTGACTACACGTGGTTCGTAGCGCAGCTCAACCGGGTAATCTTGCGGAACGCTGACGATTGAGGTCGTTTCCAAAACAGCATCCTCCACTTGACTTCTCATGCCCGTACTAAGCAGTGGCCTTGCCCATCGGACACTCCTGAGCCAGAGAAGCTGGCCCCGAGGTAGTCAGGGAAGAGGCGATGCGCCCGTTTTGGCGCACAACTCTTGATTCCAGAGCTTCTTCAATG
>Ga0207652_10001888_pt1 | contig 18144 bp, 18 predicted proteins | sample KBSC63BmetaG_FD_184334 | JGI IMG/M metagenome (GOLD analysis project Ga0207652, IMG submission 184334) | Corn rhizosphere microbial communities from Kellogg Biological Station, Michigan, USA - KBS C6-3B metaG (SPAdes) (version 2) | ecosystem: Host-associated > Plants > Roots > Rhizosphere ... | reverse complement strand
CGTGCGTCTTCCGTCACGCCCCTCATCGCTCAGATCCACCCGACCAAGATTTGGGCCCCTATAGGGGCCCAAATACAGGCAGCGCGATCGGAGCCTGTCGGGGAAGTGTGTCGTCCTCCTCGCAGGCGCCCCGAGCTGCCGCGGATGCCGTGCCGACCTCAGCCGGCCCGGGTGGAACGGCATCCGCGGCTCCCGCGGGGCATCCGACCCTTATCCCCTCCCGGCCGCCCGGGCCCACCCGCCTACAGAACCCGCCGCGACGCGGCGACGCCGGTCGGCGAGAAGGCGGTCGCGCGCGCCGCGTCGATCAGGCCTGCGCCCTGGACCGTGCGGGGGTAGCCGAGACCGCGCGCCGTCGACTTCAGGCGCTTGGTCACCGCCCGCACCCGCGCCTTGCCCTTGAGGCTCTTGGGGATGACGCCGGCGGCCAGCATCAACGCCACAGTGCCGGAGACGTGCGCGGCCGCCATCGAGGTCCCGGCGTAGTCGGTCGGGATCGTGAACTGGTTCGTCGTCCCCGGCCTCAGCGTCACCTGGTAGATCGGCCGCGAGAGGACCGACGGACAGCCCGCGGCGGGGGCGCCGCCGCCCGGCGCGAGGACGTCGATCCCCCTACCGGCCAGCGAGTAGGAGCCGACGCAGCCGCCCTCGGTGGAGCCGCCGACGCCGATCACGCGCGGCCCCGTGGCGGGCTCGGAGACGCAGCTCCTCGTGGTCGAGACGGCGGTGGAGAGGTTGCCACCGGAGGCGACCGTGACGATCCCGCGGTCGTAGGCTTCGCGCAGCGCTTCGTCGACCTGGGGCACCTTCTCGCCGCAGGCGAAGTTGAAGCTCATGTTGATGATCTGGGCGTGGTTGCGGATCGCGAAGCGGACGCCGGCGGCGATCCGGTTGGCGTAGCCGACGTTGGCGCTGTTGAGGACGCGGACCGGCATCAGCTGCGCGTTGTAGGCGATCCCGGTGAGGCCGATCCCGTTGTTCGTCTGCTCGGCGATCGTCCCCGCAACATGGGTGCCGTGGCCGTTCTCGTCGAGCGGCAGGCGGTCGTGGTCGACGAAGTCTTCGCCAGGGAGGAACTGACCTGGCGAGAAGTCGGGGCTGCGCGCGTACCGGCCGGCGTAGTCGCGATAGGCGATGCCGCTGTCGAGCACGGCGACGCGGATGCCCTGGCCGCCGGGGCGGCCGTCGGCGATCAGGTTCGCCCAGGCGCCGACCACGTTCATGCCGCCGGGCGACGTCGGCAGCTTCTCGGTCGCGGTGCCGGTGTAGGGGAGGAAGTCCCACTGCTTCTGCGCCCAGCCGCCCGGCGTCGGCGGCGTCCCCGGGGGCGCTTCCAGGGCGCCCGGATCGTCGGGGTCGAACGGTTCCAGTTCCGCCGTCGAGGCGGTCGCCGCGTAGTTGGGCTCGGCATATTCGACCGCGGGCTTGGCGCGCAGGGCGCGGGCCGTGGCGAGGACCCCGGCGCCTCGCGGCAGGCCGATCGTGCGGCCGTGCTCTTCGCCCTTGAACTTGACGACCAGCTGGCGCGGCGCGAAGCGGCGCGCGGGGCCGATCCCGCTCGCCGCGGCGGTCTGGCTCGCGGTCGCGCCGAGCAGCACGAGCAGGGCCGCCAACGCGCCGGTCACGGCGTATCTGTTCCACGTCGAATGCATGCCGGTTCCCCTTCGAACACGCCGCCCCTGCCGAAGTTGTAGGCGGGATACTCCCCGATCGATGCCCCCCCCGGCACAGAATTTCCCTGAGCAAGAGCAGGCCGCCCACGAGCGCGGGATGGAGCTGGCGCTGGCCGAGGCGCGCCGGGCCGAGGAGCACGGCGACGTCCCGATCGGGGCGGCGCTCCTGCGCGACGGGGAGCTCCTCGCGGCGGCCGGCAACGAGCGCGAGCTGCGCCGCGACCCCACCGCCCACGCCGAGATCCTCGCGATCCGCGCAGCCGCCGAGGCCCTCGGCGGCTGGCGCCTCGCCGACACGACCCTCTACGTCACCCTCGAGCCCTGCGCGATGTGCGCGGGCGCGATCGTCCTCGCCCGCATCCCCACCGTCGTCTTCGCCGCCCCCGACCCCAAGGCGGGCGCCGCCGGCAGCGTCCTCGACGTCCTCGCCGAGCCCGCCCTGAACCACCGCCCCCGCGTCATCGCCGGCGTCCGCGCCGCCGAGGCCGCCACCCTCCTGCGCGAGTTCTTCGCCGCCCGGCGCTGAGCGCAAGTTCTGCGGCACCCCACGCGTTTCCACCTATAAGAATTGGCAATGCATCGGCTGGGTACATATGCGTACGCCAGCTGGCACGGGAGAGCGCACATGAGCGAGTCGTATGCGGCTGTTGCAGCACCGAGCGAATCGGTCCCGACGCGTCGGGAGCAGGAGGTCAAGCTGCGCGGCGCCTGGCGGGCGGAAGTGCTGGCGCGGGTGCTGGAGCTGGAGAGCCGGCTCGCCGCGGTACCCGCAGAGGTCACCGGCGCGGACGCGACCACCCGACGCGGCGTCGAGACCGACAAAGCCATCCGCGCGGCGCTCAGGGCGAGCGTGGCCGACGATCGGGACGCAGCGGTGGCGGCGGTCAACCGCAAGGGGCCGGCCGCCTGGTGGACCGGCTCGTCGATCACCGAAGCCTGGGAAGCCGTCCACAACGCCGAACTGACGCTGCTGCGGATCGAGTCCGACGACGCCGTCCTGGCGACGGTCCCGCGGCTGCTCGCCTGGATCCAGCGCACGATGGACACCGGCGATCTGCGCACCGAACACGAAAAAGCGCTGGCGGCAGCGATGGCGCAAGACCCGGCGTCCACCGTCGATCGGACGAAGATCCGCGGCGCGCTGGGCGACGTGATCGAGGCCAACAACCGCCGCTACGCCGGGGTGCGGACCTTCCGCAACAACCTGATCATCATCACGGGGCTGCTCGTGATCCTCTTGGCGACCCTCGCCACCTGGCACGCCTTCAACTCCGACTTCATCTCGCTCTGCGGGAAGGAGGAAGGCGGCGTCCTGAAGGAATGCCTGGGCGGGAAGGAATCCGGGCCCCACGGCACCGACGTCTGGTTGGTGCTGCTGACCGGCGCGCTCGGCGGCCTCCTCGGCATCGCCTTCGCGTTCGCCGAAGGCGAGGAAACGGCCACGCGCTATGACCCGAAGATCTGGCAGGCGTTCCTCAAGCCGGTGACCGGCGCGGCGACGGCGCTCGTCGCGGTGCTGCTGCTGCAGTCGAAGTTCCTCCTCGAACCCACGGAAGCCTCCCAGGCCACCTTCCTCGCCTACGCCGTGATCTTCGGCTTCTCCCAGCAGCTGCTGACCCGCTTCGTCGACAAGCGCGCCGAGTCCCTGATCAGCCCGGGCGGAAGTTGAGAACGGAGAGGGTGGGATTCGAACCCACGAGGCGAGTCAACCCCGCCCACACGATTTCCAATCGTGCTCCTTAAGCCACTCGGACACCTCTCCAGGGGACCCAGCCTAGCCAGTCCCGATGGTCCGAGGCCGCGTCGATAGGATCAGTGTCTGCGCCTCGAACCCCGCGGAGGGGTGCCGGAGTGGTTGAACGGGGCAGTCTCGAAAACTGTTGGCGTCGCAAGGCGCTCGTGGGTTCGAATCCCACCCCCTCCGCCTTTTCCAGCCGTCAGTCGAACGCCTGCGGCCAGACCCCGGTCGTCACCCGCACGTAGAGCGTGTCCGGTGCCAGGTCCGCGCCGTTCGGCCAGGCGACGGTGCCGATCTCCTCGTCGACGAAGGCTTTGGCGAAGCCGTCGGGAGTGCGAACATCCGCGAAGACCGGACCCCACAGGTGTTCGAGGACGTCGACTCGGCCCTCCAGACCATGAGGCGCCCGGGACGTGAGGCTTCCGTGGGAGAGGCGTCACAGGGACGGGAGGAGGTCGGACTTCCGTGACGATCCCTTCGCAAAGATTCCCCACCTCGGCCCTTCGGTGACGAAGATGCCGGGAACGTCACGCGCTCTCTCGCCTCGTGTGGCTCTCGGGGCGGGGGCCGAGGCCCCGGGAGCATGCGGTCGACCTTTCGTCCGGATACCGGACCCGAGGTCGACCGCGCCTGCGCCCGGGAGTCCGCGGTCGACCTTTCGTCCGGATGCCGGACCCCAGGTCGACCGCGCCTCCGTGCGTGGGGGACAACACGGGAAGAAGCGTGGAGTTCCCGACGTCTCCGTGACGGGGTCGGACTCCCGTCACGGATCCGTGTCCCTCCGGTGAGGGATCCGTGGCTCCCTCGTGACGGAGGCCCCACGGACCCTCTCCGCTCCCCGCACACCCGGCCGTCTCGGCCACGGCCACAGCCTGCCAGGGCCGTGGACGAGACGGCCCGTCCCTCGATCGGGCGCCAGCTTGCGGGGATCCGTCCCTTCCCTGGGCGCCAGCTTCAGGGGCCACGTCACTTCCGGGCGCCGGCTTGCGGGGAACCGTCCCTTTCCGGGCGCGGGAGCCCCTGGAACCCGGCGTCTACGGGTTCTCGCCGGCGCTCCGCGTCGGCGCCGGCTTCTTGCCGAGGATCGTGAACGCCTTGGTGAGGGGCTTGGCGGTGTTGTTGGATTCGTCGGTGGCGCGTAGGACCGCGAGATAGCGGCCGGGGCGTGCTTTGAAGTGCTTCCAGCGCGCTGCCAGGCGGATGTGGTTGATACCGATGTAGGTGTCCCATTCGTGGTAGCCGTTGTAGACCCGGTGGCCCTTCGAGTCGAGGCGGTAGTACTCGGCGTCGAGCGAGCCGCGCTCGCTGATCGAGGCGCGCATCGCGGTCCCCGTGGTGCCGCGCAGCTTCGTCTTCGCCAGCTTCACTTCGCCCATCGTCGGCGGGGTCAGGTCGATGTTCAGCGGCGGCTGCGGCCCCGGGTTCGAGAGCGGGTTGCCCGGCGTGTCGGCGACGACGACCTCCCCCCGGACCCAGGCGTGCAGCTTGCACTGGAAGAGATAGGTGCCGGGCTGGGTGAATTCGAGCGTGTATTCGTCCCCGGCGCGGTGGTGGGGGACATCGGTGCCGGGGTCGGAGTCCCACTCGAGGTCGTTCGGCGAGACCCCGGTGACCGAGTGCTCGAGGTCGGGCCCGAGCCAGTCCCAGGTCACTATATCGCCGAGGTTGACGTGAACTTCTTTGTTCGACCACTGGTAGTCGAAGATCGAGACCCGCGTGTTGCCGGCCGCCGCCGCGGGTGGGAGGAGGAGCGCGGCGGCCGGGAGCGCCAGGGCCGCGACGGCCGCCAGCACCGCGGCGTTCGCAGTTCTCCGCGCTATGCGCGGAGAACTGCGAACGCGCCTCAGTCGACGATGTACCACCCGTTCATCCCCATGTGGAAGTGGGTGAAGACGTGGCAGTGGTAGAACCAGCGCCCCGGGTTGTCCTCGACGAATTCGAGCCGGAACGACTCCGCCGGGCCGAACGTTTTGGTGTCGATTACCGTCCCGTCCGGGTCGACCCAGCGGTGCCCGTGCAGGTGGAAGGTGTGGAAGAAGTTGTCGAGGCCGTAGACGTGGAAGCCGACCCGCTGGCCGACTTTGGCGTGCAGGTCGGGCGTGTTCCCGGCGTAGGCGCGGCCGTTGATGCAGGCGAAGTTTTCCCTGAGGCCGGTGATCGGCGGTTCCAAGGAGTGGAAGCCGAGGAAGAACTCCGCTTCCGGCGCCTGCTCGCCGGGGGCGCGGACGACCAGCGGCCCGAACAGCCCTTTGAAGACCGGCAGCGGGTCCATCGGCCCGTGGTCGTGGTAGAGCCAGGTGCCTTCGGTCCCGGGTTTCGCTTCCCAGACGTAGGTGAAGGTGCGGCCGTGCTGGACGAAGCCGCCCGGGTCGGTGAACTTGCCTTTGTACCCGCCATCCATTTCGTTCGAGTACCAGATGCCGTGCGGGTGCATCGTCACCGGCGAGCGCAGCTGGTTGCGGAAATGGATGATCAGCGTCTCGCCGACGCTGGCTTCGAGCAGCGGGCCGGGCACCGTTGCCGGGCCTAGGGGCGTTTTGAAGTGTGGTGTCCAGGCGCGGTAGGCCCAGGCGGTGAACTTGGTCTTGCCCTTGATCGGCATGTTCATCATCTGGTCGCGGCGGGTGGGGACGATGTCCCACTCGACCGGCTCGGCCGTGATCCAGTATTCGCGCGCCGGGCCGCCCGTGGTGAAGGCGGCGAGCTCGGTGCGCCCGGCGTCGGGAACCGCGCTCGCGTCCGCCCGGGCCGCTTCGGCCGCCGCCACCTTGGGCGGCACCGCGAGCCCTTTGGCGTGGGCGTCGATATCGATCTGGCCATCGCTCGCACTGATCTTCTGCCCGGCCAGGGTGCAGAAGAACATGCCTCCGCCGAGCGCGAGGAACCCGCGCCGGTCGAGCCCGCCGTCACCCCAGCTCATCGACGTCCCTGGGTCATGGGACTACTTCTTGACGACGACCGTCAGGTGCATCTGCGTGGGGTGGATCGTGCAGATGAAGTGGTAGGTCCCTGGCGTCGTGAACGTCTTCTTGAATTCGGCGTCGGTGACCGCGGTCGTCTTGGTCGAGTAGGAGGCCTTTTGCTTCAGCTTCTTCGGCCCGCTCTTCAGGTGGACGTCGTGGGGGTAGGTGTTCGTTTCCGCCCAGACCCAGTCAACCGACTGCCCTTTCTTCAAGGTGAGCTTTTCCGGCCCGAAGTAGAAGTCCGCGACCGTCACTTTCTTCGGCTTCGAGGCCGGCTTCCTCGCCGGCGCGTTCGCCGCGGTGGCGGCCGCCCCCGAGAGGGCGAGCGCCGCCACCGCGATCGCGACCAGCTTCAGCGCCCGCCTCAACAGGTGACTTCCCCGGGCTTCGGCGTCACTTCCACCGGCTTGTACTTCTGGAACGCCGGGTGCGTGGCGACCCGTTTGACCCAGGTGCACTGCTGGTTCTGCGGCGGGTTGGAGCCCGCGTAGCCGAGGATCGTCGACGGGTTCCCGGTTTCCGAGAGGCCCGCAATCTGCAGGCCCGGCGCCAGGTTGACGCTCCGCGCCGCGGCGTAGTCCATTTCTGGCTGCGGGCACACCGGGTAGAGCTGGCTCAGCGGCACTTTGCCGTTGCCGGGGGCGAACGTCGAGTTGGGGCTGTTGGCGCCCCAGCAGTTGCCGCCGCCGGTGCCATCGTTCCACATGTCGTATTCGCCGTTGGGATCGGCGCCTTCGCGCCCCATCACGTTTTCGACGATTTCGTTGTTGACGTTTTTCGCTTCGTTCTTGTTGGTGACGAGTTCTTCGCCCGGCCCGGAGAACGACGCGATCCCCCACTTGTAGTTGCCGAACACCCGGTTGCCGCGGACCACGTCGTGGTCTGAGCCGAACAGGATGATCCCCACGCCCGTCGGGTAGTTGACGGTCTGGCCGCCGATTTCACCGAGCCCCGAGGAGACGGTGTGGAAGTCTGATCCGGCGAGGAAGTAGTTGTAGTTGTTCCAGAACACGTCGTTGCGTTCGATCACGTTCCAGCCGTTCGGTTGGTACCCCTCGCTTTCCAGCGTGTTGGGGACGATGCCGGCGCCGTTGTTGTAGAAGGCGTTTTCGATGATCCGCACGTACTTCGAGTTCGTGCCGGAGTAGCCGAGGACGTTTTCGTAGCTCTTGTCGTTCTTCAGCAGCGTCCACACCGGCTTCTTCTGGCAGGGCTGCTTGCTCTTCACGGTCCAGTTCTTCTTGTCGCACGGCGTTTCGCCGACGTAGAAGGCGGAGTCGCCCTGGTGGTAGCCCGCCGAGTTGATCATCTTGCCGCCGAGGCAGTGCTTCGCGAACAGCCCGTAGGAGCGGTTCCCGGAGGCCAGCAGGTTGTTCATCGTGTAGCCGTTGCAGTGCTGGCCGCCTTCGTCGGCGGCGTGGATGAAGAAGCCGTTCGACTCGTAGTTGCGCGCCCACATGTTCTTCAGCACGAGCCCGTCGACGCTGATCGCCTCGATCCCGTTCTGCGCCGCGCCCAGTTCGCCCTTCGCGTTCTTGCCTTCGAGGACGACCCGCTTCGGGTCCTTCTTCGTCCCCTTGATGGTCATCCCGTCATAGCGCTTCTTGCGCTGGGTGCCGTCGACGACGACCCCTTCGACGTACTTGCCCGGCCGGATCGCGACCGTCACCTTCGCCTGCTTATGGTTGAAGGCGTAGCTGCCGGCGGCTTCGACCGCCTTTTGGATGGTCCGGTAGTGACAACCGTGGCGGCAGGCTTCGAAGACCGTCGCCTTCGACTTCTTGGCTGGCTTGGCGGCGAGCGACGAGGCCGGTTGGACGGCGAGGCCGACGAGGGCCACGAGCACGGGGACCAGCGCGAAAACAGCCGGGCGGTGTTTCATATCTCTCCTTGCAGCGTGGGTGACTGCGCCCCTGCCCTCCGAGGCGGGGACCGGCGCCGTCCCTCCCTGGAGCGGCGCCGTGCTGCGCGGACTGTATCGAAGGCCGAAGCGAGTTCGGCTGTTCAGCCAGGCAGGATCGTGGCCATCGCTTCTTCCAATTCGTCCACCCCGTAGGCGCCGGAGAGGCGGTCCTTGATCACGCCTTCGGCGTCGATCAGGTAAGTCCACGGCTCGGTCGGCAGGTGAAACGCCTTCAGCTGGGGACGGAGGCCCTTGCTGATTTCGTTTTCGACGTAGATCTCCTGGTGGATGAAGTCGGCCCGCGGTTCGAACTTGTCGGCGACCTGCTGGGCGACGTCGACGACCGGGCCGCAGACGCGGCTCTGGCAGAGGGCGGGGGTGGCGAAGACGAGGACGATCGGCTTCTTGCCGAGGACTTCGGCGAAGTTGACCTTGTGCATCTGGTCGGGCGGCACGCGGGTGTCGATCTTTTCGAGGTCGTTGCCGACGTCGGCCGCGGTCAGCGTGTCGATCTTCGGCGGGCGTTCGCCGACTACCGGGACCTTGGGGTACTGGCCGACGACGGGGGAGGGCATGCGGGTCGCTTCGAGCTTGCCGTCGGGGCCCTTGAGCATCGCGACGGCGAGGTAGGAGCCGTCCTTGGGGAAGTCGACCTTCGGCACGACGTAGACCGACTTCGCCTCGCCCGGGCCGGAGCCGTTCTGGGAGCGGTAGGCGGGCTTCGTCTGCAGCGTTTCCAGCTTCGCCGGGAGCGGGCCGATCACCTTCGACTTGCCGTCCTTGGCGAAGTAGAGGGCGACTTCGACGTCTTCGACCTGTTCCTGTCCGGCCGTGAAGACACCGAAGGGATAGCGTTCCTCGCCCGTGTCGAAGACCTGCGAGGCGGGCGCGACGACCAGTTCCGAGGGGACCGCGCCGGAGCCGTGCAGCAGCTGGGACATCGTCTTGCCCTGCGCCGCCGGGAAGTCCTTCGGCGGCGGCGCCGGCCGCGTTTCGCCCTCGCCGCCGCCGCCGCAGCCGGCGACGACCACCGCGCCGAGGGCGGCGAGCGCGAGCACGGTGGCGAGGCGGCGTGAAAAGCGGCGACGCATTGCCGGGGATCATGACAAGCGGCGCCGCGCGGCCGCTCCCGATGCCCCGCCCGACGCTTGTCCGCAAGCCGCAAGTGCGTTCGCACTTTGCCGCCCTATGCACGGAGAACTGCGAACGCGGTCGCCGAATCCTTTGAGTCGGCGCGGGTATTTCACCGATATGGGTCGATTTCTCGAGATTCTGCTCGGGGTGCTCGCGCTCGTGCTGCTCGTGGTGCCCGCCGCCGGTGCTGCGCCCGACCCCGCCGCGCTCGCCGCGGAACTGCCGACGCCGAGCTGCGCCGAAGGGCCCGAGCGCGAAGGGGAGGTGATCGTCGGCACGCCGTGCGCGGACCACATCGTCGCCCCGCCGACCGTCACCTATGTGGACGGCGGGTCGGGCAACGACGTCATCGAAGGCACCCTCACGACTGCCGCCTCGAGCGCCGCGCTCACCGCCGCCACCGGCTCGTGCGAAGTCGAATGCCACCTCGAAGTCGGTAGCCAGACCTTCGAAGGCGGGCCGGGCGACGACATCGTCTACGGCGACCGCGGCAACGACATCCTGCGCGGCGCCGCGGGCGACGATCGGCTCTACGGAGGGATCGGCGACGATCGGCTGGAAGGCGGCCCCGGCAACGACCGGCTCTCCGGCGGCTTCGGCTCGGACACGATCGACGGCCAGGAAGGTGACGACTTCGTGCGCGGAGACGCCACCATCGATCACATCTTCGACACCGGCGGCGGCGTCGACACGCTCAGCTTCGCCACCGCGGTGACGCCGGGTTTCGGCGCCGGTAAGGCACCGTCCGGGGTCGCCGGCTTCCCGCAAGAAGCGGAAGGCGAGCGCGGCGCCTTCATCAACCTCGGCGCGGGCGGGCAAGACGCCGACAACGGGATCGCCGCCTCGGGCGGCGGCGTTGACGAAGTCCAGCCGGGCGTCTTCGAGCGGATCGTCGGATCGGCCTTCTCCGACTACATCGTCGGCACGGGCGCGAGCGAAGAAATCATCGGCGGCGGTGGCGGCGACGTGATGCTCGGCGGCGGTGGGGCGGATGTCCTTCGCGGTGGCGCCGACGGCGATTACCTGGAAGCGGGGCCGGGCTCGCTGATGTTCGGCGAAAGCGGGTCGGAACCGTCAAAAGACGAAGTCGACTTCTGCACCGGGGGAGGCGAGGAGATCGGCTGCGGCTCGACCACCGCTGCCGTCGCGCCGCGGCCGATCGGGGAAGTCAGCGTGGGGGAGGTCGCCGCTGGGTCGGGGTCGACCGACGTCTACCTGGTCGGCTCTGGCGGCGCCGACAACGTGACCGCCGTCTACACCGGCACCGCGGTCGAATTCGGACTCGCCGGCGGGGCGTTCTTCAACGTCTCCGAAGCCGACGCCGGGGGTTGTGTCGTGACCGCCGCCCACGCGACCTGTCCGCTCGGTGCGCCCGCGACGCCGAGCGTCCCTGCCCTCGACGCCCTGCTCCTCGCCGGGATGGGCGGCGACGACACGATCTCCACGGCGGGCTTCCCGCCCGGCGCCACGGTCGTCGGGCTCGGTGGCGCCGGGGCCGACACGGTCGGCGGCGGGCCGAGCGAAGACGTCCTCGTCGACGGCCCGCCGAGCGACGCCTCCCCCGACGCCCTTCACGCCGGCGCCGGGGACGACGCGCTGGTCCACAACGGTGGCGCGGACCTGCTCGACGGCGGCGAAGGCTCCGACCTCTTCCTCTCGGTCTCGACCTGCGATGGCGAGACGATCGACGGCGGCTCGCCACTCGCGGGCGACCGCGACAACGCCTCCTGGGCGCGGTTGCCGAACGTCGGCGTCGATGCCCGCCTTGACCTCGGGCTGGTCGGCGAAGTCGGCCCGAACGAGGCGCCGACCTGCCCGGGCGAAAGCTTCGACCACCTCCCGGGGATCGAGGATCTCGAGGGCTCCGAAGGCAGCGACGTGCTCTACGGCGGCGACGGCGCCAATCAGCTGCTCGGCCACCGCGGCGAAGACACCTACCGGGCGCTCGGCGGGAACGACACGATCCTCGCCAACGCCGGCACCCGCGACCGGGTGATCGACTGCGGCGAAGGGGATGACACGGCGGTGGTCGACCTCGCCGAGGTCGGCGACCCGGTGCCGATCGACTGCGAGCGAGTGCGTGAAGGCACCCCGAACGAATTCAAAACGGAAATCGAACAGCCGGTGCCTGCCCCGGTGACGGTGCCGCCGCCGACCACGAGCCCACCGCCGGCGACCACGAGCCCACCGCCGCCGGTCGAAAATGCGAAGCCCGACCGCACGCCGCCGCGCACCAGGCTCCTGCGCCGGCCGGCGAAGCTGATCAGGGTCCGGCCGCATCGAGTCGCCCGGGTCGTCTTCCGCTTCGCCGCCAACGAGCGCTCCCGCTTCGAGTGCAAGCTCGACCGCCGCCCGTACCGCCGCTGCCACTCGCCTTTGCGCACGCATCTGCGACCGGGCCGTCACACCTTCCGCGTCTTCGCGGTCGACGCGGCCGGCAACCGCGATCGGACCCCGGCGCTCGCCCGCGTCCGGGTCGTCGTGGCGCACCACCCCCGGTGAGTTCGCGCTTATCCGCGCTATGCGCGGCGAACTGCGAACTCACTTGTGCCGACCGGGGACCGGACCTCCGTAGGGTCCGTCCCACAACCACTGTCCCGACAGGAGGGCCGCGATGAGCAAAGTCATCTACACCGCCGAGGCGCACGTGACCGGGGGCCGGGCCGAGGGTCACGGCAAGACCGGGGACGGGGCGCTCGAGGTCGACCTGCGGCTGCCGAGCGAGATGGGCGGCGAAGGCGGCGGCACCAACCCCGAGCAGCTCTTCGCGGTCGGTTATGCGGCCTGCTTCGAGGGCGCGATCGGCGCCGTCGCGCGACGCACCAAAGCGGAGGTGGGCGACGTGGCGATCGACTCCAAGGTCTCGCTCAACCCGGGGCCGGAGCGGACCTTCGTCCTCTCGGTCGAGCTCGACGTGACGCTGCCGTCGGTCGAGGGCGACGCCGCCGTCGAGCTGGTCCGCGAGGCGCACAAAGTGTGTCCGTACTCGAACGCGACGCGCGGCAACATCGAGGTGACGCTGACCGCCAACGGCGCCGCGGTCTGAGAGCGACCCGCCACCGCTGGTGAATTCGCAGTAATCCGCGGATAGCGCGGAGAAGTGCGAACTCGGTGCCGGCGGAAGGAGTCGGCCCGCGGGGGGCGAACCGGGCAGTCGTGAATCGACTGACCTTGCGCCTCCCGCTCTCCGCCCTCGCGGTCATCGCCGTCGTCGCGATGGCGATCATCCTGCCGGCCGCCTTCGGCGCCTCGGCACCCGCCCCGGCACCGTCGCGCGTCGCGATGGCGCAGACCGAACAGGTCCAAGGCGCGCCCGGCCGCACGATGGTGCTGAGCAAGGTGACGGTCCCGGCGGGGGCGAAGCTCGCCGTCCACCACCATCTCGGCACCCAGATCTCGCGGGTCGTCTCGGGGACGCTCAGCTACACCGTGCGGCAGGGCAACGCGGAGCTCTTCGAAGGCGAATCCGACGAAGAACCGCGGCTGGTCCGTGTCATCACCGCGGGGAAGACGGCACAGATCCGCGCGGGCCAGTGGCTGGTCGAGCAGCCCAGCGACATCCACCAGGCCGCCAACCGCGGCTCCTCACCGGTCGTGATCTACCTGGCGACGCTGCTCAAGGACGGCGCCTCTCCTTCGACTCCTGTCGATCTGCACTAGCTCGCCGGTCCTCGGTCGCCTGCCGGTTAAGGTGGCGCTCCTGCGGGTCGGGCTCATTCGACCCCGGCTCCTTCACCGCCGCCGCGGCCTCCTTGGCCTTGTCGGTGAGGCTGCCTTTGCCTTTCGCGATCCCGGCCAGTTCCTGCGCGTCCTCTTTCAGCGAGTCGACGCCGCCGCGGTCGTCGACGATCTTCTTGCCTTTGTTGAACAACCTTTTCAGGTCCATCTCGGTCCTCTCATCGGGGCAACCCTCGACCAGAAGTTAACCGCGACTCACACAGCGCGCTACACTCCGATGCAATGGCGATCCGGGGCGGACAGAACGTGGTGCTTTGCGCGTCCCCCGCGGTCGTCGTCGTTGCCATTGTTGGTGTCGTTACCGAGGCCGAGCTTGTCAAAAGCTCGGTCGTCGTCTGACACCGCAAGAACGCCCGCCGGCCAACAAGACACACGAAAGGGACGCGGCGGAGGCGTTGCCGGCCGTGCCGATCCCTTCGAAACACTGGCAGGAAGCACTCGGAGTCCTCGCTGCCCAGCGCTATCCGCAGCCGCCGTTCCCGGCGTCGTTCGACGATCGTCGACCGGCTCCCTGAGGTCGATTCGGGGAAGCGGGGCCCGGGTAGCGGACCGGCCATGGAGTCCAGAAGGTGTCTTCCGTTCGTTCTGTCCGCCCTCTGCGCCGCCGCCTTGATCGCCGCTCCCCGCCGCCTCCGCGGCGGGGAGCGGCTTCGCCGAAACCACGGTCGGCGCCGATGGCACCCTCGGCGCGACGGTCGAACACGTCTTCCCCGCAGGCATCGAGCCGGTGGCCGAAAAGAAGGTGATGCAGATCACGGGCGTCCTCTCCGGCCAGATCCTCGCCGAAGTCCCGTTCCGGATCACCAACCTCGCCGTCAAAACCGTCCCCGCCACCGCCGCCTACCACAAGATCGTGACCTACATCTTCGCCGGCTTCCGCCCCCACAAGCCGGTCTTCGGCCACTACTTTCGCCACAAGCACCTCGTCGTCACCCACAAGTTCGGCAAGGCGAAGGGCCCCTGCGGCATCCTCCACGCAAAGTCGAAGCTCTTCCCCGGCAACGGCCCCCGCAACGCCAAGTACAAAGTCCAGTTCGACAACTCCAAGAGGCTCAACCCGAAGGCCAAGCCGAAGATCGTCACCTCCCTGGGCGCCGTCTTCTGACCGCCGCCCCGCTCCCCCGAAGACCCTCTAAGATCGTCCCCTGCGATCCCCGCGGGAAAGATCGCGATCTGCCCGGATAGCTCAGTTGGTAGAGCACTTCCATGGTAAGGAAGGGGTCACGAGTTCGAGTCTCGTTCCGGGCTCTTCAGAAGTACCTGCAAAACGACCCTTTATGGGGGCCGTTTTCGCGTCTCTGAGCAGGTCATCCGAACCGGGATAACGCCACTAGTGGCGTTACGGGTGGCGATTGCCGTGGATGGGCGGCGATCTACGTCGATTCGTACTCCCTTCCGATCGGGTTTTGGAGCTAACGTCGCCACGACCTGAAAACGGCCGGGGCGCCGCTGTAACGGCCCCCGGCCCGGCACCGAAAGGACAGACCTTCCGATGCAGCCCAACCCTATTCCGGGGGAGACGAACGACGCCCGCGACCGGCGCCACGAGGCGGCGGTGCTCGCACGGATCCTCTGGCTCCATCCGACCCATCTGACCGAACGCGAACTGCTGCTCAGCCTCTTCGCCGAGGACGACCAGGTCGACGCCTACGAACGCGCGATCCGCGACCTCGTCTCCGTCGGCCTCCTGCGGCTGGAGGGAGATTCGATCCTCCCTACCCTCGCTGCGATCGAGGCCGGGGAGATCCCGAGATGACCGACCACACTGATGCCCCGTGGTCGCCGGATCCCGACGCCGAGGAGGGCATGAGGATCCGCTTCGGCGAGAACGTCCGCCTCCTCCGCGCCCGCGCCCACATCAGCCAGGAAGAGCTGGGCTTCCGCGCCGACGTCCACCGCACCCAGATCAGCATGTTCGAGACGGGGCAGCGGATGCCCTTGCTCGGGACCGCCATGAAGCTCGCTACCGCGCTCGAGGTCGAGCTGCCCACGCTTCTCGACGGCATCGTCTACCGGCCGCGATTCTTCTCCGCGGCCCGGGGTGAGTTCGAGATCTCCTCGCTACCCCTCTTCGAGCTCACCGCCCGCAAGGACCGGTCGGGGGAGGGCGCGGGCCGATGACCGTCTCGGAGCAACTGGGCCGCAACCTGAGGAGGGCGAGACGCCGGGCGTACATGAGCCAGGAAGACCTTGCGAGACGGGCCGGCGTCCACCACACCGAGATCGACCTGCTCGAGCGAGGGGGCCCTGGGGAGCCGAGCGGCGCAGGCGGACTGGCGTTCGTAGACCATCAGCGCCCTAGTTGTAGTGTTCATCCGCGCCTCCCTGGGGGTCGGCGGCGTCGAGTGGGCTCCCTACGAGATCTTCGAAGGCGCGGGGAACTTCGAGGTGCTTCAGGACCCCAGGGGCTCCTCGACGAGACCGCGGTCTTGAGGGAAGCGCGCGGAAGGAGTCGAACCTTCCCATCGAGCCGCTCTGCGCACGCGGAGAGGGGCTCGAGTCGACGCGATCCTCGCGGTGGAGCCGGGTTGCCTACGATCGCCTGCCGCGACGTGCGGTGAGGACGGTCGCCGCGGAAGTCGCGAGGTGCTTGCGCATCCGCTCTCCCGCCTTCTGCTCGGAGCCCGCGGCGATCGCGTCGTAGATCCCGCGGTGGGCGGCCAGTGAGATCGGCGGTTGCCCCTTGAGGCCGAGCGAGCCCTGCGAGGTCTTGTCGATCGCGTCGGCGAGCTGGGTAAAGAGGCTCTGCAGCATCGCGTTGTGGGACGCGTCGAGAATCGCCTGGTGGAAATGGCGGTCGCCGAGGACGCCCTCGCCGCCGGCCGCGACGGACTCGTCCATCGCCTCCAGCGCCGCGGCCATCCGGTCGAGCTCCACCTGGGTCCGGCGCCGCGCCGCCAGGCGTGCCGCCTGGGTCTCGACCGCCTCACGCACCTCCCAGATCATCGGGTGGTCGGCCTCGCTCTCGAGCACCTCCAAGGCCAGGCTCGGGACGATGTCCTCGGTGCTGGTCACATAGACCCCGTCGCCCGGGCGCACGTCGACCATGCCGAGGACGCGCAGCGCGGTCAGGGCCTGGCGCACGGACGTCCTGCTCACCCCGAGCTGCTCGGCCAGCTCGCGCTCCGGCATCAGCTTGTCGCCCGGCTGAAGCTCGTGGACGTCGATGAACTCGCGCAGCCGGTCGACCACCTCCTCGTAGAGGGCGCTGCGTCGGATGGGTCGGAGGGGCGACTCGGCCATCCGCCGAATCTACCGTCCGCCCGAAGGCACGAACAGTTGACAGGTCATCTATGTTGTCGGTTCACTGGTTGGACCAATGAGCCAAAATACCCAGATGCCAGATCAGCTCCGCAAAACGCCGCTTCACGACCGCCACGTCGAGGCCGGTGCCGACCTCGCCCCGTTCGCGAGTTGGGAGATGCCGATCTCCTACGCGGGGATCCGGCAGGAGCACGAAGCGGTGCGCGATTCGGTAGGCGTCTTCGACGTCTCGCACATGGGCGAGATCGAGACGGTCGGCCCGGAGGCCGAAGCCCTCCTGCAGCGCATCCTCTCCAACGACGTCACCAAGATCCCCGAGCGGGGCGCCCAGTACAGCGTCCTCTGCCGCGAGGACGGCGGTGTCCTCGACGACCTCTTCACCTACCGCCTCGACGAGGACCGGTTCCTCACCGTCACCAACGCCGCCAACCACCAGAAGGATCTTGCCTGGTTCCGCCACCACGCCAGGCACTTCGAGACCGAGGTCCACGACCAGCTCCTCGATTGGGCGATGATCGCGGTCCAGGGGCCGGCCGCGCGGGCAACGCTCGCCTCGCTGGCCGACGCCGAGCTCCCGCGGCGGTTCCGCACCGCCGACGTCGGCATCGCGGGCGTCGCGTGCCTGGTCTGCGGGACCGGCTACACGGGCGAGGACGGTTGCGAGCTGCTCGTGCCCGCCGCCGCGGCGCCGACCGTCTGGCGGGCGCTTCTCGACGCCGGCGCCGTCCCCGCCGGCCTGGGGGCTCGCGACACGCTGCGGCTCGAGGTCTGCTTCCACCTCTACGGCAACGACCTGAGCGAAGACCGCGACCCGATCGAAGCCGGGCTCTCTTGGTGCTGCGCGCTCGACACCAACTTCATCGGCTCCGGCGCACTGCGCGACCGCGCCCCGGCGCGGACGCTGGTCCCGTTCGCCTTCACCGATCGCGGCATCCCGCGCCAGGGCAACCAGATCCGCACGGCGTCGGGAAGCGGTGTCGTCACCAGCGGCACCCACTCGCCGTCGCTGGGGATCGGGATCGGGATGGGCTACGTCCCGCTCGATCAGGCCGAGCCGGGCACCCCGATCGAGGTCGACGTCCGCGGTCAGGTCCGCGGTGCGGAAGTCAGGGACAAGCCCCTCTACGCAAAGGAGCCCGAAGCGTGACCGATCCGAGCTACCCGGAGGACCTGCTCTACCACCCGGCCCACGACTGGGCCCGGGTCGAGGCCGACCTGGCGACCTTCGGGATCACCTGGTTCGCGCAGGACGCAGTCGGGGAGATCGTCTTCTTCGCGCCGCCGACCGTCGGTGCGCGGCTGGAGAAGGACCAGGCCTACGCGGAGATCGAGTCGGTGAAGGCGGTCTCCGAGGTGGTGGCGCCTCTTTCCGGCGAGGTGGTCGAGATCAATGCCGCGATCGAGGCCCGTCCGGAGACCGTCAACGCCGACCCTTACGGGGCGGGGTGGATGGTGAAGGTGCGGCTCAGCGACCCGACCGAGGCCGAGGCGCTCCTCGACGTCGCCGGCTACCGGGAGCTGCTCGCCGATGCCTAAGCGCACGCTGGAGATGCCGCTCGCCTACGTCGACCCGAAGGTCGCCTCGGTGCTGGCCGCCGAGATCGGGCGCCAGCGCGACACCCTGGAGATGATCGCCTCCGAGAACTTCGCCCCCCGGGCGGTCCTCGAATGCCAGGGGTCGGTCCTCACCAACAAGTACGCCGAGGGCTACCCCGGCCGCCGCTACTACGG
>Ga0207652_10001886_pt1 | contig 18169 bp, 21 predicted proteins | sample KBSC63BmetaG_FD_184334 | JGI IMG/M metagenome (GOLD analysis project Ga0207652, IMG submission 184334) | Corn rhizosphere microbial communities from Kellogg Biological Station, Michigan, USA - KBS C6-3B metaG (SPAdes) (version 2) | ecosystem: Host-associated > Plants > Roots > Rhizosphere ... | reverse complement strand
CACCTCGAGGCGATCAAGCCCGCCATGGCCGGAAATCGTCAGTGCGCGCATCGGGAGCCGTTATATTGGGTCGAGAAGAAAGGTAGTTCCTCCACCGTTCTGCTGGACTGTTCATGACCGCAATCAAAGTTCCGCCGCTGGGTGAATCGATCGTCGAAGCGACCGTGTCGCGTTGGTTGAAAAAGGAAGGCGACTCGGTCGTGCCCGGCGACACCCTGGTGGAGCTGGAGACCGACAAGATCACGGTCGAGGTACCGGCCATGAGCGCGGGCGTGCTGACCAAGCGCGCACATGCCGAAGGCGATGTTGTAAAGGTGGATGAGCTGTTGGCGGAGATCGATGAGGGGAGCGGGAAGGGGGAAGCGGGAAGCGGGGGGAAGGGGTCTGAGGGAAGCGGTGCCGTGGCGGAAAAGGTTGTCGCGCCAGCGCCCGCACCGCAGCAGGCCAAGCCTGCGGCTACACCTGCGCCTCCGCCTACTCCGGTTGCTGCTCCCGCGAAGCGAGCACCGGCCGAGGTGCGCGCTTCTCCGGCTGCGCAGCGTGTCGCCGCCGAAAAAGGCGTCGATCTATCAAAGGTTGAAGGAACCGGTCGTGGCGGCGTGGTGAGCAAGCCAGACGTGCTCGAGGCCGCGGCACCGGCGAGACAAGCCCCGGCCGAGCCAGTCCCCGCCCCCAAGGCCCCCTCCCCCCCTCTTCCCGCTTCCCCCTTCCCTCTTCCCTCGGAAAGGGAAACCCGCGAGAAGATGTCCACTCGCCGCAAGCGCATCGCGGAGCATCTGCTCGAGGCGCAGCACGCGACCGCGCATCTCACGACATTCAACGAGATCGACATGTCGGCGGTGATCGCGGTGCGCGAGCGGCTCAAAGAGCGCATCGAAAAGGAGCACGGCGTGAAGCTGTCGTTCATGCCGTTCTTCGTAAAAGCCGCGTGCCTGGCGCTCGAGACGTATCCGGTCGTCAACGCACAGATCGACGGCGACGCGATCGTCTATAAGCACTATGTGAACATGGGCATCGCCGTCGCGTCCGAGGCGGGCCTCGTCGTGCCGAACATCAAGGACGCGGACCGCAAAGGCATGCTCGAGGTATCACGCGACGTTCAAGCGCTGGCGAAGCGTGCGCGCGACGGCAAGCTCACGATGGAGGACCTCACGGGCGGCACGTTCACGATCACGAACGGCGGCGTCTTCGGGTCCCTCGTATCGACGCCGATCATCAACTACCCGCAGGTCGGCATTCTCGGTCTGCACAAGACGCAGGATCGTCCGGTCGCGATCAACGGCAAGGTCGAGATCCGGCCGATGATGTACGTCGCACTCTCCTACGACCATCGCATCATCGACGGCCAGCAGGCCGTGTTGTTCCTCGTGCGCGTCAAGGAGTTGATGGAAGATCCGGCATCGATGCTGATCAGCTGATCGCCCACACACAGCATCGAGCCAGAGGCGCGACGATTCGGGAACTCACGCGCGTCGACACGTGTACAGCCGCTGCAAGAGCGCCCGACGCCGAGCGTGCTATTCCAAATCTTTTATGTGAGTATCAACACATGAGATCAACTTCCCTTCGGTGCGTCGGAGGTACGATCGGACTGCTCGCCTGCCTGGCAAGCGTCGGCAGTGCGCAGGGCAATCGGGGCTACGAGATCGGCGGAGACGCGGCATTTCAGCACATGGAGAGCAAGGCGGGCGGCGTCACCGCGAGCCAAAACGTCCTGTCGCTGCCGCTCTCCAGCGTTCGGGTCGCGTTTCCAACGAGCGGACCATTCGAGCCCGAGCTCTCGGCGAGCTTGACGTATGTGACCGCCGGCGGGCGATCGACCAGTAACTTTTCTGGCGACCTCGGACTTCTGACGGAGCTCAGCGGCGATCCAAAGGGGCCGCGCTGGTTCGTCCGTCCTGCGATCGGCTGGCAACGTTCGACCACAACGAACGCGCGGACGTTCTCACGCGCGACTATTGGGGCGGGCATCGGCGTGCGACTGGCGATCACCGAGCGGGTCGCCATGCGGTACGAGGCCCGCTACACGTATCTCGCTGAAGAACAAGGGATTTCGGGGAACGTCCTCGGGCTCCTGGCAGGGTTTTCGGTGTTTACGCGCTAGCGCCGCGGCGGGCGAAACGAGTCGGTTAGTTTTCGCGGTGCAACTCGTTTCCGCCAACCGCCGCATATGAGCTCGACCGCTTCTCCCTCCTCTGACTCTCCCACCGCCGTCGATGTCGTCGTCATCGGCGGTGGTCCCGGCGGCTACGTCGCCGCCATTCGCGCCGCTCAACTCGGCCTTTCCACCGTTTGCGTCGAGAAGGACAAGACGCTCGGCGGCACGTGCGTGAACGTGGGCTGCATTCCATCGAAGGCACTACTCTCGTCCTCGGAGCACTATGCGTTCGCGGCGCATTCGGCCGCGGCGCATGGGATCGGGATTGGGCAGCTGACGCTCGACCTGCCGACGATGCTCAAGCGGAAGGACGAAGTCGTCGGGCAAAACACGAAGGGAATCGAGTTCCTCTTTCGGAAGAACAAGGTCACGTGGGCCCGGGGCTTCGGCACGCTGGCGCCGGGCAACTTGGTGACCGTTACGACGGGTGGCGACGCGGGGGGCCCCCCCGCTGAGAAGATCGCGACATATCAGGCGAAGAACGTCATCATTGCCACCGGCTCCGTACCAATCGAGCTCCCTTTCCTGAAATTCGACGAGGAGCGTGTGCTGTCGAATGTCGGGGCGCTCTCGATTCCGGAGGTCCCGAAGCATCTGATCGTGATCGGCGGCGGCATCATCGGCTTGGAGTTGGGCTCTGTTTGGAGCCGGCTCGGCGCCAAGGTGACTGTCGTCGAGCTGATGCCGGCGATCCTCCCTGGGATGGATGCCGACGTGGTGAAAGAGGCCGACCGCGTTTTTAAGAAGCAGGGATTGGAGATCCGGACGGGGACGCGCGTCACCAACGGCGGCCGCACGGCCGACGGAGTTTTCATCGAAGTCGAACGCGACGATAAGACCGAAAGAATCGATGGCGATTACGTGCTGGTCTGCGTTGGACGGCGGCCTGTAACCAGCGGCATCGATGTCGCTGCACTCGGATTGAATGTCGGAAAGCGCGGCGAGATTCTCGTCGACGACCAGATGCGCACGAACCTGCCGAACGTCTACGCCATCGGCGACTGCGTACCGGGCCCGATGCTCGCGCATGCGGCGGAAGAGGAAGGCGTGGTCGCGGCGGAGGCGATCGCCGGAATGCCTGTGCACATGCACTACAAGTCGATCCCGGGTGTTGTGTACACCTGGCCCGAAATCGCAGTGGTTGGATTGACTGAAGCGCAGGTCAAGGCGAGCGGTCGTGAATATCGAGTGGGCAAGTTTCCGTTCTCGGCCAATGGGCGCGCGCGTTCGATGGGCGAGAATGCGGGTTTTGTGAAGTTCGTCGCCGACGCGAAGACCGATGAGCTGCTCGGCGCGCACATGATCGGCCCCAATGTCTCCGAGCTGATTGCCGAGGTCGTGCTCGCTTTCGAGTACCGCGGTTCGTCGGAGGATATCGGGGTGACAGTCCATGCTCATCCGACCCTGTCCGAGGCAACGAAGGAAGCGGCGCTTGCGGCGCTCGGGCGCACGCTTCACATCTGATTCGTGTCTGGATACTTCGCTCTCGATCCGCGGCCCCTGCTGCCCGAGGATTCGCAGGGAACGCGCGTCCTCTTGCTCGGATCACTCGGCGTAACGCCGTATATCGATCGCGCGCTCGAGGTGCTCGAGCTCGCGGAGCGAGGTCATGATCCCGAGCATCGCGCGCTCGTCATCGCGCGCGACGGCACAGTCGCGGGACTGGCGCTGTTTGGAACCATCGCCGGAACGCAGCACGCGGCGCGGCTCTACACCGCGGTGCTCGCGCCGGGCGTGCAGACGAGCGACGTTGGCCTGCGACTCATGCGCTCCGTGGGCGACGCGGCGCGCTCGTCAGGCGCCAAGTTCCTGCTCGCCGAGCTGCCCGACGATCCTGCGATCGGCACCGTGCTCGGTCTCTTGCGCGAGCACGGGTTTCAGGAAGAAGCGCGCGTCCCGGATTTTTACCGCGACGGCGTCGCTCTGACGTTCCTCCGTCTGGAGCTCTAGGCTTTCCCGAGCTGCGACCGCACGTGGTCGAGGAAGAGCTGCTCGAAGCGCCCCGTCGATCCGCAAGGAATCCGGTCGGTGCTGTTGCCCGACATGTCCTGGCCCATCGCGACGAAGGTCGTCTGGATCTTCGTGCCGCCTTTGCCGTCGGTGATCATCTCGGTGAGCAGCGAGATGTAGATCCGGTATGATGCCGCCTTTGGTCCGGTCATTCCGGAGCCGCAGTCGACGAGCTCGACCATCGGGCGACCGCCGAGCTGTCGCGATTTGAAGAAGTTCGGATTTCCCATTTGGTGGGTCGACGGATTCTCGACCGCGAGCGGGATATCGAAGTCCGCGTACGTCTTCTTCGCGGCGAGCCACACGCCTGCGGGCGGCACAGCGATCGTCGTCGACACTGCGACGGGTCGCTCGGCGAAGATGGTCGGCGTGTTCTGGTCGCCCGAGAGAATCGTCGCTTGGCGCGGCGTCGTTTCCTCGAGCGTTGGGCCAGCGCTGGCGCAGGCGGTCAGCGCGAGCAGGAGTAGAATGCGTCGCATCCTGGGCTCCGGTAAAAGGGGTTGTATAAGATGTCGAACGGCGCCTGGTTTGTCATCACGGGGCGGCACGAGTCAGGGCGGTCATTGCGACCGGAAGAACGGCCTGGGCCCATTCTCGGTACATATTGCCCGACGGATGAAGTCCGTCACCGGCCACGAGGTTCGGCTCGTTGGCCGCACGGCGGCTGATTCCGGTGACATCTACGTACGGTGATCCCGCGCGCGTCGCCTCATCGCGGTTGACACGGTTGAAGTCGTCGATCTCGCGACCGATCTGTGCGGCATCTCGACTGGCCGCGAACGGAGTGACACCCCAATCCGGGATCGAGAGCACGACGACGCGGTCTGCCCGGTCCGCGGCGAATCCGATGGCGCGAGCGAGGAGGGCGCGAAACTGCTCGCAGTACTCGGCCACAGGTCGTCCGCGGTATTGGTCGTTTACGCCGGTCAGCAGCGATACGAGATCAAAAGCGCCTCGCGGATTCGCAAGGTCGATCGCGGCTGACAGCTCGTCCGTCGTCCATCCGGTTCGAGCGATGATCTCGGGATCGGCGAGCGCGATACCCCGTTCGCGGAGCAGAGCGGCCAGCCGTACTGGCCACCGGTCATCCGCCGCAACCGCCTCGCCGACGGTGTAACTGTCGCCGAGGGCCAGAAAGCGAGCTTCAGCACTCGGGTCGTGCCCGCCGATCACGGCGTCACGTAGCGCTTGAATACCAACTCGGAGTAATTCGTCAGCTCGCCAGCGCCGAATGCCCGCAGGAACGAATCCATTCGTTCGACCATCGATGTGCTGATGTTTCCCGACGACGGGACGAACAGTGGATGCGGCATGCCAAAGCGACCGAAGTAGCTGCGGATGATGACGCTGGTACTATCGTGCGGCAGGAGCCTCACGTTCTTCGCGAAATCGTCGAAGCCGCCGTCGCGCGTCATCAGGTACTGCTCGACGTTCGACAAATAGAAGGCGGAAACCACGAGGTCGTGGCCAGTGACGTATGCCCCGACCGCTTTGAGGGCCTTGGGGCCGGCGACGTTGCCCACGACGGGAATGATGCGGTCGTTGACCTGCAGCGAGCGCACGTACTGGAATTCGTTCTCGTCCGCGACGTAGCTCAGGAGATGTCCCGCGCGGTCCGACTCCATGATCAAACGTCCGAACGACGGATAGTCGAACCGATTGTTGCGCCCGAGACTCGAGTACCGCGTATCCAGCCCCTCGGCGACGAATTGCGCCCGATAGCGGTCGATCATCTCGCGATCGTGGTTGTCGAGCGGTACACCGAACTTCGCGATCCGCTCGTTGCTCGCTCGCCGCGTCGCCGCGGCGACGACGGAATCGGCCGGTGTTTCGCCGATGTACGCGAGAACAGCGCTCATCGGTTTTCCGGTCCAGGACTCGACATTCGGCGGCACCGGTTTACCGAGTAGCAAACAGAGATACTCGAGGCGGTTCCTCGACATCACGAAGAGCGACTTGAACAACAAATGCTCGAGCATGTTGTCGCGCCGGATGTCGAACATGAACGCGACCGTCGGCCGGATGATCCCGATATACGAGAAATTCTGATCGGGGCCGACGCCGATATAGGCGCCGCCGTGCGTGCCGACCTTCGAGAGTTGGCTGGCGATCTGGAGGTACGACGCCTCGTTGGTGATGATGTTGTCGGAATCGAAGTAGCCCGGCGTTTCCGATAACTGGGCAACCAGGCCGGCGAACGACGTATCCGACGCAGCGCGACCGTGCAGCCGCGCACGAACGGGGCTTGCAGTCGCGGTGACGATCGTCGCCGCGGCGATGGTCACAACCATCGAGGTTCGCCAACCGGAGATGAGACGCACGGCTTCTCTGATGGCTAGAGGAGATTCGGCTTGTGGCGTCAGCGCAAAACGAGGTCCCGCGCGACGACCCACACGTTCGAATCTAGCGCTCGATCATTCCGCGGGGCGCCCGGAAAGCAAACGGCCGACCCCAACGGGGTCGGCCGTTTGCTCTCAATGCAGACCGCGACTATTTCAGCGCGGCCATGACCAGCGCCGTGACGACTGCCGCCGCCGCGATCAAGCCCGCTGCTGCAGCAACCGCTCGGGCCGGCGTGATGACGAACTCACGACGGTACCACGGGGTGATGAGCTGCGGGGCCGATTGTGGCAAGGCCGCCATGATCCGGGCCTCGAGGTACGTCGGCGTCGTCATGCGACGACGGCGCTCGACCTCGACATTGATGTTCTTCCAGAACTCCACATCGCGAGCGGTGTCGCCTTTGCGAACGCTCGCTTCGGGAAGCTCGCCATCCAACCAAGCGTGCACGGCTGGCGCGAGAACCCTTGCGTCTTGCTCCTGATGGCCGAGCGGCACCTCTCGATCAGCAAGCGGACGCTCCCTTTCGGGGCGGCGCGCGGGCCGATGTTGAGAGTTTTCCAAACCACCCATGCCGTCGTCGGAGCGGAGATCGTCAACCATGTTAGGCGTACTTCTCCTCTAAGAGTGCTTGGAGTGCTTCACGCGCGCGGTGTACGCGCATCTTCAGCGCCCCGACAGTAGTACCGAGTAAATCCGCCATCTCCTCGTAGGAGCGGCCTTCTACGTGCTTCATCACGAACGCCTCGCGAAGCGACGCTGGGAGCGTAGCGAGCGCGCGGTCGAGATCGCTGCGTAGTTCCGTACGGTCCAGCTCTTCATCCGGTGTCGCATAGCCCGACGGTTGATCGTCCTCGTCGTAGCTCAGATGCGAGCGCCGAATGTTCTTCAACCAATCCTTGCAGCCGTTCGCGACGATTCTGAAAACCCACGCGTCGAAACGTCCACGAACTTCGGCGAGATGTTGATACGCCTTGATGAAGCTCAGCTGCAGGATGTCTTCCGCGACATCCGGACTGCCCGTCATACACAGGGCATGACGGTATAGCGGATCGGTGTACCGTTGAATCAGAGTTTTGAACGCGTCGCGGTTTCCCGCGAGGACGCGCTGGATTATGAGTTGATCAGTATTGTCCTGATCAACTACGCTCTGATCAGCCCGAATAGCTGGCTCCGTCGTCTTCACGACAACAGAGTAACTCACTTTTCTCGCTTCGGACAGGTCACTGATCCTTCCGCTTCGCTCGAGAAGTCTTGTCACGTTTGTTAGACGAGGGTCGGTCGATGTGGGTAACACGCTCATCTCAAGTATCGAACGACGGACTTCCGGACTTTAGCGTGTAGCAAAATGACCGCTTTCGTCCGTCGTCACCGACCGGCGGATCGGTCAGGATTTCACGTGGGAAAAAGCTTCCCACCCGTACCGACGAATGAGGTCTCCGTGCTCGTCGATCGCGGGCGGCGTGAAACGGACAACGCCGCCGACGCTCGACGGCATTCCCGTCACCGCCGACGCGTTGGTTTGTCGGAGCGTCTCGAGCACCGAGTAGACAATTCCGTTCGGAACGCCGGCTTCGTCGAGCCGCGCGCGCCAGGCGTCCGCCGGCCGCTCGCCAAGGCGCCTTGAGAATTCGCCAACAATGCGCGCACGGTTGGCCAACCGTCCCGCGTTGGTCGCCAACTCTGATTCGCCAGCAAGGTGCGGCAGCTCGAGGGCACGCGCACACGCAAGCCACTGCGCATCGGTTCCGACGGCGATCACGATGGACTTGTCGGCGGTCCCGAACAGCTGATACGGAACCAGATTCGGATGGGCGTTTCCCCACCTCCCTGCGTCCTTGCCGCCGACGAGGACATTCTGCGCGACGTTGACGAGGGCCGCTCGCGCGCTGTCGATCAGCGAGATTGCGATGCGCGCTCCACGTCCCGTGCGCAGCCGCTGGACGAAGGCGCCAAGCACGGCGACCGCGGCATCCTTTCCGGCGATGACGTCGGCGAGCGCCACCCCGACCTTCATCGGCTCCCCGTCGCGCTCCCCAGTGATCGCCATCCAACCGCCCTCGGCTTGGGCGACGAAGTCGTAGCCTGGCCTGTCGACCGAGAGGCCGAACCCGGTGATGGTGCACCAGACCAGCTCGGGTCGTCGCTCGCACCAGGCGTCTGGCGAGACGCCGCGGCGCTCGAGCGTTCCGGGTCGGAAATTGTCGACGACGATGTCGGCTTCCGCCAGAAGCTGCTCGATGACCGCGCGATCCCGTTCGCTATCGAAGTTGGTTCCTAGGCCGAGCTTGTTGCGGTTCACGCTCAGATAGTAGGCGCTCCGGCCTTGAGCATCGAACGGCGGACCCCATGTGCGGCTTTCGTCGCCGACGCCGGGCCGTTCGACCTTGATGACATCGGCGCCAAGGTCGCCCAAGAGCATAGTGCAGAGGGGACCGGCGAGGATGCGCGTGAGATCGAGCACGCGTACGCCATCAAGCATCGTGCATGGTGGATTGATGTCGCATTGGTGATTTGATTACGAAACCAAGAACGAATGAAAAGGCGCGCGGGCAGGCCCGAAAGTAGCGCGACTCATGACTGCGATGGACTCGCAGGCTACCGACCCGCGCCTGAACGAAAGAGACGCTCGATCCTTGTTCGAGCGCACAATGCGTCAGCTATCAAAGCCATTTCCGCGTATTCTCATTGGTAGTTGCGGCTCCCGGAAAACGATCAGGCTATGGTTAAGTTGGCTTGCGTAGCTGCTGGAAAATCATATACTTCCGCGCACTTACGGCACCTGGGCGCGCGAAGCTTTCGCGTCGCCGCCGCGCTGGCGAACGCAGCACCCTCGAGTCCCCGGCTACTACAATATGGTGGATAAGCCGCAACCCTCTGACGCTGATCCAACCCCAACCGGTTCAACTGATCCGGTTGCGCCGGTCGCTCCTGGCGCTCCTGGCGCTCCTGGCGCTCCTGGCGCCCCCGGCGCCCCCGGCGCCCCCGGCGTACCTCGTCGCGGACCGGGGAATCGCGGCGCCGACATGCGCGACACGGTCGCCGAGATGGCGGAGCGAGCGCAGCTGATCAGTCAGGAGGCGGGGAGCAAAGTGGCCGCGGCAATGAAGGACGTCATCAGCGCAGCCGCCGGTATCGCTGGATTCGCCATCGAGAGCGCGCGCGATCTCGTTCAATACATGGTAAAGCGCGGACAGATGACGCCCGAAGAAGCCGACAAGCTTATTCGGGAAGCCGAGGCCGCGCACGATAAGCGACCGGCGAGTGAAAAGGGTCGGCCTACAGCCACCAAGATCGCCGCTGAAAAGGCGGCGATCGCGAAAGCCGAAGCCGCGGCGCGCGCCGCAGCGATGCCGCCCGCCCCGTCGCCCTTCCGGCCGATGCTTCGATCCTCGGCACCACCGCCGGCCGCCAAGCCGGCTCCGGCGCCTCCACCAGCGCCGCCAAAACCGGCGCCGAAAGCCGCGGCGAAGCCGGTGACGAAGACAGCAAAGCCAGTAGCAAAGGCGGCGAAGCCGGAGGCGAAATCGGAGGCGAAATCGGAGGCGAAATCGGAGGCGAAATCGGCAAGGCCGACTGGTAAATCCGCGAACGAAGCTGCCAAGAAAAAGCCGAAAAAGCGCTAGTCCAGCGCGGCGACCCTCTCACGCCAAGTTCAAAAGATCTCGTCCGCGCAAATCCGCGAAATCCGCCATTTCCGCGATCCAAAGTCATTGTGGCCGATCGGGCGGAACGCTCCTGGGACGCCACACAGACAATTTGAAATCGCGGAATTGGCGGATTTCGCGGATTTGCGCGGAAGTTTTTTTGGGGAGCGGCGCTACGGCTGCCTCAGCGTAACAATCGCGGAGAGCAACAACAGTAGCTCCTGTGGATCCGACACGTTGAACTCCGCCACGCTGTCGTACTCGGATCCCGCGACATCGCCTCGCTCGTCAGGCAGCACGCGAACGGTCACGGCACGCGGATTCGCCGATCGGACGCTGCGAAACATGTCCTCGTCGGTGCGGTCGTCGCCAGCGGCGAAGATCGACGCCTCGCGACCGACCGCGCCAAGTCGCGCGAGCAAGTCGACCGAGGCAGTTCCCTTATCGATGTCCACCGGCGGACGAAGCTCGATCACGCGTCTGCCGCTCGACGCGCGCAGCCCGAGTTGTTCGGCGATTTTGCGAGCGGCGCTCACGACCGCCATCGAGGTATCCGCGTCCGCGAGCCGATAGTGAACGCTGACGGTCCATCGCTTGTCTTCGACCAACACGCCCTCACGACCGGCTGCAACCGCCCGGCACTCCGCGGCGGCGGCGGACATCGCATCGGCGAACGGCGCAGCTTCGGGCTGCGGGTGCGGCTCCTCGCCTGGCGCGGCAATCTCGAAGCCGTGGTTACCGATGGTCCAGGCGCCGGGGACACGGAGAATCTGCATGGCGTCAGCAGCCGCCCGGCCGGACACCGCAACCACCGTGGTATCTGGTAAGGCAGTTAGCTCGATCACCACGCGCCGCGTTTCGTCAGGAACCATCGCTTTGGACGGATGCGGCGCGATCGGAGCCAACGTGCCGTCGATGTCGAGCAGCGCGACGAACGGGCGACCCGACAACCGCTCGGCGAGTGCCGGTGTGAGCGGCGGCGGCGGCGCGGAGACGTTCATTCAATCACACGGTCGTCGATCGGGCGCGCTCGTCGGCATCTGCATCCATGATCCGGGTTGCGCGCGCAAGAATCGAATCCAGCCAATCGAAAATCGTCGCGTTGTTCAATCGCCGACGCATGCGATGCATTCTGCGGCGGCGCTCGTCCGCCGACATGTCGAGCGCGGTGCGAATCGCTTCGACGAAGCCGTCGATGTTGAACGGATTGATCAACAGCGCGCCGTCGATCTCTTCAGCCGAACCGGTGAAGCGGCTCAGAATCAAGACGCCGCGCTCGTCGAGTTGGCACGCGACGAACTCTTTCGCGACGAGGTTCATTCCGTCCTGTAGCGACGAGACGATGCAAAGGTCGCCCGCACGATAGACGGCCGCGAGCAAATCGGAGTCGACGTTCTCGTTGATCAGAACGATCGGCGTCCAACCGGCATGCCCAAATCGGCTGTTCACCGCGAGCACGGCCTGCGTGACTTCGTGCTCGAGCAGATTGTACGCAGGCACGTCGCTGCGCGACGGCGTGCACACGAAGATGAAGCTGAACCGCTCGCGCAGCTCGGGCCACTCGGTCCACAGCGTGTCGAGCGCGCGAATGCGTTCGGGAATTCCTTTCGTATAGTCGATGCGATCGACACACACGCCGAGCTGGCGCGAATCCTTCGCGTAGCGCTCACGGAGCGTGTCGACGTGAATGCTCGCGTCCGGCGACGCGGCCATTCCCTCGAATCGTTCCACATCGATGCTGATCGGAAATGCATCGACGCGAATCACGCGATCGCGGAACGTGACGGTCTGCCCTGCGCGATCGACCTGCGCGTCGGGGACGTATGCGTCGACGCAGTCGAGGAAATTCATTGCGTAACGGTCGATCTGGAATTCCATCAGATCGTTGCCAAGCAGCCCGCGAAGCACGGCTTCGTGCGTGCCGGCCGGCAATAGTCGCAGAATGTCTGGCGGCGGAAATGGAATGTGCCAGAACTGGTGGATGAACAGCGACGGGCGCATCGCGCGGAGATATTCCGGAGCGAGCGCGAAGTGATAGTCCTGAATCCACGCCATCACGCGCCCGGTGCACCGCTCCGCTTCGTCGGCGGCCGCGTGCGCGAAGCGCAGATTCACCGTGCGATACCGTTCCCAGTATTCGGTGCGGAACTCGACGTGCTGAATGAGCATGTGGCAGAGCGGCCACAATGCTCGATTGGCGAAGCCGTGATAATAGCCATCTACGTCCGCCTCATTTAGCCAGACTCGGCGGAGCGTGTAGCATGCGTCGCCCGGCGGAACGGCGATCCGGCCCTGTTCGTCGGAAGCGTCACGATCCGCATTGCCCGAACCCCATGCGACCCACGTTCCCTGGGTGCGTCGCATAGTCGGATCGAGGGCGCTCACCACGCCCCCCGCCGGCTGCTTCACCTCGATGCCGTGATCATGCCGCACGTGCTCGTACGGCTCACGATTCGACACGAGAATGAACTTGCAGTCATTCAAGTAGCGCGCGATGTCGACCATCGGCTTGCTCACGGAGCAACAGACATGCCCGGTAGCCGGCTCGAGCATCGCGGATTGGCGAAAAGCGGGCTGACGAATACGTTTACGGCGTTTAGGGGAAGTGCAGATCCCTCGCTCCGCTCGGGATGACCGCGACAGTGGCCGACATCGTAACCCGCGCGCCCACGCGCATCGACTTCGGCGGTGGCTGGACCGACGTTCCTCCGTACGCGGATGAAGTCGGCGGTTTTGTGTGCAATCTCGCGATCACGCGATACGCCAACGTGACCGTGAGTCGCGGCGGCGTTGAGTCTGATCGCACCGACGAATTCTTCGGTGATCGTTCGATCGCCGCGGCGGCGCTTCGCCGTTTTCGAATGACCGACGTGTCAGTGCGCGTGAAGAGCGATTTTCCCGTGGGTGCTGGACTTGGCGGTTCATCGGCCGTTGGAGTTGCGGCCGTCGCGGCGCTCGCCGAGGCGCGCGGCGAAAAGATGAACCCGACGGCATTGGCCGAGCTGAGCCGCGAAATCGAGATCTCGGATCTCGGGGTCCCCGGCGGACGACAGGACCACTACGCCGCCGCGTACGGCGGCGCGCTGGGCCTTCGCTTTTCGGCAGGAAAAGTCGACGTCCGCAACATTCCACTCGCTGCGCGTACGCGAATGGAGCTCGAGCGGCGCTGCATGATCGTCTACACCGGGCAGAGCCGCATCTCCGGCGATACGATCACCGCGGTGATGGGCGCATACAAGCAACGCGCCCCGAATGTTCTCGAATCGCTCAAGCGCATGCGTGAAACAGCCGAGCAGATGCCGGACGCGCTCGCTTCCGGAAATCTCGACGCGCTCGGCGCGTTGGTCGCGGAGCAGTGGAAGCATCAGCGATCATTGCATCCAGCGATTCCGACGCCGGCGATCGACGACATTCTCGCGCGCGCATCGGATGCGGGCGCGGTTGGCGGAAAAGCGCTTGGCGCGTCAGGCGGCGGATGTGTTCTGGTGATTGCGCGCGCAAACAAGGTCGATCAGGTCCGCGCGGCCATCGAGTCGCTGGGTGAGATGCTCTCGTTCAAGATCGACCTGACCGGCGTCGAGCGATGCATGTAGCGCGCGGCGACGCCGTCGCTCTCACGCGCGAGCTCGTCGCGATCGATTCGCGAAATCCATCGTTGGTTCCGAATGCACCGGGTGAAGGTGCGGTTGCGCGAGCACTCGGCGATGTGCTGCGCGCGTGGGGATTTCGAGTTCACTTGTACGATGTCGCACCCGGTCGGCCGAACGTCGTCGCGCGAGTCGGAGGCGATGGAACACATTCAGGCGACGCGGCGCTCATGTTCAACGGCCACATCGATGTGGTCGATGTCGCGGGCATGGTGCACGCGCCCTGGGATTCAACGGTGCGCGACGGGCGGATCTATGGTCGCGGCTCGTCGGACATGAAAGCCGGGGTGGCAGCGATGTGCGCGGCAGCCGCGCGCGCAGCCGACGAAAAGCCTTCGCATGAAATCATCGTCACGGCCGTCGCGGACGAAGAGTTCGCGAGTCTCGGCACTCGCGCGCTGATCGCGCAAGGCACGCGAGCCAAAGCCGCGATCGTGACGGAGCCGACAGGGCTCGCGATCATGCCCGCACATCGCGGCTTCGTCTGGGCCGACGTGGTCACGCATGGGCGAGCGGCGCATGGAAGCCGTTGGGACATCGGCGTCGATGCAATTCGCCACGCGGGTCTCGTGCTCGCTGAGCTCGACCGATTCGACAGCGAAGAGCTGCCCAAGCGAAAACATCCGCTGCTCGGCCGGCCATCGATTCATGCATCGCTCATCGAGGGCGGCGCTGGAATGTCGACCTATCCCGACAAGTGCACGCTTCGACTGGAGCGCCGCACGATTCCAGGCGAATCGCCGGATCAGGTGCAGCAGGAGATCGAGGGCATTTGCCAGCGGGCCGGCAGAGGCCGAACCGATTTTCGTGCCGATGTCGCGATCACACTCGCGCAGGAACCGAGCGACGTGCTCATCGACGCGCCGATCGTACGCGCGCTCGCCGGTGTGTTGCGCGATGCGAATGAACAGGTGCGCATCGAAGGCATGAGCGCGTGGACGGACGCGGCATTGCTCAACGGCGCGGGAATTCCGGCGATCTGTTTCGGACCTGGCGACATGTCACTCGCGCACTCCGACGAAGAGTGGGTCGCAGTCGACGAGATCGAGCGGGCCACGCGCGTCCTCACGCGGCTAGCTTTGACGTGGTCTGGAGAACCGCGAGACTGATGGCTCAACTGTCGCACACTCAATACGAAGTTTTGGAACGCGCGGTCGTCGACGGCACGCGACTCATCATTCGACGGCGGGGCCGCCGCGAGCATATCGTCATTCCACGCCGCTTCGGGCTCAAGAACGGTCGCGAAATCATCGAAGCGATCAACTCGACGACCGGCCACCAAATGGAGATCGACGTGGATGAGATCGAGCACCTCGAGGTTGTGAGGTGAGTCACACGAGCGCGGACAAGCCCGCGCTTCCCCTGTTGGCCATCTACGCAGATGAGTCGTGTTTGGGGAACGGCCGCGAGGGGAGTAACCCCGGCGCCGCCGCGGGCGTCATCGAGTATGTACACCCTGACTCCGGCAATCTCACGAGATGGGATTACTGGGTGTCGGAGCCGGCGACGACGAACAATCGCATGGCGCTCCGCAGCGTCATCGAAGCGTTCAATGGGATTTCTCGCAAAGGATCCCGATTCAGGGTCGCGTTCACGAGCGACTCGCAGTACCTCGTGAAAGGAATGGACGAGTGGGTGTATGGCTGGATCAAGCGGGGATGGAAGCGGAAAGAAGGGGCGATACTCAATCTCGAGTTGTGGATGGATGCGGTCGATTCGGTCCGCCCTCATCAAGTGCAGTGGTGTTGGGTGCGGGGCCACAAAGGACACCCGCAGAACGAGTACGCGAATCACCTGGCGACCAGCGCGGCCCGCGACCAAACCACATCGGGCGGCATCGTCGCCTCGAAGTTCGACGAGTGGTTGGCCGCCGAGCGTGCGTGCGGACGGATGTCGGTTGAGCCGCAGGCATTCCCGGTTGAAGAACGGTTCCGGAGTGCGCGACAGTATCCGGCGTTCACGCGGCCGACACTCATTACCTGAGCGCGTGAACGTGAGCGCGCGAGAATGGGGGAACCATGAAGCGCGTGATCGTAGCGTTGATCATCGGTGTCTCGGTGGGCTACAAGTGGGGCTTCGGCGACGGCACGGACGGTCGCCCTTCGATCGTCCAGCGCACGCTCGATAGGTTCGGAACGTCGAAAATCAAAGCGGCGCAGGAGGCGAGGGATAAGCGGGTGGAGGAGGCGAGTCGCCCTTGACTGCGGGAAGGGGGAAGAGGGAAGCGGGAAGAGGGGGGACGGGGTATGAGGGAAGAGGGAACGACGTGAACGGCGTGAACACGTCAACTACGTCCCCCTTCCCCTGAACCTCTTCCCCCCTCTTCCCCCTTCCCGCTTCCCTCTTCCCGTTTAAGATCAGCTAGCCCTTTCGCGAGAGCCGATGGACAGTCTCGACCGCATGTACCGCCATCTCGTGCGGACAATTCGCTCGCGGTTTCCGCAGTATCTGACGCAACCGTTCGACGTCGCCGAGCTCCATCAGAATATTCTGCCCTACCGGCACTACCGCCGCGAGTTGGGCCTCGAGACGAATGAGGACTATGAGATCGCCCTCAGCGAGCTTCTCTCGGGAGCGCGCGACTACCTGATCGTCGACGACCGCATGCGCGACGCCTTGCGTGCGGAATTGAAGTCGACGAACCCGGATCCCAGCGCGTTCAAGCAGTTCGCGACGGCGTCGGTCGCGCTCGCACCCAATGCTTTGCGCGCCCTCACGATCGGGCCGGATGAAGATCTTCCTGCCCGTGTGAGCACGGCCGCGACCCCGCTCGAGCCGCCTCCCGCGAAAGCGCCACCACGCGCGAGCGCCGCGACGACGAGAACGACAGCGCCCGCCCCGGTGAATCCCGCGCCCGCGGTGGCGACGCCTGCGCCCGAACCGGCCATCACACCGCGACCCGTCGTGCCGCAGGCTGGCGAGCGGTGCCGGTCTTGCAACGAGATCCTCCCCGCCGGGCGAGCGATCACGTTCTGCCCTCACTGCGGCCAGAACGTGACGACCACGAACTGTCCCGCATGTGGATCAGAGCTCGAGGTCGGCTGGAAGTTCTGTCCGACGTGTGGCCGGCCGGCTGGCGCGCAGTAAACGAACTCTGGCCGGTTCGACGGGGTAGCATCTGTCATCCTGAGTGGTTCGAAGTGCAGATCCCTCGCTTCGCTCGGGATGACAAATCGAGGAAAAACGACAATGAATCTCCAGTCGCGGTCCACGCATCGGCGGAACCAGCGCTTCGCGATGGCCGGCGTGTTTGCGCTTCTTGGAATGACGCTCGTCCGTCCAGGGGCGGCCGCCGCGTCGCCTGTTTCGCCGACCCCCACGCCCGCTGTTCGAGTCGCGCCGCCTGAATGGCGCCTCGCGACGATGGAGCACGTGGACCTGTGGCTGCACGGATTCGCGCTTCTCACGAGCGACACCGGGCACGTCCCATTTTTCGATCGCGGCTACAAACAGCAAGTCACCGCGCTCAAGCGGCAGAAGAACATCTACTCGTCGCTCGACGCGAATCTGGCGGATTTGCAGAAGGGCATCGTCGCCAATCCGTCACTCGCCGCGAATGGGCAGTTCATCGCGATGTACTTCGCTTCGTTCCAGGAAATCGTCAACGCGACGGATTTCTTCTTTCGATCGAGCGGCAATCCGCGCGCCGCGAGAGATCCGCAGATCGCGCAAGAGATCGCGATCCTCGCTTCGACCTTCCGCACGCAATCTGACCGCAATTGGCTACGGTTGTTCGTCCAGAGTCTTCAGGACGAGAACAATCGCTTCTTTCACGCCTACTGGACCAGCGAACAGCAGACGCGCGGCGCGGCGTTCAGTGCAGTGAGCGAAGCGTGGGCGTCGCGCTTTTATCCGAAGCTTGCCCGCTTTCTCAACAACACGCAGCAAGGGTCCGGACAACTCGTGCTCTCCATTCCGCTCGGCGGCGAAGGACGCACGATCAACGACGGCAAGAAGTCGAACTTGATCGCCGTCGAGTATCCGAAGACGACCGAGGCGGCGAACGAAGCGGTATTTGCATTCGTGCACGAGGCGGTCGCGCAGCTCGCGCAGGAAGCGATCAACGACAACACGACGCCCGCTGAACAGCGGTCGGGCGCAGCAACCGAATACACCGGAAATGGAGCAGTTCGCGGAGGAGCGGTGCTCATCCAGCGATTGTTCCCGGACCTCGTGCCGGAGTACATGCGGTACTACCTGCGCGCGCTCGGCCGACCGGTCCCAACTGGCGATCCAACGGCGGCGTTCGGGCAAGCATTTCCGCTGCCGGCCGCGATCCTCGACGCCTTGACTCGGCAAATCGACGTCGTGCTCGGCGGTATTTGAGCGTTCAGCGATGCGCGTCGGCAGCGCGCCGAAAAGGCGAG
>Ga0207652_10001885_pt1 | contig 18172 bp, 18 predicted proteins | sample KBSC63BmetaG_FD_184334 | JGI IMG/M metagenome (GOLD analysis project Ga0207652, IMG submission 184334) | Corn rhizosphere microbial communities from Kellogg Biological Station, Michigan, USA - KBS C6-3B metaG (SPAdes) (version 2) | ecosystem: Host-associated > Plants > Roots > Rhizosphere ... | reverse complement strand
GAACCACAGCGGGGGGCCTATCGAGCTGCTCTACGACCGGTTCGCGCTCGTCGCCGCCGACGGGCGCCAGTTCCACCCCCTGCCCCTCTTGCCCCTGTCCGCTCGGCCCGGCGCGCCCGCCCCGTTGCAGCCCGCTTATCAGCCGGCCGGCTTCTTCATCGCGCCGAGATTTGCCCCCGCCTACACGCGCCTGCCGGCGTGGCGGAGCGCCCTGGCGCGCGACGAGAGCCTGTACCGGCTCGACTACGGCAAATGGGGTGCCGGCCCACCGTCGCTGGATGTGCTCACCAAGGGTTTGCCCGAAGGGATGCTGGCGGACGGCGGAGCCATCTCGGGTTTCCTTTACTTCGAGCGCGAGGCGCGCGGCCATCATGACCTGACGTTCCAGGCCGACCTGACCGCTGGCGACTGGAAGCGCCATGTGGCCCTGATCGAGATCCCGTTTCGGATCCAGTGACGTCACCGGGATGACCGCCATGCTCGACGCCGTCGTCGCCGGTGCGCTGTGGGTTCGGCCCTATCCCGTTCGACTGGGCGGCGCCAGGTTCACCGCGCGCATGACCGTGCTCAGGCTCGGCGACGGCAAGGTCCTCATCCACTCCCCGTGCCCGTTCGATGGGGCGCTGGCGGCAGCGATCGGCGAGCTCGGCCCGGTCGTCGCGATCATCGCCCCGGGCAACCTCCACTGGCTGCACGTGCGCTCCTGCCAGCGCGCCTTCCCCCAGGCGCTGACCTTCGTCTGTCCGGGCGTCGAAAAGCGCGCGCAGGGCCTCGGCTTCGACTTCGTCCTCGGGGACGAGAGCCCACCGCTGTGGGCCAGCGAGCTGTCACAGGTCGCGCTGCAGGGAACGCGTCTCATGCGCGAGGTCGCGTTCTTTCACCGGGCCAGCCGGACGCTGATCCTCGTCGACCTGGTGGAGAACTTCACGCCGGCCACGCCGGGAACGAATCTGCTCCTGCGGATCGCCTTTCGCGCGCTCGGCATGTGGAACCGGCCCAGCGCCGCGCCCGAGTACCGGTTTGCCTGGGGTGACCGCGCGCAGGTCCGCGAAGGACTGCAGCGCATCCTGGCCTGGGACTTCCAGCGCGTGATCCTGTCGCATGGCGACATCATCACGCACGATGCCCGCAGGGCCGTGGAGCGGGCCTGGCGAAGCGTTCTACGCTGAGGCCGCCGAGGGCGGGGCGCGCGGTCTCGCCTCGGGACGACTTACCTTCCGCGTCCCGAGGGGCTGACCGCTGCCCCTGCTTGAATCCCTGCCCCCGGCAGGAGGTTTATCTGCGGCTCAGACGACCTTGACGCCGCTGGCCTGCGGGCCCTTCTTGCCCTGGACCACGTCGAACTCGACCTTCAGGCCCTCGACCAGGGTGATCCCGCCGGTGTCATTGGCGTGGACGAAGATGTCCTTGCCACCGTCGTCCGGCACGATGAAACCGAAGCCCTTGGTCGCGTTGAAAAACTTCACGGTGCCTGTTTGCATGATCTTCTTCCTTTGCTCTTCCCGCCGCTGAAGGTCCCACGAGGCGTGACCCCGATGCCCTCATGGCCTCGTGCCGCTCCCCATTCCCTCATTCCATCCCCATTCGCATGAGGAAAAAAAACGCGGAGTCCGGCATCGCCGAACCCCGCGTTTCGTCGGTCGCGGGGGCTGCTACCCCGCGAATCGGCAAACCTTACTCCCGATTCCGCTGGCTGCATAGGCCAGCGCGACACGGTCAGCGGCGCGTCGCCCGGCCGCCACGCCGGCCACTCTGTCGCCGTTCAACGGTTCGCGTCGGCGGCGGCCGCGATGCCAGGCTTTCCGGCGATGGGCAAGCGGATCCGAAACACCGTGCCCGCCCCCGGCTCGCTTTGAAACGACAGCGTTCCCCCGTGCTTGCCGACGATGGCGGCGCGCGAGATGGCCAGTCCCTGTCCGCTGCCGCGGCCGATCGGCTTCGTCGTGAAGAATGGTTCGAAGACCTTGTCCTGGATCGGCGCCGGTATGCCGCCACCGGTGTCACCGATCTCGATCAGGACGTCGTCACCGAGCTGTCTCGACGAGACGGTTATCACCCCGCGCTGCCCCGTGCGTCTCACCACGTCCTCGATGGCGTGCGCGGCGTTGACGATCAGGTTCAGGAAGACCTGATTCAGCTCGCCGACGTAGCAGCGGACCTGAGGCAACTCCTCCAGCTTCAACGCGATGTCTGCCCAGTCCTTGTACTCGCTGCGGCTGACTTCCAGGGTGTTCAGGATGGCCCGATTCACGTCGGCGGGGGCCTGCGCCCGCGCGTCGGCGCGCGCGAACTCCTTCATCGCCGAGACGATCCCCGCCATCCGTCGCACCCCCTCCTCGCTCCGCTCGCAGGCCTTGGGGGCCTCCACGGCGAGAAAAGCCAGATCCTCCGCCTCCTCGATCGCTCGCAGCTCGTCCTGCAGGGCGCTGCCCGCTTCGCCGGCGCGGCCTCGCAGCAGCAGCTCCCGGGCGGCGTCGATGGTCCGCTGGTAGGCGGCGACAGCCTCCTTCAGGAAGGCGACGCTGTCGCCCACGAACTGGATCGGCGTGTTCAGCTCGTGGGCGATGCCGGCCGCCAGCGTGCCGATCGCTTCCAGCTTCTGCCCCTGCACCCGGGTCTCCGTCTCTCGAACCATCTGCTCCAGCAGCCGGACGGCGTTCACGGCAGCGCTCACCTGCTCGCGAAGCGACTCGTAGATGATGCCGCCCCGCGGACCGACCTCGAGCTGCAGGAATCCGAACTGATGCGACGACAGGAACAACGGCTCGATCACGATGGACCGGCGGCGTTCCTGCCCCGCGGTCGCCGCTGGCGGCAGCTCCCACAAGGCGAAGGTCCCGTTCTCTTCGGTCGTCTGCCCTTCCCCGTCGAAGTTCAGGATGGTCCTGGCCCGCCTGGGTGGCTGTTCGTCCCCCTCGAACAGGCACAGCTTGGCGCGTGGAATTCCGAAGTGCGGCAACAGCTGCGCCAGCACCTTGACCAGCGATTGCAGATCGACCGCGCTGGACAGCGCCTCGCTGGTCTCGGTCAGCAGGCGCGCCACGCGACCGGTGGCCTGTCGTTCCCGTGCCTGCGCACGCTCCGCGCCGGCGGCGATCTGCTCGCGGGCCTCGTGCCACAGTCTCTCGGCGCTCTGCCGGCGGCGCTCGTCGCCGATCAGAAGCGGGATCAGCGCCTCGCGCATCGTGGTGATCACGTTCTGCCAGAAGCTGGTCTCCAGGCCGGCAGCCAGCGTGGGACCGATACGTTGCTGGAGGAAGGGCACGAAGCGGGTGCTCCGCTCGGACAGCACGTCGCTGGTCCAGCTCTCGATCAGCTCGTTCTCCCATCCGGGCGACAAGGCGGTGTCGTTTTCTCCCAGACGGCCGCGCAGCGCCTCGGCCAGCTCGGCGCTCCGGCCCGCCACGGCCTGCTGCCAGGCATCCTGGGACATCCCGCCGCTACCCGGCGCAGGCGACGTCGCGGTTGCGACTTCGGTCGCCGACCTGCCCGCGCAGCCGCACGACTCGCGCACGATGAGGTCAGTCTTCATCTTGAAGGTGGCCTCGTCGCTGCTGCGCCGTGTCCCCACCATCAACTCGACCGCGCACAGCCCCTGCCGGTAAAGCGGCTGGCGCACCGTGGTCAGGGGCGGCATGGCGAACCGCGCCTCGTCGATGTCGTCGAATCCCACCAGCGCCACCTGCTGCGGAACCTGGATGCCGCGGCGGGTGAGCTCGCGCAGCGCGCCCAGCACCATGTGGTCATTGGCGGCAACCAGCGCGTCGAACGAGACCTGTCGTTGGTCCAGCATGACACGAACGGCTTCGGTGCCTGATTCGGCCTGGAAGTCCCCCGGCATGACCAGCCGCTCGTCGAAGGCGATCTCGCTCTCGTGAAGGACCTCGCGGTAGGCGTGGTAGCGGCGCTCGGCCTCCTCGTTCACCGCCGGTCCGCGGATGAAGGCGATGCGCCGGCAGCCATGGACCCGCGTCAGGTGGCGCATGGCGCCGCGCATGCCTTCGGCGTCGTCGACCACCACCGTGGGAATCCCCGGCAGCGGCACCGCGACGCTGATGATGGGGCGGGGAGCGAAGCGCTCACAGAAGCGTCCCAGCTCGGTCGAACCCACGTGATTCCCCAGCGTGCCCGACATCAGCAGGATGCCGTGGACATTGCTGGACGTGGCGAAGTTGTAGATCAGGTTCCGCTGCCAGCCGGAGCGCAGCGGCGAGCGCAGCACCCCGCCCGCCAGGCACACCAGGTTGACGTCCAGGTTGCGTGCCGCATCGACCATCCCGGCGAAGACCTGGCTCTGATAGCCATCCTTCAGCCAGTCCACCAGCACCGCGATCGTCGCGCGGTCATGGCCACCGTCAGCAGTGAGGCCCGACCAGGAGACCCTGCCTGTCACCGACGAGATCATCCCTGTGCCACGACGATAACAGAAGCGCCCCTGCGCGTGGTCAGGGCGCTACCGGGTAGCTGGTGAGGTCCTCGGGGCTCGCTGCCGCAGGCGGCAAAAAGAAAACGCGGGGTCCGGCATCGCCGAACCCCGCGTTTCGTTGGTAGCGGGGGCAAGATTTGAACTTGCGGCCTTCGGGTTATGAGCCCGACGAGCTACCAGGCTGCTCCACCCCGCATCACTTTTGGGAGCCGGGAAGATGCAACATCGAAGGGCGCGCGTCAAGGCCGCCCCTCGATATTCGCGACTTCTCTCCCGCTCCTCGCGGTCAGACCGCGGCGACGGGCGGCGCGCCCGAGGTGTACTTCGCGATCAGACGGCCCAGGCGAGGCACCGCCGTCTCGACGTGCTTCTTGCCCGAGGGGCGCAGCTTCTCGTAGGCCTTCTTCACCGTCTGGTTCTTGGCGCGGGCGGCGCGCTCGTCGCTGATGGCCAGCAGGGCGTCGGCGACGGCGGGGGCGCGCGCGTTCAGGAAGGGTCCGATGGGCTCGTTCTTCTGCTGGGCCTCGGTGTGAAACGGCTCCAGCCGGCGCACGAAGTCGTCCAGCATGTGATCGACCGCCTCGTTGATGAAGCCAGGCTTCACCGCCTTAACCACCATGAAGGCGCCCTTGATGGCGATGCCGGACAGGCCGCCCTTCGCGTCGACCTCTTCCTCGATCAGGCGCACGCAATCGGCGATCACCTTCGGACGCGTTCCCGGTACCAACAAAATTTCCGTCAACGTGCTCATGGCGCGGACTCTAGCATCAGAAGCCATTCCCGGAACCAGGAACCCCGTGGTACGCATGACCCATGGCGAAGCCCCCGGCGGCACGGACAGCCCTGGCCGTCCTGACGGGCGTGAACCTGCTGAACTACATCGACCGGTACATCCCGGCCGGCGCCCTGCCCCTCATCCTGGCGTCGTTCGGCGCCTCGGACGCCCAGGGGGGCCTGCTGCAGTCGCTGTTCATGTTCCCTTACGCGATCGTGTCGCCGCTGGCGGGCGCGCTGGGCGATCGAACGCGCCGCTTCGCCGTGGCGGGCGTGGGCGTGCTGGTGTGGAGCCTGGCCACCTTCGCCTCGGGCCTGGCGCCCACGTTCACCGTCCTGATGATCGCGCGGGTGATCATCGGCATCGGCGAGGCCAGCTACTCGGTGGTCACGCCACCGCTGCTGGGTGACTACTATCCGCCGGAGAAGCGCACCAGCGTCCTGACCACGTTCTACGCCGCGCTGCCGATGGGCTCGGCGCTGGGCTTCGTGGTGGGTGGCGTGGTGGGGTCGCGCTTCGGCTGGCGCTGGGCGTTCTTGCTGGCGGGCCTCCCCGGCCTGGCCCTGGCCGTGGCCCTGCTGACCTTCCGCGATCCCCCCCGCACGGGCAAGCGGCCCGAGGCGGACGTGCCGGCCCAGGCCACGGCAGCAAGCGCGCCGCCCGGCTGGAAGGCGCTGCTCGGCTACCCCAGCTACATTTTGAACGTGCTGTCGCAGACGATCTACACGTTCGCCATCGGCGGCCTGGCCGCCTGGATGCCGACCTACTTCTATCGCGAGCGGGGGCTGCCGCTGTCGCGAGCGACGCTGATCTTCGGGGGGATCGTGTGCGTGGCCGGGTTCGTGGGGACCATCGCCGGGGGCAAGCTGTGCGACGCGGTGGCGCGCCGCAGCCCGGTGGCGGCGTTCACGGTCCCCGGCCTGTCCCTGATCCTGTCGGCGCCCCTGACCTGGCTTGCCATTCTGTCCCCGACGCCTATTGTCTTCTGGCCCGCGATGTTCTTGACCTTGATGCTGCTGTTCGTGAACACGGGCCCCTTGAACGCGGCCATGACCAACGTGCTTCCCGGGGCGGTGCGCGCCCGTGGCTTCGGCGCCTGCACGATGTCGATCCACCTGCTGGGCGACGCCCTGTCGCCGGTGATCATCGGCTTCGCGTCCAGCCGCATGGGGTTGCGCCTGCCGGTGGCGGCGATCGGGCTGCTGCCGGTGGCCGCCGGGGTGGTGCTGCTGGCCAGCCGCGCCGCCTTCGCGCGCGATCTGCAGCGCGCGGACCTGGCCACGGGCGGTGCCACATGAGCGACTACGCCTACGAGCTGGCGCAGGCCTACGAGATCGCGCGCGACGCCGCCGCGGTGATCATGTCCTTTGGCCGCGTCTTCCGCGTCGATGCCAAGGCCGGCGACGAGCCGGTGACCGAGGCCGATCACGCCGCGAACGCGCTGATCGTGTCGCGCCTGCGCGCCGCCTTCCCCGCCGACGCCATCCTGTCCGAGGAGCTGCCTGACGACGGCTCGCGCCAGGGCGCCCATCGCGTCTGGATGGTCGACCCCATCGACGGCACGCGGGACTTCATCCTGGGCGACGACGGGTTCGCCGTCATGATCGGCCTCTGCATCGACGGCCGGCCCACCGTGGGCGTGATGAACCAGCCCGCGACCGGCAAGATCTACACGGGCGTGGTGGGCCGTGGCGCCTGGCTGCAGACCCCTCAGGGCAAGAGCAACATCGTCACGTCCGCGCTGGCCACCTCGCCCGGCATCCGTCTGGTCGCCTCGAAGTCGCATCGCACGCCGCGCGTCGACGCCATCAAGCAGGCGCTGCAGATCACCGACGAGTTCAACATGGGCAGCGTGGGCCTGAAGATCGGCCTGGTCGCCGAGAACGCGCGCGACCTGTACGTCTACACGGGCAGCCGCACCAAGCTGTGGGACACCTGCGCCCCGGAGGCCATCCTGGTGGCGGCCGGCGGGCGCATCACCGATCTCGACGGCCAGCTGCTCGGCTACACGCAGCCCGATCTCTACAACCGGCGCGGCATCGTCGCCTCGAACGGCGCCCTGCACGACCACGTCATCGCCACCATCGCCCCCCACCTGGGGCCGCGCGCCGATCCCTGACGCGCGGCCGGCTCACGAACCGGCGATGGTCATCTGCGCCACCCGGAACGTCGGCACCTGGACCGACGAGCGCCTGTCCGGATCGTCGCCCACGGCGTCGACGTTCTTCCACAGGTCGTCGAAGTTCGCCGAGATGGTGATCTCGCTGACCGGGAAGGCGCGCTCGCCGTTCTCGATCCAGAAGCCACCCGCGCCCTGCGAGTAGTCGCCGGTCACGGCGTTGAAGCCGAACCCCATCAGCTCGGTCACGTACAGGCCCCGGGGCAGCCGTTCCAGCTCGGCGGCGGGCGTCTTCCCCGCCCGCAGGATCAGGTTGGACGTGGTGACGTGGGGGCCGCCCCCCACGGCGCGCCCGGCCGATCCGGTCGAGCGCCGGCCCAGCTTGCGGGCGGCGAACACGTCGCACAGGAACGTGCGCAGCACCCCGCCCGACACCAGCACGTTCGTGCGCGCGGCCAGCCCCTCGCCGTCGAACGGCCGCGAGCCCGGCGCGTGCGGCAGCAGCGGATCGTCGACGATGTCGCACAGGGGCGAGGCCACCGGCGTCCCTTCACGCTCGGCCAGGTAGGTGCTGCGCCGCCACACGGCGCCGCCGGACATCACGCCGGCGAACTGCCCCAGCAGGCCACGGCCCGCGTCGGGCGAGAACACCACCGGCACCTGACAGGTCGCGATCTTGCGCGAGCCCAGCTTGGCGACCGTGCGGCGCGCCGCCTCGAGGCCGACGCGCTCGGGATCCTCCAGGCCGGATGCGAAGCGGGACGCCGTCCAGTACACGCCGTTACGCTTCTTGCCGCCGGCGTCGTCGCACAGCGGCTCGACCGCGAACGAGGCGTTCGTGCCCCGGTAGCTGCCCGAGAATCCAGCGGACGTCGCGAACGCGGACGCGCCCATCACCCGGCCGAACACGGCCCCGTCCGAGTTCGTGACCCGCTTGTCGAACTTCAACGCCGCCGCCTCACCCACCTTGGCGCGGCGAATTCCCTCGGCCACGTCCAGGCCCAGCACGCCGTCGTCCCACAGCCCCAGCTCGGGGACGTCGCGCGCCATCTCCTCGGACGGCGGCAGATCGCCGAGCGGCTCCGGCTCCGCCAGCTGCGCCAGCTCGACGGTGTCGCGCGCCAGCTTGGCCAGACCGTCGTCGGAGAAATCGGACGTGTAAGTGATGGCCGCGCGATGATCCTTGATGACGCGCAGGCCAAGGCCCCGGCTACCCGCCTCCTTCACCAGCTCGGGCTCGCCCAGCCGCACCTTCACGGTCAGCTCGCGGCCGTCGCGCACCAGCACCTCGGCGCCGTCGGCGCCGGCGCGCATGGCCAGCGAAAGCATCTTCTCGGCCTGCTCCTGGCACGACCGGGGATCGGGCAGCGGGCGCCGTTCCGCCGCACCCGCTCTGCTCTGTTCGCCGCTCATCCGGCGCGCGTCCCGCCCACGGTGATCTCGGAGATCTTCAAGGTCGGCGTCCCGATCCCCACCGGCACGGACTGACCGTCCTTGCCGCACGTCCAGGTCCCATCCGACAGACGGAAGTCGTTCCCCAGCATGGTCACCTTTCGCAGCACGTCCGGACCGTTCCCGATCAGGTTCACGCCCTTCAGCGGCGCCGTCAGCTTGCCGTCCTCGATCAAGTAGCTCTCGGTCAGCGCGAAGACGAAGTCGCCGTTCGAGATGTTCACCTGCCCCCCCGAGAAGTGCTTCGCGTAGACGCCGCGCTTCACGGAACGGATGATGTCCTCCGGGGCGTCCTGCCCAGGAGTCAGGAAGGTGTTCGTCATGCGTGGCAACGGCTCGTGACGGAAGCTCTGCCGGCGCCCGTTCCCCGAGGGCGTCAGACCGAAGTGCTTGGCGGACAGTCGGTCCTGCATGTAGCCGACCAGCACGCCGTTCTCGATCAGCACGTTGCGCCGCCCCGGACTGCCCTCGTCGTCGACGTTGATCGAACCGCGCGCGTGGTCCACCGTGCCGTCGTCCACCACCGTGCACAGCGGAGAGGCCACCTGCTGCCCCAGCTGCTCGCTGTAGTTCGACGTCTTCTTCCGGTTGAAGTCCGCCTCCAGCCCGTGGCCCACTGCCTCGTGCAGCAGGATGCCCGACTCGCCCGGACCCAGCACGACCTCCATGGGGCCGGCCGGCGCGTCGACGGCGTACAGCATCCCGATGGCCAGCCGGGCCGCCTCGCGCCCGTGCTCCTCGGGGCTCTGACCGGGGCGCAGGAAGTACTCCATGCCGAACCGTCCCGCGCCGCCGGAACGTCCCCCCTGGCGCTGCTTGCCCTTGCCCGGGGCGCCCTCGCCTTCCGCCACCGCGCTGACACCGAAGCGGATCATCGGCTGCTGATCGCGCGCCAGGTGTCCGTCCGAGGTCACCACCAGCACCTCGCGCCACTCCTCGGCCAGCGAGGCCTCCACGCGCACGATGCGGGGATCGGCGGCCCGCGCCGCCGCGTCGGCCCGACGCAACAGCGCGACCTTCTCCATCCCCGCCAGGTCCAGCGACGATCGCTCGATGGGGTAGAAGCTGGGTAGCTGCAGCCGCCGCACGGCCACGGGCCCCGGGGCGCCTCCGCTCGAAGCGATCTGCGCCGCCGTCCGCGCCGCGTCCAGCATGCGCTCGTCGGAGAGCTCCTCGGTGTACGCATAACCGGTGGCATCCCCCCGCAGCACGCGCACGCCCAGCCCCACCGTCACACCCCGTCCCACCGTCCGCACCCGCCCTTCCTCCAGCAGGAAGTCCGCGCCCGAACGGAACTCGAAGTACAGATCCGCGTAGTCACCGCCGGACCCCAGCGCGACGCCCAGCAAGCGCTCGGCGATCGCCGCATCAATCTGGTCTAGAGGACTGGCCGCCGCCGTCGTCAGGGCAAGATTCAGGGGAAGACTGGTCATTCAAACAGCATGGCCGACAACCGGCCCGTCGCGCCACTGGTACCGGCGCCGCCGCGGGCCGCGCCTGGCCTATCGCTCGGGGGGCAGACCCAGCTCGTCGCCGGTCGCCGTCTTGATCTTGTGCAGGCCGCGCACCTCGACCTGGCGGATGCGCTCGCGGGTCAGGTTCAGGATGGCGCCCACCTCTTCCAGCGTGATGCCGCCGCGGTCCGCCACGTCCAGCGAGCAGGTCTCCGCCATCTGCCACACCTCGAGGTGCGGGAAGTTCAGCTTGATGGCGCCGCTCTCCGGGTTGACGTCCAGATAAAGGTGATGCGAGCAGCTGACGAAGGGGCACGGGCGCGTGGCGGTGCGGCACTCCTCGCGGGTGCGGGGACGGATGACGTCCTCGGGATAGGTCAGCTCCGCCGCCTGCTTCTTCTCTTCGCGGGTCAGCTTCTTGGGGGCGATGGTCTTCGACCGCACCCGGCCGGTGCCGCCCGCCGAGCTGAGCTTCAGGCGGATGCGCGCCACCTCGGGCTGCGGCTTGTCGTCCTCCGTACCCTCGAGAACAGGCAGCCGCACCCGTGAGGCCTTCGCACCTTCCATATTGTCGTCCATCGTCATTCTCCTCGTCACGTGCGGCCCAGGCGGTCGAGCGCCGGGGTCAATAGAGATCGTTCAAGCCCCCGACGGCGGTAACTTGTGGCGTCGCCGGCTCCTCGCGTTCGGAGAGGCGACGTTCGAGAGTGGCAATGCGGCGAACCAGCTCGCTCGCCGCGCGTTTGGCCTCCACGATCTCGCGTTCCAGATCGCGGCGCCGTTCGGGGCTTTGTGAATCGGGCCCCTTCGCCTCGCGTTCGAGGCCAGACAGGAGATCACGCAGATCCTTCTCCACCGCGTCGATGTCGTCCTTGAAGCGGACGAACGAGCGCTGGATCTCCTCGATGGTGCGGTTCTCCGCCATCATCACCTTGACGGCGTTCACGCGGCGGACCACGTGCGCCGGATAGACGCCGCACGATCCGCGATGCTTGCCCTTGCGACCAACGCGCACGGAGCGAGGGAGCAGCCCGAGCTGCACGTACTTGCGCAACGTCGCCTCCGAGAAGCGCACCCCGTGCGTCTCGAAGACGTCGACGATCTGGCGGGAGGTCAGGCCGTTCGGCCAGGCCCGCTCGATCTCCTGGATCTCGCGCTCGTCCAGCAGCGCGCCCGATGACGGTGCGGCGGTGGGCGCCGCCGCTTCCCAGCGTGTCTCCCCGCCCTGCCGATTCCGCCCGCTGTCAGTACCACGCTTCAATTGAGTATCCAGAATGTATTCTATTCAATATATTCACTTCAATAGGAAACTAGCTGTGACTCTGTTCAGTGGAAGATTTCGCAGGGCCGCGCGCCGCCGCCCGCCGGCTGTTTCAGCGCCACAGCACGCCTTTCGACGAGTGTTGGTTCACCCCTGGCAGGCGCGTTTTTCAGGCCGATGCGCGCGCCTATACTGGGCGCCATGAGCATCTCCCATCCCCCACGGCGACGCCGCGCGCGCTCCAACCTCCGCGGGATCACGGCTCGTGCGGGTGCGCTCCTCGCCGCCGCGTCCTTCGCCGCAGCGCTGCTGCCAGGGTCCTCCGCGCGTGCGCTCGGCCCGCGCGACCGTCATGTCAGCGACGTGCGCCATGGCGTCTCGGTGGAGGCGCCCGCCGGATGGACGTTGTCGCAACACTCGGGATACGGCGACACCGTCACCGTGCTGCTTCACCCGGACGGCGGTCGCATCTCCGTCACCGCCGCGCCCACCACGGCCGCCGACGGCCGCGCGCTGTTCGAGGAGAATCAGCGGGGACTGCTCGCGCAGAAGATGCAACCAGGGGCGCCACAAGCGGGTCCGCGCGGCTTCACCAGCGTGGACATCACCGTACCCGGGCGCCCCGATCGCTTGCGCCAGCTCTACCTGGTCCGACCGACGCCGCAAGGCAAGCAGGCGGTCATCCTCACGCTGGTGTGCCGCGACGCCCTCTTCGCCGAGCTGGTCTCGGCGCTGACGTTCGTGGCGGAGCGGCTCGAGCTCGACGAGCCCGAAGCTCCCTCTTCATCCGCCGGCCTGCGCATGGCCGGCGCCGGTGGCTCGGGCCCGCCCCTGACCGGACGCACGAAGTACGCGGCGGCGCTGGCCGCACCGCCGTCCGACAAACCGATCGACACGGCGGCGCTGGGCCTGGGAGGCAGACCGGCGAGCGGGCCGCCCGACCTCAGAGCAGCGGGCGGGTCAGGTGGTCAGCTTCGCGCCGGTCACGGGGACCGGAAGCCGGGTTCGTAGGATCTGCAGCAACGCCGCCCCGCTCCGGTCGCCGTCGCCGCGCCCGAAGGGGGGGCGCATGTACTTCCACGACTTCTTCCACCAGCGCGGCGGTCCCTTGTCCACGCATCCTTGCCCGCGGTCGTCGGGATCGCAGTAGATGCGGATGTGCATGTGATCATCGTGCGGCTCCGAGTCCGACGGCTGGCGCACGATCGCCACCGCGCGCGCCAGCAGCTCGGGATCCTCGCCCTCGGCGCGGCCCTGCTGGAGCAAGCGCGCCGCCAGATCCTTCTGCACGAAGATCCACTGCACCTCGACGCCCGGATCCGTCAGCAGCGCGCGCACGAACTTCCAGTTCCGGCGCGCGTCGAAGCGGACCTCCGGCACCGGGGTCGCTGGCGCGGACGTCCCCTGTGGCGGCGACCAGGCGGCGCTTCGCCCGGCGCGATCGTAGTGGATCATGGCGTTCCCCGGAGGCACCGGCGCGCCGCTGGGCTTCACGGCGTAATAGAAGACGTCGACGTCGCGGCCGCTCTGATGCGAGCGGTGCTCGGCGGACCCGCCGCCGCTGGCGCGCGAGAGATCTCCGACCGCCGCCACGGAACCGGGGTAGGACCGCCCCACCGCGCGCGCGGCGCGCACGACCGCCGCCACCAGCTCGTCCGAGCCGTGATTGCTCTCGCGCAGACGCCATGGCTCGCCGATGACGTAACCATCGCCCTTGGTGGGCAGGCGGGCCGGACTGCGCAAGGTTCCGTTGGCGGGTGACCCGATCGAGGCGCTGGTACCATCGAACGCCAGCGGCCCCACGCAGCCGCCGGCCGCCGTGACGGCCGTGACGAACGCGACCGCCAGGATCGCCCGCCCGAACGCCCCGGCGTTCAGCCGTACGCCTTTTCCAGCCGTTCCTGATCTTCCTTGCAACGAATGCACAACGTCGTCTCCAGGCGCGCCTCCAGCCTCTTCAGTGCGATGGCGTCGCCACAATCCTCACACACGCCGAACGACCCGTTCTGAAGCTTCGTCAGCGCGTGATCGATCTTCTCCAGGAAGACCTTCTCGCGCCCCCGCAGCCGAAAGGTGAATGACTGTAGGTACTCCGCCGACGCCAGATCCATTTCGTCCGGCATGTCGTTCGCGTCCAGGGTCATGTCCTGATTCAGCGTACGCTGCGCGTTCCGCAGAATCTCCTTTTTCTTGGCCAGCAGGACGTCCCGGAAGCGCTTCAGATCTTTTCGCTTCAGTGCGCTCTCTTCCATCGACACAACCCCTTTTGCAACCAGACTGCCGCGCGAGAAGACGCCCCCACTGACGCCGAAGAGGCGTGGAACAACTGGCCTTTTACTCTAAAGGGCGGTCCCGGCCACCGTCAACGCTCGGTCGATTCCGCGTTGTCGGACACCTTCTTGACCGACAGAAAACACGGAAGTATGGTCGCCTCCATGAACCGCGCCCTGGGACTCGCCCTTTGCATCGGAACCTTCGCGCTCAGCCTCGCCTGCCCCCAGAGCGGCGGCTCGCTGAAGGTGGACAAGGTCGACCCGCCGCAAGGAACGACCGCCGGCGGTGAAGAGGTGTCGATCACGGGTGAGGGCTTCGTCCCCGGTAAGACGCAGGCAGAGGTGATCTTCGGTCACAAGAAGTCCGAGACCGTCGCCATCGCCTCGACCACCAAGATCCGCGCCGTCACGCCGGCCGGCGAGAAGGGCCCCATCGATATCACCGTGAACTTCGACGACGGCAAGACGTTCAAGATCCAGAACGGCTTCCGCTACGTCGAGCCGGCCGAGAACAGCAACGCGCGGAACGCCTTCTTCGGCGGTAAGAAGCCCGGGGCGGCCAAGATCGAGCTCGAGAAGAAGTAGTCCGCAGCCTCGGCAGGCTGTGCGAGCGCGCCCGGGCCGAGGCCCCGGCGCGCTCTTCTCATTTGTACTCGGCGCGGAAGAGCTGCTGGCCCATCAGGATGAATGATCCGCTGGGCAGCGTGCGCTCGCCGCGCACGCGCAGGAAGGTGCCATTCGACGAACCGACGTCGGCCAGGTACACGCGCCCGTCGCGCAGCGAGATGCGCGCGTGCGTGCCCGACACGTAGCCGTCCTCCGGGAACAGGATGTCGCCGCGCTCGCGGCCCATGACGATCGCGTCACCGAACAGCGGAAACGCGGAGCCATCGACGTCACGGCCCACGACCACCGACAGGCGTCCCCAGAACCCCGGGTTGGGCGTGCCGGCCACCTCGGTCCCGTCCTCGAGCGCCGTGGGCGGCGCGATGATCTCGAAGCGCAGCAGCTCCTGACCGATGCGGATGACGTCCCCGGACTCGAGCGGCTCCTCTCCGCTGATCTTCGCGAACACGCCGTTCAAGCTGCGCAGGTCCTTCACCACCAAGCCCTGCGGTCCCAGCTGGAACTCGGCGTGCCGCGGCGACAGGTAGAGGTCTCCCTCGAACAGCGAGCCCTGGCTGCGTCCCACCAGGTTCTCGCCGTCGTGCAGCGGGTGCGCCCCGCCCTCCGAGCCGTCGGGCCGGATCAGAACGATACGGCCGCGCGGCACCGGCGTCGCCGTCGGGCCGGACATGTACATCGTGCGCGGTGAGGGGGCGGCTGCCGCCACGTTCATTCGCGTGCCGCAGGCGCCGCAGAACGCAAACCCCGGGGACACCATGCGACCGCAGTTCGGGCACACCGTCCCCTCCACCGCCGCGGGCGCCGAAGCGACCACCGCCGGCGACGGCGTCGGCGCGGAGGCCGGCTGCGCCTGTGGCGTCGTGGGCATCGGTCGCGGCGCCGCCCAGTTCCCCGGGTCCGTCGATCCGGGCGTCAGCGGAGGCGGGGTGACCGCCCCCAGCATGCCCGACGCGACGCCGCCGCCGTTGCTCGGCGTGATGGGCATCTTCGGCGAGTCATTCCAGGGGATCCCCCCTTTGGCCTTGCCAGCCGCGGGTGGGCTCAAGGTCGGCAGCGGGGTCGGCTCGTTACCCAGGCTTCCGGAGACCGGCTTCGCCTCCGGCGGCAGGATGGTCCGGGCCGTCTCGAGCGGGGCTGGTTCGCGGGTGGCCGGCTTGGGCGCGGGTTTGATTTCGTTGCCGCAGCCCAGGCAGAACTTGTAATGGTCCTGATTTTCCTTGCCGCACCGACTACACGTGATCACGGGATCCCCCTTGAGGGTTGGAAGCAAGTAGCATGGCCCTCGGGGAGGGTCAACGCGACCGCCTCGCCCCGCCCCGGACGGATGCCAAAGTGAAATCCTTGGCTGGAAGCTAGCCGGCTCAGGCGATCTCCACGCGCAAGAGCTGCTGGCCCAGAAACACGTAGTCGCCGTGGGCGAGCTGCGTCTCGTCTCCCAGGCGGATGAAGGTCCCGTTCTTCGAGCCGAGATCGGTCAGGGTCATCTGCCCGTCGGTGGAGATGGCGAGCTGCGCATGCCGGCCCGAGATGAATGGATCATCCAGGAAATTCACGTCGTTGCCCTCGCGGCCGATGGTGATGGTGTCGCCGCGCGCCCGGTAGATCATGCCCACCTCGCCGCCGCGCAACCGCTGCACCAGCTTCATCTTCGAGGGGCGCTTGGGGCTGGCGTAGAAGTACGTGCTCTCGGCGTCGGGCTGGGGGCCAAGATCCGGAGGAGAAGGCTCGACCTGCAACAGCTGCTCGCCGATCAGGAACAGTCCCCCCGACGGGATCGACGTGGGCACCTTGATGCGCATGAAGATCCCGTTCACGGAACCTTCGTCACGGACGAACAGCTTGTTGTCCCGATAGATGAAGTTCGCGTGGCGGGGCGACATCAGCGGGTCGTCGGGGAACAGGATCGCCCCTTCGCTGCGCCCGGCGATGTGCTCGTTCCCGGCCAGCTGGTAGGACAGGCCGTCCATCCCTTCGCCTTTGATGACGATCAGCTTGGCGCGCCCCGGTACCTGATTCGTGCCGAAGTACATCGTCTTGGCCGCGGGAACGGACGAAGACGACGAGGTTGTCCCGTCGACACGCGTGCCGCATTTTCCGCAGAACTTGAAGTCCGCCGGAACTTCACTTCCGCAGGTCGGACAGGTCTTGGCGCCGTTCATCGCGATCCTCGTTCCAATGCTCGTTTAGTGCCGCCCCAAATAGGGACCAGGGGGGCAAACATGGCGGAATTCTTGGACGCGCGACGTGCCAAGTCAAGGCCAAGCCAGCGCCCCCGTATAGAAGGACGACACCGGCCGCCGCCGCTGAGAAAAACACGACCCTCGACCCGCACCATCGCGGATCGAGGGCCGTCCGAGGTGGGTTCAGAGACAGTCGGCAGGCAACGGCGGAGGTCCGGGCCGGCGCCGAGGGGCGCGCCGCGGCCAGGACCACGACCGGGCCTGCTTGCGGCGGAGAAAGTCGTGCAGCAGGCGTTCGTGCTTCTGCGCCATGTTGACGAACGTCAGCCCGCTGACCTGGAAGTCGTCGTCGACGGCGTCGAAGCGGGGCTCGGCGCTGGCCCAGATCACCTCGTTCGTCCCGGGCAGCTCCAGTTCCAGCCCCACGATCCGTGACAGGGGAAGGCGGCGCTCGAGCAGCTTCTGGACCCGCAAGCCGGTCGGACTGAGGTCCATGGCGAGCACCCGAAACCAGCGGTCGCGGATGTACTGGTTCAGGAAGAGCTCCACGCGAACGCGTGAAGCGTACCGGCGTTCGAGGGGTCGACCTGCGTCCATGTAGGACAAGGTAGACGCATTACGCACATCGGTCAAAAAAGTAGCTAGCGACGGCGGCAGGCCCGCGCAACGGTGCGGCTCGATGCCCGCGCGATGGTCGCCGCAGCAGGGCCGGGATTGACGATCAACCGCACAGCCACTCACCGGCCACCGAGCTGACGGCGTCGGCGGCAATCAGCCGGAGCAGCGGGAGCTCAGCCGCCCGACTTGCGGTCGCGCAAGAATGCGCGAACCGTTTCCTTCACCGACTGGGGCATCTGCATGCCCATCGCGTCCCGTGTCACTTCCGGTGTCTTCCGGTAGGTCTCGAAGAAGGTCACGCAATCAGGGCAGTGACCCAGGTGCCTCCGGAAATCGACCTGCTCTTCAGCGGGCAAGTCGCCCTCGATGTAGTCGAGACAGAACTCGAGGACCTGTTGGCAGTTGATGGTCACGCAGAAGATCTTTCGTCCAACGTAGGCTTTTCGATGGTTCAAACCACCGCCGGTTACGGAATATTACCCAGCGCGGTCGATTCTAAAAGGACAACTTGCGTGGCCGCCCGATACGAACGCGTGCCGCCCGTGAATGAATCGTCCGTTCAGGTCGGACAAGCTCCTCCTTCGACCCACGCGCCTCTCGGCGAAGGCCAGCGTGCAGCTTCGTTCGCCGAAGGGCAGCCAGCAGGTCCCGCGACGGCAGCGCAGGCCCAGCGAACGTCCGGCAGAACAAATCGCCATCGGAAGTTTGCGACCGTGCTGGGCGCCGGCTCTGGCGATGCCAACGCGCTGATGGCCACGCCAGCGCAGGCCGCGTACACCCTCGCCCACTCACGCGCCATCGTCGCCGCACTCGACCCGCGCGATCGCTCGCGCCCGGCAATGGCGCCACAGGCGCCTCATCGCCTGCTGGTCGCGGACTGCCCTGTCCCCGACCGCGCGTGGCTACGGATCGACGGGGGACGATTCGCGGGCACGGAGATCCATCTGTCCCTCTGCGGTCCGCGCGTCGAGGTCTGTGTCTTGACAC